>Ga0065711_1000692_pt1 | contig 57663 bp, 29 predicted proteins | sample Hoacrofraction12_FD_59098 | JGI IMG/M metagenome (GOLD analysis project Ga0065711, IMG submission 59098) | Hoatzin crop microbial communities from Cojedes, Venezuela - Epithelial fraction 12 v2 (version 2) | ecosystem: Host-associated > Birds > Digestive system > Esophagus > Crop | place...
GTGACGGAGCCCTGGAACAGGCTGCCCAGGGAGGTTGTGGAGTCTCCTTCTCTGGAGATATTCAAGACCCGCCTGGACAAGGTCCTGTGCAGCCTGCTCTGGGTGACCCTGCTTCGGCAGGGGTGTTGGACTAGATGACCCACAGAGGTCCCTTCCAACCCCTACTATTCTGTGATATTCTGTGATATTCTGTCTTCCTCTTCATTCTTCTACATAGTCTGCTCTACAGGATGCTCGCTTGGTTATTGTCATCAGCAGTGAATGATGTGGTCTTGAATCCTCTCTGGAAGAGATTGTATTGAGCTTGTTTTTTCACTTCCCTGGAGGGCTGTTCTAATTATTAAGCTATTATCTAGTAAAGTAGAAGTGATACTCTGGCAACCATTTAAAGCCAATACAGTTGCTCTTGTCTATTGGCTGTGCTTGGAATATGCTTAATAGATTGGGGTCTCAAGGGTGTTAAGAGGCCCTCTGCTTAACTGGAGACTTGGGATTTATGTATCTGGCTCCTAAGGGTTGGATCCTTCGGCACAACTTTAAAAGCTTTCAGGCAGAAGGGGGAATTTTGTGAGTTTCCCACCTAGGCAACGAATAAGAATGTGGGTTTTTTTTGATGGTGGTTTTGATTTAAGCTCTAAAAATCTGCACAAAGCCATTGGGAGCTGGTCTTTGTGTGCATACCTAATGGATCAAATTGCTAGAGACACTGAGGTATCACACTGCTGTGTGGTCTGAAATAAGAGCTGGAAACCGAGTGCTGGCCTTTAGCCTCTCAAGCAGTAGGTGTGTTAAAGAAAGATTTCTTGCACACAAACTGTCTTGGATTTTCACTCTGTTCAAATTACTATGTAATTTATACTCCACCTCCTAATAAACTCTCCTTCTGCTTCCTTGGAGAATACAGCACTTGAAGTTAATTAAATAGAGAAGCTATGTGAAGCTCAGAAGAAACTAGAACAGGTCTGATTGTCTGGCTGTAGGAGATCATCTCAAGTAGGCATCTGGGCACTTATTAGCAAACTGGGGAATTACATGTTAAGAACCAGGGATTGTATACGCTGTGCAAAATCTGAGGAAAGATCTTTGTCCACTTCTGGGGAGAAAATAAATAAAGCTCATTCAGTGAACAGAGAGGAAAAGAATAAAAGTATTCCGTGAACAATCAAAAGAAACTGAATCTGTTTAGTAAAATGGACTTACTAGCTCAGTTTAGGCATAAAAGTGGAGCTTTTATTTGCATAGGACAGAGCATTGGCATAGAGTTTACTGGTTTACATTAGTTTGAAATGGAAGATTTTCAGAAGATGGTGTGACATGGTCACTCTTGAGAACAGAAGTCTCGCTACTTTCAGAGGAGATGTCTCCCAGCGTTTCTGTAGCTTTAATGATCTACTGTTGAAGGAAATGGAGTTAGAATAATACTTCTACAATCTTTTGGCCAAGAAGCACAGATAAAGGCAGGTGGTAAAACTATGGACACTTTTCTGAAGTTTTGTGTGTTTCTGCGTGGTAAACTGAGATTATGACACAGGTTTTAACTACTACAAGCTGCTCCAGGTAGTAAAGCTGTGATAGATCTGAACTTTTTATTTTAAGAGAAGTTACGTGGTGACTTGCTCAAGATACTGGTACTCTGTGGGTGCTGTATCTATGGTAGCCTAACATGAAATGAAACTACTACTCGTAGGATGTTTGTTAAATGTGTAGTTTGCTATCATTATGCTGATGGTGGGTTTTTCTGTTTGTCTTTTTTTTTTTTTCCCCCACTCTTTGTACAAGTTTTATCACTCCATTGCCCTGTATGTGTCTAATATTTAGTGTCTAATATTTAGTGTGTATGCTTTTTGGGAGCTGCAGCGGCTTGTTTCCTTCCCATGCCCCATCCTTGAGCCTCGAGCACTGTCATAAAAAATTGATTTATAAGATTTGACACTTTTATTGATTATCTCTTTTCCTGCCATCTGGAACCTGCCCAAGATTTCTTCCCTGTTTTTTTTTTCTGTCTGACCTTGTGGCATTTGGGGATCTTAGTTGCTATGTAGTTTACTAGTGAAATTCTAAGACCTTTCTCAGTGTGTAGCCTCTACTCATAGTTCCTTCATGCTGGGGACAACGAGCCCTAGAATATAAATGAGTATAAATCCCCAGAGAGAACAGGACACAATAATCTTCATAGAGGGAGAGAAGATGTTAAAGTCTAAGTACTAATTATTAGCTTTAGGCACCTTCTGATAATTTCAAGGAACCAAGATAGGTTTCTGAGTAATTCAGCTCAGCATCTCCTTCTGGGGGTTATGGGATCACTTTCCTGTAAATCATACCTTTAAAAATACATATTTGATAGATGTGAATGTTTTTGAAGGACTAATAAATAGCATTAATATTTACTGAAATTGTTCATCTGCTTATTTTGTCTTAAAGCTTCACTATCTGCAATTATCATAGTAATAACTAGTATATGAAGGAAACATGTTTTGGAGAGTCTGTTCTACTTAGCCAAAAGCAATGGAGTCATTTATTGTAGGCTAAGACTACTTCATCTCTGTTTGTCCCAATAAGACTCTAAATCACTGGTGGGGTAAATTCATTTATCATGAACATAGGACTAGAGTCTGCTGTTTCCCCAGCTGGGATAAAGTTACCAGACTATTAGTTTCTTATGCTTCAGGATATAAATAGATCATTAGATAGGTTCAGTTATTTTTCTTCCTATACTAGCCAGATCCTTTATGTTTTTGATATTAGATATTTTACTTGAAGCATGTGATATTAGCCAGTGCTGCAGAATAGTTAAAGCTACTAGGTGTTTCTTGAGCCTTCACACTCCCACGGCTACTTCATCAATCTCGGATTCCTCCCTCCCTCATTCTTTTTACTCTGTTCTCCCATCAGATAAGAAGAAAGAAATTAAAAAGGAGGACAGATGAAAAAGGATGACGTTGTATACAATATATTGAAATTGCAGGCAGGATTCTGTACAGCACTTAATTTATTATACTATTTTGGTGGAAAAGTCTAATGTGGTAATTTTGGAGTAAGGATTTTCTTATAGAAGATATAGAATATTAATATAATATAGCAAGAAGAGAAGAAACTAAAAAATAGGAGAGGAAAGAGATGAATAATTTATAAGAAAACACTTCAACTCATTAAAATGGCCTGACAGTCATGGAAACTTAAGATTTTTCTTGTTCAAGAGGAAAGTAGAATACATCCAAATGAACTTTTAAAAAAACTAATCAATTGAAACTTTTTCCCCTCTAAGTCTTTCAAAAGAGAAAAATGTTAGCAACATAGTTCAGATAAAAGTTTTCACTACAATGATATTTACAATGATATTTAAATTTCTGTGAACAGATAACTGAGTAACTAAAACTGACATTTACAAAAGTGACTTCACTCCTTCAGTTTCCAGTGACAGGTAACTGGGTGATCACAAAGTAATGACAGATTTTTTTACCTTCTACTTCAAACAGATTTGAATATATCAGCTGAGGAGGGTAGGGGAAGAAACAGGGTTTTGCTATATGCTGCTCCTTTTTCGGAGATCTTTCTGTAGACATTATGAAGACCGAAGAGGGAGTATTGGGGCAGTTGTTCTCTATAGCAGTTTCTTTCAAGGCTGAGAAATTGGCCTTGCATGACAGTGGTGCTCTGTGCCTTTGCACTCTTTTGTTTCTCCCCGAGCGTGTAGTTCTGGTGGCAGCAGTGAGTCTCTCCCAGGTGTATCTCTTGCAAGAGCCTTGTTGCCATAGAGCTGGAAGAGATGGTGGGGAGATGTATCTGCAAATCTTGGAACTTAAAGCCCATCGCCAAAGTTTTCTATCTAAATTTACAAAAACTGGGGATCTTCATGAGGCATTCTTTGTTTATAGAAAGGATTTCTTTTTTTCTGAATAATTTTCAGGTCTTCATCATAAAAATAAAACCTTGAAATAAAACTTTTTTTAACCATACTTTTTTTTTTCCTTTGAATTTTGGAAAATGTCAGTGGTGATTCTGTTGGTATGGAAAACTTCTAAAAGATGTGGAGATGTAAGAGAAAGCATGTGTAACTTCCCGTCTTCCAATTCTAAGTCAATTACCTAAGGTTACCATCCCCAGTTTAGGACAGAGTGAATATAATCAAATTAGCATTTAAAGAAATCAGGGAATGCAGAGTTATGGCTGTTTTGTGGTGGTATTTTGGTTTTTTTTTGTTTGTTTTTTTTTTTCTTTTTAAATAAGCCATCCCAACTATTTCAACAGCAAGCCACTGGAATACGAACTCGTTATGACCTTGCTTTCCCCAAAAGAATGAATCAGTGTGCAATCAAAAGATGCAGTGCATCACACCACCATCTAGCATTAGCTGGGGAAACTCCTGAATAGTCTGTAGACAAGCTGTCGTGTACAGATTATGAAAAGTTCTTGAAAATGAACAAAGGGTGACGTAGTGAGGAACGGTAATAACCACATAATCTGACCTACTGTCTTAGGTTTTAAAAGCAAAGAAAGCAAGGTACTATATTCTATGAAGGAACAAGGCCTGAAGATCTTGAAGGAGCACAGTTAAGGAAGCCAAAAGCAGTGTTTCTTTATGCATCTCATGGCTTTCTGGTGGGTGAGAATTTTTTCTTTTTTAATTTCTTGAAATATTCCTTGAATGCATTTTTGTGATGTGAGCCGTCGATTTTAACTTCCTCTTAGCACATTTTTTTTCACTTGCAATATAAAATACTATGATGAAACAGATTTAAAAGGGGCTGCCGTTCTGCAGTAGTACCATACTATTAATCTTTTTGGCTTTTTTGACTGTTCTTTTTAAAATTTTAAAAATAGTGTGGGTATCTTTTCCTGTCTCTGTTGCCATCCAAATACATGCAGTGGGGAATAAACCAGAAGAAGATCATTCTTGTTTTGAAAAGAAATCTGCAGCTCTTATTAGATCCGTCTTTGCTACTGTAGCTTAGGTTTGCATTCAGCTTCTGTGCATCACTTGGACTGGATTATTTGTGTACCTGCTGTTCCTGGTTTTGCTCTACCCTTGGAAGGTATATTTTGATTCTTTTCTTCTGAATGTTGTTCAGAAATGCCCTGAGGAATCGTTCTTGTTGTTCAGACAGATACTCTGAGGGTACTCTGTGTTTGCATGGCTGTTGGACATAGAGCAATCTGATCCCTCCTAGCTGCTCTGCAGTAGCTGTAAGTGGCCTGTTCAGCTCTAGAAATCTTGGAGGTGCTTGCCACGCTTGTGCAGACTGTCTCGCAGAGCCACAGCAGTGCTAGCTGTTCAAGAAAGCATGAGACTTACAGTTAATTTGTGCATATACAGCAAATCCAATGTCTCTCTGAAGTGCTGGATTTACTGCACGGTACAGAGCAGCTGTGCTCTCTTCTGCAGATATTTGTGCCCAGGAAATCTCAGACCAGAAATATAACAACCAGTCTTCGAGCTGAAGCGGTTTCATTTACACTATGTCTCTTAGCAAAAGAAAATACTTTAGAACGTAAAATGGATCATAAGTGGTTGCCTGAACTAAATATACTCCTTTGACATAACATTTTTCTAGCTTTGTGTTTCACTAAAATGTGACTCCTTGGAGAGCTAATCTCTTAACCCTACACCATCATCTGTTCTACTAGTTCAGAGATAAATACGTGAGAGGAGGGGACGGTAATCTGAAATGGAGAACGGGTTTCGCCTTCTGCATTTTTGACCAGAAAACTGATGCATACTGACAATTAAAAGAACAATTGCAACTATGTTGATTTAGATTGTAGGAAAATCCTGTGTAAGAGTGGAGCAGGTCACACACAATTGACCTGGAACTATTCTTTGCACATTTAACTGTGCATGACCAGTTTGATCCTATTATTTTCAAAGATAAAGGAATGTGCTTTAACACTTGCTGTTTAGTTGGTGCCTTTGAAACAAATAAAACAGCAGCAGGAGCTTAATGTGTAACAATACATAATGCATTACCAGGGCCCTAGGTTCCAGCCTGGAGACTGGCAGTCATCTCTGCTTTGCATTAGATAGGGAGATTAAAACTGTTGTCCAAAAACTGGACTGTGGCTGTCTCTGGTGAGTGTAGTGACTGTGGCTCATTTCGCGGCGTGCTTAGGCAAACCAGCTGTCGGATCTTGGCTCTGTCGGGCGGCTTACAGTGGAACCGGGCCTTGTGGATTTCACACCTTTCATGCGTTGCTAACAAGATACAACGTGATATTACGTACTCTGTTTTCTTATTGTACATGTCTTTAACTTGGAATAGAAAGAATCCTGTAAGAGCAAAGATTTCTGTAGCTTCTTTACGAGCAGATGATAATTAATTGAAACCTAAATGTAACTCCACAGTTATTCCAAATAAGCCAAAAAGAAAGAAACAACAAAAAACCCCAAGGTACTCTGTTTGTTTGTCTATTTTTATCTTTAACAATGTTGCTGATGTTCATCTTTTCCCTGTTGAAAGTCTTTTGGATAATACCTTGCATCCAACCAAACATCTCTGATTTCTTTTTTTTCCACAGAAGACAGTGGACTATATTTTTAAATGTGCCATGCACCATAATCTCTTGTGGTTGTGTGAGGAATTTATTTCCAAAATACATGTTCATAAAATATTTTTAAGGCTTACTCCAAACTTACTGTGACAAATGAAAGCCCCTAGACATAAGATTGATAAATGTGTCATTTTTTTATATGCATTTACACATTTTTGACTGGAAATTTTAAGTTTTCTGTGCTGCTCTTTAAAACTCATAGATCTTTTACGTAAGAATAGTCAGCCAGATTTTCTTTTGGATGTTTTTCTAAGCCTCATTGTATTTTTTATTCCTACCAAAGGAAATATCTATCATTGTTACCGTGTATATAGAGGTTCACAAGAAAGCACTGCTCAAATCAAATTCAGAGTTCCTGCTCCAGAACCTGGCTTTGAGAGGTCTGGAAAAATTTTCTTGAACAAAATAGAAATAGGGGAGGCGTCACTTAGTTGTAAAAATTGAGAGTTCAGACAGCATTTATTTCTTGCAAAAAAGATGGTGGTATCCTTCACTATTTCGCTGCTGGAGGGCACAGAAGAAATCATGGGTTGCAAATAGTGCAGAACTGAAAATTTTGGACATTTTTGTGTTCCACTGGTAGAAGTGATAGGACAAGGAGTAATGGCTTCAAACTATAACAGGATAGGTTTAGATTAGCTGTAAGAAAGAAATTCTTTACTCTGAGGGTGGTGAGGCCCTGGCACAGGTTGCCCAGAGAAGCTGTGGCTGCCCCCTCCTGGAAGTGTTCAAGACCAGGTTGGACGAGGCTTTGAGCAAACTGGTCTGGTGGTAGGTGTCCCTGCCCGTGGCAGGGCTTTGGAATGAGATGAGGTCCCTTCCAACCCAAACCGTTCTGTGATTCTATGAACTTGTTGGAAGACAGGGAAGCCAGTTTAGAGAGGCACTTGTTGAGGTAATTCACATCCTTCCAAGGCTCTCCTGGGGCCATGTGCTTCAGTGATTTGCTGGAGTGGTCTCATTCTGCTACCGTCTATAACTTAAGCCGTACTTTGGCCCCAAAGTTGTACCATTTACAACTTTCTTGTTACTTCATTGCTAATATGGTCTTACAGCTCTCGAACAAAACTTGTCCAACTTTACACGGCTTTGCTTTATCTTCAGTTGCTAGCAATAGCAACAAGAAAGAGGTTAATCCCCCTGGCTGTCTGCAGCTGTGAACTGACTCAGCTTTTGCAATTCCTGATGATATTCTGATAAAAGTGGCATAAATCATCCTACGGAGAACTGTGTATAAATACGTCTTGACAGATGCTGGACTCTTGGGAAGACTCAGAACTAGATATCCCAGACCTCCCTAGGGGTCCTACGCTGAACCTCCAGTGTAAACAATTTCTATGAACCGTGATTGGTTTTATCACGTAGCTATTTTAGCTTCTGCTCTCATTTTTTATGTTTTTGGTGTCTTAAGCATTGGATAATGTTGTATGTATGTAAAGTATCCAAATATCTCAACTCGGACCTCTTCAGGAAGACAGAAATTTATTACTTTTTTCACATGGTATTTTAAGCTCTGCTATGCTAGACTAAGTCACATAGATAGTGGGATTTTTTTTGTCTGCTTCTCTTCACCTCCCCTCAGATGAAAGGACAAATACTGCTTTTATTCACAGACTGTGTATGTACTTGTATAGCACCTTGGCTATCTTTCCTTTTTCTTGGCTACAGATCAAGCCCTTGAACTTCTGACACTGTTTCACCTTGCTGGATCTGTTTCAAGATGAAACTGCAGAGTGTGTCAGCTTTTCAACAGGAATAGGCTGTAAGTTTTACTCAGAGAACATGCTAGGAAGGTGATTTACCTTCTGCCCTAATTATTTTTCTCCTCAAAATGTTTGTCATCTCACCAAAGGCAGAAGTAACAAAAGAGTAGCTACCAAATATAAATAGCTGAAGCTGAGCAGTCAAAACCAAATAGTCTCAGACCGAACTTTATTGGCTTCAACAATTTAGCAAATACAAATAATGGTTTAAATGCGAAGATAGTAAGTGTGGAACTGTGCTCAGTTTGCAGACACAAAGGTAGGCTCCTGACCACCGCTCTGTTGTCAGACAGCATTTTCCGGGTGAAATTCTGTGCTTTAATCTCATTAGAGACACAGCCTGTGAGAGGATGTAAGGCTGAGACAGGAGGTCTGAGGTTAACTCAGTTTTTGTCCCCTGCCTGGGGACTCCCTGTCCTCTGCCTGGTGAGCGACCTTGGACCGCTGTGCTCTTCCCCTCACCTCCCACGGGTGCTGGCCGGGCTCTTCTCCCACCTCAGGAGGAGGCTGGTTCCTGCAGTAGATTTTTGTAAGGGCTGGGAGATACCTGCCCAGGTAACATAGCCCCGAGGACCTGCCTTCATTAACCAGTGTCTTTGTTGATATGGCTGCCTGACTGGCCACACGCAGTGGTCTCCTACTTTTTACAGTTTGCAAAAGGCTCCTTGGAAGCCTGTCTGCAGGTCTTGTGCCTTTCTCCTTAGTCAAAGAGAGGCTTGGACTACATTTGCATAATAACAGTCCTTTTATGTGGTAGAACAAGTTTGGAGCAGGGTGCAAGTATGTTTTTTCCAAAAGTGGTTTGCCATACTAAGTACATTTCTAAGTTGTTATGGGCTTTTCAGGTCAGACCTTCTAAGGGCCCAGTTTAGATGAAGCAGTGGTTTAAAAGCAGGTACCTGAAAGAGGTGCTCAGAGCACTTTGGAGCTCCATTTCTCGCATTGCTGTTCAAGGTGAGTAGCTCTTTCTGCTTTACTCTGTGTGGTCTCAGTGCTGTTCCCATAGTTAAATGTGGGTGTGACTGTGGCCATAATGCACACCTGTGTGTTAAGTGTTTCATTTCTCTCTGAACTTGGGCAGAGTTTATGTGGGCTCTAGATGCTTAGGTGTTTGGCTTCTGAACATGTAGGAGAACCTATATACAGCTGCTAATGGAGAACTGTATTGCAAAAGAACCAGCTGCCATTATGGCTTTGAGGCCATCCTTACTCTGGAGAACTGATGGTCCTGTTTATTTTTGGTACCTGAGGTATAGAATGTTGGACATTATGTATAATACAGATGGTCTGGATATTGGTGTGTCCAACAATGCTAAAAGTCAGCAATGATTATTTGTAATCATGTGCCAGATTAGGACTAGAGAACTAGAAAACAAAACTGATAAAAGATGAACAAAATTGTCTACGATAATGCCTGGGTTGATAGTGCTAAAGAATTTAGGTTAATAAGCTCTGCCTGCTGTGTTACCTAATTTTAATCCAAATAGTTGTGTGAATACACCGCTGAGTTTCACGGTCCCTTCTTCAGGCACCAAAACAGGTTAAGAAACCCCAAGAACATTCTGCTAAATGTATTAGGCCATATTCCTTGATATACTCTGGGTACTTTCTGCTGCTCTGGTGATGCAAAGCAGCCATAAACCTGGATTAGTGCAGTGGAGCCGTGGGAGACTTCAGTAAAGAAACAGGGTGGCTGTAGTTTGCTGTGATATTTGTTCTTCTCCGAGACTGATATCTAACATATATTAATGGACCAACTTAATAAAATTATAGTTTAATGCAGTTCAGTTCTCCCAGGAGTCATGAATATAATAAAATGATGACTGGACTGTATCTAGGGGTAAATCTTCATCTGTTTTAATAGGTTATTGCTCGTAGTCGTAAAGGACATGCAATTAGCTATGAAAGATGAAAATGCCATACTCTGTCAGCATACTTTTGCCCAGACAGGGAGGAGATGAGAGAGCAAGACTAAGCATTTGCTATGTATCCATGGAAAGGAGGAGTAAGGGTTTGTTTTTTTTTTTCTCAATTGTTTAGAAAGTTGTATTCACTTAGAGTTGAAGGGTATAAAGAAAGAAAAGAGTGAGCTCTCAAAGTTGGAGGTCAACCTAAATGGCTGTGATCACCTCCTTTGACTAAATTAGGAAGGTAGTAGGAGTAGGTTGTCTTGCAGTATTAGACTGTCACAATGCCTATGGTGAAATAGTGAACAGCTGACATTAAACAGATAGTAAAATGGAAAGCTTTATTTCTAAACTCTTAAAATTATATATGAACCCATTCTAAGAAGAAAATGGAGTATGCATTGCAGAAGGAAGATAAGGCTAGTCTTCTCCCTAGTACAACACAATGTTTAATGCCATCATTTTCTCCTTATTATATTTTATTTGCACTCTATTTCAGCATAATGAACTAAATCTTGGGGGATATAAAAATTCCAGAAGTGGCTAATAACCAGATTCTCTTGTTCGAAACCCAGCATAAGCTAACCGAGCCAAAGCAGTTAATATTTTGTTTTCTATATACATTCAGCTATCAACCCTGCTTTTACAGTTATGCACTCCTTTTTGTCCAAAGAACGAACCATTAATAGAAGACAGAATTTCATAACTTTAACTACAGGGTAAACCATGACCTCAGTCTTTCTCACTTCTATTCTTTGATTGCTTTCCAGCACAAAATTGATGGTATCGCAGATTATACTTCTGAAGCATTAGAGTCAAGCCCACAGTGATTAATTTAACAACTGCCCCCATATCATGCTGGAGCAAATAAATGTACACTTACGTGAGCGCCCTTCCCCTTTTTTACTGAGTTTTGGAGAAATACTGAGTCTTTGAATTTGCATAATTTAAGGGCAATCCACATAGAAATTAAGATTAATTACTTTGTTTCTTATGCTACATTTATTTTTCTTGACTAACTACCGGGTCAGATTCGATGTTGCTCTCTTCAGGGCTCGGCATTGAGAAGCTGAGATGTACAGTCTAGCAATGTCTGTAGCTTTTTATATTCATTCTTTTTCTTTTTGTATTCAAAGCATCACTTAGATCTTGTTTATATGCATTACTGTACCTCTTTAAATTAAGGTGTAATTTAAAATCAGTTTCATTAAACTGGTCCAATAGGCTCTCTTATTTCAGCATAAACTAAGTTTATTTCAAGTTGTTGTAAATCAGCTAGGAACATTGTGAGCTTAAAATGTAATAATCCATTAAATTAGACAAAAATTGAAGACGTCCTCACAGGAGTTTGCGCTGGTGTATACTCACTTAAATTAGCTAGATCAAGTTTATGTGTACACAAGGAATTAGAAATTAAATCAAGCACCTACTATCATGAATTGCATCACCGGGGACCAGTCAATGTCTTGGAGGAATCAGCACGCAGGGACTTCGCAAGGCTGCTGTCCTGCCTGTTCCGTCCCGAGCTGTCTGCCAACACAGGGCGGCCGTGTGTCTGCTGGGTTCCCATGCCCTTAGCTTGAGACCCAGAGTCGGGCAGAAAAGATGATTTCCTTTCGTGGTTCAGCTAGTAAATTTTGCGTGCTTGATTTTTTCATAGCTCAGTCCATCTCTCTCTATTTGCAGATATAATGGGGAGAGTGGATGGAGGGGGAGGGTGACACTAGGAGTGGTGTTTGTGCATGAGGGATGAGCTGTGTTTTGTTACTCTTCTGCAGGATTTTTAGAAGGGAAATATGCAGGTGCAAAATGGTAAAAATAACCTGCGCTCTATATCTGGTAAATCTATAACACCATCTGTGCTTTGGCACAGCTCTCATCAGCAGACAAATACTGAGCTGTATCCCTACTAGTGATTTCTTCTACCGAGTTGCCACTTTAAAAAAAAAGTGTATTCAGTATTATTTACTGAATTATTTACTTAAATTTTCTTTTGTTACTTGAAATGAATGTATGAAAGATGCATTTTTGGGGCCTGTATTTTTCTTCCACCTAATTTAGGTTCAAATTATTCTTTTACTTCAGCAGGACTTCTGCAAAGACGTAAGAAAGAGGGGCAGAGGAAGGGGCGACATCTTTAGCCTGTAACTGAGATTCCGGTAGCCGATTCCATACTTACGGAGCTCTACCCAGTGCCCAGCAGTAAAGAATTGCTATGGGAGCACTGTGGCAGTGATTCCCTCTCTAGCAAGAGTGCCCTCACCCATTTTAACTTCATTCTTTCCAGTGCAAAATTAGAAAGGGGCTGGGGAAGGTAACTGTTTGTATCTCAGACTGGCATTGCTGAAGCACTGTCCTCTTAAGAGCAGTAATAAAGACGACCGAAGTAGCTATTATTATCTTACGCTTACAGCGGGTATTGGGCAACAAACCTCCGCGATCATCGTGAGAGCAGCTGCTTATTGTCATATTGATATTAAACAAGCAGGAACTAAAGCAGTTACTAAATACTTTGTTTGGTTTTGTTTGGGCTTTTTATTTTAAATTTCTCATGGTTCCGTGTCAACATCAGTGAGGACACCCGAAGAACTTTTTCCTAATTTTTGTGATGTGAAAAAACAGAAGAGGCATTTCGGCTTCAGTCGCTCCCACTGCTGATGTGCAGGGTGTGATTTGCATCAGAATAAGTATTTTTCCTTTTTATCTATAAATTAATTTACATAATATTTGTTGATATGCAAGCTGGGACCTGACTTGTACTGGTGAAAGGATTGCTGTTATGTGAAGAGATGCCTCAGGTTTTTAGTGTATTGTTCAGGCAACAAATATATGAAGGTACAGCTTGCTAATTATACAGTGTACACCTTCTCAGTTCAACAATCTTGATCATATGTAAGGGTTTTATTTAATTTACCTTGATGGAGTATTATATGGTCATCAGCAACACCGAAGTATTGAAGAGGGGTTTTTTTGTTGTTAAATACAAAAAGAAGCCACCATCAATGTCAAGATCAAATTGAATCAAGGCTCTCGCTGCACAAACTCAGGAACTTTGGGAATACATGAATGTAAGCCCCATCTATGTTTTGTATCTCCCAGCTGTCCTGGAAAAATAAATATTAAAGAAAAAGAAATTAAAACATTTCCTGTATAGTTAATGGCAGGTTCTAGAAAAGGGCACCCTTGAATCTAACAGGTTCTGAATTCAGGTAGAGCTTTGTCCAAGTTAAGTTAAAGCACTTTGTGATGAAGCAAGTAGATATGCAGGGATCCACTGGCTTCAACAGAAAGCAAGTATGATGGAGATGGGATCCCAAATGACTCAGTTTGACCCGAGGGGCTTACTGTGAGCAAAATGTTTGCTAAGAGCACTTTGGTGGTTTAATATTCCTAAATCATTAATTACAAAGGAAGGTCAAGTTAGTTTTGTGCTTACGTTGCCAGAATAAAAATATTAGGTTGATTTTTGGAGCTTTTGTGAACTTTAAATATATTGTAGCTGAAAATCCAAATAGTTCTCTGGTGTTTGTGTTTTGTTTTTTTTTTTTTTAAACAAATGGGACTTTACTGCCAAATTGGTTGTCTGCCTTCTGTTTCATTGACTTCTTTTCCTTTTAATTTTAAAATGTAAATAGCTCTCAAATGTTTACAGCTCCTCAAGGAGAATGTACTTTGGTGTTATATATCTTTAGGGACCTATACTGTTTTAAGAGGCCTTATTGAGCTAAATTGTCTTTTACTGATCAGTTGTGTGCAGCTTTTGAATTTTTATTTATTCTTTTTATGGCACCTTCAATGTGTTCTGAGCTGATAGACAGAAAAGACGACATCTCTGCGTGCTCTCCCTTGTAGGCACCGATTCTGCAAACCTGTAGGTGTTCTCTTAGCATAGCTGGCTGTTGTCTTAAAACAATAACTTGTCTACGAGTGAGTAAGCACTAGCTTGTGTAAAAGCTACTAAGGACATGTCTTAAGGCAGAGAAAATAGATGATTGCCTATATATACTTGGTATGGACAGCTCTTGATTCTACATTTCACTCGATTAGGCAGTGCACTTGAAGTTGCTGTGGGTTGTACGTATGCATATATTTTGGTACAGCAATTGCTAGCCGTACACGAACAAAACCATATATTGGGTTCAGTATTGTGATCAGTATCTGATTAGGACCTGTGAGTCACAGTTAACATGGTTTCTATTTGTATGTTTAAAAACAAAATAAAAATGGAGTGCAAGCTTCTGGATGCTGCGAAAGTGAGACTGGTTCTCTTTGCACTGTTATCCATGCTCTCTTCTTTGAACCGTTAAGTGATGCACTTAGTGCTTTTGTACATACATTTGTTTCTGAGAGATGAGAGGCAAACTGAGAATTTACAAGCACAGTGGACTGATTGCTGCTCTTTATGTGCTGTAAGCTTAGGAACGCCACAGACAAGTGCAAGCAGGATTGTGGTTCTTACTCCAAAAGATTAAAAAAGTGGCTGGATTATTTTTTTTTTCCTCCCTGCTGAAGACAAGAGGGAAATATGTGGCAGGACAGATTATCCAGAACAGTTTGTTCTTTCTACTTCTTTATTTCATTTTTCTACAATGTGCTGTAAAAACTAGAAAGTACCATTCCTGCCTCAGAACGCAGAAGGCCATGAAACGAACGTCATGAGAAAGCAACGAAACTGGAGGCTGTGGTTCTCTCAGGGATTACAAAGTGAGACCTGAACTTCAAATGATCACATAAACGGAATGTGCTTCATGGCACATTTAAACTTCTGGTAGTTTAACCCCCTCCCTACCATGATACAAGAAATTCCTTGGCTACAAAGCAGAGCAGCGAGTCATACAGGGTGGTCTTTGCACCAGTCAAATATTTTGACTCAGTACTGAATTTTTTCCTCATCTTATTTAGATTTTGGGACATTGAATTTAAAGAACCATTTCTTTTTAAAAACAGTGATACATGCTCACCACTGTTTTGCTGCTAAAGGTTTAAATGCTGTTTAATTCTAGAGCATGTGTATCTGTAACTTACTCTAGCTTGACTTTGCAACAGTCTTATGTAATTCTTTAGTAATAATGGTGTTCTATATATAGATTTTAGATTTTCTCATGAACATTGCCTGTCTTTGTTTTTTCTGTCTTGTGTGAGAATTGTTTAGACCTGGTAGACTTTGTAGAGCTACGGATAAAAAGATTTATGAGAAAAATTAACTCGTTTTTATGTGCGATTCCTCTCCTGTCCTGTCATCTCTTCTTACCTGGACCTCTGTGGAAGTAACATGAAAATAGTGTGGGAGTGAGCGTGACCCTGCAGTGAGATTCAGTGACCAGAACATCTCCAGGATCTCTTTTCATGAGTTTGGCTTTCAGTGTTCTGTGTTGTCCTCAAATCTTTGCGTATTTGTAATGTTAATATGGGAACATTGAGGATGGAATTGAAATATGTTGCTGTTTTTCATCTCTGTTACGTCAGTCTAACTCTATTAAGACATCTGTGGATAATTCTAAGTTGCCCCAGAGAGGTAATACAGCTTGCAGAAGAGAATGAGCTTTTAGAAATACTGGAAAGGGTCGTGCACCCAAAGCTGTACAGCTTTTCTGTTTTGTTTTATACAATGTTTAAAGCCAGACAAGTATATTAGAGGTTTGGGCTGCTTGCTCACCTGGAGTTTGTCTTGGCTCTAAACCAATTTGTCCAGTCAAAAGCTAGTCCTCATTATATTTTTGTATTTCAGTTGACAGTAGTGCTGCTTGGTAAGGTTTTATTGGTGCATGACAGACATGGAATAAAAAAACCCTTCTGTTTCCACAAACACAGGAACTAGAAAGATTCCCTTTCCCTTCTGAATCACACATCAGGCTGGATGGAGCAATGGATTCTGCCAGACCTGAGTGATGTCCCTCTGTCTGGATGCGTCAGTGGAAAACCATCAGTGTTGTATGGTAGTCAAAAGGTAATTATTGTTTTCTTGTTCTTTTACATGGCTTCTCAGAGGATGATTTTCACTGAACGATTCATTTTTGACCTTAATGAAGAACCACCCAAATTCCTAGTATCTCCACTTCTAAAGGACTGTTGTTCTTATCTCTTGATTTGTATGTTCTGGTGCAAACTCATTGTCACATCTGCACTGTAAGACAGTGTGGAGAAGCAGCTCAGCTGTGATTTGAAGGTATTGCCATAAAATGGTAGGCTCTTACTATAGGTCTCACACTTTTAAATTTCAGGTATTTGGACACTGACTGAAAGGCAATTTTACAATCATCTCACCTGTCACTGAACACCTCAGTCACTCCAGAAAATGGAACTGCCTAAGGAAAGCTTCAGATTTAGAATTCCATTATTATTATGGACTTGCATCTCCATTGTGATCAACTGTGTCTTCTCTCGAATGTATGTAGTCATTTTCTCTGTTTCTGTGCTTTCTCAGGAGTGAATGCAGGTGCACTCTGGTTCAAAGTGTGATATGTGTGACCACATCACATAGTAACTTTTGCATTATGTAGATGTGAGCCCCTCTCTTTTTTGTAGCTGAATTATTTTCAGTTAGAGGTTTGTTTTTCCTGGAAATATTGTGCCCATGTGGTTATTATGAATGCTTGAAATCATAGTTATTTAAAGATATGGTCAACCAGACCATTCCCATTTACCATGCAAGCCTCAGGATAAAATAATTAAGCTTATTTTGAATCTGTTTTTAAGTCATGATTAATTATATAATTCATAACTAATGTAGTTTGTTGTTTGCTTTGCAGGTTTGAACAGCTATGCTCAGATCTTTCTTGTCCTGCTGTGTATTTTTTTTTTTCATCAGGTATGCATTTTAAGCCTTCTACTTGTCAAGTTTTGTCTTTGTTGCTGTTCAGGTCAAGCTGTTTATTTTCGCAAAATAGCTGATACCTGGTTGATTTATTAGATGTGCTGTCAGCTCAACTACTTACTCTATTAACTAGTCATGTCTTAAATTTATTTGACAGTGTTGATGAAAGTGGGAAAACAGAAGTGATTCCATCTGTTCAAGTCAATTTCTACAGTAAGGAGAGCTGAATTGTGGCTTATAGGATAGTTTTTGTCCCCTTAATGTGAAAATGTCATCCTATCTTGCAACTGAGCTTTAGGAATTTAGAGATCTCGGAGCAGGGCCGGTGTGTATATGTATGTACCTATGTGTGTGTATATGCATAGAGCCTGTTTGGGCAGGTAGTAAATAAGGGCAGGACTGTGAGTTGTTTGATTGAAGAGACAACTGCATGATGTACTAGCAGATGTACCCAGTTATGGGTAGAACGTGAAAAAAAACTTAGTGGAATTTGGTCAAAACAATGAATTCGGTTTTTGCTGAGCCCTACAAGGAATAATGAGGAGAGAAGCCCAGTACCTTTTGCTAGATGTGAACTCTGAACTGGCTGCCAGAGCCACACTCTGGAAGGACTGATGTGCCAAGCTGCTTATGCTGAGCTGAAAAATCTCCAGTGTTTGCCTGGGCTCTTAGAGCATGTCATTAAACCTCTTCTTGCTGAGAAAATAGCAGCTGAACATGCACTAGAAAATTCTAATTGGGCGCTGCATTATCGTGGTTTGAGCTATAGAGAGACGTTGATAAGATGCGCCAAACCAAGTGATTTATAGTATTAGACTCCACAGCTCAATCAGGACAACAGGTATCTTTCTTATTAGAAAATTTGGCTGAATCAACGAAACAGGAATTTCAAACAACGGATTGTGAATCTCAGTCCCCAAGGTATACGGAAGAGCAGCTACCACTTTAATGTATGCAATCTGATTGTGAAAGTATAGAAACATTTATTGAACTAGTAAAGTATGCACTTCAGAATGGAATGACTTCTGTCTGAAATGATATCTCGTAACATGAGGATCAATAAAACACTTATGCTGCAGGAATCCTAAAGATGATTGTGTATCTCTGAGCTGTTTGCTAGCTGGTTTATGTTCTCAAGTTGGTGCAGACAGCTGTACAGGAAAAACACCAAAGACTATCATTTAAGTAAATTTGTTTTCATCTCAGCTTGAGAAATGAAATCCTTTTGAAGACATTATGTACTTGAATACATTTAAAGGACAAGAAAATCTTGTCCATTATTTTGAAAGAGTGTGAGGTTGGAAGTGAGGATAAGATTTGATTTAATTTATATTTAATTTGTATGTTTATTTAGTAAATATATAATTTGTAATATGTATTTATTTCGTACATCGTATTAACATTGGATTTACTTTTGTCAAGAGGCAAAGAAGACAAGTATCACACCCTTTTTTAGTTTTATATCTGTGTTAGCAGCGGGGAGGCAGAATTCTCCAATGGGACTTGCAACTGGCAGTCTGAAGACGTAGCTCTTCTCAGTTCTGCTGGTTATAGCATGTTTTGCGAAATCTCTTGATAAGGTCTTTCTCTCTGCTGTCTTCTTCCGCCTTCTTTTTTCCCTGATCCTTCAGAGTTTCTGGACTTGGTTCAGGACTTTTTTGCATGTGTGTGAGACATCCAGGAGAAATTGTGATATGAATAATTATTTATCAGTTAAATATAAGATATTATAAACAATTGTTCAGTAACTGAGTGTTCAGTGTACTATCTACAGCTGCCTTCTTTATCAATAGGGTTTGGAATGGTTTCTCCATGGCATTTTACAGTGCGTTCACTGATCAGAAGGATTTTGAAATGACTAAAGCATTCCCATACAATTTGTGCACAGTAGTGCACTATTAATCCTACAAAATTGATGAAAGATTCAGTTTATTTTTTTTAACAGCAGTTGAATACAAATAATTTTCACTTGTGAATGGGATTTGTTCTCACTCCACAAAGTATTTTTTTACATAGCAAAAAGTTTTTCTAGACATACACATAACTGTAGTGGAAAAAGTACAGAATTTATACTCTGGAAAGAATAAATGTCCAAAAAACTAAATAACAACCACAGTTCTTCATATTTTGTCATGTTTCTGTACAGGAGCTGAAAACCACAACTTTTAAATATGCATCCAAAGATGTCCATTGCTAATTTTATCATGTGTAGGATGGACTGAGAAAATCAACAAGCATTTGGGCTGTACAGTCTCTCTCTCATTATGTTTTGGGATCTGGGATGATTTAGCCAGAGAAGGTATCCAGATAATTGTTGCAATATATTTACGTTGACAAGAAAACACTGTCGAGAAAATTACTTATCTATGTATGTATATACTTACAAAAATACTTATGCATGAAAATAGTAAAATGTATATATGGATTTGAATTAGTGACATATGTAAGGATTATATGCATATGAGTATAAGGTGGATGTGTGTTTGTGTAAATATGTATTACTTGTGAAAATCTTTAAAAAGCTGCTTCTTACCTCTCATTCTTACCTCAATTCCAAGAATGCCTTTTCCGCGTCAGTGTCTTAGTTTCTTGCCAGTTAACTTAATTTTCTAGGTATCAGAGACTTCTCTATTCTGGAAGAATAGTAGGTGAAGCAATGAAACTCCATAAACACCACTGTTTCCTTTATCCTAATATTTTAAAAAATTACCTCCTGCACTTAGACTCCCAGACTGAGACAGAGGTCGTTAATTCTCATGGCAATTATAGTAAAAAAAGCTCCTATGAATGTAACCATGAATAAACAATTTGTTGAAAGTAACATCTATATAAATCATGATTCCTCACCTCGGCAAGTCCCTGCTCTGTTACTCTTTCATTAGAAAAGCTGGTTTTACATGTTTTAACTTCCTGTCATTTGCCGCTTCCCAGTAAGTCTAGGAAGTACACAAGAACAGAGGAGGATTTTTCTGTCTCATCCAGCTGAGTTTCTAATTCAGATGTGGACTGGGAGCTGGAAATCCTCATTTTGAACCAAACAAGAAAGTGTTATACAGTGTGGCTGAGGGTTCGGTTTCTTACAAGCTTGCATACCTACCTCTGGTCATGTTTGCTCCTTTGAAACTGATACGGGACTATGGGATCTTTTTGCTAAGGTTTTGCAATGCATACCTGTAGAAATGTTATCCTCCATTAATACTGGATTTTGGAAATGGCTCCAGAAATAGATTTAAAATTAGAGGTAATACCATTCTGAATGTTCAGATATTATGAGAGCCACTCTTTAGATGTGGCCATAAGCTCAGTATTCAAATAAGTTTCATATTGTCACTGCTGTTTCTAGGTGAATGAATGTAATAGTAAAAATAGGGAATTATTCAAATCCCTTGAAGATTGCTGAATATTTATCCTAGAGACAAACTGAAAGCTAAACATTTTAAATGTGCTACTAGATATTGAAGTAAGAGATGAACTAGTTGGTTTGCCCACTTTTGCTATCATCTGCTATTTTAGAATCATCCTGCTTTTTGGAAGAGTGGATATGAAGTAAAATGGGAACAAGCTGGATAACTAAGATCCACAGTATTTCACTACTTGCTATTCAGTGCCTTTGCTGCTTACCGTTGTGGAGATCGACTATACCCCTTGTTCAGGTAGGCACAACTTGTTAAAGTTAGTGGTAGTTCTGACTGGTACTAGAACTGGATTAAAATTCCTATGCTAAGGGTCTGTAAGTTAAAGATCACCTCTCAAGTCATCTGCGGAAGGAAGTTACTTATTAAAAGCAGAAAAAGAACTATGTTCTTAAAGTCTTTGTTTAAGCAGTTGGAAACAGTTGAAATGTTTTTAAAGAGCATTCTCACATTACCATTTATCCTCATTAATGCATGTTAGTAATACACATTTTTGTTAATTCAAATTATATTTTAATAGTCCTCTTACCTGAAAGAATTTTGAGGTGACAGTTACATTTTCAAAACCGATTATATACTCCAGTCTTTTACTTTCACCTGCTACTTCTGTTCTTTCCATCCCAGCACCATCAATGGAAGCATGATTTTCCAGCTGTTACTATAATAGTTCAGTCTTGTCTGCTCGCCTCCTTTTCACTCATTTCCTGTGTAGTTCTAAATCTTATCCATGCTTTAAAGTTCCGTTTGAGTTCCTGAGAACTTTTTCTGCTTTTGTAGATTTGTATCCTCAAAGAGCTCTCTGCCACAGTCTGCTCCTCGGGTTTTCCTACTTTCCTTTTTCTGCTCTGTTCTTCCTCTTCTCCATTTTATCCTCCTACCTTTAAGCTGAGCAGCAAATATCCTTATGATATTTACAGGAGAAGTAGTATTTGGATAGTTCTTTGTTTGGTATTTCCATTGGAAATATCACAAGCAGTCATGTTTCCATGATATTTCCATTGACATTAACTTCGGAATGACTTCCTTTAATCAGGCTTAGGGGGGAAGAAGCTTCATATTCCTTGCCAGCTTTGTGTGTTTGCTTTCTCTCTTTTAAAATAATTTGGTAAATGAACAGGGAGGAAAAGATCACAATCACTTGGATTGTCTGTCTTTATTCAGATTTGAAACTAAAGCAAATGTAACTTCTGCAGCTGTGTAATGATCATATACAGGAAGAATATATTGAGGTGATTTAAATACTTATGTATATAAAAGCTTAAGCTGCTGAAAGAATACATTAAAGAGAAGATGTATGTTAAGGTTTGAAAACTAACAAATTATTAATTATTTCATGGACCAAGAAATTTTAATTGTTGTCCAGATATGAGATGCCTTGTTTTAAGGCCTGACTTGTATCGGTTCAGAGTTTTCTGAATAATAGGATTATTTCTTTTGGGGAAAGCAAAAAATCATTAGTTATTTTAATTTAACATTTTATTCGTAGATCTGTATTCCATTAGGAGGGCTTTTTTTTTTTCCTGTTTGCTTGGTTTTTTTAGTGAAAAGGTGTATGAAATTTGAGTGGTTAGGTGAGCAGAAATGAGAAGATGCAATAGAAATCTTCTGTGACCCATGCTGTTTTCGATTCAGTTGCACGAAGATGCTGACACTGTTACCCAGCTGAGTGCTGATCAGTGTAGTTCTCCAAACATCAGTCTTCTTGAACATACAGTGCCTGATTTTTGCAGCCTCATACTCCACATTTTTTGGATTGGGACAGATAGCTTGGCACTTGTGGACCTCTCTGCCTGCGGTCCTTAATCATACTTCTGAGTCAAAAACCACGGTCTATCCACAGATTGTCGGAGTCTCTTAGAGTCAGGTCATTTCATGACACCCCGTAATGGTAAGAATAGGGATGAGAAATATATGGGAAGTTGGTACAGCTAGTAGTACCACAAATTCCATCAATATAAGGCATGTCATGGTGTTCTGAAGAAGAATTCTGGTGGGTTTTTTTTGTTTTGTTTCTGTTTTTTTTTTTAATCCCCTTGAAATAAAATATTGACTTTAACAAAGAGAAAGTTATCTTGCATTAGGACAAAATATTAGTTTTAATTCTGAAGAAAAATTAAATAGATTTTTTGGACAAGAAATGAGACTAACTTCTGCATTTAAAACGTGCAGCTGCAGTGCACTGTGTGGGAAGAATGGTTTTGTGGAGTTAGGAGACCTGTGTGCTGGTTTTGGCATTTTCACAAAATTACTGAATTTGTCAGTCATTCTGTAGTTAAGTAAAATAACTTCTCTACTTCACGGGAGTATGAAATGAATATTAAGTTAATGATTGTGGGTGCCAGGAGTAATGTTGACTGTACAAATGTTTAGCTAAATCAATGCTTTAGGATGCACATTTGCATAAAACCACACTAGAAAATTAGTTAGAGCCAGCCATGCAGCCTGTTTTAGACTCTGGGTGATATTTTACTGTAATTTGCACCTGGCATGAGTTATAGGCACAAATGGATTGGAAGCTGGGTGAAATATTGCCCAGTTTAAATGGAAAATGCATCTTATTGCAGCAGGTGCTCAGGCAAATACCAGTGAATCAAAATACTGAACCATAGAGTCTGTTTGAAGTTCCTCAGATATTTCCCATTGGCTTTCACAGGTTGTTGATTGCTTGTTTAGAAATACTAATGCCCTGTGATGGATGGCATCTAGCTAGCTACGTAACCCTATTTTTACCCTTAGCTGCCTGAAACGTGAATTCAATATGACATAGGAAAAAGCAGAATAGAAAGGAAGATTAGAATACCTTGCAGTATTGAAACACTGAAGTCTGTTGCAGAACAGGAACTCCAATTTTTTTTAGATTTTTTTTTTTTTAAACACCTTTGGAATTTAGCTTCGACTTCTGCCTAGTATTTTTGAAGCTTCTTAGAATTGTCGGGAGTCCAACAGTTCATGTGAATACCTAGCCAATGCAAGGAACATTTGAAAGAGGATACTAAAGGAGCAGGAGCACTGTTTTTCCAGAACATAGTTAGGAAGATGTCATTAGATAGAGAGAAGATGAGGATCTTTTTGAAGCCTGGATACTAAAGAGCTGTGAAAGCTTTGGCTGAAGATCTTTCTGACTCTGAGATGCTTCTGCCTCTTTAGCAAATTTACTCTGCATCTTTTTATGCAAAACATAGTGTCTTTACATTAACATTCTGCATAGTTCTTATATGCTTTTTCATCAACTTTTTAATGAGAAGATAATTACGTTCCTATACATTTAATCTGACAGATGAGACTGAAATTGGCTCGTGGTTCCAAAAATTCCTTTGGAACCTGCATGCAACCCACAGACCTTCTTTTTTGCTCATATTATTTTACATATATTTTTTGCTTCTTGTTAATTCAGCCACCCTTCATGATGAAATAAGCCCCAATATTAGCTCTTTGAGATGTGTTGCAGTGGATTACTTGCTTCTTTTCTGTTGGCTGTCTTTCATGCCTGGATTGTTAATTTTGCCATTAGCTAGCATGTTGAATGGTGAGAAACTTTAAATTCTGTGAATCGATTTTCAGGTAATCTATTCTGAACGCTTTATTGGCAGCATAATATGATTCAGAATCAGAAAAATCCCATGAAAGTCATAGGTGAGAGGGATCGTTTTTATTAACCAGAAACTCAAATGTCAGCAGCAGGAGGACTATTTTAAACACTCCACCTCTCTTGACAAAGTTGTGACAGCCATGCCAGGTTCATGAAACCTGTAAACTCACAGGACAGCTTAATTAAAGACGGAGAAGATTTGTGTCACTACATTTTCTTCCTCTCAAACAGATCCAACTGAAAATCAGAGATATGGGTAAGCTGAATGTAGTGCTTTGACAAGATACTCTGAATTTACTCCTGTATCTTTTTCTTAACCCTTGCCATCTTTGGTTGATCACTTCCCCACCTTGTAGTTCTAAAGCATGTCTGCACGCAAGAGAGAAATTTTCATGTAGTAACTCTCTCCTGTTTGATTTCTGTTTAAAACATCTGCAAACAGACAGTGTTGCTACAGTAGAATCCTTCCTCTGGGATTACCTACGGTGTAACTGAAGAGATCAAGGTCATCTAAAGATCTCACGCTCTCTTTACCTCAGTTGGAAGGTACTTTAAAATTTATGTTAGTGGTTTACAAACTTCTGACTGGAAGAATGCCCAGCAAAAAGTCTTTGAGTGATCAGATTAGTTTGCATTAGAATTTCTTTTCACCAGAAAAAAAGCACTGGAAGCTGTAATTTAGGCATTTGTTTAATCAAAACAGTATTTCAATTAAAATAATTTTTGTCAGAAAATGAAGAAATAATGAAAATAAAATCATAAAAGATATAATTTAAGAAGGAGAAGAAAAAATAATCTAGCACTGCACTGTAACAGGATTTCCTTATCAACCACCTTCCAGATGCTGTAACTGTCATTTAGGCCATGCCAGTGACTGGTCTTGTGCCAGCCTAATACAAGTTGGTTCCACTTGTCACCCTTTCAATTTCCCAGCTGGGCTCCATTTTAAATGGCATATTAGCATTATCAGAGTAATCTTTCAGATGTGTATTGGTTTTCTTTTAAATCTGTTTTGTTTCTAAATCATATTAGTGGACAAACAATGAAATGCTGAAAGGATAAAAGGAATATTATTATCTTTGTATGGTATCAGATGTTATGCTTTCAAACTAAACGCGTTCTCTTCTCCTCTCAAAAGAACGTGAAATGTCTTGTCCAACAGAGGATGGTGGAAAGCACTTGCTTAAAGAGTGCTGGAGAATCCCTTTTGCAGTCAGAAATTCATGTAGTATATATCCCTGGTTATTAAAGTAATATTCTTTCTATTATCTGGAAAATGTCATTGCTTATTAAATTTAGAAGACCCTACATTTTTTTGTTCAAAATTTTACAGTCTAAAATAGTGGAAAGTGATGAAAATAATTGAAAAGCAATGGCTAAATACCCTTGAGAAAAGAAAATAACATTACATAGATACCTAAGTAACAGAAGATGTTGTCTGCTTTTCCATCTAATCCTATCTCTTTTATAAATTCTGTACAAAATTATTTTTGTTAGGCTTTTCATGTGACCTTTTTGAAATTACAGTGTTGGGGAGGCCTTGCTGGTAGTGAGGTTCTGTTCAGATAATATATTTGCTCTTCTTTCTTCAGTTCTTACTGAGATAATTAATGGAAAGCTTTTGGCTACCCAGAGGCATTATTAGAGGTATTATTCACAAATATCAAGGCTTGTAGTGTAAAAGAGAAACTGAAAATCGTGCCGGAGATGGGAAGTGGCATTTGAAAAGAAATGATGAATGGAGCAGACTCCATGCAGCAACCATCAAGAAAAGCGCTGCTACCAGAGCAGCTCAGTGAAAGGCTGTTCTGTGAACACAACTGGAAAGGAACGATGTCCGCCGTTTGTTCTTTCGGATAAGGTGAATGAGATGATATTTAAACTACAGACTGCTGGAGGAGTGGGTGTGAGGAGATGGAGGTTACACTGGGGCGAGAAATACAACTTTTAATTTCAGTTAAGTAATCACATGAAAGTCAGCGATCTCATAAAAAGTAGAAGGGAAGAGAAGCACCTGCGTCCATTTAAACAAATGCTGATAAAAAGTAAACTTGCTGTAGTCTGTGCTCTGTGTGTTACTCTGACATGCTGGCATGAAGGTAACATCACAGGGCAAGGGGTTCACTCATCCGCAGTCTGTCTTGCCCCTGTAAATGTGGAGGAAACAGCTGAATTCCACAGAAGTTAATGGAATACTGGATTTGATTTCTATAATTATTTGGGGTTCTATATTTTAGTCCATTCTGTATTGGAGTTAATTTTACAAACACAAGTCTTTAACCTTTCCTGCCTCTTTTGTCATTTCCCCTTTCTTTTCCTCTTTTTCCCTCTCTATCCAAATGATCTGTTCTTTATAAGACATCCTCTTTTGCTAATTATTTTACAGCCAAATAGCCCCCCAGTCTAGCTGACTGTGCAGCTACATAAATACTTTCACCTGCACAGTGCAGGGTGGTGAGAAGTAGTTGGAAAGGGAGGAGGATGCTGACTTCTTCAGCTGATGCAGGTGGTGTTGCCGTAGAGTTTCCAGCCACAAACTCCCCCACTCCCCATAGCTTGCCTTCAGGCATTCCCTTCTTCCCCTTCTCTGGGCATCAGTCTCTGACTCCTCCTGAAAGCAGCACTTTTCTTAGCAAGAAAACAAATCATTGCTTGCTTTATTTTAACCTTTCCTGTCACTTTCCAGATCATTTAATGGTGTGAAATTCTATTTCATCTGTCTATCCACGTATAAAATTATCTAGCTAAAGGGTGCTATTTTTTCTCCTCTGTTGTATCATTATACTTTACCATTAAGTACCTTGAAGTCAGTAGAATTTTAGCAGTAAAATACTAGGGATAGTGAACATTGGTGATATTTTGCCTTACTTTTGCTTGACTAAATCTAAAGTAATTTAATTCCTAGAAAATTGACAGGAAATCCACTGGTTATCTCTACAGTATTGGTTTGCATCTGATCAAAAATATTCCACTTCAATTACTATTACTTTTAGAAGTATTCTTTTTTACATTTTCAGTTTTCCGCTCCAAAAAGTATGAGAAATGCAAAATTAAGGTACCACAAGTCAATTAAAGTGGATAGAATTATAGATGTGTTTGATAAAAATATTTGCACAGTTATTCATTATTAAAGTTACAGGTGCAAATTCTGTTCCCTTTAAAGATGATGCTTCAGCTTAATTGATTTTAATTTATGGAGTATGCTGGATGGCACTGCTTTAGTGGGCACAGATTTGCTCAGCAATATTACCTCCTAATGCAGGTCTGGAAGATGACGTTCTGAATGGTTTTGCATTGTCTCACACAACTTGTTCACACAACACTGGAAAAATGAATTTCAAGGCACTAGTCGTCTTAACCTGAAGGCACTCTTGTGCTTTTTGAGCAACTGTCTTAACCTGCGTCAAAGACAAAAATCAGTGTATCTGTTACCATGTTTGAGCAATACATGATGAGTGTGTTCCGGTAGTTAGCAGAGACTCTATTTCATGTTGCCTTGATTGCATTTGAATGCTACTTGTTCTCCTGAGAGCCTGCTTGGATTAGTTTTATGATAATTCTCATACCTTATACCTGTGAAAGGTGAAATTCACTGTTGCTGGGAAGGTAGATGAGCCCTGTATTTGCCATCAGAGAACTCCTGTTTATTAAGTTGCACACAAACCACTGTGCTGGGAGCAAGCCTTTTCTCCTCAGCTCAGCCTTGCAGTACATGATCATAAATTTCGTGGAATATCTTGCCAAAGTAACCATCAGTCCTGCGTGTTAGACAGCAGAATCTGATTTGGTCTGCAGCTTTCATGTTCCTGATCCCTACCACATTACTCAGCACATAAGCTGTCATTTATGTTCCGGAGCCATATGTGATCCCTCTTGATTTCTCCTTAGGTTTCAGAAGGCTTTATTCTAGATGTGGGATAATATGAGACTGAACTGAGCTGTGTTATGGACTGCAGAGCAGGAGAGCATTTGAGGAACATGTGCGTGGGGAAAGGAGACGCTTGAGTGCTGATTCTGACGATTACCACACTGTTTAGTGTACAAGAGGTGTGGTGACGTTGCCTATAGCACGTCATAACATAGACCTGAGCATTTGGCTCGAGAGAAGTGCCTGCTTTCTTGAGAAGCATTAAGGGCTGTTGCTTCACTGCCTTCAACTACAGTTTAAATGCAGCAGTGCTGCCCTCAGGGCAGAGGTTCGAAGGCTGTTGCTGTGATTTTGCATTGAGGGTCAAAAAGAGAGGAATGGCTCAATCTCGCTTGAGCTGTGCATTTTTATCTGTGTACTGGATGAGTGATTTTCTTTTTATCGTTATTTTAATGTTTATGCTTCCATTTGCTTTCTCATTGCATAAATAGCAGCAGTGGAAAAGTCATTGAGTGAATGGAAGAAAAAAATGTCTGTCTGGAGTTGAGTGGGCTCATCAGGGTATAGTCAGAGAAGGTCAATTTTCTATCCCACTGATGAGGGTTGTTCAAATATGAGAATGCTGTGTTTGCTTCAGAATGGACCATGATGCACAGACAGCAGATACAAGGAAAAGATTTTGAAGAGAAGTATTGCTGTGTGCGTACCAGTACTTATACTAACCATCTCTCTTGGTCTCAGCTGCAGACAGGATAACGGGTTAAATGGAGCTTAGGCCATATCGCTCTCATGTTTCATGATTGGGATGCCAGTTTTTCCTTCCTGGCATCCTTGCCATATCAACATATGTTTCTCTGTATGTGTGTCTGTCTGTGTCCCAAGAGAAGGCATGGTTCTGCATCTCTTCATAGTGCCAGCCCTGTCTCTGTCTTCAGCCTTCTTGTAGACTGGTCTCGGACCTTCGCACCTGACTCTGTTGTTCCAAGGTACACTATCTAGGTGATGCTGGGAACTTTGGAGATCGAAGGAAAGGATGTTTAGAAAGCATGAGAGCTTTTATAAAAAGTGCTAGTTACCTGGTAGTCAAGAATGACATTGAGTGGATAATAGTAAGGTGGTGCTCTGTCAGTTCAGAGATTAAATTTGGCAAGCATCCTGTTCCAATGCACAAAATAAATTTTTAAAACCCCATGCAAAGTGGAGGGTAGAGTCATCAGAGACTGATTTAGGAGACGAGAGAGAAGGAAGAAATTAGAGAAAAGCATTGGGAGCTTGTCTTTGAGAAATTACAAGAATAATTGCTGGAATGAGTAGATGGTACCAAATGCAGGGCAGTAGATGCTGAATGTGAGTTACTTGAATATTTGCAGCATTATAAAAATGTTTGTCTCTCTTGTAGTTGAGGGGTGTACAGCTCTCTTAGATCCTTGCGTTAATGCCAATACATAAACAGAATTTGGGGCTTAGCACATTTTCTTTATTGATCCAATATTTTTCTTGTGTGAAAGGATTGACTGAAGCAACTCTACTTTGATCTTCATACGTTTAGTTTTTAACTGGGTTTTTTGACTGTATAGGGAAAAAAAAGAATGGATTAATAATAATGTGAGAATAATGAACAATTAAGAGTAATAGTTTTCTTTGCCGCACAAGATGAAGTGGCATTATGTGAAGATGTGCATTATCTCAGCCCAATCTCTGTTGAATTCAAGGGTGTGGCTTTTTGGTTGGCTTGAGGTTTTGCTAGGAATGACATACTTCAGGTCTGCTTATCCTCCCACCAGACAGCTGACGGCAGCTTTAGCAGATGCTGAAGAGTTTTCTCCAAATATGTTCAGCTAGAAAGAGAGTGACTTCTCTCTCTCCTCCTTCCCCCAAGCCCTAAGGGAAGTTTGGAAGTCCTAGAAAAGACCACAGAATACTTATTCTGCAGTCTAAAGTGTAATTGGAGACATATAGAAAAGCATCTGTTAGCTGGGAGAAAAGAAATTTTAAAAGGCTAGCACTTCTGCCCTTTTGTCCAAAGTTCATAATTAGAATCCTCTTCTGTGATCTCAAGTTGTAAAAGTTTTAAGGTGTGGTTGTCAGTCTGGATTCTCCCCTTCTTTTTGTCTGTTTGATTTGTCAGACATTTAGCTCACCAGTTATACAAGTCAAAAATCCGGCTATGAAGGAGAACCTCACCGTGCTTATCTCACGGAGTACTTTTATAATCTTGTCGGGCTCTTGCTGTTGGAGCTGTTTGACTAAGAGCGTCAGGATGGCAGAGTCAGTGCCCCAGTCTCTGCCTGTCTCCACTCCAAACCTAATGAATGGTATTAAGCTTGCAAAGGAGAGCAGGTCTAAGGCAGAGAGTTTACTGGTTTAGGGAATGGCAGTTCTTGCAGTTCTAAATGCTATCATGTACCATGCTACCGGCCATTTGAACGAGTGGATTTGCTACTGGCCAGTAGCAAACTGGTTTGGGTGTTGAGTAGCAGCTTCTTATTTCCAGATTCACAGATGGGCTTGGGGATCTCCCACTTCTGGTGGTTAGCACTGAATAGGAACTTTTGTAAAGGATTCTTGGCAGGAGTACTCGTTGCATTTCTATTGAGATTTATTTCCACAGCTGAGTTTTCCTTTGCTTTTTTCTCTCTACCGTGCAATTAAATGGGTGACCATCCTATGCAGAAGGAAATGCTTCTATTAAAGATGAAAGAGATGAGAGTGAAGCCAGCCACTCGCAGCACTAGTTTTTGAGCCAGCTTTACTTCAGTTTTCAGAAGGAAAAAAAAAAATGCTCATGTGTTATATATTCCTGGTCTCTGCAATAGTGCATGCAATATTTTCGTAAAAGACATGGTCGTACATGTATTGCATTCCTATATCAACCTTTTGGACTGGAAAAATGCTCTTTCTCTAAAAGGAAAAGCTGTTCTCAGTTTCTAACATTAGGTAATGAGAGCATAGCTGTTACTTTGCTGACAGCAGTAAATATTTCCTGTAGTGTTCTTTATTGCCGTTTTAATAGCATTACTCCCAGACCTGACTACACACTGTATTTTGTTTTACAAGAAACCATTCTGAGAGGTACACTATTGATTGGAGAGCACTGCTAGATTTGACAAACTTATCATGATGTGTCTGTGAATCTATATTTTCTTAATCTGTTTTGAAAATATAAATATTTGGAAATAAATAAACCTGAATATAATCTAAATTATACTTCTGTCCATAGATGTTGTGTCCCTAATATTTTGCTAAGCAGAAATTTAAAAAAGGAGAAATTTGACTCGGGTGAATGTTTTCAAAATCCTGGAGGACTCGCTGTGGATTTCCTGGCTTTTGCGGAGAACGGAGAAGTTTGCAGGCTGCTTGGAGCTCTGAACTTCCGAGGGTGAGATTTCCCCCCCCCTTCTTTTTTTTATAAAAACTGTTGAGAACTGGAGCAATTCAAGTTAAACAAATAATTCCAAGATGCATTGCTTAATTTTGGAAAACTTTCTAAATCCAAAAGGCCATCGTGCTGTTTTTCCTGTGAGACTGGCAGCCACATGAGTTATCACTGCCCGTCTCTCATATCTTCCACAATATATGAGAAGTTTGATGATGTTCTGTTAAGTTTGTTGCAAAGTGTTGATTAACAATATTGGAATGAGTGCAACTGAAGCAGATGTTACAGCTCTCTGTGATACTGCTAAATACTTATTTCTACACAATATTTTTGATAGCCTATGGTATATTTAGCCAAAAGTTAGACACATTGGCCATGGAAATCAACTGCTGCAAATAAAAGCAGATCATTACCTTTTTTCTGATTTCTTTTTCATATTTGTTATCCATTATGAATACATGACTTTGTAGTTAAAACACTTAATCCGTGCTCATCAGAAGTCTGAACTGAACTGTGACTCATATGTAATTTGCCAATAGGTGGCATGAGTGCATTGCTAAGGTATACAGGTATAAACAGCAAATAACCGCTTATATTTAACGTTCTAAAGATGCAGCAGAAGGCACTGTCTTGTATTAGTAGTCACCAGTTCCCTTATAGTAACAACTGGCTGAAATCTGCAGTCTGAGTGGTGCATGCTGTCAACGAGTGAAGTATTTTTGTTAGAGCTGAGAAAAAACCAACGAACTTAATGCATAATAGCTATATGAAACAGGAATGAAGTTAATGCATAATAGCTGTGTGAAAAAGCAATGCCCTGAAATCAACTGCAACAACCACACAGCAGCTTGACAAAAAAAAAAAAGACGTTTTCTTATCAATTAATAAACATAAATGTATGGCTAGTCTTAAACAAAACTCAAACAACAAAACCAATAAAAAACTCAAACTGCTTTAGTAGAGGCCAGGGCCAAAACCTGCTCAATGCAACTGGGGAAAAAAAGTCATGTTTATTTTAAATTATGTAACAGTTTAAGAACGAATCTCTCCTGAGCCTGGGTAAAGGGAGTTTATTCAGAGGAGCTATGTGTAGAAGATGGATAGTTTAGAGGGGGAACAGTGGAAATGGTGTGGTAATTTATATGGAATTGTAACCGTTGCAATCCTACCTCAGTTAGTTGCAGGCTTCAATCCAGTCTGATGCCTCTCCCATCTTCAGCCTCGTCTGGTGGCCCTGAGTCAACTGCGCCCTGAAGACCCAACAATCAAAGCAGTTCACTGTCCCCTTCTACCCTGAGCATCAGTGCAACACTGACCTGAAACCACCTATTTCATACTGGCACACAGATTTCTAGGTTTGTGTGTAGAATTAAGAAAACACTCATTTATAACTAACATAAATAGAGTGAAATATTTGCCTTTTCTCTGTTTTTTTTTCAGAACTTTCTGAAGTGTTAGCTGGCTGTGATTTATCCAAATTGGATAACGTTCTGAGTATGATTTATGGGTTGAAGAGCCAAGACTAGTTACAAGACTACAAAAATTCTTCTATGAGATTCTTCACCCTGTATTTTACAAGTGGTCAATTAGATAATTATAACTATCTGTCTGCCTTTGAAGCCTGTGAATTGATTTGTGGTGTAAGAATGTGAGCAAAGTGTTTGGTAAGTGCCCATATAGTGATTTTAATCCTTGCCTGGATGCTCCATTTCTTCACAGACCAGGTAATCATCCTGTATTTGTTGATTTGCACTGTGTGAGTGAGACAGGGAAATTCTGTGAGTTAGAACAGAATCGGGTCTAGCTTAGCCCACGTTTGTCGTATTTATGAGCTGACAATCTTCAGAATGGCAGCATCCACTCTTCTAAATGAATGTGTTCTCTTTTTCCTTGCTGAAATGTAAGTATCAGAATAGGATTCAGCTTCTCATAGGAGTTTCGTACTATATGCCTTAGAGGATGGGGAGTTAGGCACTATTTAAGATTTGTTTTTTATTTTAATCATGCGTTTTTTGAGGCGACAGGGTCTAGACTTCTGCTGCTTTGCACGGAGATCTTCATGTCCGTTCATTTTACTCAGGATTGATATTACTAGTTGAGTAAACACAGTTACTCTGTCTATTGGCTACTTGCGTGTTGTTGCAGGGTGGGAGGACTTGACATGGATGGGCTGTTTAAGACTAAGCTATAGATCTGCCTTAGCTGTACAACACACAGAACCTGGCTCTTCCTTTGTTTCTACCTGCATTTTCCCATGCATTTAGGGAGGGCCATGATACTGCAGAGGAAAGATGTTGCTTACGTGTTTCCATTCCCTCCCGTCTCCTTGTTTCCTTCAAGTCATACAGATCCCAGACTATTAAAATTGCCAAATAATTGGTGTCCACCAGCCTGAAGAAGTGAGTTAGGCATATACTATCAAGGCTTAAAATTTGGCGGTGCTGTCTGTTGAGCTTCTCCCACAAAATGAGTAGAACACCTTAGAAAGACAGCGTCTGAAAATATTTCATCAAAGTCTGAATATATGAGAGAAAAGAGGCTCAATAAGCTAGCACCAGTACCCAACAGGTTTTTGACAGCTGCGTGAGTTTGAATTGAGAGGTGTGTTTCAAAAGCACTAATTCCTGGTCTTTGCTTTTGTGAGACCAAGAGTTTTTCCCCTTGCACTCACAGGACAATGACCTAACTGTTATATTCTCAACGCTGTCTTATTAGGTCATCTTTGAGAAGAGACCAGCACACTGCTTTAACCACAGATGGTGACAGGTGTGGTCTGCAGGTAGGTTGTGCCCAAATGTTACTAACATTAGAGTAGCCAGAACTAGAAAAAAATGCCCACGAGGAGTTTAGAAACATTTCCTTAATGCAGGCAAAATTTCAGTCTCCATGTGATAGAAATAATAGCACTACAAGGAATATGAATTACCATCATTCATCTCAGTGGGATGCTGATTTTTGAAGGCTAAGCACTGAGTTTAATTTTTTTCTATTTTTTGTCAGTTTAACATGAGGATTTTCAGAGGTGGTTTTGGAAAAGGAAACGTTCATGAAGTTTTTCATCAGAAAGTAATTAAATCTGTGATAAATATAAGCTTGCTAGAGATCATTATTCTGGGCTTGTGGTCAGTATTTAGTATTAAAGACTTGCAGCTTTTGCTCTCCTATCCCTAAAAGCCTAGCAGCAGGGGCACGGTAGCAGAGAAGTAGATAGTTCTGCAGAGCACTGTGTCTTCACTAGTGTACCAGACAAAGCAAACATTAATGAGACATGGATAGGTTCAACTAACACTTTGATTTACTGAGTTTGGCTGTTGTGGGTTTTTTTTTTCCGAATTATTTTTATTTTTTGATAATACAGTTTTTGTCCTTGGAAAATATCTACAACTTTGTTTTCTTTCATTTTTAGGTAAGGTGGTTTTAGCTATAGGATGCATGGTTTCCATGACTAGTAGTGTTGTATGAAGAGAGCTCTATAATCCATAGAATCTGACAAGTTTTTTTAGTTTTTTGCTCAACAAAGAAGTTGATGTCACTTGAGCTCAACAAGACTTAGTTAAAATGTATCCTGACATGTCCTGTCTTTGTAATAATAGCATTTGTTTACATGGAGCCAAAATGTAATATATTTGGAGGACTGACTTGGTGGTAAAACTGTGTTTGACTTACTTCTTTAACCACAATTCTTTGTTCTTCATGTCTGATGCGGAAAAGTTAAATGTGAATCCTAAATTGATTCCTTTGGCTAAAGAGTAGAAGAATTTTTTTTATTTCAGTCCTTGTCTCAGACAACAGCTTTTCATTAGCAGTGGAACAGAGAAATGGTGCTGTGTGCTGGGGAGGGGGAGATGTTGTTGGTCCAAGCTTCTGCAGGGCCATAACATCTGACAGCAGATGGCTTTGTTCGGCCGAACAGAAGGGATCTCTGCTGGGATTTGAGTGATATGGGGAATTTGTGGGCCAAGCTTGGGCTTTCTTCAGTGGGAAAAGTAGATTTATTTCAGTTGCTGGATGCCAAAGAACCTTGGAGGGCTTCCTTCGTATACCTGCTTGGATGTCCCATCCAAGGGGCCATCTGCCTCCAGAAGAAAATTCAGACCTCAGTGTTGACTACATTGAGGATTATATCTGGCCTTCTGTAATGTGTAGGGGATGCAAAGAAATTGGGGTTTCTGTTTCCCATCTAGTAAACACTTAAACTGTAGATCTAGGCATAATGGTGAGCTGGTGTTTTGAATGATGTCAGTAAACATGCTTTTATTTGATTTTTCCAGCCTTTCCATCAGCTTTGTTTTTTTCTTGATAAGATGTTCATGTAATTTCATAACATAGTGAATAGAAGCCAGTGTGTGAAATATTCCTTTTCTTAATGATACTGAAATTTTGTGCTGATACATTTTACTGGACCTCTTGCAATTATTTTACTTCGGCTGTTACGCATGAGCTTGACCCCTACCTGTTGCTCACTGATGTGATGTCAGGTGACTTCAGCAGCTGAGTAAGGTCAGTTTGTATCACCTTAATCCCTGGCCCACGAATGAAGCCCGTTCATTCAGTGGAAAACAGCTGCATAAGCCCCATACTGCAAATTTGGCCTTCAGACAGTAAACGCAACAAGAAGATACTCCCAGAAAAGTCCATGCCTAGGAGACAAAATTTGACACCCGCAGTCTTCTCCACCAGCCACGTTCCTCGGAAGGGACGATGCGGGTCAGTCCGGCACCCACCGCAGGGCACAGGCTGATCTGCTCCGCAGCGCTGAGCATCCCACCGAGCCGTGGGGCTGCATCCGAGTGGGAAGATGCTCCCGGCAGCAAAAAAGCGGCATAGCGTGACCTGCTGCTTGGAAAAACAAAGCGAAGCAGGGTTTTTATTTGTCTAGGCTAAACCTCCTGCTGCAAATTTATAGGCTTTTTAACTTGCTGTGCTACCTGTCAGTCTCGGAACAGATGCATAGCCTTCAGGCACTCGGAGCTTGCCAGCAGCTGGCATCCTGCTGGGAACTGTAGGAGGACTTTCAGTAGGAAGCAGGGCAACCTAATAATAGCGCAAAAATACATTGAAACCAATGCTTGTAGAAAGAAGTAGAAAAGGGTAACCTGTAATTCTGTGTTTTTTCAGCCAGCAGAAGGAGGGGGGACACACACACCATAGGCCATTGACTTGAGCACTTGCTTGGCAGCAGGATGCTGAATACCTTGGCCAGAATAACCAGAAGTTTGAATTTCCCCAAAGCTGAAAGAAGCCATAGATATGTAAAAATAAACTTTTCTAAGCAGACATGCTTCTCAGGCTATTCAGAATTTGCTGGGTCTAATTCACTATTTGAGTGAAAACAGAGGGATAGAAAAGTATACCCGTATGAAACACGCATTTTTATTTTTCTTGGTATTACAAGTTTCATCATTCTTTACCTTAAAGGTTCCTAAGCGTTCAGTTCAGTTGCCCCGTCGTGAGCCAAGTGTTATATGAATGAGGGGTGCTGTATGGGGCTGACAGACGTGATGTGGGGTTGCTACTGGACCATTTCTTTCTGATACTTCAGCAGAAGTCCTACCTCTGTGATACCATAGGATATCTTATGTGGCAAGAGGTGCATGTGTCAGCAACTAAACAGAGCCCTGGTATTCCATAATGAAAGGCTGGGTAGGCATAGGAGACTGCGACACTGTGCTGAGAAGCATCCTTCCCATGTGATGTGCTTGGCAGATGTAGCGACCAAATAATTTTTTTTGTTCAGGACATGGCTGGGTGGTACAGCTGCTCTAGACTTCAATTTTTTTTGCCAAAAATGTCTTTTTAGAAAAAAAAAAGAAATACTGTTGAGATTATAATTGACAAGACATGAGAAAAGAGAAATCTTTATTAATATAAGGATAAGAATGCTTTAATTTTGGCATTTCAAGGAATAATTGGAATTCTTGATCAGAAACACCATCTGCCAAGGCAGAATTTCCCTCAGCTGGTTATGGCAAATTGAGCAATGGTAACTTGTTCTTTATATTTATTTCTGGTTCTGGAGAGAAACCCACAAATGATTCACTTGTAAAGGTTATTCATGAATCTCTCAAAGCCATTGCTGCTCTTCTCACCTCCTAGAGTCCTATGTATTAGGAAAAGACTAGAAGTTTTTTATTTTTCTGGAACTGGGGGAAAAATCCTGTCTCCTGAGAGGCAGAGTGGAAGTGGGAATGAAAATACAGCTGTGGGCAGAGTAACATTGAGATAAAGTGCAAAAATCCCCCCATCCATGCTGGCTGACTTCCACTTTCAGGGGAGACAAACCGTTTCTGAAAACATCACTAACAGTGCTCAGAGTTAGCCTTGGACTGCAGCTTTCTCCCTTTGGGAATTTTGGTGGGGAACTGATGACGATTTGTGGGGAAAAAGTCCTAAATATCCTATAATGTTGAGAGTGAGAAACTAGTGCTGACACTGTTGTTCTTCAGTTTCAACACATATGTATTCCCATCTTCCTTGGTGGGAGCTAGGTCTTCCTAGAGCCTCAAACAACAGTTTTGTGATGCTACTACAAAGATGAGTGTGTGTGTGTGTGTGTGTGTTTGTTTTAAAGGCACTAATGCTCCTTCCTGCAGCTTTTTCTCAGACTGAAGAAATGGATTTAGTTAAAAAGATCTCCCCATACACTTCGAGGGGGGAACATAGTCTCTTCAATATTTTCAAGGTCAATTAATTTTTTAATTAACAAAAGTATGCTTGAAAATATAAAACATTCATTTGTGGAAACTGGTCTGTGTCCGGTTATGGCTGGAATAGTTTGGCAAGTCATATTTTTTAAAGTAGAAAGTGAAATTCTCATGCAGAAAGATAATTTGCTTAACTTCCTTGGAAGTCTTTAATTTTTTACTTTAGATTTTGTTGTATTTTCTTGTGTTTAGATATATGCCATATCTACTGTTGTGATTAAAAAGTATAATTAATTTGAAATACATTTTCATTATGGCTTTCAGTGCTTGATTCAAAATAACTTGTAATTTCAAATCAATTTCTTAAGCATTGTTCCTAACTGGAGATCAGTTTGATGCCTGCAAAATAATCAGGCGCATTCTCAATAACAGGAATGTGCAAGCACATGCTCATTATGTGAAGCTGAAAAAATATAAAAGTGTTTAGTGATGTTTTAGTTCACTTGTAAATCAAAAGAATAACGAAAATGTTTTGCAATTTGCAAATGTTCACATATTTTTTCTAGAATATTCTTTATATATATGATTACTAGTCTAGAAAAAATAGTTTAACTTACGCTACCAAAATTAATGTCAAAACTAATTGCCATTCATAGGCAGATAATATTATGCTTCTTTGAATATGGTCTGTAGGATCACCCCATGGATATTACATTAGTTTCACTTTTCAGAAATTATGTTTTCTATAAAAACCCTTACAGTGACTTCACAATAATGGTAGTCTTAAAATTTCTAGCTTTTTTTTTGATTGCAGAGTAGTCATTAAGCTACATGAAACAGCTCATGTTGCAAAGAAAAAACTGCGAGGCTTCCACTTGAAATGGGTTTTGCAAAAAGTGAAGTTGTATTTAATATGAAGAGTGTCTTAGCTCTTTTCAGAGGGATTTTGATGCGTTGAGTATCTGATGTATTTTCCCCCATCTGGTTTCTATGTTTTACACATTTACACAGAGGGAAAGAGAAAAAGTAGTTTGCATTTAAATAAAAAGGGCAAAGGAAAAAATACCCTTGGTCCTGAAACAATTGCATGGTCAATAACTAAGACAAAGAAGAAATTTGGAAGAATTTTGCATTCTATTAATACTCTTTTAATTTATAGATTCCTCTGAAAAGAGCTCAGTGGCACTGTGCTGCTGCTGTAAATACATGTCACCAAATCTTACCAACTTGTTTTCAGTGTGATTCCCCGATGCCACTGTCACAAGGCACAAAGGCAGGACTTGTTTTGTCTGAGAGCCAGGTGACAAAGAGCTCCAAGCAATGTGCCCTACCCCAGTCAGCACAAGGATTTGTGCTCTACGCGAGCAGTTTGAAAAACAAGTACAATGACGATGCAGTAGTAAAAAAAAATAAAAAACCCCCAAAGAACCCAAACCAAAAAGCCCCAACCCTGTTGCATTGAATGAAAGATGCTTAAAATTATAGCCGAGTCATTCCTTTATTGCATTTGCAATGTCATATTTATTGCATCATCTTTATGGTTTTGTAATTAGGGATTCATTGCGGTTTCCACTGTACATCCAGTTAATGAGGAGGTCGTAATTCAGCCCACTTAATTTGTAACATGATGAAACTTGGCAAGTAAATTGTCGCACTGTATGCAAATTTTTGTGGTTTTTTAATGGCTTCAATTGATTAAGCCTTTTTAAGCTGTGGTGATGAAAAAATGCACAAAGGGCCAGTTCTAAAAAGTATGTAGGTGACAAAAATCCCCAGCCTTGACAGAAGTTTGTTAACTATGAGCAATGGAATTCAAAATCACAACCTGAGCCCCTAGCTGGGACACTGCTTGTCTCCAGAAAAGCCTTTTTTTTTCTTTTTCCTAATACTTATGTTTTCTCCAGAAACATATAGGCCTGTGTCTTCATGCAGTGGCACCCAGGTCACTGAAGGACTGGAGCTGAGAGCCCTGCTTAGTCAGATGTGTCTGCATGAACAGGCCTGCAGAGGAAAGCATTGTGAGTACTTTATAATAAAAAGATGCCTGTTCCAGTGAAGGGAAGATCCGATTTGAATCTCCCTTTGTGGTCCGAGGGATAGGAACTTCTCTTGCTGTTTTAAAGGAGTATTTAATTATTAGGCTATACACGATGCTGGTACAGAGATAGGGAAGTTCCCTACATATCTGGTGTTGAAACTGTGCACTGTGTATGGGAGTTGGTTAGACCAGGAGGAGATAGGCAAGCAGTGAAAGACTGATTTCATAATCTAGCAGTTATGGACACAGCACACAGTTGGGTGGGGGGAAGTCAAGGGTTTCGCAGTTGCCTGTGGTACCCCACTGTATCTTTTTTAAGGACTTCTTATAAATAGATAATGTAGATTTATATTTTCATGTGATTAATGTGGTTTCCAAATAGCTACCTGTGCAGCCAAGAGCCTTGATAAACTTTCTTTAAGCTTTTGTCATACAAAAAGTTCAGAGCACAAAGAAAAATGTTGCATATCTTTACCTGCCAAACATATCCTTGGCAAGCTCTCCCTTGAACAGTTCTGATTTGTTTCTATTTAATTAATAAACACTTTCCTGCTTTGTGATTATTGTCTTGGCCTGAAGTTGTTCCCATTATAGAGATGAATAAATAGTTCTCGACATTAGTTTCTACCTGCTTTGTAATTTGTTACACCATCAGGGACCTGTAACTTGTCCTTGGTTTTAGTCCCTGCTAATGCTGCCTCATCTTGCTTCCTTATTTTTATATTTTATATGATTTCTGTTTTGTCCTTCACAGTTAAAAGATGTTATCACTGATGTTCTTTTGTTGCTATTACAAGTATCTTTCATCTTTTTTCTTCATCATGGAATGTATTTTCTTGGTTGAAGTAGGAGGTCTCTTCTCTCTTCACTGTAGTACCTTTTTCAGGAGCTGCTTGTGCCACATAAACATGGGAAAGGAAGAGCATAAATTACCATCGACATTTTCTGAGTACAGGAAAGGAATCTTTTATTTATTCTTCCATTTTGCTGTGAATTTTATACCAGTTTGCACCTCCGTTATTCCCTTTGAATGTTTTCAGTGAAGTTAAGATTGTAAGGCCTTTGGTGAGTGGAGGTCTCGAGTATGGTGTGAGCAGGCTTCATGCGTTTGGGTCGTTCTGGAAAAAATACCAAAACCAGCATGTGATTTATGTGACACTCAAACACGAAGAATAACGAAGAGAGTAGGGGGACTGCTGCACTGGCTGGAGCGTGTTTGTGGGGATTGTTCAGTGAGTGGCTGCCAGCAGCAAGCAGAGCTGTGCAGTGTTCTCTGTTTGTAAATTATCAATAAACGACTGCTCCATTCAGTGGATAAATTATCCACAAAGAAAACAGCAGGTTCTAATCATCTCCAAATTAGCGCCTTCCTGGCACTTGGTGGACTGGCTAACACAAAATAATTGCTGTGGCACATGCCGTACTGTCCTATGATTTTCACAGGTACAAGGCTATCCTATAATTGCTGTTATCCACAAGATGATATCAATTAGCCACTGTTTTGGTAACTGGTGCTTTAAACCATGTGTGACCATAACTTACTTGCATAACAGCTAGCTCTGTCTGCATGCGTTGTTATAAGGGTAACATATCCCCAGGTTTGCCTCTACAGTTGTACTACAACCTCCGAAGCAAACTGGCAGCGTGGCATTCGCAGCTGCTCTCGGTGGGTTGCAATAAATGATAGATGAGTATGACATTCTCTGGGTTTGACTGCAGTGCAAGTTTAGTTCTGGACTTGTTTACACGTCCCTTTGAAAATTCTGGAGGTATTACTGAAGTGGGTGAATTGGTTCAAATACCGAAAAAAAAAAAGTGTTCCCAGCAGGAGCTTTCTTTCACACTTGATTTGAATGTTTGAATATGGATACATCATAGAATAATATCATAGAATGGTTTGAGTTGGAAGGGACCTTAAAGATCATCTGGTTCCAACCCACCTGCCATGAGCAAGGACATCTTCCACCAGACCAGGTTTCTCAGAGCTCCACCCAACCTGGCCTTGAACACTGCCAGGGAGGAGGGGGCAGCCACAGCTTCTCTGGGCAACCTGGGCCAGTGCCTCACCACCCTCATGGGGAAGAATTTCTTCCTCATATCTCATCTAAATCTGCTCTCTTTTAGTTTACAGCCGTTCCCCCTTGTCCTATCACTACACACCCTTGTGAAGAGCCCCTCTCCATTCTTCCTGTCGGCCCCTCCAGGCACTGGCAGCTGCTCTAAGGTTGCCCCGGAGCCTTCTCTTCTCCAGGCTGAACAGCCCCAACTCCCTCAGCCTGTCCTCGTAGGAGAGGTTCTCCAGCCCTCGGATTATCTCCGTGGCCCTCCTCTATGTTTGTTTTTGTTTATTCTGTGCACATAATTCATTCCTCTTTTGTCTGAATATATCATTTTAGACTAGCAGGGACAGCAAAAGTAAAACTTGTTTGAAAGAGTGTAGTCCTTGGTAATGTGACCATTTCAGTGCCAAGGACTGGCAGGGAGCAGACTCCTGGACATTTAAAGCTTCAGTGAGACAAAAAGAGGTCATGTTAACTAAATGTGTGTACTGTGTACACTTTCTCTGTAGGGCCGGCTGCAGTTTTCATAATACTGAAATACTGTGAAAAACTGATGGGAAAGAATAGTTGTGAGTTATCTGAAATTAGAACTTTTGTCTGAACATCTTCAAATCTTTTTACTGAGCTGAGATTTAATTCAAAATCTTCAGATGACCTCTCTTCTTATAATGGAATTTAAGCACACACCGGCTGTGAAAAATTAGATATTGAGGTCTGAATTTTCCATTTTGAGCCTGTCTCCTTTTGGAAACGGGCTTGTTGGTCCTAGCATATACTAACAGATTGCAGTGCTGTGGTGGCAGTTTGAAGTATAATTTATCTTTCTGAATAAAAATGTCTTTAGGAGAGAGGGACTAGCTGTTCCTCTCTCCTCTGGATACAGCAATTTTATCAGTGTAAAAAATTTCTCTTCACTCACGTATCAAGGAAACATTATTTTACAGAGAAATAGTGACTAGGCAAAGTAAAACTTCCTGTTGTTTTGACAGAGAAAAAAATTAATATACTTTAAAAAAGATTTGATCATAAGAGGGTAATACAACAAGATTGTTAATTCAGCAGTTCTTTGAGGAAGTTGTTTTGATGGGACCTTCATGAGAGATTGGTCTAATCTCCTCCCAGGTGTTTTCTGGTAGGTCCTTCTCAGTGAGGATGCCATGGGTGCAGCTGTTGGAGTGTTCACCCTTCCATCAGGAGAGCGATTTTGCAGCACACATGCCCGTCATCCTTAGCGCGCTGTGGTCAATGTCCTGGAGCGGTCTTGGAGTGGGTGAACTGGTATCAAAATTTAGACATGAAGATCCAGTGATTAGCTTCATTGCTCTGTCACTGTGTATCATCCCTCTTTTCTCCATTGCTTCATAGAATCTTTTTTGCCTTGAAATATTACATTTTTCATGTCTGAAATCATATTTCTGGTTTTGATGGTCAGAGATTTCCAGACAGAGAAATGCAATGTTGTTTTTTTTTTGACAACTGCAATGTATTTAGGTCTTTGTTAGGGGAGCTTTGGTACAGCTTCAAAATCTAAGGATCGTAGTTGTTAAAATCTTCAAAGTACATGGACAAGATCGTGTGCCTCGTAATAAAGTCTAGTATATGAAAGGAACAAAGAATGGAAAGTACACTGTTCCTAATCTAACGCGTAGTCTGGTTTGCAAAAAATGGTGATGTCCTAACTATGGAATTGCAAGACATAAAAGCAGTTCAGTAAGACTTTATGTTTTAAAATTTATTTTAAAAATTGGGTAACAGATTTTGAGTACAGTAGTTTGAATATTTATGGTTTTGATTTCATAGTTGTTAGAAATGTCTTTTTTAATTTCCAATTTTAATTACTAATTTTAGTTAGTTAGTCCTTACTTTAGTAATTATCTGTGTAGAATTTAATCCCATCTTCTTATATGTTACTGTGATGTTTCTGACAATACGCGGCATTAAAAAATTTGCATAACCATCTCAGGTGATGTCATGAAATACTGGGATGTGAAAAGAAGCTATGACAAGAGAACGAAAACTTTCAGGAAGCTATTCTGTCGTCTTGATGTTTTTCCTTAGCATTTGTTTTCAGAGCCATAATTAAAACTCGAAGCTCGTACACGCTCTGCTAGGAGAGTTTCTTTTTATCTGTACTCTGTGATGACCTCTCAGCCTGTATTTTTAATAATTTTAATAATTCTTTCCATGTTATTTCAGTTTATTTTTTTATGAAATATCGTATTGCTTTATTTTTCTTTTTTGGAAGCCCAGGATTTCTTTTTTTCTTTTTTAAAAAGAATTTAAAAAAAAGAGAGAGAGAGAAGCACCAAACTGCTGTTTATGTGGAAACTGCAAAGTGAACAGCAGACAGCTGAATGCTCCATTAACTCTGGTCTTCTTTTAAATCTGTTACTTCTCCCAACATCAGTAGACTGAGGTCTTCTAACTTTTACCCTGCCTAAGGAACACTGCATAAATCTCAGACCTGAAGCTTGGTTTCATGCTACTATTACAGCTGGAGCTAAAGTCTGCTTGTCTTCCGAGATAGTTCCTGGTCCGTAGCAGGAGAAGTGAGAAGGCAGGATCAGTAGATAAAAAAAGTTGAGCTTTTTACAGATCTGCTGGATAGATAGTTCATTGCACACTAAATGCAGCCCGCTGAGCTTTACTGAGTGCTTCCTACATCAATTCTGTAGCTCACAGATGAACTTGGAACCTCAAAAACATTTTTAATTCTAATCTGGAGATTTCAAAGTGAGAGACAGTCTGCAGCAGCCTTCGCTATTAGTTACCCTTACAATCAAAAACTTATAGTTTAGCTCACGTTTATCTAGGTACAAGTTTTGGTCTATGAGTTTTTCCATTCCTTTTTTTGTTAGCTTTAAGCAATCCACGTCAAAAATCTTAACTTTTATGGAACAGGAACTTGTGTGTTTCATTAGAAATAAATAAGGTGTTGATTGTTTCTCTTAGTAGTTGTTTTAATTATACTCAGATTGTTAAACCTCCAAAATAGTCACTGGCAAGGGAGAAATGGTAAGAGTTATAATAATAGCATATGTGAAGTGTTGTGTGAGTTGATTGTCACATGAAAAAATATTAATCGTCATTAGCGTCATCACAGGTCTTCAGATTCTGAAGCAAACAAAATGCTGGTGGACACAAAGCAGAGCTGAATTTCAGCAGAAGTCACCTGCAACTTGTTAGTATATTCATGCACAAATTCTCAGGCCAATCCTGTCTCAGCTTCATTTGATGCCTGGAGTCCCACTGACCTCGCCGTAAAGGAAAATGGGCTGAGTGTTAGAAATCATATGTTGAACACATGGGAGAATTCATCAGCTGTTTATAGTGTAATATGAACCAAATTATTTGCAGATTATGGGTATTCAAAAAGAGAGACAAGTGTGTTCTGGAGATATGTTGCTTTTCTTCTAAGGTTTAGTTTTTCGTGCATTGGGAAAAGATGACTGAAATGAGCAATAAATAATATTAATTAAATTTAGTTACAAAGAGTTACAATTCAAATTGTGCTCTTAGTGTCTTAATCTCACTGTGCCATTTCATGAATTCTGGCTGTTTCATGACATAGTGAGTTTGGTGGAAGGAAAAGTCACCTCTATGGGTGGGTTCACCTGTGTAATTGTGTTCTGGAAGCTGCCTCTTGATCAGAACTGAATTTTAGAGAAACCAAATGAACTTCAGAGGCAGATTAAGTAGGGCCACTGGGTAGAAGTAATTTCTCTTTGTCTAAGATGAAGGTAAAAACGGTCTCTCCCACTCTCCAGCGGTAGGAGGTGTGAGGTGGGACCTGAAGCCAGGGTTTGCTGTACCCCGTTCAGGAGATGCGATAGGTATCGGAGCAATCAAGGAGGTTGGGGGGAGTAGACTGATCAGTGCCCTGGTGCATCTGTGCTGCTTAGTGGCAGAGTTGGTCTGGTTTCGAGTATTTTATCCTAAGTGTCCAAATAACACCACAGTCTTCTGAGGTCACCTACTTTTAATCAGCAAGGCTTGCCTCAAGTGGATAGTCTTTAAAAACAATTGTGGAAATGACTGTTAAAAAGAAGCCATTTAAATCCTCTGCCACAACTGACTGATTTTACTGATGCCTAGAACCAACCAGAGCTTTATAGTCTCTCTTATCAGTGAATAATTCATGTCCTATGAGTGAAAAACCCAACAAAACTAAACCAAGATGTGCAAATATCTGTCTTAAGACTTTCACAGCTCATCTATTGGATAAGATTATTATCAAGTCATTTGGAGGAAGAAGCTCATACATAAAAATGAATGTTGCCACGCAACAAGTGCTAAAGAAAGAGCCACAAGATTTAAGCCTTAATTAATTTTCCATAGCAGCTTGGAATGTTAAGGAATAAGGAAATTCAGGAGCACCAGTGTTAATTAAGCCTCATTTGCTACAGATCTGTGGCTTGTAGTTGAGGACTTCGATGTCTGAGGGGGTATAAGGTCCAGCTATACTTTTTTGTGATCATAACATGCAAGGGCATGCTCTCCCATGAAACGTCCTTAGCATCTGATAAAATGTATGTAGGCTACAGCCTCCCTTAAGTTGAATGCATGCACTCTCTGTTGCGTAAGTGCTTATTTACTCAAAATTTCTAGGAGCTGAATTGTCTCTGAGGTCTCCATCACCTCTTTTCAGTTTGTGTCAGTGTCTTGTAATGAGACCCACAAAAGCTCTGAGGTCATGTGCAGAGTTTGGGCTCCAAATGGATGAGACAAACCAGCATAAAGGCCGGTGTTTGTGAGAGGGCTTGGAGGATGGAGATTTGTAAATGCTGATGTCATATTGTCTAAAAAGGATACCTGCGTTCTTTACTCTTTAGGTGACAGAATCCTCTGCTTCTCTGATTAGTTAGAACTGACTTGCTGGGCTCTGGTGTGTTAGCCAGAGATTGGCATTGTGGAGGAATTGAAGAAATTTTGAAAGACACACACCTGTTACTCTATCTTTTTTTGATTCAGTTCCCTGTAGATAAAATTTGATGTGTGCATTGGGCAAAAGGAAAGCAAACAGCCTGCTGGTGGAAGTCTCAAAGATTATTCTGAGTTACTGACCGTGGAAGTGTGTATGTATAAACATGAATACCTTTTATTCAGCTATATATTCTCAGCTTCTTAAACTCCTACAGTGAGAAGCTGAAGCATGCATGACTAGTGTGGTCCTATAGTTCCTTCATTAAACTGATTTAATATATATAAACAGAGATTCTGTATATTGGAGGCATTCAGTAGGAAATACTATTGCAATTAGATCACACCTTCCTGTGGCATGTTGTTTTTCACATTGAAGGAATTAATCTCTGCCTCACAGAATAGAAATGACTAAGAAGAGCGGAGTTCTCGCCGAGCTGCTGAAATGACTGCTAATTTTTGAGTGCTTTTCAAATGATCCATGGAAAAGATGAACATAAAGGTTAGCAAAGTTATGCTCCATGGCTGTGATGCAAAGGGCAGGTTTCTAGTGTAGCAGGTGCTGAAGCAAGTAGAAACATCCCATTTCAGAAGCTGACACAATTATGGATTAGGTAGGATTAGAGAACATTCAGTTAATTTCTCTATTTCTCTCTCCCGTCCCACCCCAGCTGCATTTGCCAATTGTTATGAAAGCTCACTGGTTTCCAGTGACTGGTGAACGTACCTCTGAATTCAGATGGGAGTGGACAGAGCCTGCCTGAGTCACTGTTGCTTTTGACCTTCACTACATCTTTAAGCCCTGGACATAGTCTATATCTTTAAAGGATTTTTTATGTTTGCTGTCTGTCACCAAACATGATGCTTGCTTGCTGAAGAAGGGTAGAAACTGTGCTTCCTTATCTTACACAACAGGAAAAAATATTAGCCCTGATAACACACCCACTTACACTGCTATCTTTTTCGGTATCAAATTTTGCTCATCGTATTTACAGTAACAACAAAATGTGTTACATGCTGCTGTGTTGACTGTGACATTAGAGGAAGTTTGAACAGTAATCGCCACGGGTACAATTCACTTGGACATGACTCGAAACATATAGTTCAGAGATTAATAGATAACATAAAATAAATTTACAGATCAATGTGGCAAAGGATCATTCTAATGTGTTTGTAATCATTTTCTCATCTGTTGGCTGTGCTATCTCCCTTATATATTGGCAGGGCTGCTTATCTAGAAGGTACTGCGGCAACTCTCTGAACGTTTTATCACCTCCTCTAAAAGTGGAGTCAATTACAACTCTAGATTAAAATAGTGATGTACTTCAGGGAGTAAAAATGATATCCTGTTATGTGTTTTCTGAAATTGCTGGTAGGGCCTAGCTGATGAGTCATAACTCAAAACTTAATGAAATTAATAGAATGGCTTTGGAGTAGATCTCATCTTGGGGTGGGGGAGGACGCAACTTCCTCCCGTGCTGAGAACCTGTGGCGGCAAAATCAGTAACTTCACCTGCAGCTGAAGGAGGGTCTGTGGTGTGTGTGTGTGTGGGGTACATACATGTGTGTGAGAGAGACTGAGATAGCTCTGTAATAACACGGACGACATGAAATCGCAATGATAGAGGGTGCCATGTTTTTCCCTTTGTAGAGACGGAGAAGACCTGTGGGCACCTCTCGCAGTTTAGGTTTGTTCTTTCTGCTTTCTTGCAGGTCCCTCTATGCTGCCTTGCTGGTTTAGCAGGAGGAGCTGAAACTGGTTTTGTTGGGGTTGCGTGGACAAAGCCCCCAGGTAAGGATGAACACTGATGACATGGACAGGGCCTAAAATCAAGAACCACAAGAAGGACAAAGAGGATTGATCTGCTGAACATTGTAGATGTTCAGCCTGTATATTAAAGAAAAATTATGGGGAAAATGAGAACAGCTATACATCTTACTGTGCAAGCCAATTACTCTCATTAAAATAGAATATTTTATTGCATATTGCACAGATACAATTGTTCTACAAAGAGAAGACAGAGGGAAAACATGTTAATGACTGTCAAATATGTAGAAGGTTATTACAGAGAGGAGGGGAAGCTTCTGGTTTTCATTTCAAGGTAGACTGGACAGGAGGCACTGAAATCTAACTGCTGTAGAGGCATTTTAGATAGATGTTAGGAAGACTTTTCTAGTGGTCAAAGAACATATCTAGAGGGATATTTTGACTTTGGAATGTGACGCTTTTGTTCCTTTTTAATGTGCTGTATGTCCTTTCTCATACCTCTGTGATAAGCTAAGTAGTCATCCTAAAAATAGGTACCTCAGCTATTTCACAAAAACCTTTGTATTTGAAAATGGATGTGCTGAGACATCTTTGTCCCAGTGCAAGAAGATTAAAAAACAAAGTCCTTGACATCAGGCAATGTGTGAAAGGGGGATAATGGTTAGGGTCTTTTCTGAATGTTTTGTTTTAAAATTCAGGCTGCTCAAAATTTTACTGCGAAGCTCTTAATAGTCTCTTATCCTTCCTGTACCTAAACAAGCAAGAAAGACATCTGTGCCTGTTTAAATATACAAAGGTTCTTATGCACTTTTTTTTCCATCTGAATCTTCGTTCTTATCCCTGAAGTTTTTTTTTCTCCGGGAGCGATTCCAGTTTCATCATCCACATTCAAGGTACATTGTAGCAACTGAAGGTATTTGCCATATCTTAACATAAAGATAAAAAAGCGTTTTCTTGCAAAGGACAAAAAGCAAAAGTGAACTGTAAATGCTATTGGCTTTAGTAAGAGGAGCACAGTGTGGGATGAGATGGAAGAGCACAGGATCAATGTAAAATGCAGTTTCATAGTCCCTGAAAACGAAATCTGAGGCTTCAGGTTAGATGTGTAACTGGCATTTGAAAGTCTACAGTGACAAGAGTTACATAAAATGATATATTCTAAGGCTTTTCATTGAAGTGCGAGTTCATTTTTAGATCTTGCCAGATTATTCAGATTTCACTTAGTATGACAGTCTCTGAACTAAGATTACCTTCACTTGATCTGTATGACTCAGAAAGAAGACATAGAACAATAGGTTTCTAAATTTTGAGGGCCAAACTAAATTCTGATGATATTAGGTGAAGGAATACTGCCTAAAGAAACCAATCTGGAATCATGAGATGAAGCAGTTTTGTACAGGCTGTGAGGTTATAAATTTAAGTAGTTAGCAATGTACATTCTGTGTTACATCTTAAAAAAAGTAAGATTATATATATATCTAAGTCTAGTATAGGTATCTAAGTGCATGTATCTAAGTTGCACTGAAGTCAAAATGCAAAGCAAGAGAAAGAAAAAAGAAAATGAAATAAATTGGTTATGAATCCTATACTTGGTAAACAGTGTACCAACTACATCAGGAGAAATATATATATCCAGGCATGTATGATTTCTTTAAGTTAAAAAGTGTTGCCCTGAATTGTTCATTTCTGATGTTTCCTTTTTCTCTTTTAAGAGTTTATCATTTAGGAGTGGTCCTCTTCTTCAGCATAAGATTCTGGAAAGTAAAAGCAGTAATTACTTGTGTCTTTTTCAGAATGGGATTAAGAACAGAATTAATCATTATGCTCATAGCAAAACTTAAATAAACCTAAATACATCTAATAATCATTTTGTTGGCAGTTCTGTCAAAATTTTGGTAAAGGACTTTGTACCTTAGAACTGGGGAGAATATTTCACTATGTTGGTATTTGGGGTTATTAAACTCAGTCAGCTAGAATCCCTGAAAAATCCATCTAAAGTGAGAAATTCCCAGTGAAATACAGAAGAGGCTCAGCAGAGCTTTGGCTGTGATTAAGATGTCCACCCAAGAGAAGGCCATTAGATTGTCAGGCCCTGGGAAGAGCAGCAGCAAACCCAACTCGTGCGTTAAAACTGATGCCTCAGTTCCCTCTGTTGGCTCCTGGCAGCAGGGGTGGGGAGCTGCTGAACTCAAACACGGAGGAAGGCGTGAAGATTGGAGCAGAACAAGGCGTGAGATGGGAACGGGAGTTGGATGAAAGGGACCGAGCTGCGCAAGGAGATCCAAACGTGAAATTGGCTTGGGTGGGCAGAATGTTGAGATGAGATAAAGAATTGGGAAGAAGAGGGAAGGAGAGGACTGGCTTAGCTGCATTCAGATCACAATTGTTTAATGTAACCTGACAGAGACATGCCCACTTTGAGCAAATTGACTGCCGTGCAAGAGTTCTAAGTCAGCTCTGGAAGCAGTGTGTATTTTGGGCAAAGTACACTGATTGAATACTTCAGTCCTGGGACTGTTTCCTCTTTTTTTTTAGATCTGGCAGTTTTTGCTGGCCTGAGCACTTGCCGCTGTGTTTTATTGAACACTATAGATATAAATTTAGTTGCATCTCTTTTTGTTGTGTGTTAGGTGACCCTGGTTTTTTTTGTTTGGTGTTTGTTTTTTTTTTTCCCCCAGGAAATAATGCAGATCAATTTTTGGCATGTGGCTTTCAGCAGTATTTCAGTGTCATGAGTATTTCGGTGGAGCTTGAAAAACCAGTGGGACCATATATGGTGCAGGGGAATGAGTTGGCAGACTCTCCGGGTAATTAGGCAGCAATGCAGAGACCTGTTTTTACTTCTAAACTGTTAACTGGTATGGATCTGAGAAAGGAGACTGCTATCTTTGCAATTGATCAAAGAAGCTTTGGAAAACTAATTATCAGACAGCCACTGGCTGCTGCTAGTGCGATAGCAGGTGGAGGGCAGGCGATAAGACTAAATGGGCTACAAGAGCTTTGGCTTCATTCTAGGCTTAGTTTGGCTCCCACAAAATTCAGCAAGAGCTTTGCCATTGATGTGGAAGGAAGAAAAGATGGACCTTTTATTCACGGTGGGCTCAGTACAAGACATGGAGTACTGTTACTTGTAGTACTCCGTACTTTTACAGAGTTATTCTGACTGCACTGTCTTGTTGGCAAATCTTGACACGTAGGTTTGAAATGTGGAAGTAGGATGAACTTTTAGTACGCTGCTAGGATCTTATTCATTAGGTTTGTTTGTAGTAAAACAATCCTCCTGCCATTTGTTGTGATAAGTTTGAAATCTTCTTCGGAGTCAGACTTCATTTTGAGAACTTTTGTACTCTACTACACCTCTGATGGAGGAAAAAAGTTGGCATCTGCCATGCTGTTCTGTGGGAATATGTACCCAAATCCTGACAGAGCTTTGTTTTGAATCATTGTACGTAGGAAAAGCACCTTCCACCATTTTCCCCCCCTTCTATTGCTTATAATTCCTAGTATGTCTCAAACAATGAGTTACTGTTTGTGTTTCTCAAAGTTCAGGAAAGTACATTTGGGAAAACTGAGTTCCAGAGTATTTTAAAACTGCTGGAGACAGTCTTAAGATCATGCAAGCATGAAGTTAGCATTCTTGGTGGAAATAAGAGCTTTGTAATCTGTTCAGCTCAGCCTGTTAGGAACACTGGAGCTGGCCTTTGTGTGTCATACTTTCTTCTAGCGAATATATAAAAGAACAGACAAAGATCTGAGAGTGGCTCCAGACCCAAAGAGCTTTCCCTTTTCTGAGGTCAGCGCAGTAGAGCTGGGATGGCAGCCAAGCCGTGAGGCTTTCTGAGCAAGGTGTGTGCGCTCATACAGGAATGCACAGATGGGGCATTGCTGCTGCATGGGCCCTTTTTCCAGTTATGCACAAGGAGCTGGAGTCGAATGTGTATTTTGTCAGCGAGATCCCTAAATGGCATTGTATGATGAATCAATTTGGGGAAATCCCGCGGCCTGTGCTCTGCTGGAGGCTACCTGACCACAGTTGTTGCTTTTACCTTGTAGTCTGTGCATGGATGATGTCTCTGAGAGTGCAAACAAGAGAGAAATACAGATGAATAACTCCAATGCACAAGATCTTGCTATTTTCCCCCCAAATAATTTACCTCATTGCATTTGGAGAGTCTCTGAATGATGTCACAAAGAGCGCAAAGTCTAGTGCATGTGACCCAGCTGCTGCTCTTTTTTTTCTTTTCCATAATATGAATAAATTATACCCATGAGTTTCATTTAACATTATCATTTCTTTCCTCCCTAAAAACTTTTGGTAAGTAGCTTAATAGAAAAACACGGTGGAGTTAGGGGCTTTTTTTTCTTCAAAATTTTTTGAACAGAAAACTCTGTCCCAAAGGAAAGAATTTATAAAGCCCGATAATCTCACTTTACTCCGATGTTTAATTAATTTTTATTTCAGTTGCTCAATTTCAGGGAATCTAAAGTGTTTTGCAGGAAAAAATGGAAAATGGGAGCATTGTGAATTCTGTTTGAAAGGAAAAAGAAAAAAGTCCTGAAAACAAGCCTCATAGGAGAGCACTGCCTCCATTCAGAAGAAAATCTTTTTATTCAAGTTTCTTTTCATGAAAACTATTCAGCTTGCTTGTGGTTTTGTCATTGCGATAGATGGATAGTTTGACTGCTTTGCAGAAGTACTGGACCTCACAGGGCAAGTTAGCACAGAGTCAGTGCTGTGTCTGTGCATTGTGTCATCATTCACTGCATTTGCCTGAACCAGAGGAGCAGAGGGCAAAATCAGACTAGCAAAAACCCACTTATTTACATATAATTATTTAACCTGGCCCCAGGTGTTTCTTCTGTAGATCATAATTCCTAAATAGTAAGAAATTACAGTAGTAAATATTTCCAAGGGACTGAAATAGCTGCCGGAGTGAAAGGAAGAGGAAAAAGGCTCAGTCTCTTCCTGGATCAGCTCCTGCATTTGAGGGGCATGTGCGAAGTGGAAGCCCTAGAGAAAGAGTGTGAACAAAACAGAAGAAGGCTCTCTACCTGCTGAGAGGTCTGCTGTATGCAAAGACCAAAAGAGATGAGTTTTTATGCTGTCTCTTCTTTTCCCCTCAACTGTTCAGCCTTTCAGTCCCATAATATGTATTGACTTTGCAGGCATAAGCAATATTCTGCAGGACTTAGCATTAACTGCCATCTGAGCATGGAACGGGGACCGTTCACCTCACTGAGGGTGAATTGAATTTGTCCCTGTTCCTACAGCTTTATATGTGAACGAGTGTCTTGGGTGATAAACTTCAACGATGAGGATAAAAAGCAGATGCTCTTTGGCTGGTGTCTCCTTTTATTCTTTTGGGAATGCAGTTAAGTTTAGTATATGTTGTGAAGATAATGAATTTATCTATGTTGAACACATATCATCAAAATAGAATATCCCGAGTTATAATTTGTTTTTAAGCAATGACAATGAGATAACCCTTTGTTTGTTTTGACTGTTTCTTTGCTGCTGTAAGGCCTGGTAACCTATGGAGAGTTCCATGTCAGAGCAAACTGATGAAAAAGGCTGCATTAACCATTTAAGATATTTAAGTATATAGCTTTTACTGTAATTTTCAAGACTTTCTGGAAAGAATATGATAAATACATTGATGAACATTACCAAATACCCCGATATCAGAAAAATATGCTTTTAAACATGCCAAAGATTGACAATTCTTCCTGTGTTTTGTATGCCAGAGTATCTGAAACTAAAATGTAATGCTCAGAGGAAATATGTGACTAGCTGATCAACAAACTCAGAACAAAACTACCTGCAGAAGTGTTATTTTTACGATATTTGTTTGAAAATATGGCTAAATGCCTTACGGAGTAATGCAGTTTAGACACGCGCAGCTACTGCTTAGCTTCAAGAACTTGCTTACACATGCTCTAAAGCTCGCCATACCCAGCCTGGTGGGAATTCAGTTTTGTGGGGTAATGATTATTCAAATCAGAGAATAAGCTGTTCTGAAAACTGTGTTATTTCTCTCTCTTTTTTTTTTTTTCTTTTTTTTTTTCCATAGGCACTTCTTACCTGTGCCCTTGCATTTGACAGGAGTTTGATACAGGCTTTAGAGGGACAAGGGATGGGCTGATGATGGACAGCTCTGGTCTGTTGAACAGTCTTGTATCTCTTGCTTAGGTACTTCAGGGACACCGGGCAGGTTTATCATCATTGCAGACCCATGCCAAAATTTTTGGTAGGAAAAGCAGAGCCACTGACTGGGAATACCCTCGATGACCCCCAGGTTCGTAAGCAGAGCTGTGAATTTATTTAACTGATCCAAGGAACCCTGACAGGAGGACTGTGAGCAGGAGTCTGGGAAGAGCTGGGAAGCTTTCCTGTGCGCTGTGTGCAGGGCTGCTCTGACCTTTCCCAGCATGCCTTATTTCATTTCTGGCTCCTCCTCTGCTGTCTTTGCTTCTTGCTTGCAGCGTGCTTTTCTGGGGGGGAGTGGTAGGCCCCAATATGAAGTGATTAGTGCATTCAGAGTAGAGTGATTTATTTCAGTGACTACACTGGAAACTCCAGATCAGAGAGTTTGCTCTGGTGGCAATAATTGCAAGAACTGGAGTGGCGTGAATGAGGATGAGGCAGGTGACACAGACACAAGCTTAACTTTCCCAGAGAAGAAACCCAAATTAATCCTTCAATCCAAACCTCTTTGAGTCCTCACTATAAAAATGCTTAATCTCGCGGGGAAAGCTGTTTGAAGTATGATCCCTGGAACTGGTGTGTACTGTCAGCGTAGGTACAGCATTACCACCGTGTAGAAGGAATAGTACAAATGGGCTAATGTAATGTTAGTATGGGAATAACAAAAATGTCATTAAGGACTGCAGTAAATGGCTTGTGAATTACAGCACAGCAAAAGTTGCGTTTGTCAGAATCATGAACTATGGATGAGCATATACAGGTGGGATGCAGCAATCCATCAGTAAGACATGTTTCCTAATCCCTAATGCCAGGAGACCTGGCATTATGTGGCTAATAAAAGGAGAGAGAGAAGGGTATGCGAATGCACACTTCGGAAGAGGTACTGTGCATGTATACAGCTAATGACACTTGTGAGTTATGCAGTGATGATAAACACCATCACTGTCACAAAGGAGACCAGAGGGTTCATTTTGGGCAGATAAAATAAATTATGTAGTCATACAGAACTCCTTAGATCTTCTTCGCCAAAGGCCTCAGGCAATTAAATGAGCCAGAAATTGAGCTCTCCACAAGCATTTAAATAGCAACTGTTCACATGCATGCACAAGCAATTATTTGGTGTTGAAATAAGAAAAGAAAATTGAATATAAAATCTGTTGGGTAGAGAATAAAATTCTATTTCAGTTTCCTGGTCAGTCAGGAACTTTGCTAAGAACAATTCCAATGTTTTGATAAAAAGCAAAGCTTGAAAAAAGAGAAGAAAAACACCAAGAAATTTCAAATAATTTCTCTGTATTTGATTATGTTGTGGCACAGTACAAGCACTAGTCTGCATATATACACACTTGCCTATATTGAACATTGTGTGTTTCAAAAAGTAGAAGAACCATTAAATTAGTGTCTGTACCTAATTACCTGAAGAGACCCTGCAATGTTAAGCAGACCAATGCCCTAACAAACCTAGAATTACTGTATTGTGTTTTCCATATGCGCTGGATACATTTGCAGGGTGTATGGGTGAATGATGCCATAATTGGTTGAATCACTCAATAATTTGGATAGTAAAAAGCTACAAGACACGTGCTTGACTGAGACACTTTCTAAATACAGAAATGGGCTCCATTTCTGACACAAATAATTTTGCATACCTGAGACAACTTCTATGGTGTAGAACTCCGATTAGTTTTCAGTTTTTTATCGGGGTTTGGTAGAAATGCAAATCTTAAGATTGGTGCAAACTTAAGATTTAAAAAAAACATTAGCTCTTCTCTTTCCAATCAGCTTCTTCTGATTCCTTAATTATTTTCTGTAGTGCCAGAATCTACCACAAGTGAAATCAAAATTCGTTAGCAGGAAGAAACTCAGAGAGCTATAATATTAGACTAAGTTAAGTAGATTCAGAATGTTACATGTCTTGAGGGACTACAAATCTAAAGGCCAGATTTTTGGGGGTGGTTATGTCTCTACTGCTTCCTGGGCTATAATTTCTAAATACCTATGGAGATTTGGATCTTTAAATGGAAACTGTTCATTTCAAGTCATCTAGCTCTAGATTTATTTTTTTTTTAAATGTACTTAAGCATCTCATGGGAATTTCAAATGCAATTAGATCCCATTAAGTTCCGGAATGTTTAGATAATTATGCAGGTTCCCGTCTATACTGGAAGGCCTTAAAAAATTTGTTTATATTGAAAGGTAGACTAATGTTTCAACATGAACAGCCTTTTTTTAAAAATTTGTTTGTTTATTTATTTATTTGTGATCTCTCTGTGCAAGCAGAGTAAAAGATGCTGGCCTCTGGGGCAACCGTGGTGCTATATGGTGATGAAATCCTTCCCGAATTGGTAACAGAGCCTCCCAGGATGTCCGTGTGTGTTTGGTGCCATTCTCTGGGAGCTGTGGAGTGGGCAGCTGGGCTTCAGGCTCTGGGACCTACAGCTCTTGGTGACCTGTGGTAAAGTCAAGGCGATTCATGCCTTCGGTGCAGAAGAAGGCTCTTCCTCCTGGATGGAGGAAAGTTGCCAGGAAGTTCCTTAGTGAAAGCCCAGCGAGATCACAGAATCACAGCATGGTTGATGTTGGAAGGGACCTCTGTGGGTCATCTGGTCCAACCCCCCTGTCGAAGCAGGGTCACCTAGAGCAGGCTGCACAGGACCTTGTCCAGGCGGGTCTTGAATATCTCCAGAGAAGGAGACTCCACAACCTCCCTGGGCAGCCTGTTCCAGTGCTCCGTCACCCTCAGAGGGAAGAA
>Ga0065711_1026889_pt1 | contig 57655 bp, 37 predicted proteins | sample Hoacrofraction12_FD_59098 | JGI IMG/M metagenome (GOLD analysis project Ga0065711, IMG submission 59098) | Hoatzin crop microbial communities from Cojedes, Venezuela - Epithelial fraction 12 v2 (version 2) | ecosystem: Host-associated > Birds > Digestive system > Esophagus > Crop | place...
CCCCTTCTTCCCGGTCTCAACTTCATTCCTGATTTTCTTTCCCTCCTTCCCCTGAGCAGCGCAGGGGGATGGGGAGTGGGGGCTGCGGTCAGTTCATCACACGTTGTCTCTGCTGCTCCTTCCTCTCAGGGGGAGGACTCCTCACCATCTGCCCCTGCTCCAGCATGAGGTCCTTTCCACGGGAGACGGTCCTCCACAAACTGCTCCAGAATGGGTCCCTCCCATGGGGTGCTGTCCTTCAGGAACAGGCTGCTCCAGCGTGGCTCCCCCATGGGGTCACAAGCCCTGCCAGCAAACCTGCTTTGGTGTGGGCTCCTCTCTCCATGGGGCCACAGGTCCTGGCAGGAGCCTGCTTCAGTGTGGGCTCCCCACAGGGTCACAGCCTCCTTCAGGCATCCCCCTGCTCCGGCGTGGGGTCTCCCCAGGCTGCAGATGGAGATCTGCTCCACCGTGGACCTCCATGGGCTGCAGGGGCACAGCCTGCCTCACCATGGTCTGCTCCAGAGACTGCAGAGGCATCTCTGCTCCAGTGCCTGGAGCACCTCCTCCCCTCCTTCTGCACTGACCTTGGTGCCTGCAGGGCTGTTTCTCCCACATCGTCTCACTTTCTCCCAGCTGATGTTGCACAGCAGTTTTTACTCTTTCTTAACTACGTTATCCCAGAGTTGCTACCACCATCGCTGATGGGGTCAGCTTTGGCCAGTGGCTAGCAGGGGTGAGAAGGGGCAGGCATGTGAGAAGAGGGCTGAAAATGTGAAAGAAAATGGGAGGCTTCAGCCCAATGCAAATGAGAAGGTAGGAGAGGGACATGGAGATGGGCAAAGGTGACCAGACCCATAGGCCAGAGTGGGGAAAGGCAGAGCACAACAGCATTTGCCAAGGCCAGAGACAACAAAGCAGATGCGAGGAGGATGCTCTGAGTGTGTCGCCAGAGTGGAGGCACTGAATTGTCCTGTTACAGGCAATGGCTAAATCCCATTTGACTTCAGCAGAAGATGAATCAGATCCCAGAGCTACAGGTCGTTAGTGCATGACTCTAAACAAACCATGGCCCAGATGCAATATGTATTTTCCCCACTGTTTTCACTGCTGCGCTTTTTGATGCTGGCTTCCTTTTCTTCCACCTAGTTTCCAGACAGGGAAAACTGTTCACATAAAAGTTGATTTCTTTTAGGAATGTATGAGAGCAATAAAGGGAGGCAGTAACTTTGTTCCTGTTGCTGCGAGCACATAACGTACCAAAGAACAGTTTTTTTCTGCATCTACTGTGGAGCATCAGATCTTGTTTTGCCAAGTTCCTTGGCCTGCTAAGCAACAAAAAAATAGGAAGTTCAAGATAACCTGTAAGATCTTGAATTCTGGTTTGCAGGAATATCTCAAAATGCTGCATCTGAAAATCTAAAAGGTTAATATATTTTTTATCTGTGAGGAGCAAATCATGAATATTTGAGTGGGCTTAGCAGCAGGGGGAAAATACCTTTGATATGGAATAGTACCCACAATATGAGGAGAGGCAAAATACTACCTATTACTTTAATACATGGATTTGTCTGCTTTCTGCTTTACATTGATTTTGTACTGTCTGAATTCACTGACTTTAATACAGTAACTATTGATTTGTACTGGTGAAAGAGAGCGGAATCTAGCCCCATCTGTCATAAACAAACAAGGCTCTTCTGGGATTTATAGCAAAGATTTTCCTTCAGTGCAATTATAAATGAAAATATACATTCCAATTGAAATACAATTTTTTCCAGGTTCAGACTGCAGAATTTCCTTACAGGGTGTGGCAGAAGCTGTTCAGCCACCGGGCATCGGTGCTTCTAGCATCAAGGGAACTGGAAAACCTCTTCCGAGCTGCAGAGTTGTTTGCAACATGGCTGCATCTTTTATTCTTTCTGTTTTTTTGTGGTGATCCAAACAAAGTTCTTGACCTCTGTTTTTTCCCCTCAAACCCACCAACTCAGCTGGCAGCACTCAGACCCTGGTTGCTGCAGCAGCTCAGCCTCTGTTGCCCTGTCCCTGCCTCCTGGGTGGCCCCCGGGTCTCCAGAGCCCAACCTGGCAAGCACCCCAGTAATTTCTGCAGATGAAGGGAAGGCAGGTATTTGTCCCTAGCCAGGAGCCACCTGCACCCTTCTCTGCCCAGTCGACACCAGCAACTAACACCTGCCTTCAGACACCTCGTTAACCTTCTCCGTCTAATCCCAGCTAACCTGCTTTACCCTGATTCACTGTCAATCAGTCAGTAATGGGGTTTGTTGACAATCATAAAGGCAGAAATGCACATCTCCATGCTTCAGCCACCATGTCTGATCATTCCTTCCTCCTGGCTGCTTTTCTTTTTGGTTTGTCCATGTGCAATTTGGAGCTGGTAGAACATTCCCTAGATAATAAGACCCAAGAGAGTCACCATCGAAAACAAGCCAATAAACGCCCCGCGGTCTGGCAGGGGAGTGTGAGTCATTTGGAGGTTTGAGGTTGCCAGTGACCCAGCCAGTTTGTCCTCAGCTGGCATCGCTTAATGAGCTTCTCAGTGAACACCAAGCCCACGGCAGCACTCAGGAGAGCCTGCTATCTTTCCACGATCCTTGATTCACTCAAAAATGAGCAAGGTTTGTACAGCCTGGGCCCATTACGGACATCTGTGAGGATCTCCAGCTGGAACTGAGTTCTCCTAAATAGCTGCAATAGCCAAACTAATCCCCAGGTAAACAGCAAGATTATAGCGTGCCTCTTGGCTTTGTGGAGAGAGGGCTAAGCAAGCAACAGCTGCCTGGGTACTGCAGATGTCCCTCATTCAGGGACCGCTCGTGTTAAGATGAGGTCTCTCTCCTGTAACTAAGCAGCATGCGCAAGCAGACCTGAGCTGCTGGAACTGCACTGAAATTTCCAGGTGCAACACCAAAAATAAAACCTGGCTACATCTTCATAGCAGCCACCTCTGGAAGCTGTGTCAGCCCATGCCTGCACCTCTCCATGGCCCCGCCAGCAGCACCCTGCCAGGGAAACGCGGCGACGAACGCATCATCCTGGCAAAACCGCACTCCTGGTGATGTGGCTTCTTTCCCTGGTGAAGGAAGGTTTTCCTGTGACTGCAGAAGATATAGCCCTGTTGAATTGCTGTGTTCACAGTAAATGCACTTTGCAAGTGTAACAGTCCACAAGCCCAGCCTAAGGCTTGGGAGAAGGCACAGCCTCGGTGTTAAGCAGCAGGAGGGAGAGTTTTCTAAGTTATGCGTGACCAAGGTAATTTATCATATTGAAAGTATAGAAGCAAATGAGATGGCTTGTTAAGTCTCTAATGAAAAGGAGAAACCATTTTGAAATAGAGCATCTGTGAACCTTTCTGGTCTACAGAAAGTTCATGGTAGGATGTAAATAGCACTACAAATGATGAGACGGTGCATGGTTACTGTGGTGGGGGAGAATACAGAGTTCCTGCAAAATGAAATCTCCAGCTAATCCTTAACGCAGAGGCTAAGCACGAGGAATGATTTGGAGCCTCGCAGCAAGGAGGGAATGATGGACCCCCATATCTCACCTGCCTTCTCAGGTGGATGGGGTGAAACAATTCAAGTGTCTGCAGATCTTTGGAGCTCAAGCTAATGTTACAGAATTGGCCCGTATGTAGCTGTCAACATGTGCTGACATTCTATAGAGAGGTAACAGGGGACATAAATAAATAGGGAAGAAGAAAATGGGTTTATTCTCAGTGTAGAACACCTGAAATGAGCTTTAGTAAGACATTGATTCAGCTACCTCCAGGAACGTATCTCGGAGCCCAAAACACTGCGTATGTGTGCTAACCACTGACCAGGAGTTACCTTCTGTACAGATGTCTGAAAAATCATTAGTCCATTCATGTCTCACAGTGCTGGCGGACTTCTGATTGATTGAGTAGATTAAAGCTGGATGAATAATTCATTAAATAAATCATTTATCTGAAGAATGTCTCTCCTGTTTTGTTTGCAGATTGGAGTCTGGCACAAACAGTATCACGCTGATTTGACATTATTTCTCAGTTACTTCCTACCCATAATTGTAGCTCAGTCAACAGTGCCGACAGCTTGCTTCCAGTGCTCCATAGCTACAGTGCTGCTGGTGGGGAGCAGTTCTGGCTGGTCACTGACAGTCTCAGCCCCAATGGAACCAGGGCTGAGGTTTCATCCAAGCTAAGGTCAACGCAATGCTGTTAGGAACAGAGCAGAGGGATGAGCATAACAGAGTCCCAGGTCTCCCATTTTCTGGAGGGTGAAGAAGCCCTGTGACAGCTCTGTCCTTTGGAGCAAGGTTTTTCAGAGTGTTGGGTATACTAGACTCATGTGCAGGTGAAAAAACAGACTCCTCGCCCTAATCCTTGAGTAGCAATGAAGCCAGTCTTGTCATGACCAAGTAGAAATTGGCTTTCCCATGGAAATTGTTACACATATTCATTTAAGCCAACTGTTTACAAATATTTTCCTGTTTATTCAGAAATACTCCACATTTATGAGCATTTCTGTGAGTCAATTCACTGCCTGGAATACCCATGCATAAAGGTAATAACACAACCTGCTTTGTAACCATGCACATATGTTCAAGTCTTGCCTCTGCAGCTTTTTTCTAGCTTCGGAATTGAGATGGGAAGAGAATGAGCCACATCATCAAAAAAACCCATCTCCAAATTCAGGATGTCGCCTGACTTCTGGTCCCTCTTGTTCCTTTGCTCCTTTGTAAAAAGACTAAAAGGCAAATTAAATGTCCACTTAATTAATATTTCTTTGGCCTTTCTAGCTGAGAAGGACGATAATTTTTAAAGGAAGTGATACACATTGAGTAAACGTACCATCATTTGTGTACCATCTCTTAGAAGTGATACATAGTTGGAATGTCCACATTGCACTGAAATAAAGGTCAGGGTCCTCTCGGTGCCCTGTTCCCAAAGGCACACAGCAAAATCTTAGCTCATCAGTGTTTTTTAATTCTTTTGTGTAGTTAGTGTTGTATCTTGTTATTTTAGCAGAAGAAAAATCCTCTTTGAAATCAAGATTTCAGTAGTAAATACACTTTCAGTGGTAACAAGAGTTTCAGTAAAACAAGACTTCAGGCACAGCTTTGTTGAGCTGGCTTCTGCCTAGGCACATTCAGTGCATTTTTTCAAGAATTACCTTGATGTATTTTTTTCATCCCTTGCCTGAACAGTCTTGAAATCAATGGAATCACACAAGTGGAAGGCAAAACTTCAAGACAATACAGAATTTTTTGGCACCTTTATTATAAGCAAAGACATGCCAGCCACAGAGAACTCCGAGAGTTTGAGTTTGTTGAGTAATAGTGTAAGAATATTGACTCTTTTCACTTATGTATGAAGATATCTGCCCTGCAAGGACAAAAGCACAGAAGATAGAATGGGACCTAGTCTCCAAAATTACCCAGGTTCTTTTGAAAATCACAGTTAGACTCTCCCAGTCTGGAGTTACTAAGGGTGAGACTGAATTTTGACTGGTAAGACCACATGAAGGCTAAAATATAATCCCATGCTTTGGGCGAAAACAATCTGGTAAAACCACATAAAGGCTAAAAGATAATCCTATGCTTTGGACAAAAACAGTCTTAGACTAAGTGTAAATTTGAAGGTGATGAAAGCCCATCCAAACCTTGGTGTGTGCTAGCAAACAAAGCAGGGTCCAAGTGTACAATTTTCCACTCACCTTGGGCTGGGGCCAGGGTGCACCAGGAACCACTCCCAGGAGGCTGCCTCCTCCCCACCTGACAGCTCCTCTGCTTTATTTAACAAAGTTATTTACCCATCTCTGTGAATATTTTTAGGCCATTTCCCCCTGTGTCCATTACTATGTATTTAGTGATGCTGAATTTCACCGACTGTTTCACTGCGTGTACTCAGGAGGACACACTGAGATATGATCTTCAATGCCAGTGGTTTGGCGTGAACCATCACTGTCACTTCCCCCTGTATTCTCTTTTTCCCAATCATTTACGCTATTTTGAATAGCACAAGGCCTAGTGCAGATCCCACAGATCCCTTGCACAAGATCCTACAAGCAGTGTCCCTCTGCTGTGAAAATGGAGTATTTCTTCCTATCATTTCTTTTCTACCACTGAGACAGTTATTATACCCAAGGACAGTATGTCCAGCACATTATTATGAGAGTGTCCAAGGTTGTGTGGGTGACCAGAGCCCTTGCACACAGAGTAATGTCCACTTTTGCTGTGCTTGCATGTAAAATCAAGGCATACTGCACTTGCGATGTTGAGGTGGCATCAGATCCAGCCAGTTTCTTCTAACAGCCCTGTCCAGAGGACCTGGCCTTTTGACCAGTGTACTTTCCTTAAAAACCTTAGAGGAAAAGTCCTGTCAAAAGCTTCCTGAAATCCAGATATCGTCTCTTAACCGTCTTGCCCTACACTTATTCACTCTTTTTGGAGAACTCAGACTCCTGAGTTCATGGCTTTCCTCTAAAAAGACGAAGTGAACATTCCCAGGAATCTAACTAAGCACTAATCAGTCCTTCAGTGGAACAGATGTGTTTTCTAGTAATAATAGTAATTATCTCTAAAAGCCCTTGAAAGTTTGACTGTTGTTTACCAGGAATAAATAGAAATGGAAGAGGAGCTATTTCAAGTTATAAAGCCAGGCTGCTGCTGCTGTGCTCACAGAACCAGTTCTCTTCTGCAAAGGTCTTTTAACCATGACAGCTCCCAACAAGATTACTTTGCTAAGGGTATTTCTACAAGACATAGGAAAAGAGAAGGATTGCAGGTGTAGAAGTATAAGCCAGCCTTGGAAAAATGGGGCAACTGGTAAAGAATCACCACTAAATAGCTCACCACTATTTAGATTTTGTTACTTGAGTAGAGAAATGGCTATCTAACACACTGACATTCCTGATGGTCTCAGGAAATACACTACCAATGCATGCATAAATTACTCCCAGAGCAAGTTACTCAGCAACAGCAGAACTATTTTTCTCACTTGGGCACACACGCACATAAATGCAGTCTGACACCTCCACCGTCTCACCAACCAATCAGTTACAGATAAATGCAGAAAACAGGAGTTCCACAGCACAGTGGAAGGTCAGTCTCAAACCCAATTCTTATAAGAAATATGCACAAAGGTTTCATTAATTCAAATAAAGTAAAGGAGTCTTCTTCAGAGGAGCTGTAGATATGACATGACAAGTCTTTCCATGTAGATCCTCAGCATGGCTGAAATCTCGGAGCAGCTCAGATTTACAGCCAAAAAGGGTTATTAAAGCTCCAGACTCAGAAAAATTTGTTGAAGAAAGCCAGGCTTTGTTTTATCTGACTCATTCATCTCCACAGTCATTAGGATTCCAAGTGTAAAATAGGAATAAACTTTGGAACCCTGTGGCTGTGCTGATCCTGTAAGGCATCTGGCACAGAGAGTGCTCGTCATGAAAATGAGCCCGGTTCTTATGCTGAGGAGACAGGGAGCATCCCTAAACCTTAAATCCCAAACCCAGCTTTCACTTTCTTCCTTGTATTACCTGTTGTTCAGTCACTATATTCCCTCCAAACAGCACTGTCATCTCTCTCAGCATTGTACCAAGTGCTTTGCACACACAAAGAGGAATGAGGGAAAGAAATGTCAGCTTGGCTTAAAAAAAAAACCAAATCCCAATAATGAAAACAATTATTAAGAGCAACAAAAAGAAATGTGAGTAGACATCGTTCAGACCCACAATATAAAAATCTCCAGTCTAACCCAGGTCACTGCAAAGTCAATGGAATTTTTTCCACCGGTGTGCATTGGGCCCAAAGCTCCTGTTCCTGGCTTGGTTCTGCTGCCCTGAGGTCAATGGTAACATTTTCATGAAACTCTGGTGGGAGCTCAGTTGAGCTGTAGTGACTGCTGGAAATAATTCCTCCTACGAATGCTAAAAACTTTAAGCATTTTTGTGCAAGTCTTATGGATATCTGAAAACAATAATCATTGTTTACAATCTCCTGCAATTGGTGGCAGAGGGAAAATAAAACGCAAGCCTGAGTAACAGCATCATCCTCTGATGCTCTGCCGCTTGGACTAATTCCATTTCCAGAAAGAAGGGGAGAAAAGAGAAGGAAAAAGGAGGGCTCCGGACCAGGGCTGTGCAATGCCTGGAGCTCAGCTCTGCTTAAAAATTTGCCTTGGTTTGTTGTGCGAAACTTCCTCCTACTCCCCAATTATTTTTCATTTTATTCACAGCTGCACGCAATTGTGATAATGCCTTCCGCGGGGAGAAAAACAAAAAAGAGAATTTTAAAAATACGGTCCTCGTGCCATGACTTCGTTTGAAAACTCGTCTAAATTAATTGCCCTTTGGCTTGGCAGTGCTGCACAGCTTAGTGCCTTTCCTGCCAAAGACGGACTTAACTTAGGGAATGTCATGATGTCAGATGGAGGGATATTAAGGAGAGATTTGCACGTGACCGTGAATTTGCACATCTCTCTGCTCGCAGGCACCTTGCAGACACTTTCAGATGGCTGAAGGAGGAATTTTTCCAGTGAGAAGAAAACACAAAGGTGTTGGCCTCTCTGGGAGATGGAAAGCAGTTAACTTTGGAGCTAATTACAGGGAGGCTGACAGATGTATTGTCCTGATGAGGGATCTGCTGCTGGTTCTGCCGCAAGTGAGGGAGTACAGCCTCTCCATCTCTCGGCAGGCCCACGACACCAGGGAGCAAGAAGACAAGGATGTCAGGACTTCTAATTATACACCAGGAACTTGCGAAATCGGAGCATTAGAAGTGTTAGTTAAAAATAATGCCCCAAGGCGATGAAGTCAAGCAGCATGAGAAGGAAGGGTGCAGTGGTGGGAGCGAGGGATTGGAGAGGAGGTCTTCTGCTTGTCCTCTTGCTGATGGGCTCTGCTGGGACTCCTGACCAGGGATTCGCAAATCGTGCATCCAATTTTATCTCTGCTAAAGTCTTGCCTGCATTTTAATTTGAAGTGTGTTTCCAAAAGCGGTTTTAAACTCAATGTAAAGCTGCTTCTGTTGAAAATATTGCCAGTGTGATCTAGACAGCCAGTTGTCCTCCAGCCCGGAAGAAAGCTGCTTTCCTGTACAGAGAGGAACGGACATTTACTGGTTAGCCTCAGATTTTGAAGACCCATTCTTAGATGCCAGCTCTGCCATGGGCAGACCGAGGTAAGATACGCAGGCACCTCTCAAGTTCAAATTTGTTGCAGATATATTTTAAATCTTCTGTATAATCAGGAACTTGTGCACATTCAGCTGTTGTCCAAAAATCATCTGGCATGTTAATATAAGTCACTTAAACCAACTCGGAGAAGTGTTTACTGAAAATCTACCTGCATCCTTACAAAGGGGGATGCAGTTCTGACAGATACTGAAATGCTCCTTGTCCCTGGAGCAAGGCTAGTCGGTGGCTCAATCCAAGGGGAAATGTCGACCAGGATCCAGCTGTTGCTGCAGTGCAAGCGGACTGTACCAGTGCCATGTGCAGGAGGACCTAGGGGAGAAGCTGCACAGTGCTGAGCTGCTTTGAGAAGCTAGGCTATACCACACGCAGCTGCATTTTGCAGATTCCCTCATTCATCTTCAGATCCAAATTTTCATTGATCTGGTGGCCTGTGAGGCATACACCATGTAAATTATTGGATAGCAATTGGACAGGAGAGTCTCCATCCAGAAGGGTGAGCAGACAGCAGACTCATTTTCATGTCTGGTTCAATATATAAAGTATTCCAACATTTAAAGCAGCTAACAGCAGTAGGAAGTACAGAGAAACTCTACTTACCCAAATGCTCACTTGGTGGCCCTCAGGTGGGACCCTCTTTCCAGGACACTGTCCATCTCCTGCGCAGCGCTGGGTCCATCCGAGCATCTCAGTGCACACCAGACACCTCACCTCACCATCACCACTGCCACAGAGGTGATGGTGAGGGAAGCTATCTGGTGGGGTTTTGAACCCAATTTACACCAGCCCTAAACACCAAAACCGGACAATTTAATAAACTTCTGGGGCCATTGCTTTCCACCAGGCATGGCTGATCACCTTGCAAACTGGTGGCATCACAAAGGTTAAAACTTGCCAGCCTGCATGCAGGAAAGGCACTTTTATTAGAGCAGCACATCCCAAAATGAAAAAGTGTTGCCGTCATATATCAGGCTCCTGGTTTTATCAGTGCCCACAGGTCCAAGTCAAAATGAAGTATTAGGAGGTAAATCACCTCCATATATTTCTCATGGGCACTTAGGAAGAGAAAGCAATTTTAGGGAGGACCATAAGGAATTCCTCTCCCTCAGTGGGGGAATTCTATTATCTCTCCTTGTGCTCTAGCATAGCCCATCAATATTGAACCAAATAAACAAGAGACGTGGCGAGAGAAAACCAGACAGAAGCAGTCAGGGGCCTCAGATGGCACAGGAGAGCAGGTCTCTACCTTGGCCCTGCAGCTCACAGCACCTTTTACCCCTGCAGCGATGTGGCTGGTGCCCCCGTGGAGACAACAGCACAACTCGTCCTCTCTGCTGCGTGTCAGGCTTTCTGAATTCCCCTTTTTTTTTTTTTGAGAGAGAGAGATTAGCCACAGTTTAGCAACCTCCAAGGGTAAGCGCGCAGCCTGAGGTGCGCAGACAGACCAACCTGCCAGCCCCTGAAGAAATGCAGAAGCAGTTGCTGATGCTCTCAATGTCTGTGGTTCTGGGGTTGTTAACGCTTCATCGGCCTACGCATAGTGATCATTTGAAGGATCACAGAATTTGCCCAATTCTCCCGTGAATTTCCAGATACAACTTTGAAAAGGCAAGCTGGCATGAAAGGATAGGAAAGACAGATTTTGTCTGAATCTGAGTCCATGAACTGTGCAGGCTGGCCAGCTGGAATCCTGCAGAGTGGAGCTCCTGGAAGCAGAAAGCATCCACGCAGAGCACTGAGTGCTGCCTTCAGTGCTTCTGTGCCAGAAAGTGACCTCAGATACCCCAGTCGTGGGAAAATGATGCAGAGTGCACATCAGCCAGTGCCCACCACTTTACAGAGAGGCACTGGCAAGGCATCAGCTGGAAAACTGTACAAAACTGTACAAAACCAGCAACAATTTTCAGGTGTAACCTGAAGACCCGAGAGGGGATAATAATCTGCTCTGTGTGTCTCTGGAAGAACAAGCAAGCAGCAAGGGCAATGCATGCCTGGAGAGAGTGGAGCCTTCCCCTTTGGAGGGCTTTAGCAACAGCTGCCAGGATTTTATATATAGTTGGTCCATTTTCAGTGCAGTGGAAAAGACGCTGTACTCTCCTGGGGACCATTCCAGCCCAGTGATTCACACCTCTGTATCGCACACAGCCCTTACATGTGCTACTCCTCGAATATCTCTGTTCTTTCCAGGGAGGGATCACTCATCCCCACTGCAGAAGGGCTTTGAGGATGCAAAAACCAAGCCCATTTCCAAAGGCCTCAGGCACTACTTTGTTGAGAGGTACTAATAGAGTTGCATGGGTAATACATATCTCCTGCATTGCTTTTGCTAATTGTAGGAGCTTACAGTCATTCTAGACATTTGCTGCCCAAGTGGACACACACCCTATGTCCATATACAGCCAAGAGTAATCACCAGGCCATGCCAGGCTTCAGGAAAACAGAATACAGCACGTGATCATGCTTTGACCACACAGAAGAAGGGAGTTCTTCCCACAGTCTCAGAACCATAAGACAAACTGCTGGAGTGAGCAGGGTTAAATAGGGCCTTGTAATAAAATTGTCATTATGCATGGAAGGACAGAGGATGAGAAATTATAGTAGAAATTGTCTATTCTAATGAGAAAAGGAATGGATGGTGGTGAGCAAAGAAAGGCATTTCAAAGGAAAAGAATACCTTGTGGAAATTGCATGAGGCTGCTGTTCTCTTAGAGGTACCAGAGGCTAAGACCTGACAGTTTCATCAGAGAAATTGTTTAGGAAATGACCAAGGGAACATACTTCATTGTTCAAATGTCAAACTGCTCATATCTAGAGAGGACACCATGCATTTATCAACCACAGCAGTACATATCCCACAAAGAATAACAGAGAAACCAAAAATTTTATCATAGATTTGCCATGACTCAGATATCCCTGGTGCTCTGGCTGAAGATACTACACAGGAGAGGAAGATTCATATTACATTTCCTAGAATAAACATGTGACGGTGAAATACTGAGCATGATACAAGCCCTGACAGAAGAGAAAACAAAGCTTTCCCAGCCATTAGGTGAAAAAGAAAAAAGCTGTGCATGATCTCAATGCAACAATAAGCGAGAGAGATGCATCTGGAGTAACTGACAGCTATTGAATTGGGGCAGTCGATCTAAGAGGTCAGGGGAGTACTGCTGAAGTAGTTTATTTTGTGGACAAGAATAGATTAAGACTGATTTGCAAGAAAAAAACTCTACTAAAAGCAATCTTTCTTTAAAAGAACAACTACCATTTTTCAGGTAAAAAAATGATCACATCTAAGGGAACAGGAGGAGGATATGCACTGTGTTGGAAATAAACGTTTGTTGGGCTGTATCTAGAGACAGTGGAAGAGGAACCCTTCCCTGCTGGAGGTGAATCGCATACAGGGTTTGTTGGAACAATTTTGATGTAAGAAAGTATTTCTTGCATTACATGCCTTTTGGTTCAAGCCTCTTGTTATTTTATATTGTTGTCCGAAAGCCACATGTTGATCAGAACAATCTTGTTCACCTCATGAGATGCCAAAGTTGAAGCACAAAGCGAGAGTGTCAGAAGTGCAGTACAGTTCTTAGAGTCTGAGGCTTTTCATTGTGCCTTCGGGTCAGTGTAAGTAACGAACGGACCCATCTGCTTTATCAGACCCCCCACAACCAAACTAACCTGCTTTGGATATTTGTGAATCAAATCTTAGGAAGGCAATCTAGGTCAATATCTAGCATGACAAATTTAGGCTAGTAGATATAGGAGTTAACAGTGAAAATTTGCTAAAGCACTTTGTGCCACTAGGTGTCCAAGCAATAAAATGACACATGAAATTCTGTGTAGATAAATGTAAAGTTATGCAAATGGAAACATAATTCTAATTTTGCTTCTATAACGATTGACAGTGAGCTATTATCAACCAGGAGAAAAATCTTGGGTTTATAATACAGGGTGATACGAAAACATCAGCTTGGTGCAAAGGGTACACTGAGAATGGTTAGAAAAGGAACAGAGAACACGGAGAACACATGCTACGCTAGCACATAAAATACAGATCTGATCCTTTAGCTTAAAATTAGAATCACATAAAATTAATATTGTAGAAACGGAAGAATTACAGAGAAGGGTGATGGGATGATCAAATATGTAGTAAGGTTTCTGCATAAAGAATTTCTGAATAGTCAAGAACTCTTCAGCCAGGGAGAGAACTGACTGAGAGGATCTATGACAGCCGTCTCAAAAATAATGAGCAATGTTCATTAAGGTCATAATCTCTGGTCCAGAGGCTCCACAAGCTACAAGTAACTGGAGTCTAGGACAGCAACCTGGGGAGGCCTTCCTGCATGTGTGGTTCTTTCGCCCTTCCTAAGGTGTTCACTGTTGGCCTCTGTTGGAGATAGGTTGCTGGGCTGAGCAGTCTAACCTTACTTAGTTTCTCTTACATTTTTTTGATACTTAAACCATGAATATAGTTATTCACATCCCACACAACATAATGCAGCATTAGTACTTCTTACCTCCCCTAATCTATCCTACAGAAACCATACAGCTCCTCTCCCTCCTATTTGTTAGGACCAACAGTCTGACAGGGCTCCCAAAGATGTTTATTTCTGCACTGCTTCCAGGTGGAAATCATTGCCCCGGGTGTCATAGGGTGAACCAACTCCAGCAAACACATCTGTCACAGCACATCGCAGGCCACCTGTCTCCTTGCTCCTCATATGCTACCACCCAACTTTTTGAAGAAGGGCCATCCACCTTGGGAATCACTGACATACCTCAGCCAATTCTACAATATATACATATACGTGGTACAGAATGAGTGGCTGGACCTGTACAGCTCAGCACTGTGGTCTTGTTTGTCCCAAAGGCTACAGTAATACGGGCTGTTCTGCTTGCAGATGGTAATTTTGTTTTCATCCTGAAAACCAAGGCACATGAAGAACTGGAGTTTACAGTTCAGCCTGCAGTGAAAAGGTAGTGAGTCTCCCCCTGGTATTCTCAGAAGCTAGTTGCATGTTCTACACGCTGCTCTGATTACTTACCAGCCTTTTTTACATGCGTTGCAGATATTCAATCATCTTTTGTCTCTTCAAGTTTTTAGATCAATGGGAAAAAAAGTCAATGAGTCAACAAATGAATTAAATTGATGCACCCTACAGCTCAAGAATAGAGGAGTACAGCAGGTTCTGAGCAGGAATGAAGATACAGAGAGGGATATGATAGCAAAGCATTTGAGATGTATACAGCTTTGTATTTATGGTCATTCAAGATGCAACCAGGTAAGTGGTTTCTGCATAGCACCGTGTAAGCTGGTGAAGACTGCTCCATGCAGCTGCTGGTAGGCTGAGGGTATGGTGACATGATTCACATTAGGAAATGTCCCCTGCATAATACCCAGTACACTATTAATTGCCTCAACACAGGCATCGTTTGCAACGCCCTCAGTATCCTGCCTGCCCTCCTGTCTGGAAGGGCACAGGATTCCTGTAGGACCTCTGCTATATCTGCCATGCCATGAAGCCATTGGCCTCCATGGTGAAGTTTCAGGTGATCAAGTGATTTCAGCCCAAGCGTTTAGGCCACTGAATCAAGCCACAGGCTTCATGCTTCCCTGTAAATTGGGCAGGCATGGCTAATGTCAATTTTCAAAGAAACTAGGCACAGAATAAATGATAGTCAAGGTTTACATGGCAAATGAATGGTGACATTAGAAAGGGCCCTCAGCCTTCCCATCATGCCTTCCCTCCCTTATGTACTGGCATCATCCTGTACCATGCACACCACAACGACTTGCTTTGGGTCTGAGTGCACAACAGTTGTGGCATGGATGCACTAGCAGCTTGTAAGGACTCTAAACCTGTGCTTTTGGGTTCAAAGCACACTTAACTAGTGGTCTGTTTACTTGGAAGAGGAATATGTGCCCAAGTGTTCTTCCTGTCTCCAACTGTAAACAAAGAATTATTAAAAGGTTCTCAAGGATTTGAGGTAGTAATTCAAAGGAGATCAGTGATCTTCACAAACTGCAGCACAGTCGCTTTCCAAATTCATGTTGCAGAGCTGCTTGGCTGGGATGTTACTGTGACTGCAAATTATCACCTCTAAGGCTAAAGCTACAACAGGATTCCCACTCACCTCTCTCTGAGGCAGCTGTACCTTGCCATGCACAGGGTACACAGCCGCTTTGTGACAGACGTGGTACTCGGAGCCACGTGGAGGGGAAGGCAGCAAACTTGTAATCAGAGTGAAAAAAGGCTGTAGACAGACGTGTCAAACCAAATATGGTGGGTGCCTTTCGCATGTCCTTCCTGCAGATCCCACTGGGTAGATGTAAAACTCTCCACCAGTGAAATGGAGATGAAGCTTTTCTTTGGGAGAAAAGAGTTGTGGGGAGCAGCCAGGTATGTGCAGTTCCAGGAAACTGTTCATTGGGAACAGCCAAGTTAACAAGAGAGATCATTTTTAAGGCACTGAAAAACTCCTCTGCTCCTTCTTGAATGAAATTTGATGTGTCCTTAGTCTGCTTAGTGCAAGCTAATCCCTCGGCTCATTTGTAAAGAAAATAGTGATATAAATGGATACAGCTCTCAAGATAGCTGCTAACAATCATGTTCCAAGCCAATTTTCTGCTTCACTAATACTCTGAAGCTAATCAGCATTTTTCTAAATGATCGCTGTATAATACTTGATTTTTCTGTCCCCAAAATATTTACTTGGAAATATTTATGCTGTCACTTCTTTGTACTTTCCAATTGAAATAGATTTTGCAGAAATGTTCCTGCTAGCTGCAGCTCCCAAAACTGTGTGACCTGCTCCCAGGCTCAGTGTTTCCCTGGCATCCAAATCTGGAGGTGCCTGAACAAGAGGCGAAGGACAGGGGGGTGGAAGACGGGTGCTGGGGCCGACGCTGGCGCTGCAGGTAGCAGAGGGGCAGCAGACGGCCGCGAGCTGGGCAAGCGGAGGGTTCACTGAGCCCCTGATGCTGCAGACAAATTGAGGGGCTTGAGCTGGTTTTGCCTGGAATCAAGACTGGGGTCTGCAGGTGGCTCTGAAGAGGGCACGCAGGTGATGCGCCTGCCTTTCAGGGCACACCAGGCATGGGGCTACCAGAAACTGAGTTTCTATGAAGTCTCAGCACACAGATTTAGACTTACTATTGCATTGCCCTCCCCAGCAATCTTTGTAATGACTGGTATTAAAGTCCCCAGCTCTCAGTTTTCTGATAAAGAGGCATATTTAAGGAGGGAAATACACTACTGGTGGCAGTTCAACTGATTCATCCTCAGATTCCCACCGAGGTCCTGGGTGAGTATCACCCAGTCCTGAGTGCTACTGTTTATTTTGCAGATTTCTTCCAGAAGCTTCTCTACAAACACTTCAGTTTGGAATAAAACCTCTGATGAGTCCCAAGTAAAGGAGCTCCCTGAGATACACTGATGAACATAGATGAAAAAAATTAATCCAGTTTTTCTGCAATGGCCTTATCTAAGTTCTCCATCTATGAGATTTACCACTCTTGGGCAGGACTCTTGTCCTGAAGTATTTTTAAAAATGTTGTCATACATTGTTATTTTGATGCCTTTTGCAAACTGTTCCTCAAACGCTTTTTAGCCTATCTTCTTTCATTTTTAATCTAGCAGAGTTTAAACTAGCCACCATGTGGAAGGCACTGGGGCCTCAATGTGTTTGTGGGATGCCCAGCATATGTCATCTCTAAACATACACCTATTACTTCCAAAAGGATCGCAGATCTCTAGGAGAGCAAGATTGATCCACGAAGACTGCAGAAATAGTAGATGGTTTCTGAAAAAAATAGAGAATGTTAGAGACATGGAGTCTCTGCTTTTTCTGAGATGTTGATGCTTTTTAGCTGAATTTGAACACCTTAATTTCTGTTCCCTATCTCCGTATTAAAAAGTATTTAACCCATTTCTACATTCAGTGCAGGACTATTGCTTACCTGGAGTCTTTCTGAAGGCAATGACTCCATTAAACATCACCTTTGCTACTACATTTTACTGAAATAGCCGGTGCATGGTACTGCAGAAGGATCAGGGGAAATATTGCCAGCTACCTCTTAAGAGTCTTGCAAGGAGGAAAATAATGTGGGTTGTGATAATACCACAGTAATCAGACACAAATGGGTTCAAAAAGTTCTATAATCGACAAAATGTGGAAAGAATATTGAAATTTGCAATTAACTCAATTTAAGAGAAATCTTAGTGAAGATAATGGAAGCATTTGCTATTTATATCTTTCCATTGACAGTAGAAGTAATAATTTCCATAGAATCTGTTCAACAACATAAATCCCTTTTTTTCAGCTTCAATTTCATTCTCATCTGAATGAGATGTACTCCCAGAAACTGAAATCAAAGAAAGCCTGTGCAACTGCTTGCAAATGGCATCCTTCTAAAGGTTCTTTCCACTACATCCACTTCAAGCAAATCCTTCACAAGGGACGATGAGACATCACAGAAGTCTCACACGTTCTGTGAGCCATGAAAATAACTGATTTAACATGCATTTTTAATATTTAGTAGTATGTTTTACTCAAAGAAGTATCAAGTAGACATATAAGAACAAGCCAAACTATTGCTTTGTCAGCAAGTTACACTGAATGCAGAGAAAGCACAGTAATACCACAGCCTTTCTTAATTTCTGGTTACAGCTAGAGCAGGTTAAACTTTGAATTTTCTGCTACATGAAACCGTTATCACTTCTGATAATTTTTTCTTCTCATTCATAAAGCAGATAAATTTTCAAAATTTCCATCTAGGTAGAAATTACTAAACAAAGTCAAGTTTAAAAAAAAAAACAAAACCAAAGAATGCCAAACTTTTTTTGCCTTTTTACAGGGAAGAAACAACTTTGACCCTGGGACTCCCCAAACTGCCCTGTAAAATGCCTAGAAGTCCCGTGTATTCCACTTTGCAGAGACATTAAAGAGGCTTCCTACATCATTAAGCTATTTCCTCCAGTATCATAGTAACCTTGTCTTCAGTTCAGTTTAATAAACTAATCTATGTTGAAAGAATTTGGCACTGCTCTGGTGGGAATGCTGAGGGAACATTACGGTTCTGATAATTAGAAACTTCTGATTAATTTCTGGGTTAAATGTATTTGTGGTGATTTTATACCCATTTGTTCTCCTGCCAACATTGCCTGCAACCAAGAGCTGGGAACCCTGAGAACTCCAGGACTCCAGAGAAGCAGCACTGCCATTGGTTTTCTTACCTGCATTTCAGTCAAAGCATATCGAAATCAACATTTGCCATCAGAAACTTCCCAGTTAGCTCCAGTTGCAATCATCTGCTGATCCACTGATGATGCAAAGCCAAGGTCTTCACATCTGGGAGATTTTCAGAGGTATTGAGCTGAACAAATGTACAGCAGGGATTCGGTTGTCTAGATGTAAGCATCTACTGCCATTTCAGGTTTCTGTGAGGTCTGCAAGGTGCAGATGGATGTTTCACAGCACCTGAAAGGGTCTCACCACTCTCTGGAAGCCAGGCAGGGTATGTTAGAGCACCCCCAAAACCTTCAGACAACTCTGTTAGGGACCTGAATCCCACCTGGGTGTCCACCACAGTGTAAGCTGCATAGCTCTCTAGGATCTGTTGACTCAATTTCCATTGATTACAATGGGAGCTTAGCCATGGCACTCACAAGGAAATACAGACATGTAGACACCTGACTAGAGGTACCTTAATTTCTGTCTTGAGTTCCACCTGATCTTCCAATATTAACTGGAGAATCACTCTTTTTCTGGACTCCCTTATCAACAGTCTACCATGTATTTAGGACACCATTAGACAGTTCAGTATATTAAGAGAAGGGGGCTAAACAAAATGTAAAGCATAGACACATATTTTCTTCTCACTTTCCTCCAAGGGGTCACAGTGGCACAGGAGTACCCCTGAATTTATTGTGGACACGTAGAGGTTTTTTTCAGCCTAGGCTATCCATGTCAGAGTTTGAGAATTCAAAGTTTTGTAGTTGAATTTTATGCTCTCCCAAGGTGAAAGCACAAACATTATGAGAAGTCTATTAGAAAACCTGGGCTGACCTAGTTTCAGTTATCCTTAGAAGGCATTAGTAAGAAAAGATGACTTTGTAAGAAAGATTTTGTCCTCTAGAAGTGAGACTTCTTAAGGCATTAGGCTACTGTTAACTGAGGCTCTTGCACTAGAGTCAGAATGTGTCTCAACATGGCAGGAAAGCACAGGAGAGCACAGTGGTGGAAAAGACAAGGAAGAGTGCAACCGGTAGAAGATGGAAACTTAAATAAGACATTGGATACCTCTGAATAGAGGTCAATAAAATTATGTGGATGGATAAAGCAAAAGAAGATTGCAACTGAATATTCAAGAAGACATCTCTGATCTGTTAGGATGGGTTATTTCTTCAGACAAGTGGAAGGAGTAAGTGAGAGGACTTGAATATTGTGAAGGCTTCAGATGGCCTTGCCGCGTACGGCAGGACAATTGGCAATCTGTCCCAGCAGCCAGGAGAAATGCCTGTAGCAAAGAGCTTCAGATACCTCAACAACAGCATTGGAAACAAGCAGAGAGACAAGGAGTGGTGTAAGGGAATAGCCAGAGAAGAAAGCTGCACCTTTAAAGTGGAGAGCTGAAGTGACTGAAGGAAAAATTGACAGTCATGTTTAGCCAGACCTTGTTACAAACATTAAAGCCAGCAGAAAAACATTCTACTGGCACATACATGGACATAAACACAGAGAAACATGTAACCAGAGGCACGCAAGCATAACTGCACGACAGATGCTTGTCTTCAGCCCCATTTTCAGTCAGGTAATGCTGATGCTACCCACAGGCCAGAAGAAGGAGAAGGGTGGAAACAAGAGCAGCAGCATGGCGGAGTCAGCCTGACCCTAAACTGCAGGAATTTCACATCAAGCAGCCAGGAGGATCCGCTCCCCTTGCTGAGTCCCACGTGGCATCTCTGGGCAGCAATAAGCATTTTAAACTATTCTGTCTAGCCAGGAATTGCATCATATGACTGGAGAATAGCAAGTTTAAAAGGGAGAGAAGAAAGGGAAGGAGTAAAATGCTCTTATGTCTGACCTCAAAAACATGTAAGATTTAAGATCAGATTTTGCAGAAAAGCATAATGGAGATAAATGATATAACAAGCAGTATGGACTTCTCGAAGTCAGCTCAGGAATATAATTGGCTTTATAGATGCAGAGAGTGCAGCAGAGCTCATCCATGCTGGCTAGAAGAAGGCATTCGATTAAACACCATCTGGGAGATTAGCTCAGATGGGGAGGGTGGAAACTAAATGAACTGCAACCTGGGTATGCTGCTGGCTGAAAGGGAGGTGGAAACACATACTGCTGCAAAGGTAAGGATCAGGCTGGAGGGAAATTATTAATAGAGTTCCTTAAGAAACAGTCTTGAGACTGGTATTTTTATCAATTTCTTGGGCACAGAAAATGCCTGACAAAATCTGCTAAAGACAAAATTTAGAGGCAGTTTCAACATGGAAGTGGAGAGAGGCATTCACACAAAACAAGGTGAAAAGAGCTTGACTTGATCAGCCTGGAAAAACAGAGGCTGCTGGAGCAGATCCCTATAAATGCACAAGGGATAAATAGATGGGAAGGAGGAAAGGTGTTTAACTGGCAAGGTAATGTTGAAAGAAGAATGAATTGGCAAAATTATCACAAATAATTACATGTTGGAGCAGAGAAGAAAGTTTCTGGCTACATATTAAGGGGAATAATGGGTAGAAAGCTACCTGTCTGCAAGAGGGAGCTTGACCGCTTTATGGAAAGCATCACATGCCTTTGCTCATGACCAAGGTAACGAACTCAAAGACATTAGCAGGTCCTTTCTGGGCCTTTACTCTTGAAAAGGGATCCCCACTGCATGTGTATATTCTGCAGTTAAAATGGGGCACACTGTTTCCTTCTGGTTCCTGCCCTAAACTGCTGCACAGAAAGACAATGACTAGCTGAAGTGTTAAATTATAACTTTCCTCAGTGCGTTTTTATTTAACCTCCTCTTAAAGCAGAGTCCCCAACAGCAGCCCAGAGCCAGGGATTTTGCCCAGCAGTCCAGTCCAGGGCAGGGCAGTGCAGCGGCACTCGCAGCTCCCACCAGCCTTCTCACGGATAATTCCGCGTTTGCCATGACCGGCCACCATCTGCACTGGCCTTCCCAATAGTACTCAGATTTTTTGCACCCAAAAATTGCCTTCCTCAGTGGCCAGTGTCTCATTTATTAGGTCACGGTAGCTTGCGTGGGGGCTGTTTCCATCATGCCGAGATGAGCAGCTGTTGCCTCCTTCCCCGCGGGAAAACGGAGGTAAGAGAGTGTTCAGGGGGATGTGCCGCTGTGCCAGAAGAAAGCAGAAGGAACGACGTCATTATCATGCCTGCAGAGGCTGGTGTGATCCCAGGAGACTGTGACAGTAATGGCCTTATTTGCTAAGTTAGTAGATCACAAAAATAAGAGGATATTCACAGCTGGCACAGAGAGGCCACTTTGGCTGCCTTGCTTTTAATAAAGGGAAAAATCAGAAGCTGGTCTAAGTGGACCATTAATCAAATCCTTTGATATGTTGATCTCTCTCCAGCCTCAGAGATGCAGTGGGTGCTCTGCGGAGCATGCATAACTGGGAGGTGCTGAGCTGGAGCTGAGCACACCTAGGCTGGGGAGAAGTGGTGGCCAGGGCTGAGAGAAGGCAGGAGATGCAGGAGTCTGCTGCTGTCTCCAGAGCAGCTCTGCTGCCTGCAGGGTATCTCCACCGTCAATATCCTGCCACATGGAAATTGTGTTACTGTCCTTTTATGGTCCAGCAGCTCTGTTCTCATCTCCCCAAAAGCATAAAAATAGGGAGATGGGTGAAAACCTCCATTCCTGACCACACGTCTTTCCTCCTCTGCTTCATGAGGCACAGCAGCCCCCAGCACCTTGCTCAGAAAAACAACTGCTCCAGAGAAACGTGCACGGACAGCTGAAATGCATTAGCCATGTTGTGATTAGCTGAAGGTAAGATGCACAGGAGGTTGTAGAGCTGTTTGCAGTGGCACTGAGAGGAATCCAGCATGCTTTTGGCATAAATGAAACTTGAGGGGAAGTGTGATGAGGAAGCACAAACACTGTCTAAAGCTCTCCCCAAACTCACTGAGGACAGAGAAAATTCTTGGAAAAACATGGTGGAAATAGGATCTCTGTTTGGCTTGAAACCTCAAAGGTGAGAATAAAGTTTCCTACAAAATAGCTCTTGATTTGCGAGTAGTAGCAGGTGGGACAAATCCTGGGAACCTCATGGGTCCTGTCCTGGCTGGGCACTGCACCAAGGCACACATGGAGCGGGGCTCCCTCTGCCAGAGCCAGCCCTAGAAGTGCCTCCTCTTCAGACATCTTCTGAGGACGCCCATCAAATGCAAGGCATATCAAATGCAAGAGACACCTGATGCTCCGGTGGTCTTGGGGGTCCCAGAGCCGGGCACTGGACACCATGGTCCCACGGTCCCAAGCCTTAGTTGTGCTTGCACCCCTTCACTGACAAGCCTGGCCAGCTCTGCGCTGCTTCACCTCCTGCTCTGGCGCTTGGCAAGCAGCTTCATCTGCTGCTGGTGAGCCAAGAGGTGCTCAGGAGAGTCCAAGTCTGCACAATGTCATCCCCAGTTTATCCTTTAGACTGGAAAGGAGAAGCGTCCTTCCTCTGGGCAATGAGGTCTTATAAGAGGTCAGTGCCCTCCAGAGGGACTGCTACCTGGGGCAGGATTTAACCCCCAGGATCTGCCAAGAGTCTTTTTCTTGCCTCAGCGGGAAGAAGAAAGCAAAGTTACAAGTCTATGGAAGAGCCAGGATCCAACCCTAGCTCGCAAGAGAAGCACACAAATGCTTCATCTGCAAGACTCTCCTTCCTTGGGAAAGAAAACAAAACCACACCAAAAACTCACGCTCACAAGCATTTGTAACATTCATTGTCTGGACTTGCCAAAAGCCACTGAAACTAATCAAAATTCTGCATCTCGTGCCTCAAACTGGGCAGGGATGGATTAAGCACGTGAAAAATATACACACTCTGTTTGGATGTGCTGACACATACCCCTGTCAGGTGTAATTAAGGCTCTCATTCTTCTCCTTTCCTACCACTAATTCTATATATTAAGATCTGTTCTAATTTAGTTACCCTTATTGCAGCATTTCTTCATTCAAAATAAATAGCTCCTAGGAATGATGCTTTCAGGGGAACACAGGCTTTTTTTTTTTGGCACTGGTAATTGGTATTTGCAGTAAGCATGGGAAAATCCCAATTCCCAGCGTCTTGGGGAAGATAATGAAGTTTGCACAGTTCTGATAAATTAGAAGGAAGCTGGAGGTTTAAAACAACTTTTACAAAAGAAAACAGGAAACTTCTGTTAGTTTTTGTTACAGGCAGCAAACGGGAGATTCATAGACAAGCTAAACTGTTGTAAAGTAATTAATTCCCCATGTTAATGTTATTTATCTACCACACGGCAGCGTCTGAAGGCTCCATCCAATCCTGGGACCCTCTTGTTCTAGTACTGTCCAAACAGGTTACAGTAAATCATCCACACCACCTAGAATCTACAAGAGCTTGACGAAAATTTCCCTTAGGACTAATTTTTCTGATGGAAATTGAAATGCCTGCAGAATTATCTGTTTTAACCCAGCTCTGATTATTTCAGGTGGGAGAATCAGCCCAGATAGCTTGTGCTCTGAGCCTGGATCTCTGCAGATACCTGCCCTCCTGCTGCCAGGGAATGCTCTCTGGTTTGGATTTAAGGGCTCTGTGCATTTCCCTGGAAATCCTGAATGTGCTTTCTGTGCAAGGGCAGCGTCTGGTGCCTCTGAAACACGTTGGACCTGCTGCAGCCTACAAGGAGTCTGTCCACATACATCCGAAAACTCGTATGTTCAGAGCTCCTGAGAACCACGTGAACACAGACATTTATTTCTGCTTGGGAAAACCTTTTTCTTACCAGTGTGGCACACCATGGAGTGTGGAGTGTGGAGCTTCTCAAGCATTTTACCAAAGGAAGCTAAAATACAGAGCAAGCGAAACAGGAGCTTCCAAAAGGAGACGAGCAGAAATATGTCCAAAGTGCACCAGAAGTAACCAAGTCACAACTGCAGAGATAACAAAAAAACCAAGAAGCATCACCTAACTGAAAGGTCAGCCTCGCTTTTTTTTTTCTTCTAAAAGAATAAAAATTTTTGCAGATTCTGTATCTGCCATTAACTTTTGATCTAAAGAGGTACATGGGTAAGATGAGCAAACTGGGAGAAAAATGGCTGAAGGACAGTGTTCTCGTGAGACTCAAGCCCAAACTTATTTTGTTCTCAATCCTAAGATTTAGAGCCAGTAATTGTTTTGGGTGTTCCCTTTTTAGACATCGGTGCAGCCTATCTGTTGGAAAACTGATGTTTGCCACTTCCTGTCAAACAGCTTCTTTTAAGAGCTTTTAGTTTAGCAGCCAAAAATTAAGGCACACGGATCTCCATTTGCTATGGGAACTTGTGTATAGTTAAGGAAGAAAAACATCCCACAAAGTCCATTCTCGCCTTCCTAGCTCTTTTTCAAAAGTAGGTATGGTGAATGCTCTGTCTTAGTAGAACTTTTTCGATGTCTTCATTGTTCTGTGTTAACCAAAGAAGCTGGGGAAGAAGGCTGATGCCACAGTCCTCTGTGTGTGAACCATGCGGGCCGTTCGGGTTTGAGACTGGATTACACAAACACCTTCCAGAAAGACGACCGGAGCCGAGATCCCCAGTTCAGCTGCTGTTACCTACTGGAATCACTGCAGAGAGCAACAATCCATGCAGGGAGCAACAAAAAGTCAGGCTCTGTCCCTGAATGTTGCTTAAATCCCCCAGGTTAGCATCACCCAGCTGTGAACTTCATCAACACACTGCTAAGCCGCATTGCTGGCATTTGGACTACAGTAACACAACCAGTTATTGATATTTCCTTGAATATTATACAACCTTCCGACAAAGTAATCCATCATGAATGAAAGCAGATAATTTCTTGTGAGCACGTTGAATTCCTGTACTTAGTTCCCTTTCTGGTTAAGCCCACTTGCTGCTCCCGTTGTATTGCTGCCTGTTCTCTGAATTGCCACTTAGCAATTGCTCTGTGTACAGCTAAGTCTTGCGTAAAAGGCTTTAACAATAACAATGTATAGTCAAATGCACATAATTGCTTTTACAAAAGGAAAAGAAATCACATCAAGGAACATAAACCTCAGTCCCTGTGTACTGCAGTTTAAAATAGATTATGGCCTGTGGCTGATAATGTATTTCAGTTATAGTCATTACGAGTCTACTAAATAAGAAGCCAATTATTGTTCTAACAAGGCATTTATTAGTAATCTAGACAGAGATCATATAGATGGTATACAACAGCTGGAAGTGGCAAACAAAAGCAGAAAGTGGTGGGCTGCACAGGTATAATCAGCAGAGCTGCAGCCCTTTTCAAAGACCTGGCTTTAACTAGGAGGAACAGCAACCTGCTACCAGCAATACATGCTCCGTCTTGCTGGGTTTCTGACGAGTGCTGTGCTTTCCCAAGCCTTTAACGTAGGAGGAGACCAAGCAGCGGAGCTCCAGAGAAGCCACTGCTGCAGCCAGCACAACCCGGGCTCTGCCCTCTGGTCCAGGCACAGGCACTTGTGCAAGCGTAGCACAAAGGTGCTGCATCGTGCTAGGAAATCAGCACCGCATGCATATAGGGCAAGCCACCTGAGAATCGTCTAAGCTAAGCAGCCCTATCCCTTGTTCAGGTAACACCAGGCTGAGGTATAAACGTCCTGAGCTCAAAGTGGTGCTTGAATGACAGATGAGTCACAGCCTTGTGGAGCTAGCTGGTGCCCACCACATGGTTCAGCTGATAAAACGATCGATGCCCACGGCTAAGAGATTTCAAGATGATCTTGCGAACAGCAGGTCTATGAACCATTCTGCAAACTAACAGCAAGCTCCTGCCCTGAGGATCTGGGTGCCACCATCACTGAGCAATGCCACAGGCCAAGGTGAAGGTAGCAGCCAGTTTGGTGGGATGTGCCCTCTGAAGCATGGATGCATCCAGGGGTCTTGATGGAAGAAGTTTACTCATTATGGCTCTTTTCTGTTGCTCCTACCCAGGTAAAGAGCATAAGGACTGGCCCTGAGACCTCTGTGGGAGAGAAATCCTCTCTCTGGGGATAGCCGTGTTAGATCAGTGCAGAAAGCTCTCTGGCAAGCGGGTGTTGTTTTTAAGCTGTCTTCGAGTAGACAAGAGAAATCTCCGTCTGCACTGGCATGTGGGTGAGTACGGAGATGACACCCTGAGATCTCACCGAAGTCGTCGTCACTTGCACGGGGAAGGCTGAAAGTGGACAGAAAATGTGTTGAGTGGGGCCATTGGAGGGGAATGAATGGAAAGCCCTCACCTTGGCCAGGAGGACAGCTGCCTAGTTGGTCTTTGCCTTGGTTGCAAGCGACCCCTGGCAGACTTCTGAGGCCAACACCCAGACTGACGGTGGGGATCATGCTCACAGTGACCAACTCAGGGGGCAGAGTGAGCTTCACAGGGATACAGCCAGGCCTTTGTGCTATTTCTACCAAGTGCAAGATACAAGTCCCAAAGGCTTGCTTGCTCATGCTCTTGCCATGAACTCGGGTAGGACCTAGCTTCCACCAGGCCTGGTGAAGATGTGAGTATGGCTCAGAGGAACGAAGATTCCCTGCTGAAAGCTGGGGACAGCAGAGGACTATCTATTGTGTGTTTCCTGAGCTGAGTAATACCTTAATGCCTGTCTGCTTGAAGGTCCTGCCTGTCTCCCCATGCTGGTGCGATGGGCATCAGGCTGCCGTGCCAGCAGTGAAACCTGCATCTCTGGAGATGATGGCCAGAGGCCTTGATTTTTGTTGGGAACAGCAGGTTTTTCTAGCTGCAGATGGGAAGGTAAATAAGTGAATTGATCACCAGTGCCCTTTCCTTTATAGAAGAGAGAGGGAACAGAAAATTGCTGTCCTGTTTGATTTGCAGCACGGCAGTGAAGGGATGGCTCCGTCATCGCTCCACAGGCACTTCTGAAGAGGAAGGGAGCAGAGTTTCCCCTCCAGGAAGATTTCCTTTGGGCTTGGCTAGCACAGGGCTGACCACCACAGCGGCCCTTGTGTTCCCCTCGCCATTCCCACTTGGTAGCTGTAACCACCCTGTTACTGTTGGAGGAGGGGCTGGAGGGCAGAGTCCACCCCACATGAGCCCACCTGCATGGGGTGTCTGCAGGAGGCAAGCCCACAAAGGCACCATAACAGAGGGACCTTCTCCCTCCTCCACGGTGCAAAGGGAAAAAAAAGTTGGCAACTGTGGTTATAAAGAGAATATATTCTATAATGCACAGTCCAACAGCTGTGGCTGTCATTAAACTGGCTGAAGACGGAACAGTAACTCTACTGGTGCATGTTCAGATACCTCTGGGTGAATTACGCACAAATTTGGGAAAGACTTGCAAGATTTTGGGGGGAAGAAAAAGGGGAGGGAGAAAGGGATGGTGCCAATCACCAGCAGGACATCCATTCTCAAGCTGTGAATGAGGCCTGTAGTGAGGGCACCAAGGCAACCTTCCAGTCTGATTCAAGGGGTAAAGCTCTCCTTTTAGCAACCGCTGGCACACCAACAGATCAGTGCAAAAGCCAAACACTTACCCTTGGTCTTTGTTTCTGGAGTGGGAAATGCTGCGAAGGGAAGGGAATCCATGGCTTTCTCCAGCACAAACACTTCCACAGGGTACAGAATGAACCTGGACCAAAGGAAAAAGTGAAACTCGGTGAAGAATCAAAGACTTTGCTATTTAACCTGTGATGGTGTGGTAGGAGGCTGTCAGTCAATGGATTCCCAGCGGGAAACATCCTGACATAGTGCTTCTGCCCATCTGAGAGGGTGATGGGATTTGCCAAGGGCTGGTGATTTCAGCCTTCCCTGGTTTACTGGATTTTCCAGTATCCTGCAAAGGGTTTGTTTTCTGTGTCTTTGCTTATTTATAGATCCAGAATAAAAAAGCAGACATATGCTGAATTTTTAAACAGTACCTTACAAAATTCTTCTGTTGAACACAGCGCACACTTTGTCTTGTTAAAGCACTGTCCTATGGACTGTACCCACGAGCGCTGATACACAGGCACTAAATCTTCTCCACTGCCAAATTACACATTTGCAGGAAGAGGTTTCTGACACTGACTTAAGAATTCAGTTACATTTATGGCCTCCATGCTTTGTTTGGGTTTTTTTTGTTTTTTTTCATTCTCCACAATGATTAGTCCCTTTGGGATGAATTCCTCTTTCCTTATTTTAGAGGACTTATTTTAGAGGATTGATTCAGTGTCTAGCACACTGACAGTGCACTTGAGATGCCCACACTGGACTGCCCGACGCCCGCAGACCCCATGGCAGACCCGCACCTCTGGGTCTGGCAGCTGTGGTCCACCCTGCTGCAGATCCAGCCAGCCTGGAGTGCTCTCCGTGCAGTCAGTCTCTTTCCCTGGCTCTCTCATCTTGCCCAACGCAGCGTGGTGCAGCGCAGCATCTAATGTACTGCTTGACCCACCAGCATTCAGAGAGCGATGGACAAGCAGACTGGGGTGTATGAGGATCTCATAACAGCCTCCATTTAAAAGTAAAGGGGGGTGTGCTAACCCTGTTCTCCCAGCTTTTTTTTATGATTTTACTAGGTTAATCCTGCCTTCTTTTCTATCAGCAAAGATGTAAGTGGCTGCAGTAGCTTACGGAGGTGGGAATGACTGTGCTTAACTACCAATGCATGCAAACCCAGCTCCTTTCTTCTGATTTCAGCTCTTCACGAAAAGCCATGTAGGGCTTGGGACAGTGCAGAGGGTGGGAGCCCAGAGATGCAGTACATCAGATGCTCCACTGGGCTCTGGTATGGTCCTGAGCCTCCCGTGCCTCAGTTTCCCCATAGATGTGACCCAGAGCTCAGCACCCCCCTTGGCCAGTGCTCTCGGGCCAGATTTGGTCTTTGTGGAGCCCCTTGGGAGACGAGATGAAGGGTTCCACACCAGTGCAGAGTAAATCGTTATTAAGCAAGAGCTAATGAATGATCACATGAATCCCAAACTGGAGCAATTAGCCATTCTGCTGCTGCCAGAGGGTATTTTCCCTGCTGCCACAGTTGCCTCTAGGTGGCTGTTTTTTAAATTACTCTTTCCTCTTCACTTCAAGACATTGCCCTGGGAGCCAATCAAGCCCTTTTTTTTTCCAAGTATGCCTAAGTGCTCATTTACATCCAGGAGCCATGCTCCTGCTGCAGCTCGGGTGGGGCTGACCCCTCAGTCTGGATGCAGTTCACTCCTGTTGAAAAAGCTCATTTGCTTGAAGGGAGGGTGAATGCTGAGTGGTTACAAGCACTCACACACCTGCATGAGGAGCTACAGGACCAGCGGCTGCAGCACACATGGGGTCGTAGGTGCATGAGCAACTGTTGGCTTTGTCTGTGCAGGAAAATATTCATTTCTTCCAGCAGAGCCCACAGCAAAGTGGTGACTCGCCACCAAGATTTCCGCAGCTACCTCGACCACATGCGGGAACAGGAGTCAATATCTCTGGCCAGGTTGTTTTTATTATCCCTGGGTACAGGAAACTGAGGGAGGACAGGCAAGGGAGTGTTCAAAGTCCCTTGAGAGGCAGCAACAGAGACCCTAGAATCATGCCATGAGTGCTTCAAAATATTAACAAAATTCAGGCAAGGAGCCTGGCCTGTCAGGAGATTGGCTCACAAACGTCATAGGCTTAAAACATTTCTTGCACAAAACACAGTCACCGGTGCTGGCAGCTCTGGGCCTTTTACCTGAATATTTGTATTTCACCCACTTCAGGTCCACTTTGGGAGTATAAGAGCTCGGCGCATGTCCCAGCCAGCAAGGGACTGCAGCAGCAGAGATTTAGTCAACTGGCTTTTTTCATCGCAGACCTGGCAAATATCAGCTGGAGGGTAGAAAATGTTGTTTGCTGCCACGTCCCTCCTGAAGGTATGTCTCATAAACTTCTTTATATGGCTCATGTAATTACTTCACTCACCCATAATTAACGCGCTTTTGCTCCCCACGAGCTAAGATGGCTTTTACCGCCTGCGGCAGTGTGCCCATGGCTCATATCTATGGCTCTGCAGAGCCGCTGCCCCAGCTGGGAAGGGGTGCGAGCAGCTCTCACCACCGAGTGATGCTGGTGGGATCTCACCATGAACTGGTGGTAACCATCTCACTTCAGCCCTTTTTTTCTCGATTGACCACACCTTTTCAAGCACTCACCTCAGTCTCTCATCAGCAGCACAAGTGCTGAGACCTTGCCATGCTCAGAGGACTCCTGGTACGGAGGTTTGCTGGGGGGGAGATGAGGCCAGAATTTGGCCAAGCACTGCTGGAGCTGCAGCCAGCCCTGACTTTTTTTCCTGAGGTTGTAGCCAGTTCAGCTGGGCACATCCAGCTTTGTTTGTATTTCATCAACAGAAAAAGTGACTTCATCACCATGGAGACAGATATGATTTGCATCTTAATTAAGCAATGACAGATGCCCTACTGATCAAGGCAATCTTTAGCTATGCATCCCCATTGACTTCAAGTTCCAGCATTCCCATTTATTAATAGGTGCTCCTGAAATTGAAATTTTACCAGGCAATTGGCAGGGTGTTACATCTTAATGTTTTTTGCTGTGCTGATGTTCTGATGTGAATAAATATTTCTTGCTGGTGAGACAGTCAAATACTCTGGGCTGAAGCAGAGTGTGACTGGCAGAATACTGTCTGGTTCTGCGTGGCTCTGGGGGGATTTGGGGGGGACACAAAGTGATCAACAAGAGAATGGCCATGGACATGTGCATGGTGCTGACAGCACAACACCACGCTACCCAAAAGGTCTCCATAGGCTGGAGAGTCAGGCATTCACAGGCCAGGCAGTGCCCATGCTGGATTTCCATCCCTGGCAGCTCTTGCCTAGTTGTTGGACACTGAAGTCTTGTTTCCACCTCCTCCGTGCTGAAGGAACATTGCAGAAGTAGTGGTTTCCTGCTGGCCTGTGCACATGGTAGCAAAGAGGGTCCAAGGGGTCAGTTGCAAGGGTGCAAGGAGCAAACAGGGTGTAAAGAGCTGGTTGGGCCACTGTGCAGGGAGAAGGAGAATGACAGTGAGTGAGATGGAGCTAACCCAGGCACAGTGCGTGTCCCAGGTATTTGGCACAGCCCATGCCATTGCACAGCCCCTACTCCCACTGAAAACTACTCCCATGCTCAGGGATGTGTCCACAACGTTCTCATCTGCATCTCAGAGCTTCACTGTTATTAGTGGATCCAACACCACAGCACTTACCACCTTCAGCAGCTTTAGCATTCTTTTGCTGTGCACAGGGCACTGGGGCAGAGAGAGACACGCTGTAACTGGCAGAGATACCCACTGACTTGGGGTGGCCAAGGAGTAAGGATGGGAAATCCAGTGGATCTGGCAAAAACATGATCCGAACCTGTTCTTTTTCAATGACCATACACAGGTCTCAGAGAGTGCGTGGTTTAGGCACTAAACCAGATGGATCAGATCCTTAGTGATTAGGCTTGTGGCTCATCTCCTCCTGGTGTAAAGCATCAACTAAACACTCAGCAACACACAAACCTTCAAAACAGGAGGTAGCCTGGCCACGAGGAGGGCAGAGGTGGGTGTCAGCCCTTTAGATAACGACGAAATTCTCCTTGCAAGGTGTAAAGATGAGCACCAGAGCTTCCAGAGACTGGTGTCTTTTGGGTTTTATCTCATAGCTGATTTGCTGGACTTAGAGAAAGTGTGAGCTTAAATCAAAGCTCTTTGCACTTCAGTGGGTTTTATTATAATTTCATTCACATTTACAAGCGCTTTTTGCCATGTGAATTTGCTGGCATTTGATATGGTCTGAGCACACATTGCACTCTTCTTTTGGCAATGGTCCACAACACATCTTCCTCCTCTGTCTGGCCAGCCTTCTTCCCCAAATTCAGACAAAATCACTTATCTTTGCAACTTCTTCTCACCTGCAGAATTTGCTGAAATAGGGCCAAAGGCTCAGGAGGAAAGGTGAAAGTGAGGATAGGCAGGCAGCGGACCGAGGCCTGTGCATGTTATGGAAACCAGTACAGGTCAGTCATCACAAATTATTTACGGGATTTGAGTTCAAATGGTTATGCTTCTGCAGGCATATTTTGGAAATATTAAATGCAATGCTCTGTCCTACAAAAGATGGTGACTCCTACCTCAGAGGCATGGATTCAGCCAAGCAGATAAGAGACGTGGGAAGGGATGTAGCTGCAGCGGACAACAGAAAACCCCCACTACCCACAGAGCTGCTTCACCACGGTGCTATCTCTGCCTTTATGGCAGAAAGCAGACAGGATATTTCTTGTTCTCCCAACTAAAACCGGAGTTAGCAGTCAGGTCACGTGCCTCCCGGGAGGATCGTTTAGCCCCCTGCGCTCCTTCGAGCTTTATGGCATGCTGAGCATCTCTTGCGTTTGAAGGGCAGTAGACCCGTGCCCGAGTACACCAAAAAGTTAATTGGAAAGAGCAGCCGTGAAAAAGGCCTGACCTTTTCCCAAATAGCAGACCAATGCTGAGTAGCAGAGGTTGTCCAATTAACGGGGAAAATGATGCTGGAAGAGAACTTTTCGCCTTGAAGGAGTGATGTTGAGACTTGTTAGTGGAGCCCCATCATATCATGCTCGGTTTCAAGGTGAGATGGTCTTTGCAAGGAGAAAGCAGATGCTTCAGCCCTCAGACATGGACGGTTGTCACCACTACTGAGATGGTTCCTTGAGCTCCAGCAACATTGCCAGAAATTGGACATGGTCCCCATAGCCTGCTAAGATGATGCTCCTGATTGCTGAGGCTTTTACTGTCAGTAAAGTTGAACTTTGTTCCAAGGGAAACGGCCAGGTAGGATGAAGTTTTTAGACCTAGCTATTGGCCATGCTAACAGGAAAGAGAGGAGACTATTTCTGTTTCTTATACTCCTAGCATATACAAGCCCTAACAGGTTTCCTGCTCTCCATGGGCTCCATTCAATTTAAAAAGAAAATCCTCCCCTGACACTTCTTAAAACACTCCCAAGGCTATTCTCCACACTCCAGCAGACTGAATCAACGGGATTCCTTCAGGCTGGTTCAATGGACCAGGTTACTGAAGCATAACCATCGGGATGTTTCTCATTTCACTGGTTAACAAAGAGGTTCTCTATTTTCTGATGAAGGAAAGCAAACAATCACTGCTCAGTATCACGGGACATCAGCTAACAATGTAACTGGCTTACGCAGATAAACTCAACTCCTTTGTGTTTCAAAATGTGAGAAATCGTGTCTAATCTTGAACACAGTGCTGTGAGTATTTAACAAGGTGTATATTAAAAGCAGTTGAATCAGAATACTGATCTTTCCTCCATGTTGACTTTCTGTATACAGTATAAACATTTATAACCAGCCTGATCCCCAGACTTGGGATTGTCTGTCTTTGGGTGTGCTGAGATATCCCATATTCAGATCACTCTCCGTGATGTACTCACCAGGGAGTCTTAATAAGCCGTGAGCAGTGCAAGGAAGAATGACAGTTCACCTTTTTCATCTTCTACAATCCCATACAAGTGGCAAAGCTAAGGCTAATACAAGAAAATTGGTCAGGATGGATCCAATTACATTTTCTCTGAATCAGAACAGCCTTTTGCTTAGTCAGAGGGTCAGAAGAAAGCAGTCAGGGAATGCATAACGTCAAAAAAGTGAACGGACCTGTTAACTTGTCAATGATTTCCCCACCAGCTATTACCGGCCACTGCAGTCATACAAAGCGCAAAAAACCTGGTGTGACATCCTCCACAATTCATTGCTCCTGACTGATGGCACTAAGAGGAGCACCAGAAAAAGTGGATAGGAAAAAGAAGAAAAGTATTAGATGGTCTAAGAGATGGAAACAAATGCTGACAAGTAAATGAATGGCCGTTCAGGGGACCATGGGAAAACCAAGAAGCTGAAATCTCAGATCACAGCTGTCTTTTAAAGAGTGGAAACGTAATTCAGATAATACTGCTTATGGTGCTTTCTCCAAAGAGGTCTGATATTCTCTCACCAATTTTGTTTACTGTGGTCATAAAGAGAACAGCCAATACATATGGAAATAAAAAGCAGACAGGGATTACCAGAGCAGTATATTACAGACATGCCAGATTTACTACAGTACCTGTTCAGCAAGCTTGAAATCACTTAAAAAAAAAAAAATCCAATTTTCTCATTTTTTAAATAGGTCATTGATTACAGCTATTTGCTTTGAGAATAAGCAGGTGTTGCTAAAAGATTTACTCGCTTTGGCAAGAACTGTACCTGTTTCTCTAACAGAATCATATGAGCCCTGTGTGATGGGGAGAGGGTGTCTTTCTCCCAGTTTAAAGCAGGAGAGATACATGTAAATAAATGCTGTAATTAAAACTGACATTTTTTGCTTGAGTGCTAACAGTGACCACAAGGATGAAAAATGACATTAGTTCCACCATGGGCAGAGATGCCGCTCGCTGTAAGAGATTAGGGGAGAGCATTAAGGCAGTAATGAACTGAATTGCAAGCTCTCACCCAGGGATGCTGGACTGCTCCTGTGATCTGCGGTGCCATTTCCAGCATGAGGACTGGCACCAGCACTGATGGAGAGGAGAGATGCCAGCTTTCATGAGAGCTGTTATTTGCAAATATACTCCATGGCTGAGATGTAGTGAGAAAAAGTCTGTACTTGGTGAAGGCACAGTGCCGAGAGCTTCAAGGCATAAGAGTGAGGTGTGCTGTGACAGTGAGAGGGTGGTGGGTAGAGTCGGTTTCTTTAAAGGGGACAAACAGATCAGTGGCTCAAATACCAAAGGGCTGGTGTAGAAACTCCACCGCCAAATATTCCCAAGGCTACGATCTTGTTCTGCAACTTCTGTGTTTGTTGTAGACTTAGGGACAGGCCAGCTGCAGAGAAGTCGGAGGCTGCGGTTGGGTTACACACTCAGATGTTTCGGGAGCACCTTTTGGCACTCATCTGGCACCACATGTTCCCAAGGGCTGTGCAAATTTAACCCAGGCCAGGTGCCCGGGACCAAGTGGGTGATGCTGCACTGCAGAGGAGCACGGTAGATGGGGACCTCTGAAGATGTGGAAACTTCAAAGAAGGTGACACCAAGACGTGACAGCTGCTCTGGGTACCTGGGACGTTGACACAGAGTTTTGCATCCATTGGTCTATGCTCACCTCTGGGGAGGAGTCCTGCGAGGGGAGGCAGGGGAGATCCCTCAGCCGACCTTGTTAGCCTATGTGCTGGCTGGGTGCATCCCTAGCCATGGTGCTCAGCAGCAACTGCCGGCGTCCATGCAGGGAGCCCAAGACACCATCCTTGGCAGGCACATTGGTGCTCTTTGGCAGCAAAATTAAAAAAAGATGTAGCAGTTTCACAACACTGTGACATCAATCAGAATTCATAAGCAGCTTCCCGAAATTATGACATATGGCAACTACGCCGGTAATTAGATGTTAAAGTTTAAGGAAGTGTGGCTGATTCGGGATCTCTGGCTTTCTGCTTTCTTTTCTGCCCTTGTTGCCTCCTGAAGTAGAAATTTATCTGATTTATTCTGGCCAACATGGCAGAATAAGAGCTTGGGTGCGAGTGTTGCCTTTGTGTCTGAAAGGGGGGTCAGGTGGCCCCAGTTCAATACCACCTGTTGAACAACCAGGTCAATAGTACCTTTGCTCTAACCTCTGCACGAAATTTGTGTTACCTATCACTTGATAAGTAATTATGTGCTTTTCCTTTCCTCTGAAACGAAACACAGAGCTTAAATTATGCTTGCGTATGGTCAGCTCTATGAATCACACCCAAGGAACTGGTGTGGGTCATCCCACGAGGAGTAAAACAACATGACAGCTGTCAGCACCAGCCCAAGGCTTATAAAAATCACATTTTATTATCTTTAAAAAAATAAGACAGAAGTGTGTTAAAATAAATACTTAGCAGAAGATTGATCAAAACAACTTTAATTAGAGACATGAGGCTATTTACATTGGCTTTTGCTTTTCCAATTTAGCTTTAATTTTCATGCTTCAGAGTAACCAAGCAAACCAAAACTCATGTGGCTTAGTAGAAACTTGTGCTGTTAATGAGAGCATCTCTCACCCTGTGCAGCAAAATAGCAAAAGAGATGATTAGGAAACAGCAATCCAGGTGCTGATACTTTTTGAAATGCTGCAGGTTTGTCTACATGATCAGGTGTCCCCTGCTCTGTGAAGCTGTGTCTGATCCTTGCTCCACCCTGGTGAATTCCTGTCTAGGCATGACTCCTTCCTGGAGATGCTCAGAGCTGGTCGCAGAGCAAGTGAACCAAAGTGTCCCCATCTCCTGTGTGATGCCTGAAGAGTTCCCATGGCCTCCGCAATCCCTGTCCACTATCTGTGCACCCAGCAGTGAAGGTGGCTTCTGTCACCATGCACCCAAATGGAGCTGCACCCTGAAGGCGAGCCAGCACCTCCATTCAGACTTCACATGTGTTTCAGTTTTGGATTTGACCTAATTCCTTATGGAAGCACAGTCTGCACACCTCCCAAAGAGCCTCTGCTTTAATTCTGGTGGTACTGGGTGAGAAGTTTCTCTACATTACAGAAAAATGGTTTCGTCCCTCTAAACCAAACATCTCCTCCTGTATCAGTAGGTTCCTCTGTTGTCTGGAAAGCATGTACAATACATAGGATTACGCCATTTGGAAGAGGGTAAACCTCTTTTGGCAGCATGAATATGTCCAGAAAGATTTAAAAGTTCCAAACAGATGTAAAACTTCCAGAAAGATTTTAAAACATCACGGGTCAGTTTGATACAATCAGAAGCACACAGTCCACGGTGGAAGGTCCAGTCACCAGCACTATACATGCCATAGACACCCCATTGCTTCCATTGCCTGCACAGCAGGAGGCTGGCACCTCTGGTGATTGCAGCCATAGGGAGAGATTTTCATAAAAAATTGTTTTTCAAATGGCTTTTCTTTTCTGTCTGAGTTAGCACATGTTACACCACACTGACCAGAGCGCCTGCACCCATCTGTGTAACAAGGTGAGCATCAGTCCAACAGGAGATGAAAGGAGCAGAGTCCCCTGACCACCTGGTTGAACCTGCATGCTGCATCCCACCCATCGTCACCATACAGCTCTGAGACAACTTGGGATGCAAGATAAAAACTCAAAAACTCAGAGGTTTCCTTCTGCCTGCAGAAAAAATCAGAGGAAAAAGTGGGTCAGGGACCATTTCCCTTAGGTGACCAGCTCTTTTAAGACAAATTCTGTAGCAATAAAATTGCTTTGCCTGTTAGGAAAGAAGACAGAGAAGGAAATGAGCTGGTGACCTAGTCAGAATCCAGCTAGCAGAGTGCAGATAGCTGATGTTCAGAAGTCCTAGACATACAAACAAGATGGATAGTCTGGTCCTGTTGGCTCAACTTTGAATATTACAATTTTAAAACTATATCTGAGCTTTTTGAATAATGGCCAAAATGCTAACACTGGAACTGGATAAGGGCCAAACTCTCCCATTTCCTTGGGGGAGTTCTTGGCTTTTCCCAGCAGGACCAGAAGGTTAGGTCCCTTGCCTTACCTGTGTGGATGGAAGATACTCCTTTTTAGGCATTTTCTTTCTTTCTCTCTTTTTCACCGCTCATTCTCCATTCACCCCAGAACAGCAGAAGCTGTAGGATGGAGAAGAGGAGATGGACAAAGCCCACACTGGGTCTGCACTAATTCTGCTCCCCACCTCTGCCCACCACCCCCTGGGAGACTGCTCTGCCTGGGGTCAGCCATCAGCAGCCAAAACAGCTTCAGCTCCTGGGGTCAGGGAGCACTGAGGACACTGAATCTGGGTGGGCTCAGGCTCTCACTAATGCGGTTGGTGTGTGGCAGCTACCATGCTCCAGGAGATTGATTCAAAACACGCCAAATGCCAGAGATGAGGTGTTCCTCACCTTCCCGCACGTGGCCTTGGAGAGGAGAGGTCAGACCCCCCCTTTGCTGGGGAATGGTGTTTGCTGGGGCAGCGATAGCCTCCACTCACAGCTAATGGCTTTTATGATTGATTATACATTCATGCTGGCATTTAATCAACTCCAGCAGCTGTTTATTCCTACGTATCTCACACAGTAACAGAAACCCTGCCTTAATCCTTCCTGGTGAACCGAGGCTTGCCACCGCCGTGCTCCTCCGGATTCCTCTGGGTGCTTGCACTGCTATCGGCGCATCCGTCTGCTCCATCTCCAGCCAAACTGCTGGTGCACAAGGGCGGTGGTAGCCAGGAGAGGAGATGTCTTAAAGGTCAAACAGCAAAGCTACGTGTATTGACAGGGGATTGAACAGCAAGGCAGGCGGTTCCCTGAGCAGTGTCTGTGCTCTTGCGAGGCGGAAGGGAAGCAGGGGAAATTCTAACAAATGAAATGTGAGTGACATGTCTGAAAACATTTAGTGGGAGTAAAAGAACATAACTATGCAGAAATGGGAGATATATCGGAGCTGGGCTACATGGATAAAGGCCATGGATTTCAGGGGAGTCCAGGCGCTTTGCAGCTGCTGAACCAAAAGCCCAAGCACATCCCTCCATGGCACACCTCACCCATCTCCGACACGTCTGAGCACCTCCATGGGATTACAAAAACCTTGCTCTGGAAATAAAACTGTTAGTTTCAGATATGGTAAAAAAACATATTCAGACAGCAACTCCATCCCACCCCAAACTTTGATGCATTTCCTCCCCACCCTCTGGTATGATGGGTGGGGTTCAGGTGCCTCATGGAAGCACCTAAACCCAAGACACCTCTTCCTAAGCCAGCCTCCCTCAGGGTCTATGGAGAGAGGTGAGCACCTGCCGTAGCTCAGCATAGTGTCCGAGTACCCACACAAGTCTCTGTGTATAAGCATCTCCTTCTTCCTTCTGGCTGTACAGGGAAACAGGAGTTGCTGTCTGAGGATACCAAGTCTCAGCCTCCTCCTGCAGGTCTTCTCAGAAGTTCCTCCTTGGCCGTGGAAGAACCAACTACTGGTCCACTAGGAGATCGGAGCCTGACCAAGCAGAGATGGGGTCATGCCACAAGGACGGCCCCTTATGAATGGGGTGGGAATCCAGCCTGGGAAGCCACAGCCAGTCTGCTCTTCTCCCTTTCCTTCTTCGGCTGCTTCTTCTTCTTAACCCCCTCAAATGCTCTTTAGTCTGGCCATGCTGTACAGGGGGGAGAAAACCTCCAGCAGAGAAGCAAGGCATTTAATCATTTTTCATACTGTCCCCCTCCAAAACTAATGACACTTACAAGACAAAATTAACAGCATCGGGGATGCTACCTATGATTTCAGTTTACAGCAGAAGCAGTGATAAGAACGAGGTAAGAATAAGTAAATAAAACTTTATTTGATCAAATACCCATAGGCAATGTGTGCACTTTTGGAGCACAGCTCTTGTGACATCTGCATGAAGGACAGCATCCCTGCCTGCATATCACAGCCCATGTGTGCACGAGCTAAGCCTCTTACTTCAAGTGATAAAGCTTGATTAATAAATCATTGCAGACCAAATGGTTGGTAAGCACTTAAACATTATAGTATTTATCAGCTGGGCTGCAAAAATGGAATTAGAAATGAGCTTATACAGTAAGATTAGTGCAAGTGACTCTCTCTCTCTGCAGCAGGAATGAGGGGAAGGGCTTCCAGTGCAAGACCACAGCTGCATGGGAGATGGGTGAATCTGACCTGTAGGAAAGGCTCACAAAGCTCTGGAGACCAAAAACCCACACTGTCCTCTCAGAAACCTGGAACAGGCATAAATATCCCTCCTGAAACCCTGTAGCACCTGTCTTGAGTGACCCTCTCTGTGAAACAGGAGGTATGCTACTGTTGTGACTTTAATTTTGGAAAGAAGGACCCATTTTGAAGGAGATGCTTCATGTCCAAGCAGCAGCCACTGTGCCTTACCAACGAATGAAAGCAGAGGAGGTGAGCGAGGACAATGAAGATCCAGCCAGGATATGCACCTCTTCGCAGTCTGCTCCACCAGCAGCCCAAGTGGCTGACCCCTTCCTGGGGATTGGTGGCAGGGAGGTGACATTCAGACTTGTCCATAAACATTTCCATAGCCACCAGTGGAGATCTTCACATCCAGTTCAAGAGGACACAAGCCTCTTGCTCCAAGAAGGAACTGGGATGACAAATAGTCCTTTAACAAGGTCCAAACCAAAAAACTCAGGTTAACCTGTTTTCCTGTTTCAAAAAGGAGGTTTATTGCTTTAATCTTACTATTGCTTTGAGCCCGGAGGGCAAACTGGAAAACCTACGTCTACCTTACGCAATAAAGACGATTGAGAGAAATTCAGGTTGATATAAAGTAGGAAAAGGACATAGAAATGCAATGTTACATCAGTACGAACATGGCACAAGTGAGCAGAGAGGGACTAATAAACTGTAAACTGGAAAACAAAACCTTGTTAAATATGTAACTTGGAGCCAGAAAAAGCCTTTGTCAATGAAATAGAGGACTCGCTTTTCCTCGCCTCACACATTGCCTGTAAAAGGCTGCACCTATATTGCCTCTAGTTCTGTTGTGTTATCAAGTCTATATACTCACTTATTTTTCATTCCCCCCCCCTTATTCCATAATCTTCTTGTTTCTAAGGATGAAAAACATATGTAATCAACTTCACCTTTTACTGACAATGAACTTTGTCAGAAATACAAAATAAAGTAGAAAAAAGGTTTTGTGGAAGTAATTTTTTTAAAGACTTTCTTCTGTTCAGGGTCTGATTAACACTCGGCAATCAAACCACCAATGTTTGCAAAGACCTGACTCATGATCTGCCATAAAGAGGAAAATGCAGAAAATCATAATAGTGTATTGTAAGCGCTTCCACCTTTCCCAGGGCAGATGGACTCCTCTCCCTGCATCTCCATCCCACATCCTGCTGCTGGGGAGGGTGAGAAGGAGCAAGCCAGCCAGGACGCAGCGGAGATCAGAGCCTGCTCTTGTGGGACCATCTGAAGTCACCCTGTCGGGCCCCATGAGGACACCTCCCCGGGGACCTGAGCTCCGCTGAGACTCCTTGGGCAGCTTGGCAACAGGCAGCTGAGCCCAAACACTCTTTCCTGCAGCTTCTTCAACACTTGCATCCTTTCTTATGGATTCCCCCTCCCATGGAATAATGCTATTACTCATGCTACATGCACCCAGGGACAGTTCTTTAGATAGGTGCCTGGATGTGGCCCTTCAGCCCACAGACAGACTTGAGCGTGTTTATCCACAGCTGGGTGCTGAGGTGCAACACACCCTCATACTCTTCAGGGTTCTGCAGTAACGCCCCATTGACCATCCAGGTCCAACAGATTCTTTTGCAAACGCCTCCTACTCACTTGCCTTTTCTCCTTAATGGTCTCACAGTTATTTAATTTAGCTCCTTGGAGTTTCATTTTCATTTTAATTTCCCCAAGGTTCTCTTACTTTTTTTTTTTTTTTACTGCCTCTATTTCAACTTCTGCAATCAGCCCTAATTGAAGTTCTGGGATGAGCCGTGAGATGTGTAGCTGGTGAACACTGGTCTAAATCATTGCTCTGGTTTTTAAATTCTGCAATTCAAGATATTGTACTATTTGAAGAAGTTGTCTGAAGGCAGAAATTGCTGTTACCTGAATGTTCTGTGTAGACAGGGAGACTTCTCGATGGCAGAGGTTAAAGCAGGGACACAGACACGCGTGTTGTGTAGCCACTGACCCCAAGTTCATGAGAGGTCATAGGCAGATCTGTGTGGCCATTTTTATCAAGTTTTACAAGATCCCCACTGCTCACCTATGGCTGTGACAGACCCTGAAAGCAAAAGAGCAATGGATTATGACCCAAAACATGTGGTCGGTGACTCAGGCTAGAAGTATCGCCTGGGTACCATGGGACAAACTCCAGAAAGTATGGTGGATCTGAGACATTTTTGTCTCTGGAAATTATTAAACCCCAGAGAACCAAGATAATTCTAAAGCAAAATATGATCCGTTATCTCTGAAGCGTTGTTTCTAATTTAATTTTAACGATGCTTATGAGAAATGCGACGCCTGTGTGTCTGCTTTATAATCGCAGCGTATTCCACCTCCGAGGCTCTAATGTCATTTTGCAGAGGGGCTGTTGATTTCCTGTTGTATCTATTGCAATGCAACTTCAGACTATTTGGTAGATATTCTGGAAATTACATATTATAACTTCCCTCCTCAGACACAGGTTATGTGGCAAAACCTACTTTATTAGCTCTGTCGTAAAAGGCAACCGCTTTGTCTACTGTAGCTGAGGCTGAATTATGGATCTGAAAGCATTAGAATCTGTTATGGAAGTGCATAAGGAAGTGTTACACCAACAAGATGTCCAAAATTATTGGAGAAAATTGAGCTCTTGAGATAGTCTGACTTTGTCACATTCTTTGTCCAGTCATATTATCTGTCTTTGAGATTGCTGGATTAATTCTTGAGATATTCTGACTTTGTCACATTCTGTGTTCTTCCCATTTCATTCTGTCTTGCTTTGTGAAGGAATGCCCTTTAGCACCTAGCAGCACATTTTAAGAGATTATTTATTACTCTCTTCTGTTCCAGTAGTGTTTCTCTCTGGACAAGAGAACACTGTGATTTTAGTTTTCATCTCCCCATCTCCTTGGGACACACCAAGACTTTATTACAGTAGTTTTTTCAAGCACCAGAAGTGTTTATTAAAAACATTTGTAGACATTTTTGGAGGCACTTCCAACAATTATTGCATCTCCTAATTTCAGGTGCTCTTCTTGACCTTGACCACTGATGCCTCTCCTTACCTGTGCATAGTAGTAAAGCTGCGGAAGGACCAAAGCAACATGTAGGAAGTTTGCATTCAAGCTCAGATCTGAGTTTTTTGGCAGCCAGATATTCACCTTGAAATCAAATGGGAATAGATCTTCTGTATCATCTGAAGTGGTTGTCCTTCACTTACCCACCCCCACTGGTATTCCACCATGCAAAACCTTGGTGCCAACAGGCTGGAAAGCAGCTCTGCAGAAAAGGACACAGATATCCTGGTGGACACCAAGTTGAAGAGAAGTCAGCAATACGTCCTTGCAGCAAAGGAGACCTCTTGCGTACTGGTTTGCATTTTCAGGAGTGCACCAGCAGGTCCAGGTAGTGATTTTTTTCCCTTACACCGTTATGGCTCTTGGGGCACTCAATGCCCTGCCAGAAGAGAAAATGAAGCCAAGCTCTTCTCGGAGGTGCACAGGAATAGGACAAGATGCAGCAGACACAAGCTGGACTGTGGAAAATCCCAGTCAGATGTAAGGAAAAAACAGGTTCCCAGTGAAGGTGTGAAGGGGCCCAGAGGTACTGGGGAACCTCCACCCTTAGAGACAAAGCTTGACTGTACAAGACAAGCCACCTCAGTGTGTCCTGGGACTAGGCAACCTCCCAAGGTCCCTTCCAGATGAAATCATTCCATGACCCAGTGATCCCACACCTTCCCTGTGTTCCCTGACCAAGAAAACTGGAACAACGAATGCACATGAGTGACAAAACCAGCAAATCTAAAGCAACTGTTGTGCAGTCAATAGAGTTATGCCAGTATACAAGAAACTTCACACCTCTTTGTACTGGAAATAAACTAACAAGCAGTTTTATGTCCATGAAACACCAGAAAAACTCTCACTAACTCCATTTCTCACTGCTTTGTTCACACCAGCATTTTAAGCTATTAGCACTGTAATACATAAGTAATGCATTCTTATTTAGCAGCCTTATTAAACCCTGGAGACTGACTTAAGCTCCTAGTTTGTTACATTATTAAGCTTGTCATTCATTATTAGATCAGTCTGAGTTTATTGTAGCTCTGAGCCACAGACTATTAAATACCAAAAGCGGCATTTACATAACATTAAGACAGCACAGGTCCACAGAAAGTTGGAGGAGTCAAAGTTTAAGCTGGCACATCATCATTAGCATTCATTGAAGAGGAAGAAGCTGGCTAGCAAGAATTACAGTGTCAGAGCCTGGTTCTTCATGGCCTTCCACCCACGAGGAAGGGTAAACCACAGTATCCACCTCCACTGTGATGGGTGAGGTTGTGTTTGTTGGCTGGGGGGACTCTAGGTCCTGGAGCAGGTAATGGCCATAGAGCAGCTGGGCTGTCCGAAGGGGAGCTGGAGCAGTTTCTGTGCTCTTGGCAGAAGCGGCTTCATCCCATTTTTGTTAGGGAGTTCCCTGTTTGGTGCTGGTCTGATGCTGTTTCAGATGCTAACCATGCCTTATGAAGTAAATTATGGCAACCAAGCCAAATTACATTTTTAAGGTGAAGCGCAACCAGTCCTTCAAGCTGGTCAGGGGGGTGGTATCTTCTGAAGAATGGACAGAAAGTGTCCATACCAACAACCAGCATTCATTTTGTGCTTTGCAGGGTCTGGCATGCAGATGCTGTGTGTGCAGAGCACCCGTTTGCCCACGTCCCCACTCCAGCTGCGAGTGGGGCTGCAGGGCTGCAGGGCTGCGCATCTCTGGGGCTCGTAGCCTGTGAGCAGCCCGTGCCTGGAAACGAGAGCGACTCTAACCCTGTGCCTCTGTGAGACTGCAGCTCTCCTGCTGGCAGCACTCAGGTGTGCAAAGTCCCTGTGCCACTTTTTTTCCACAGGAGTGAATAAATGAGCTCTTGGGATAAATGCAGGTCAGCCATGGTGCTGCAGGAGGCAAGCCTTGGCATATGCCAGGAAGGAGAACGAAATGCAGAACTGCTATCGTTGGAGATGCTTAGAAGGAGAGGTCTTACACGGCCTCTCTGCTGATGGACTTTACCCCATTTTAATGGGTTACTTTGTCTTCAGGCAAAGAAATGTTCAGGATTGGAATTTTTCTTGTATAATGATGTTTCTGTAAAAGGAAAAGCTATATCTGACCGCCTCTTGAAACACTGCCATTCCAGGCTGCACTTTCTTATATTTTTATTTTCAGATCTTACTAGTTTCTCCCCCAACCCAAATTCTCTGGTGCTTTCCCAAAGGGGCCTGGCAAAAACTGAAATCCTCACTTTTTAAAGAGTAGAGATTTACATAAATCAATATTTTTTTTCTACAGAATACACCTCTGATCTGTCATCCACACTTCATTTCCTTGCCATGATAAGGGTCTCCTATTTGATGTTAATAGGGGATATTCTTCCATTCTTTTCCTAAACTGTTTTTCTTTACAGTTTATCAGGATCAAAGAGCAAATATTATATCTTCTGATCAAACACAGACTGATTTTGTAGCTCTCATCTTCTCCTTTAATTATCTGTCCATTAAGAGAACATGCCTAATGTGCTCCTGGCAGGGTTATCAGCTGCTTCATCCTCCTGTTTGGTCCTTCTGGTCATGTTGTTGTCCTTCTCTAATTCCTCCAAGGAATTGAGAAAAAGTATGTGAATAAATTATTGTGTGAGGGAAGATTTCACATATTGTTTAGGAAGTCAAGGGGGCTCAACAGTCTGGTAAGCATAGACGGCAGTGAATCAACATTTGAATGAGCACATAAGCATCAAAACCATCTTTGCTCAGCCACTCAGTGGCTCATCAGCTTTTCCTGGCTGAAGGTCCCAACAGTATCATGTTGGCTGCAGGCGGCATCTAAAGGTCAAGTCCCTGTTTATGAGCACTGCTTCATTCGTATCTCAGGGGATGGGACCTGGGCCTTTGTTCACCCTACCCCTCTCTACTGTGCTGCTGACTGTGGTGAAGTATTGGGTGGCCACATATGTTTTACTGTTATTTTATGAACAGGTGGTACTGAAGGCTCCAGTGTTTGTATTCAAAAACTCTCTCATCAGCCCTCGTGCTCAGCACCATCAGGTTAGCACTGAATCAAACCGCCAGGGTCTTATTTGGTGTCTTCTCAATCTTTATTCCTAGATTGGTCTCAAGATGAACAAGGTTGTGCCGGAAGAAGGAATAAGCCAGGCTTACATTTCCCTTTCACTAGGTATCAGGAGATTTGGACAGAGAACAAATCAACGACATAAAGTTGAGGTACTTTCGGAAGAGTGACTTAAATTACAAAATCAAAGCTTCTCAAAACCAAAGCTGTGTATGAAAAAGCTGTGTATCAACCCTGTGTTTCAACAAGACAGTTTCTAAAGGGGTTTCTCAGGTTTAAAACCGCATTCCAAGGACACTAGACATTTTGCAAACACCTAAATTGACCTATGTTCAAATCCAACGTGTCTCCACACGTACGACAGCAGTGTTGCCATAGCTGTCAGCTTTGGAGGTTGCTGTTTTATTTAATAGTTGAAGTGCAGTCTGTGTACCTGAGAGCTTTTTTATTTTTCACCATCTTTTTCAGCTGGTCTAAACTTACTGTGCCTTGTTGTGAAGGGTTTTGAAAGGCCTTGGCTTCACTCTGACAGAGAACAACTCAACCCTGATGTGAAACGTCACACTCGCAGCTTTCTTTGTCAAAAACAGGAGTCCTTAAAAACATCCACGAGCAGTTTATTGGCACAACAGCAGCTAAGGCAGATTGCTTGGTAATGAAGACACCATCCTCCGTGTAACTCTCCGACACAACACAATTCCCTCTTTTAATATTTCAGCCCACGGGGAAACCATTTCAACAAGTAATTCTGGGTATTGAACACCCCTTTGCACATCTTCTCTTAAGCAAAAAGGAACAACAGAAAAAATGTGATAGACCATCGGGCAAAGAGGAGTGTTCAACAAATAGTTGAGCCCCTGAAATACATCTTGAGTGCTGTTCTTACTTGGAGAAACTTTAATTTTGCTAATGAGGAGTTTCAACATGCTTATGAATTTTTACCATCAGTGTCTTTAGCAACTCCTGCCAATACAGTTGATTTAAAAATCTAGCATTTGAGGTCTATTTAGAGCTATGCTTAGAGTTTGAAAACTCAAAATCTCAGTACATAAAAACTAGGAGAGTTGCAGAATTGTTGACTTTCAAATGCCCTCCCATTTGTCGGTCAGGCTATAAGAAAGACAATAAAGAAAAATCAGTGTTATTGCCATGATGAATCAGTTGTGTGGCAGCGGAACATCAGGTCCAGCCCACAGAAACTTCATTGTTTACTTTCTGAATTTTCCAAATGATAAAATCTCTTTCAATTTTACAGCACTCCATATTTCTGGCTTGAAGCTGTTTAGGTGAAAGATCATATCCACTTCAGCTCTCATTTCAAGGTGGACTTTAAGACCTCCGGTTCCTCCAGCAGTCAACATCAGAGGTATTTGCTCCTGGAGATCACTTGCAGTAGCAGTGTGGGTATGTGCCTGTGTTTTCTTGAAGGGCCATACTTGTGTCTCTGCCTTTCTCTGAGGTGATAAGCACTGTGGGGCTGCAATGGTTGGTTTCCTTCAAGACATCTCTCCAGCACTGAAAGGCAGAAGCCTTTGTCTCCTCTTTCTTCATGGTGCAGAAAAGTGCACATGAAATGTTAGCATGGTTGTAAATCAGAACACATTGAGAGGAGGCTCAGTGGTGCAGGTTACCCCACAAGCCAAGCACTGGGAATTATGCACACTGATCTGTGGAAGAAAGATGTCAAGAACTATTTTTGTGAGGTGACCTTGGCTGTGTGAAGGGCTGGGCCACCACAGCATGATGCCAGAGGTGGAAGCGAGGGATGGAAGTGTGAGGAAGTTAGGTTTTTCATTGCTGTTGGTAGGTCCATCACTAGAGGGAGACCAAGATCTACCCTGTGATGGGCATTCAGCTCACCTCTAATTGGAATATCGCAAAGACAAGCTTTGACTTAGCATTCATCTGCTTATTTGCCAAAAAATATTTGGGGTCCAGCTCAGGGAGGTGGTTTGACATGATTACTACTGTCATGGAGCACAATCTGCATGGATGGTGCACCATACCCTCAGGGTTTCCTCCCAGTTTAATGCCATCGACTTGGTTCAAACTTACTAAGCACTATGATTTGCCTGATTTCTGTGACGTAGCGAGGAGGATTTGGTCTGGTCTCAGGGAAGAAACGTCTTCATCTGCAGTACATCCATTACACTTCCAATACCAGCTGGGGCTTTGCCACTGGGAAAACTGCATTGTTGCTACACTTTTGTCCTTTAATTAAAGTGGAATACACCATTTTATACAATATGCTTGGAGTTTCCCTCTGTTTCTCATGACGGTCAAGATGAGATTTGCTCTGAAGGTTAATCTTGCTTTTGTCCCGGTGTGTGCCAGCAGTGTGCTGGAGAGAAGGCTTTGCTGAAACACGCTGGAGGCGTGGGCCAGGGTCATGGGCACATACAACGCTCCACACCTCTTCACCTTCAGCTGGTGCCCTGGGGTTAGCCCTGGTGGACGCTGGATAGGACCTGTTCCAGGGCTGTTCCCCCATCATAGCCCTAACCGTCACATCAAAAGAAGAGATGACCATGCAATGCCTAAAGTCCATTTTAACCATAGCAGGACAACCATACCTGTACAACAGGTAACCCAAGCTCTTTGCTTCATAAACAACAAACAAGTGAGGAAGGATCTCAGACAAAAATCTCATGCCAGCTTTTTGATTTCCTTTCCTAAGTGAGGCGTATTTTTGTGAGAGAACAGATAGATACACTGCCTAGTTTGAAACCTATATGTCTATTTTAACGCCCAGGATATTCTCGTGGTCAAAATTTCTTGCTAAATTCTTCAAGCTTCTTTATCTAATTCCTGGCGCACCTCTATTTTCTACCTCCTTCTTGGAGCACGTGCACGAACTGAAAGTTTGTTTGCAGCTTGTGTTTGCTGGGTACTCATCGCCTCTCCACCATGTCACTCCTCCAGGAGCAGCTGCTGCAGAAATATTTGCATTGGAACCTGACGAGGCTCATAAAAGGCTGCTAGTGTAAACACAATCAGATTTACAAAATGGTAAGTGTCCAACAGCTACTGGGGGCTGCTATCGATGGAGACTGTGACAGCCACCACTCGTCATTTGGTAAGAGGGCATAGCTCACATCTCAGTCCGGCCTCGTTCTTATGCAGCTGGTGGGATGTCTGTCCTGCTGTGACGCAGCCAAGGCTGTCAGGGATGGGGACTGCTGCAGAGATGCCACCAAGCTATGCTCCTCTTGATGTAGGCAGGGAGGATGGCACCGGGCTGGGGACAGAAAAGCACTGTCTTGGCCCTGTCTTCACTCCAGTGTGCCAGCCACTGGTGGAGAAAGTTCTTGATTTATTAGCTTTTGCATCAGATTTCAGTGCTGCAGCTGGTCTCTGCTCCTGTGTTCCCTAAGCTCCATCCTCCCTTGCACTCAGGTCCCTGGCAGAGAGCTGCTGAATGTTTGTGTCCCTCACTTTTTCACGCTTTGGCTGTTCTGTCATTTTTTTTCCTGGTGCTGTGATATGTTATCTGTCAGATGAGATTTACAGCCATATGACTCTGCCTGACAGGCAGAGCGTGGTCAAAGACTTCTGCACACATGCTGCAGTGATGCAGTTGTCTCCTGCCTAATATAACTGGGAAACCAACCCAGTGCTACCCTTTCTATGATCACTACATAAAAATAAAATGTTGGCCTGTTAATCAATTCACTGTGCAGTCCTTAGAACAGGTTTTCAAGGGAAAGAGTAAGGAATTAGGGGTTTAAAGCTATATTGGGATTCCTACACACACTTCTTTGCACAGTGTTTTTAAAATGCACCTTACAAATCACACCTTTTCCAAGTCCCAACAAAATCTAATCAGTGGTTAATCTTGCCACAGGATAGCTTCATCAGCCGAAGTGACTTGTGCTGGATTCATCTAGCCTCAGTATTGATCAAAACGCAGCTTCACTGCAGGCTAAGCTCTTCCCTAGCCCCAAAGGGCATCACGGAGGCAACAACCCATCTCCTTCCGACTCCAGTGGGGTTGTGGAAATAACTATCTGTCCATGAAAGGTTCAGTGTGACACCAACCATCCAGTCCAGCCATCTACCTACCTCACCTGCATACCCTGGGCTGAACAACCCCACTGGGAGAAGAGCAGGAAACATTAGAAAGACTTATTTAAAATAGCTGCTTCATTTCATCTGCTTCATTCTGGTGTGTTCAGGGCACCTGAGCACACTTGCTGTCTTGTTGGGTGCTGCCATACATGTCGGTCGTCGCTGCTGATCTGGACTTTGCAATCCAGAGGTGCTCCAGCGTCATCGCTTCAACATCAGCCATGCTCTGCTCACCAGCACTGCTCCTAGCCCCTTGGCTTGTCCTCGAGGGCTGTGATCTCCATGGAGTTCTTCACAAGCCGTGCAGAAAGCCAAGGCACATCCACACATGCCTTGCCATGACAGAGCACACTGTAAACCACTAGCTTCTTTTAGAGCTGTGGGGATCTTTTGGGTCCCTCACTTCAGGACCAATAACAGCAAAGCTGTGTCTGTGAACCTGGAGGAAGTGAGGATTTTTCCTTGGTCTCAGCCTGAGACTCATCTGCTGAACCAGGGAGGGGTTTGCTTGCTCTGAAAAGCTCCTAAACCAAAGCACTGGACATTGTATCAGGGGGGCGTGAAAGAGAAGACCTGAAAACTAGGGATATTTTTTGACAAATCGAAAGGCTTATGAAAGATCTGAATGAAGGAAAAACACAATGAGGAGCAAGTCACTGTGAGACAGGAGCCAGTTCATGGGTCATCTCAGCTGCTGCAGCCCACAGCCTGGCAGCTCACGGCACAAAGTTTGTTTCTTGTCTCCATCTGCTGTCAGGTCAGGTAATCCACATCATGGCCTGGCTGTTCTGGATGTTTTCAGACATGCACGATGCATCAAGTCACTTGTTTCAGAGAGGCACTTGCTATCTCAGCATCAGTCTAGATCAAGCTGCTGGCATGTACAGACTAAACTTTCCTTGGAAATGTAATGTATTGCTTAAAATAAATGAGAATCAGGGGGTTCGCCACAGATTTTGCTTAGCAATAATTCCCATGGAAGTCCAACTCTGAGAGGCTTCAGCTGGGAATAGCCCTTTCAATTTAAGCTGGCATGTCGTTACTACGGCAAAATTGCAGGAGCTGCTGATGGAGCAGTTCTGTACTGCTGTCAACCGAAACGAGAGCTCTGAACGTGCCGTTCAGTGCCTAGTTTATAACCACCAAACTTATATATCAAAGCTACTCAAATACTGCAGTGGTCTGCCATGAGAATGGTCCAAAAGGAAAAATGTTCTTGTCTGTCTTAAAATAAAAATACACTCCAGCAGCATTACTTACTGTAATTTTAAATCTGCAAGGACACTGCTTCTTTATGTAGTAGACAGATGAGGATGAAAAACGATGTCCAGAACTAGCACAGCAGCAATACTGTTTGCTTGCTTCCCATGCATGCTTGAGAAGATGTTGAGTACAATATCAGTTGTGCTTGAATGTCATCCCAGAGCAATGAAGTCCTTTGACAATGTCTTATTACCACAAAACCATTCTGTAAGGTCTTGTCAGGAAGATTTGCTCATGTTCAGGGTCAGCTTCAAGTTCATCCTCAGCCTGGTCAACATCAAGTGTCATTTTTGCCCTGCTTTCACATCATGATGCTCACAGCAAAGCCACCCTTACTGCTACTGAAGGTGCTACCAGCACCCATCCCAACGCCCTTTTGGTCTTGCTAAGTAGAAACCCTCAAGGAATCCCCCTCTGGTGTGATTACCTCTCTGTGGGCATCATGGAGAGACAAGAGGGTTTACGAGGCTAGGGTAGGACTCAGACTGCAGAGTAAGCCACTGAAGTTTGTGTGTCAGCACTGCCTGGAGTCAGTACACTTTATGTGTCAGTACTACCTTTGGCTCTTTAATGACTCTTCTCGACTCTGTGGAGCTTTTCAATCCATTCTGGGAAAAATAAACACATACATTTGATCTGCTGATTTATTCCATGGAAGGAAATGGGAGTGGAGACACCTAACTGATTGAAATGCCTACATAGTGACACTTCTATGTAGATGTTGTTTGGCAAGTTGAGTCACTCCTTGGAGGCAGAAGCCGGGATCTATGGGACTGCAACTGTTGGACTTCCCATCAAAGAAGCAAGCAGTGTAAGGGACCATTCCCAACATCCTGTGGGAGGATATCTGACCTCAGAACCATGCAGACATCATGGTCACAAAGGTTAGCAGACAAGGACACTGACCATTCACATTTGCAGGACAGATGACTACGGAATTTGGGCTTGAGGATGGGATAAAGACCAACCCAGAATTCAGCAGGGATGGAAAAAAAGACAGGGCTTTGCTATAAGTGACCACCAGTGTCACATGCCGTAAGAAAATTCAGTGTTTCTAGATCTGTGATCCCAGATCCTTGCCTGGCTGTAGTCTCATGTGTTTACCATCAAGTTATAACCTCAGAGGTGTCAGTGTTTGAAGATGAAGTTTAATGACCAGACAGCTTGGCAAGGGGGAAGGCTGATCCAACCGGGCACTGCACAGAGGTCAGCAGCTCATCGTCAGAAGCAACCCCATGCCAAAGAGGCCATGACAAACCTCAGCTTGTCAAAGAAGTTGACGCTTTGGGAAGCAGTTGGGGTGGAGCTGGTAGATGATGCCTGTGGGAAGGAATGTGAGGAGTTGCACTTTTGCTTGGAAGAAGCAGAGGAATTGAAAGGCAACAGGGAAATGGAGGTGGATGCAGAAGAACCTGATGTTTTGTCCTGCCATTTGGAGAAGGTTGTAGTGTTACAAGTGGTAGGTGTGCCCACTGCAGCAGCATGGAGGCATGGGAAGGTGAAGCAGAAGTGAGCACAGCATCTTCCCTGGGTGCCTCTAAGCTGTGGGCTGGCTGGGTTTTGTCCCAGCAAGGTGAGCTACAGCTGTCCTGGAGGAAATGCTGCACTTTTGTACTACAGGTGCAAATATTGCATGTCAAAGCTGTCATCACCTTGTCTCCACCTATGGTGTTTGGAGCAAGGCACATGCTGGGTCTCAACATTGTTACTTAGCAACTTCAGCTGGCTTTGCAAATGAAGTGGTGTGGAGGACTCTTCTGCAGAGAGAGGAGAACACTATTTGTAAGTAGACTCTGGCTCTCTGCTTTTACCTAGGCATTTGCTAAAACTGTTTCTTCTTCTTTTCTCATCTGCATGTCAGTTTTACTCAGTCTTAGACTGCAAGCTGTTGGCAAACTCCACTATCTCTGTGTATTCAGCAGCAAGAACTGAAAAGTCCATGTGTTTGACAGAGGGTCCCAGGTACTTTGATAAAGATAAGAGTAAATAACAATAGGATCATTAATCAATCTCTCTGTATTGTATATGTGAATACACAACTATCTGTAAAACAACAGTTATGGGTTCAAAAGAACAAAAACTGTGAAATTAATGTCTTGTTGATACCTGTTAATTAATGCAATTTAATGCCTTGTTGGTAAGAACAGGCAGGCCCCAGAGTCATAGTTTCAAAAAAGAGGAAATCCCCTAAATGATGTTTTTAACTCTACAGGTGCTTATGTCATCAGGTCAAACTGAAAAATTAACCTTCAATGTACAAAGATTACTCATACAAAGATGACACTTTGCCCTGCTTGGTCCAGGGGAAGGAGCTGCTCTCTATTTCTTATTCTGGGAGATGAGAGCCTGTGCATGAAGGTAGTGCTATGGGACGTGACAGCCCCCTTGCAGCCTTGAGTCTGGACGTGGGAAGGCATCAATTCATCACCAGCGGGCAAACAGCCTGGTTGTCTGCATGACACAGGGCTGTGCTACAGCCCAAAATCATGAGTTTTGGCAAAACTGATACTTCACGAAGTCATTCCAGACAAAGTGCACATTTCATCAAGCCAGTGATCATAATTTTAGCAGCCTAAAGGTCATCAGAAGCACTGTGTGCACTGAAGCTATTTAAACCTGTCTATATAGAAGACTGTCTCCTTCCCTGACCTCCAGCGCCTGTTGCAAGGCCCACAGGACTCAGCTCAAAGTCCGCAGCCCTGAGCATCACCCTGAAGGTGAGCATGTTTGGCCTTCAAGAGCCAAGCAGGTTGTCCCTTCTCATAAAACACAACAGGATATAGTGAGGCAACATCCCACATAATATAAATGCTTGGAGCACTTTGTCAAAGGCTGGCATAGGAACTAAATTAGGCTGCTCCATATTCTGCTCTGCCCACCAGGCAGCAAGATGTTGCACAACTGCTGCTTCCTTTTCTCAGGCATGTTTCAAAAGAAATCGGTTACTGCTGATTTTGTACAGAGCCCCATCCTGTTAGAGCTAGATGTTCCGTGAGGATTAGGGTTGCTTGGGGACCACTGTGCGAGGCAGCTCCTTGTGAAGGAACATGTCTCAATCCCAGCATCCGGACTGCAGAAGACACCAGATGAGAGGGAGGACAGAGGTCCATATAAGCGGCACGTGGAGCAAGAACAACTCCTCCCATGCAAGAACCATGACTGCCTGAATGAGATTAGTGGATGGCAGGTTACAAGGAGGTGATTAATTATGCAGCAAGTCATTAAGTTGTGGTTGGCGACAGGAAGTGGTAAGTACCAGAAATTTCTGAGGGCAAGCAGACACGAGTGTGGCAGACGAAGCCGGTGTGGGTCATTTGACACAAAGAAGCTCTGGCTTAGGAAGGTCTCAAATCACAGGTCACTGCAAAGTGGGGAGTATTTTGGGGAAGTCTCACTGGAAGTATTTCTGCTGGAGCCGGGACACAGGCCTGGGTGATGCTTTGCCTGACATGGTTGTTCATCTGTTCTCACCTTAGGACAGTCATCTTTCAAGTAAAAAAAGGAAAGAACTTTAGAAGTTACAAAAACGCTACTTAACCAAATGCTGAGGAGGGCAGTCAGAATCACAGTTTTTGACTAGGGCACCAACTTCTTTCTGTGTCTCACTTGAAACACGCTGCCTACAGATTCACTGAGGACTTCACTAACTCTTTTGTGTTTTTGGGAAACCGCGTTTTCCAGGATCCAGTCCCTTGTCTTGTCACCGTGGTATACATGCTTTAATCCTAAAATCATGAGTTTACTTTTACTGCCTTAAAATATCCTTTTAATTATGTTCAAGCTATGGAGTGACTAAGGTCATGCTATATAAATGATATGCCTGCCCTATCGTCATGCCAGCAATCACTGTGTCACCTGGATATTTTTCACAAATCACTTGTATTTTCTCCTTAATTTATGATATTTTGTAAACCTATGACAAATATATAGATACATCTTGAGCAAAGGTATAATGCCTGAAAAGAAAAATTGGCTGATAATTCCTAATTAAAAATATTAACTTACTATTTGAGAAGCTAGATAGTTTTTAATCCATGTAATGTGCTGCACCATTTTTTTACGCCAAGTTTTAACAAAGTTAGAGCATACCATGTGATGAGAAGACAAACACTTAAAAAAGCATAACTACAGTGCATTCAGTTGAGCTTATCAGCTAAACTCGTTAGCTCGCCAAAGAATACTATCAAAGTACTTTAAGAAAGAACTATTTTCTATAAAAGCATCTTGACTGTTGCCAGTACTTTTCAGCTCATAAATTCAAATTATCATCTCATTTTCAGGAGAGATATGAAGGATGGCTGCTGCTGGAGAAATCAGGGAGGAACACAACAGCAGCAGCACTTGCAGTAGTATAGAAAGGTGTCAGGATTTCTTGGCAAGCTGTATCTATTTATATAAAACCTGCTTTATCTAAACACAAATAAATAAAATGAAACTAAATGCATACAGGTTGGAACACAGTTATCAGGGCAAATTTAAAGAATAGGTCATTGTATCCTGTAAAACTGCAACTCTGACAGGAATTTATAACTTGCAATGAATAAATACCTCAACATTCTCAATGTGGAAAAAAAGACTCACAAAAGGATGGAAAAATATGAGACCAGGGAAGTCATTTTTACCTGTATACGTTGTTGAGATTGGCTAGGGAAACTAAAATACTGAACACAGTTTTCACTGGCAACATTTTTGAATGGATGTTTAATGACGGGAGAGGTTTCAGTAAGAAATCATAGAAAGATTTGAGAAGTGAAAAAGATGCCTAACTAGAACGAGAAGAGTGAAGCTCCATCTGTTTGACGTCATCAAAAATAAGATCAAAAAATTGGTTTGATCACAGATAAATATCTTTAAAGGACGGAAATCCTTAGAAGAAAGGGGACATGAAACCAGAACTGGTAGCTGAAAGTTACAGCCAGACAGTTACCAATCAACTACAAAACATGATTTTTTTCACGAGAAAGGTGATTAGCCACCAAGGCAAACTAATTAAGGAAGGGTTCATATCTTGGTGGTTTCCTGAGGAATGAGAAGCAATGCCACCATTTCCTGCAGTCAGCGTGATAAGCAGTATGCAGATTCCCATCCAGAAATTGGTTCTACCCTTTAACTATTCTGAATCTAAGACCCATCTGTGCCTGCTCTCTGGAAAGCGATGGAGGAATGACATGTTGACTTCCTAGCCACTGCTGACCCTGCTAAAGCGAATCTGCCTCTGCTGGTACCTTCTCGTATAAGAGCTGGAGTTTGCAGACATTGAATGCAGAGCAATGCCAACACCGGGTTACTGCAGGCGATGCCACAGAAGCCATGTAATGAGGATCAGCAGTATATGAGGCTCTGGGAGATGCTTACCAGGAATCTAGGCCTGCAGCCTAGATTAAGATTCAGCAAAAACTTCTCCACATATGAAAACATCAGGCTCAACAAACCAGCGCTGTGTTTTGCAGTGTTGTTTTGGATCTTGCGTGACAGCCCTAGTGAGCAGCACAAGTGACAGGTCACTGGACCTGCGCACAACATGAGAAATGAGTGTTGTACCTTCAAGGGAGAGGCATGGTTGATGGTTTTTATTAGTTCCGCTGAGGCATAATCCCCCACGGCGCTCTTCCCCTTGTACCTAGGAATTCACATCTCCTCGTGCCTTTTTTCCATAACAAATCCTATTATTATTTGGTGTACAAAGCAAAAATGTCTCATGCTTTTGGAGGTGCCTACACTATAACTTCGCAGCTGTCAAACCCACTGTCTGCAAAGCACGTGTTATTTTTACCCCATGCACTCAAGGAAACAGCTTACCCTAGCTATGGTTTTCACGAACGCAGCCATAATATTTCAAATATGTGTACTATCATCATGACAAGTCTGTCAGTCAGTCTGTCTTGGGAGCAGCTTTATTTTTCCTTCGTTAGCTGTACTGTGATCAGACCTAAGAGCCTCAACGTGGCAGACGCCGAATAAAAAAAGCAGTGAAAACCCAATTCCTGCCAAGGTTCCCTGCGTTCATTGCAGATCCTTTGGAAAGGCTGCTGGAGAAGAGGAGGGCTCACAAGCAGTCTGTTGTGGTGGTTAGAGAGGCTTCATTGCTGTCATATCCACTGCCTAAGATCTCCTTCAATGGAGAAGTGAGGGAAGAAAAGGCTTTTTGCAGGGATGGGATGGGATGGGATGGGATGGGATGGGATGGGATGGGATGGGATGGGATGGGATGGGATGGGATGGGATGG
>Ga0065711_1026890_pt1 | contig 57644 bp, 39 predicted proteins | sample Hoacrofraction12_FD_59098 | JGI IMG/M metagenome (GOLD analysis project Ga0065711, IMG submission 59098) | Hoatzin crop microbial communities from Cojedes, Venezuela - Epithelial fraction 12 v2 (version 2) | ecosystem: Host-associated > Birds > Digestive system > Esophagus > Crop | place...
ACCAGGACACCCGCCTCATTCAGGAGCGGCCCCACATTGTCCCTAGCCTTCCTTTTGCTGCTGATGTAGTTGAAGAAGCCCTTCTTGTTGTTTTTGACATCCCTTGCCAGCTTCAATTCCAGGTGGGCTTTGGCCTTCCTAGTCGCATCCCTGCACGCTCTGACCACTTTCCTGTACTCTTCCGAAGTGGCCTGCCCCTCTTTCCACATTGCATGGACCTTTCTTTTCCACCTGATCTCTGCTAGAAGCTCCTTGTTCAACCATGCAGGTCTGCTGCCTACTTTGCTAGATTTCTTTCTCAGAGGAATGCACTACTCCTGAGCATGGAGGAAGTGACGTTTAAAGAGCGACCATCACTCTTAGATCCCCCCTGCCTTCGAGAGCCCTGGCCCACGGGATTCCTCCCAGTAGCTCCTTGAAGAGGCCAAAGTTAGCCCTCCTGAGGTCCAAGGTTTTGATCCTGTTTATCACCCTGCTTCCTCCACACAGGATCCTGAACTCCACCATTTCATTTCTTCTTTCTGGTCTCTGATTTTGCAGTGTAAGGACACACACAAGTTACATTCACATCACTCGTGGTATACAGCCACTTTGCTGTGGTAATGGCCAGGTGCAGAGGCAAGGCTTCTTATCATGAATTGTGGTTTATCTCAAAAGCTGTTATCCTGATCATGGTGGTATGAAAGGGTGAGAGAAAAAATTACAGGTAAATATTCTTGTTTGTGTTTCCAGGGACGTCAGTGAAAAATATTCTCCTTACCTGCAAAGGGGATATTAGTGGCTGCTCAGCTTCCACATCTTTAGTAGGTATCCCAGATGTAGTGGACGCACCGTGGGATCTCGTTGAAACAAGCAGCACTGTGACCTTGCTAGGAAAGAACCACATCCTCTAAACACTGAAGAGAAGCCAACAACTAATGGCGTATCTTCACTGATTTTTCTTCTGAGATTGCAAAAAATTCAGTGATAACAGTCACATTGACTTTAATAGAAAAATCCAAGAAACCCTTGTTCAGAGAGATCTGTATCATAAGTACTAAAGCTACTTCAACTGGGGGAGCCTCGTGTGTCTGAAACTTGCATGTTTCTCCTACAAAGAAGAATTTTAACACAGTTTAAAGACTTTGTTCTCCTCCGCATGTCACTAATCTTAAATTCAGATGCAATGTGAGGAATTTTCTTTTTGTCATGTATGTGGAAAGAGATGCTGGGAAGCAAGATCGAATATTGCCTTAACATCTCCGCACAGGACTGTAACCAAGAACTATCTGGATAACAAATGGTGTTTTATCCTTAAGGCTCTGCAAAGTCTCCCCATAGTGGAATGAAAGGACTGTTTTAACCTCATCTCTGCTTTTTTACCTTGTTTCATTTTCTTCTGTGATTCAAATGAATTTCATCTTAGTGGGATCTTTTCCTTATTATATCTTTTGACCTCTGGCCCATAAACCAGAAGATTTTATTAAAGTCTAATGAGGCTTTTAAAAGATTCAAAGGTTTGAATAATTATCAAAACATTCCGTTCTTGCAAAAAATTTTACAATCAGGCCTTTTCTAATACATTCCTAATCAGAAAACTTCAGTGGGCATTAGTCCTAGGCCAGCTAACTTTTGTATATTCCGAACAAGTTCTCTTAGCTTTCAGGCTGAGGGCAGGATCCGTAATTCTTCTCATTCTTGCCAATAATGGTGACCCGGCTCAGTTATTTGAGAAGAAAGGGATTCATCACTACCTCAGAGCACCATCTCAGGATAGTGGAGATGGCTCTGTTCATGTGTTTGATTTCCTGCTGTGATATGAAGAGTACTACTTGGAGACAGGCCAAAACAAAACATGTGACCACTCCAGAAGCAATTATTTTTTTCATTGTTGAAATGCCAGGAATCCTTCATTCTGCCAAGGGTCTCTTGTCACAAAGGGCTGAGTGCAGTTCTTGTATATGCCCAGATATTGCCAGCTGAAGATGGTCTGACAGTGGATTTCCCCACAGTGCAGCGGCAGAAGTGGTTAACGCTGTGCCCAATACCAGTCTTCACCTGGTGGTTATGTAAGGTATGGCCACCTGAAGGAGTGAGTCTGAAAGGTCTGCTATTACCATAACAGAAATGTTACATTTCTAACACTCGGACTGTGCAGAGTTGTGTCACCCTACATAGTGAACTGGCCTTTAGATATGAAATTCCCTTGAAGACAAGAAGTGCTGCTAATTTGCAGCCATACAAATGAGATGAGAATTCTCCTGAGAACTCTGGAAGGCCCAGAAGAAGCAAGGTGCTGTTATGAAAGATAATTTTCCTTCAGACTATGACAGCAAGCATATCCTCATGGTGTACAGTGATGGTGATATAGTGACATATTCTGGCAGTCCACATGGCAGTACATACTTAACTGTTGGAGCTCTTGTGGGTGGACTACACATCCATACACCTGGAGGCAGATTAATAAGAAAGATTTATAAAAATTACTGTGGCCACAACTATGAAGGACGGCACTGAGTTTTTCCTTACTGCTCATGCAGAACAGAGCTGTCATAGACATTTTATGGTCAGTACATTTTGAGTCTTATGTATCTTGCTATAATAAGTGTAACATAAATATTCCAATATGAATATTTAAGAAACTGCTTTCCTTTAGTGTTGTATGGCATTTGCATAATTATCACTGAAATTCGTGGCAGATTCAAACTGTCAAGCCTGTTTACGTTGCAGTGGAAAAGTATTTACTGATCCATACAAATGTTACATTTGCATCTGCAACAGAAAAAGCATACCTCTTCAGTTTGCTAACGAGAAAAATTATACATCTGGTTAAAGTAACTTTGTCAGAGGCAGAGCTAGCATTTCTCATATCCCATTAATGTACGGATACACTTCTTTCCCCCCCGGAATTTCAGTCAACTCCGAGAACATGTTGTTGAGGAAATTGAGTGGTGCCAGAATTTATATGAAGTATTAAGCCCCAGGCTTCTGAGCCGTTGACTTATAATAGTTACAGTCTCATTTGGCTGGCCAAGTAACAAGTACAGCATTAATACAGGCTTTATAACTAGAAGAACAAAATAAATAGGACATTGTCCTGTTTTTTAAAGGGCTGAACATCTGGGGCCTCAAAAATAGTGCCTGAGAGAGGAGGTGCTGTGAGTACCTGACAGGATTTAGTACCAGGGCACTCAGCTCTCCATTGCAGCTGTTAAACCCCTGACTGATAAACTGGATGCAACCTGCAGTCAGACTCTGTGCAAAGCAGCTCAGGTCCAGTTAGGTTTAGTAGCTTAGCCTCAATAGAGATCAAATGAAGCAGCACTGGTCCAAAGCTGGCTTTGAGGGACCATAACCTCAAACCTGGGGGAACATGATGGAGCTATACCCAAAGGGCTCTTCAGAAGTCAGAAGGAGTCCAGATGGATGTGGTATGTTTAGGTTGGAGCTGGCTATGCCAGGTCTCGGTTTAGTGCAGAGTGATCCAGCGTCTTTGACCTGTGCTCTTATGTTAACTGCACAGGACAAGAAATCAGAGGACTGGGCTCCCTGTCAGTTCAAAGAGTGGAGCACCGGCTGCATCTCAGTGTTCTTGTCCTGCTGGGTGCAGAAGCAAATTGGTGCACTCTGTAATGGTCTTCTGCATTGTGGAAGAGAAACTGAATTACGAGAATTAGCTTGAAGTGGCAGATGTTCAAATATCAGGGTGCAGATTCCAACCAACATGGGTCTGGCTTGGAAAAGACAAGTGTTTGGAGTGTTTGTGTTCTCTTGTCTTTTGAAACTTCCAAGTGTACTTGGTGAAATCCAAGACTTGTCCCTTGAATTACGAAGGATACAGGTTTTCTTGTCACACAACTCAACATGACGTTCCTGTTAGGAGGAGCTGGGGTGTTAAGTAATGCATCAGCATGCATGAGTCTTGAAATAAATCCGTCACCACATCCTTCTGAACTGATGACCCTGTATAGTCCCAGACTTCTTATTCTACTGATTGTCTTGAAACATTTATACGAGATCTTTAACTGGAAAAGTATCAAAATGCCTTGCTCTACTAATACAGAAGGTGTGATAGAATCAGAAATGCTTCTCTGGCATCAAGCTACTTAAGAAAAACATTCTTGTTTAGATCTAGGGTTTTATTTTGTACCAACGCCAATGCTAAACCGAGATGCTTGAACATTTCACTTTGATTGTCCATCATTTAAAATGATACTCTTAAGTATTTTTCCCCATTCATAATAGTGGCTTTCAAAGTAACAATCCACTCAAAATGTCCAAGCAGTGAATAACTGAAGTGTGAAAAATGTCTTTGTATTAAATACAAAGCAGTATGAAGCTGCTTCTTGGCCCCAAACACTTAATAGGTTCCTTCCTGCCATGACTCTTTCCTTTAATAAATCAAGCTACCTCTTTCTAGCCATTAAAAGTCTAATACTTGCCTTAAACTGTTCTTTCTGTTACCTGTGGAAAATCCCAAAATTTGTTTCTTCTTCTCTCGGGTAATAGGGCTTTTAAGTGCTCTTGTCACTTGCACACTACACCACTGTATTTTTATCTTGAAATAATGCCCATGAAATTGCTTATCATCCATAAGAATTGCCTCTGAAACATTTTTCTGGGGTCAAGGCATTCTTGATTTGTGGGTGTATCACACTGAGAGCCTGTTTTATTGATGTTTATAAATCTTCCTTTGGAACTGAATTAATTTTGTTAATACAAGCGGTGTTTGCATCTATATTTGCTAGTGGCCTAGAGTTTATGTAATTTGGACGTGTTTAAGCTGGAAAATTGACATAACCTTTAAAATCTTAGTCTGAGTTTAAGAGATTTTTGAAGAGGGACATAGTGTTTTGGTTTGTGTCCTCTGTAGTTCAAACTGAAACTTCATGGTGTTAGGTCTCCTCTGCATTTCCTCAATTTATTAAAAAAATTTCAACTTTCACTCATCTGTGTGATGAACTGGAATGTTGTCTTAGTCCTGGACTGAGGCCAGAGATGATCTCCATCAGGGAGGAAAAGATGTAATGGTAGAAATTGGGCACCCAAAAACCTGGGGAGTGCCTCCTGCAACAGGGTTAGTGCAACAGGGTGGGAATTTTTTCTGTTTTTTCTGGAAAGTGTCCAATTTTCAACTTTAAATTCGTACTTTGCTGTAAGCCTTCTGTCATTGCTTCTACAAAATCTTCTCCCCCCCGGCTGTGATTGGCAGCTCCAAGCTTACCCTGCTGTGGAGGAATCCTGTGTCCAAGTTCTCATCTCTTTCACATCCCAGACAAGTATCTTGGTCAGCTGAGGCTTCAGATCAGTGTTTCCATAACCCTCAAAGGAGGCTATGTGACAACTGTGACTTGAACATGGATGAAGAAATGTCAAAATGTATTTCTAGGAGTTCAGCTTATTTTTACAGCAGTTTGTCTTAGGGCTTCAGAGAAGGCTTCTGTCAAAATCTGCCAAATAAATAAGTTACTCTGTGCTGAGCACATTTACTTTAGATTCTCCAGTCAGTAGCAGGGTCTCCCTTCATGGCACAAAAATCCTGTGAAATTTAACCTCACAAAAAGAAACTCTGACTTCTCTGGATCACAGGGTATTGAGTCACTGAGGCAGAATATCTACATTTTCTATGCAGCATACGAAGCTAGAGATGAAGAATGAGTGGCATGAAAGAAGAAGAAAGTGTGATGATGAGCTCTGCACAGCAGACCCTGACAAGTCCATGAGGGTTAACAATCAACTCTTTGTTGTGGTGGGGAGCTATAAGTGTGACCCGAGCACGTATGAAACGGGACAGGGCCCAGACTTAGATGCACACAGTACATTTTTCAAAAACTTGTGGCAACTGCTGTCTGATATCTTAGAAGCAAGCATTCTCTGATTTGGTTGTTCTTGATTTGTATTAGTAACCTAAGGACCTGACAGAAGAATTCCAAGTGTTCATGGCTTTTCTTCTTATCTTAAATTATCCTCAGTAGCATTTCTTTGTAGGGGTCAAAATCCTTGATTTTTTTTTTTTTTTTTACTTGGAATTTTTTTCTTTTGGTTCACTTATAGGATCAATATTAATGTCATCTGATATGTGGACCCCAAAACAGAAGATACAGGAAAAAGCCAAATTATAAGATGAGGAAAGTGTAAAGCAATTTCAGCAAATCCAGGTTACAGAGAATTAAATTTCTCAGCCATGCTCCAGGAAGCAAATTTATGCTCAGGTTACAGAGCAAGGTTTGGTTTAATTAACTGTGTTGAAATTATCCCACACCCTCTGGTCACGGAAATCAGGTGCAGTCCTCTGATGCCTGCAGAGAGCAACCAAAGCCCACTAATGGAACCTTGGGTTGTGCAGAACAAATGTGTTTGTATTGCTTGTGACCCTCTTCACCAGAGAGTTAGAAACAGCCAGGCTATGTACAGAACTTTTCAGAAAAGATGGTGAGGATGCGAGGATGCTCTTGTCTCTCCGTTAGTTGCTGGGGTGAAGGTGTCTATACCTTTGAGGAGATGACTAACATAGAAGTATGAGTAAAGTGTAGCTTGAAAACATGCAAACTTGTAATTCAACTATCCTTTTCATCTGCTCTTGAAAGACTTTTTTAAAACAATTTAATACATTTATTCCAAGTAGAGATCAAGTTTATATTTTTTCTAGAAAGGTTAACAGTAGAAAATTGTGAGGAGCCCAAATTTAGAATATTAATACAGTGATATTTTTCCTAAGATGCTGTTGTGCTAATATAGACTTGCCAAAATACTTAGAAATGTAAATACTATACCAATGTCATAATAAACAAACAAAATAAATTTGCAGATATACAGTTCTTTGAGTACCCAAGTTAATGTAGTATGCATGTACATGTAGCATGTTTGGTTTTTTTAATAAATGAAGTTCAGTCCTTTTCAGCAGGATTCTAACTCATGATACAAATCAGCAAATTTCTACAAAACTTTGTCAGGGAGAATCCCATACCAATGTAAAGAATTTATAACTGTTCTAGGATGCTTAAGACAAATTCCCTAATTACACAAATTTCAAGAAAGAAAGGATCTGAAAATAATGACTTTGAGCTTAAGTTCAATGATTATTATCTCTCTGTCAATGAGTGAGATGTGTATAATCTACTGCTAAAATGGAGCAATTAAGGAGCATGTTCATTTACCATTACCAATCCTTCCACAGTTTTTTTCTCACTTCCACTTAATTCAGTGAATACCGGTATTTAAGCTTCCTAGCTCCTCAGCTATTCAAAATACTTCATGGAAAATACAGGCACAGCTATTACTTCCCTGTAGTGCCATAATCTGACCTTGTACCCAAAAACCGAAGACAAGAAGGTTCAGTCACTCTTTCAACAGGATCAAAAAATTGTTTCCCACTTTTCTGAGCCAGTCAGCGTACAGCAGTAGGAGTGCAGGAGCCAGAGCACAGATCCCTGGCTGTCTTCCTTCGCTGAAGGGGTACAGAGTGTGACCACCCTACTCACTGGAAAGCAATTAATGTTTTCATAATCTCACACTTGTTATTACTTTTATCGCCAAATTATGGCTGGGATGCTATTGTGATGAAATCATGCATTTACGGTATAATTCAGTCTCTGCTGATGAGTTATTAATGTAAAATGTCAGCAGGAATGCATCTCTGCTGCAAGATGAGCGGCATCTCTTACATATGTGTTAAACCTTGTTTTCTTCTCTCCCTGCCTCCTCCAAATACAGCAGAAAGTCCGTGAATTCCCTTCAAATATATATCAAATACACATTGTGATGGAGACCCAGAGGCCATCATTGCTGTATTTTGTTTCCGAAGCCCAGGAGCCCACAGGAGCTCTGCATGACTGCTTGAAAACAGCCAGCAGCTTCAAAGTGCAGCCTGAGGCCAAACTTTGCTGGATCTCAGCCTGGGGAGCATGCCAAGTGGGACATGCTGAACTAGTGTCACCCTGGCTCTGCCACCTCCCAGCCCTTCTGCCTGCTTCTGAGGCTCCAGGCATCGTGGTAGGCTGGGAATGGCAGGTCTACTACCCTCCTTCCCCTCCTGCCTGCTGACTCTCCCTTGCTTCCTCTGTACGCGGTACCTGTAGGAGATTTCCACAGCCTGAATTGCTGCTTCTCCTCCGGGGAAGGGGAAAAACCCTCAGCATGGGTAGCCTCACAGCTGCCTTTTTTACAGAAAAGTAGCTCAGAGCACAAACCTACAATGACCAAACCTATGAGGGCTTCTCCCTCAGCAGAGGAGAGGAATGAGACACAAGCCCGAGCCAGCAGAGCACCCCACAGGGAACACTGCTCCCAGTGCAGTGATGCAGCACGGGCTGGCACCAAGAGGCAGGGAGGCCCCGAGGAGAGACTGAGGTGATTTAAAAGCATGTGTGCCTTTCCCCAAGCCCAGGACTCACCCTGGTGCAGTCCCAAGCTGACCACATGCCGTGTCATCGATGGTTTCTCTTATTCAAGAGCATGTTCTCAACATGCTGATGTTTCCGTACGCTCAAGTCTGTGTTGTGAAAACCAGGACATCCTGCTGTGCCACCAATCTCCAGAACTCATAACTCCCGTCACTCTGAGAGGCGTGCTTGCTGCTAAGCACTTCCTCCTTGGCGGCAAAGCTAGCTTTCTTCAAACTTGCTCTCTCTCAAGAGTGTCAGATAAATTCTTCCAGAGTCTATCTAACAAATATCTATCTCAGTGTGCTTCTAGCCTCACCTCACGTAGCTGACAAGGACAGAGTTTGACCTGCAAGTGGCAGTATGTGGCTTAAAATGCTTCCTTCTTCCAGGGCTCTTTCTCATCCAGCTGGCTGACATGCGGAGGGGAGGATAATCGGAGGGCTGACTGAATTCCTCTGACTAGGGGCTTAAACAATCTTCTCGTCTGAACAGTGTCACGCAGCTCCCTATTATTCCTAACACTCCTTAAGCATAGGAAAAGATTTTGAATTGCAGTTTTTTCTCAAGTTGTTTTAAAGCTGCTTTGCATAGCAGTCAAAAGATTTATTTCCCTGCACATTCTGAAGGCTTTAATTTCCTATATGAATTTTGAAATAGCATTGTGTAGCGTATTTCTACGTAGTGCTCGGGTGTCATCATAAATATACATAGAGAAATAAGTACATTCAGCCAACAAGGGAAACTTCGCTTGTGCACAGGATTTCCTTTGCAAACCTGGTGTTAAAATTCTCTTTGGGTTTTTTTTGGTAGCAGATAAACTCTTTGCATTGCTGTAATGCTTCTCAAGCCTTTTTGCTGACCCAGCATGACAGTGATAGAGTTTAGTCAGATCCCATGGCAATGTACTGAATATAAACAGATGACATTGCTCCCTATGTTTTAAATCTTACTGACTGTAATCTGTGGCCACTCTACCACAAGGAATTGCTGACGTAGCTCCCGGGTGAGACTGACATCTCATACCCCTGAGGTGAGGCACAGAGAAAACTGCATCGATCCAAGCACCACACAGGTTTTGTCAGTCAGAGAAGGCAGGGACACCAAAACTGCTTTATTCCCCATAGGGGGAGCCCCACCCTCAGGTAGGGCAGAAGTAGACGATTCCCCTAATTACTAGCAGGAATTAATATTTGTGTGATAGATTCTGCTCAAGATTTCATATTTTTTATGCCAATTAAGCAGTTCAAGTCTACCTATGAAAGGTCAAGAACAGAAGATAAGTCTTCTCAGCTGTATTCCAAGAGACTTCATCTTGCTCTGTTTATTTGTTGGTTGTCACCCAAAGTTTGAAAATAGCTAGAGTGACACCCTGCAAGCCTCTATTTTACAGATGGAGTAAGGAGGCATAGTTTATACATCCTGGATGTTATTTTTCTGTCTCACCCATGAGTCAACCCTCCCTAGGACTGAACGACAATCGTAAGTGCTGCTCTGCTCTGCTTCCCATCCTCCCTCTGCTTTATTTGTAAAGGTGCTATGCTTCAGCCTTGTCAGCTGCAAGTCTGATGCTTTTTCACAGGCTTTAAAAATAAATCTTAAAAGAAACTCTTCTGTTCTGTTTGGCTATAAAGGACACTGAAAGTTTCATATATAGCGTATCATGCATAAAAATAATCGCTGCAACTGCAATGTACAAGCACTTATTGTTCTGAGGTAAAATCAAGAGGTGTCACAAGTGAAAATTATTACTCTGAAAAAAAAGTCTGTGTTTTAAGAAGTAGAGAAAACAGCCACATCAGTGGAAAACCAGAACACAGTTTTATTTGTGAGTCAGCCTTTTTATGATACTCATCAGAATCCTTTTGGTACCTCATAAATATGAATTAAGTTATGCTCATAACTGTTCTATGAAGTATGGAAATACTAGTTTCTTCAGTTTAGAGAAAGGAAAATGGGCCGAGCAAAGATCAAATGAATTGCCCAACATAATGAACATCACTTATAGTAGAGCAGAATAGAAATGCAGATTTACAGATTCCTGGGCCACACTTTTAACCACAAAACAATCTTTCTCTGAAAGATAATTGTTGGTATCTATCACACAGGGAAAAAAAATCAGCCTCACTTTCAGGAAAATAAAAACATAGTGACAAAGATGAAGTGTTTCATCTGGAAATCTCTGAGATTTTAAAGCATTTAGATGATAGTAAAGGTTCCAAAGTTTAACTTTGGATTCAGGTATGTTCATCTGTGTTTGCTGGCTTGTGCCCTGAGATTTTCTTCCACTTTTAACTTTTCCTGTCCATTTCCCATGAAATAATGAGAATATATTAAAAATAATGTTGTTAAATGCTGGTCCTTTGCACAGTTTCCTACTAGCATGAAAGTTTGGTTCAGGATGCTACGTAGGACTTTTGGACTGGTTACTTCCATCTCAGCCTCATCTCTTCAGTGTCCTAATCTTGGACATAACAATGTTTTAGCTCTAAGACTTCTTCTGGACCCGGAATATATATACCTACAAATAGGAAGTCTCCAGGGTGATATTAGTGGGGAAACTGAGTAGAAGGCAAAGTGGGAGAGAACATGTATATCTGTGTAAAGCAGCCAATGATGTCTATGATCAAAGCAGACGGGGAGAATATCACAACCAAAGAGTTGCATTGTCACCAAAATGCTTCTTGCTATACATTGCACAAGACGTGATGCCTGTCCCTCACTGAGAAGTGCTGTAGGAGTCTGCCCAACTGGCCAGTTGCAGGAATCACAAGCAATCTCTGTGCAGCTACATCCAATGTCCTTGCTCTGCTGACCTCACTTCTCTGCCATTCCATCTGAAAGAAGTCTCATTTGCACAAGGTTTCTTGCTCTGGTCTTTTCTCTCAGGCATGTGTGTGGTGTCACATTGCATAACACACACTGTTCAACAGTCTATGCATAAAAGTATTTGCCTTGTGTTACTAGGAGTGATGTTAGCCTGTAGGTATTTCTCATTTTTGTCTGTGTGTGACGAGATAGACTGATAAATTATAGAGTGTAAAAGAGCCGTCTGTTGTTCTTCCACCATAGCACAGTACAAAGCCCCTCAGTATCTGCTTGTTTCTGCACCTACCTCTGCAAAATGTTGTTACCTGACAGTCTAGGAGGCAGAAGGTAGATTTTTAAAGTACTTTTTTTCCACTGAAACTTGACTTTTCAGACTTCTGCTTGAAGATGGGTTTGTTGTGCTCAGCACTCAAGTGGAAACCCTTTTGGAAAGCACCAGGCAATGGGTCGTGTGGCTGATTTCTTGCAGCACCAACTGCTCAAATCGTAAAATAATTAAATAAGATGCAGTAGTTCTAATCCCACTATGATTTGTTTTTTTCCTCTGACCATCTGTGAGCAGAGGTGTCTCTTCCCTCAGCGCTGAAGTAAGGGAAGACTTACCAGGCAATGAAGACCACAAGAGAAATGGCTGAAGGTCTTAGGACCTGCTGGAATGCTCATCACTGGAGAACCAGTGGTATCTGAGAAACACATGCAGTACCTCTTAGCTCACTCTCTCAAAAAAAAGCCTTGTCTTGCTCCTTCTCTGAAAGTGAGTAAGAAGTGACCGGCTACAGTCTGCCTCCATGGGGAAGTTGGGAGGATAGCAAAAGAAAAGATGTCTTCTCCTAGAGAAGGATGGTCGCAGGCACATCAAACTGTCAGGTCTACCATTTCAGGATATGAGCAGTCTGGAAGAATAAAGCCTTAAGGAGTCTTAAGGACATTTAAAAATGCAAGGACTAAGTGGAAATAAAAGAAGAAAAAATAGATGAATAAAAAGGGCAAAATATGTCAAATAATATGGAGCTTAGCAGACAATTAAATGATGGACAGATGTAATTACTGAGAGAAAGATGTGCAAACAAACAAAAAGGAAAAGATTCCTGATAAGCCTTTAAGGAAGAGTAGGAACAGAAAGTCTGTGTCTCCCGCAAATACTTTTGGAAGCTTTTTTTTTCTTGATTCAGTTCCATATGCTGAGAGCTGATCCCATCTTTAGAGTTGATGGCTTATGCCTTTCTATCAAGCATTTTTTCTCAGCTGTGCTAACAAGTTTTTTGGGCAGGAATGCAGTGCTCTATTTAGCATGGAAAACAGAAAATCCTGATTTAAAGACTTTCCAGCTTCCTGAAACTCCTGCTTTATGAAAAGCCATCCGTTCCAAGATAGAGTCTATTGAAGAATAATAAACTAAGGCCAACTGCTTGCTGTACGTGGCTTTTTTTATAGCCAGGAGTGGTGTATGGGCCTGTTTGCTGAGAAGTGTTCACTGTTGCTCAGGCTCTTTTTTGACAAAAACAAGATTCCTTACAGTTTGTGCCATACCACTTCAATGCAAAAAGCATAAACAAAAACCATGCAGTAACAAATAACTCTACATGTTTTAAAGCAATAGTCTTAAATTCTGCTTTAAAGCTCCTCGGGAACACATTATGGCAAAGCAGATTTCTCCAGATTGGTGCCTCTCTCAACATAGGTAATAATCTTTAACCAGGTCTTCAGTCAGGTATTCACAGTGCATTTGCAATAGAGAATTTGCAGTTCACATCCACTGCTGTTCAGAGAACTTTTAGGGCATGAGGTGCACGGAGATGATAAGCAGCACTAAAACCAACAAGACTTCAGCTTTATGACATATATAGATGAGACTATTTTTTGCAAGTGATGGGACGAATATTCCACCATTGTGGCGAGCTCTACTCCCAGTTAGCAGGTGCTGAAGCTGACAGCGTGTGCCTTGCTTGCTCCCATGCTCAGGGAGCAGGAGCTGTGCCAGCTGCAGTATCCTGCCAGCTCCCCAGATCACAGCCTGCAGGGGCTGGAGGGATGGCACAACACAGAAATTCATCTACAAGCGCCTGAATTTCCATGCTTCAGCTGCCCGGCTGAGGAATTGAGACTTTCTCATCTCAAGATATTTCAGGGTCTTTTCTGAACTGAGGACTCAGAGAACCTTTCCAAATATAAGGGAAGCACTTTAAATGCAGCAGACTAAAGTGAGCTGCAGCTCGAGGTGACACCAGAGTTCCAGGAAGTCAAGAAAGGTATGAATTTGCTGTGTGAACAGATCTGCTGATGATTTTACATGTGCTGATGTATGTTTCTCTGACTTTTCTTCTTCTGAGTTCACAGCCATTTCTCCCCCACATTGCAAGTGACAACTTAAACAAACATAGCAGATCCTGTCTGCTCCTCAGCAAGCAAAGGCCTGTCTGTACTTCTGTATCATTTCTAAGTTCAGTGGTATATATTTCAGAAGAGGATAGCTCTTCCAGATGCAGCCTGCAGTCTGAATCTATGAAAAGCTTTGGTATCAAGCCTGATCTCAGTGAACTATGAGACACCTGAGTGCCTAACCCAGGAGCTTTGGCTGTCCAAGTGCAAGGTGGGATTATCAGCTAGTTGGATATAAGCATGTGAGTTTTCAAACAAGTAGATGGAAGTGTGACATAATGGGGGAAAACAGTTTGGAAACTTGGCTATTTGACAGTGTTTAGGGTCAAATACTCCTGCCTTTGCTTCTGCTGAATAGCACTAATTATCTTCCCTGATGTGCCCCCAGGACTATTAGGGTAGAAGGAGAAAATAAAGATGTCATATTCACTCCTCCAGGTTGTTTTGCATCTGGAGTGCTGGTTCAGCACCCAAGGTGACAGCAAGTTGTAAAATCTTGTGTCTTTTCTGATGCTGGGAACCCTGAGATTGATGCAGCATCAGACTGACCTATGGTCAGGGCACGAAATGCTGTGCAGACTTCCCATCGGGGCTGAGATTCACTGGCATTGCGGTCTTCAAAGTTTTTATATGATTTTCTTAGAAATAATATATGCTGCTTCCTTTCGAGATAAGGACGTACTGGTGACATCATCACCGGTGCCACGTGAGAGTGAGCTCCAGGCTTTTCCATTATAGTTAACCAATTAAGTTTAAGGGATATGTGCAGCACAGCACAGTACTTAAGGCCCAGCAGCACATGCAGCACAGTCTGGCATGGCACAGCATGTGCCTGCCCCTGTGCCTGCTCAGGGCAACCAGTGTGTGGATCACAAGCTCCTCGATGTACCATAGTCTGGTTAGGACAACTACGTACACTCTGCAGTCCTAAGTGAATGCGGGACATCCCAGGGTGGTCCCCATAGGGTTCTGGACAAAACTTGTAAATGGCTTAGCTTTCATGACTGACTTTTCATGGGGAACGTTCTGGGTAATACCAGGTTTTCCACTGCTTTCTGCGTAGAAGTGCTTGTGTTGCAGTGATTAAAAGATCTGTAATTGCATGGGGAGGAGTATTTCCACATCATTTACTCTAGCTGCATGTTGGTGAGAAGTCACAAATAGGCATGGGATTCACACCACTGTGTTGATAATTCACAGAAGAAAGACCCTGGGATCCAGCTTCTCTGCACTGCTTAACCCTAGCACTGCAGAGACTGCTTTCAGGGAGGAGCGGGCAGTTTCTTTGCTTGCTTCAGTGATCGTAATCAGTACAGACACTGCCAAGGAGCAACACTCTGCTGGTGCCAAATCTGGGCTGTGAGAACCGGGCCTCTGCGCGCTTGGGAAGCCCGGCAGCTTGCCACCTCCCGGCCTGCAGATGCCTGGGGCGAATGGTCCCGGCTGGCAAAGCCTCCTTTCTCTCTCTTTTGGTAGTGTGTGCTGAGCTCTCCCCAGCCAGAAGGAGACCTTGCAGCAGCTGCTCCCAGGAGGGCAATGCTTTTCCTATGCTGCTGGAGCTTCCCTGGGCCACAGATGATCTGCCCCCGCAGCCATAGGATACCGAATTAGGCCTCCTGACCAAATTTAAAAATTATCTGTGTCTAAAAAGAGTCTCCCTTGCCAAGCTCCGACCACTTCAGCCAAGAGTATGGAACTAAAAAAATCCTATTGATCTCTTTTTTGTCCCTTCCCCTCTGCTGTGCAAGCATACATCGTAAGGCTAAAACCTGGGACATGCTGAAGCAGGTGGTGAAATGCCTATTGACTTCAACAGAGCCTGGGTTTTACTTCAGAAATAAACTGCAGAGCTGTGCAATAAATGAATTCAACATCCCAGATGTAAACTCATACATTTTACTGGTTTAAATTGCATTACTCTGGGTTTATAGTAGGGGTATGGGAGTGTAAATTATTCCGGTGTTTCCTATATATTATTGAAAATCAGATGCCAAGCTTAATCTGCCTAAACTCCAAAACTAGTGACACACAATTCAATTATAAATTGTGTGCAAAATGTGCAACCTGCCAAAAGTAGCTTCAGTCAAATATGTGCCCAGGGGCTCAGTGATGGATACAGTGTTATGCTTGCTGGTTTATTGCAGTCTATACTTTCCTCATGCACGCATCTTTGTCTTATGTTTTTACCTAGCTGTAGGCTCATTTCTTTCTTCCTAAAACACTTTGAAGGCAACAGAAATGAAAAATTAAAATCGTTGTCTAATTTTGTATGAGCAGAAGGTTCTTTGGCATAGATCTACAGTGAAACAGGCACTATTGACAGCTTTGTCAAGTTTCCCATATGGAGAGTTAATGCTGATTTCCAGGCAGTTACAAATAATTGAAGTTAAAGATCTTTGTAGCTTGTCTGACAAGGCTGAAACAAGAAACATGTATATGTCTGACTTTGGCGAGCTTATCATTTATGGTGCTGTTGTTTTGCTTCTCCAAGGAACTGGCAGGTTGTCTTCCAGCTCTAAACAGCAGAGGCTAATTTGGCACTACCAGAAATGATCACAACGTGATTTTCATAAATGATCACATGATGCAGCCTGAGGAAATCTGGTAATGTCAGCAAAGATGGGGCAAACCTTTCTGTTCAGTATGTGTTGAGCAAGAGCCCGTTTCACCTGGTTTTGCTGTCCCACAATCTGATTTTTGTTCTGCAGTAAAAACAGTTCTAAGGAAAGGGCAGCTTGCCAGCCCGACTAGACTTCTTTTATATGGTGAAGATGGCTGTGGCAGTAAAAATCTGTTTATTAAAATCTCTGAGTATGTGTAATTACAGGGTACTGCATGATGAATAAAGATGAAGTTGGGCATGAAATAAATGGTGCTTTAGATACTTTGGGATTGCAGTAACTGTTAAATACCTTGAAAGCTTCCTAGCTCACATTGATAATGTATGAACAAAACAGACTTCTCTTGATGACAAAAATGGCAAAATTACACATGATCATATCCAACAGGCAGAATCACGAGAGTGTTTATTCCTAATGGTTTTTTTGTGTGACAAGGTTTGCATTGTGTGTATTTTATATGTTTGCACTTCTCTTCTGAGAAAGTCAATAGGGGCAGGACCAAGAATCTACTGATAACTGATCTGTGTTGTAATTATGTTGGGTCTGGTTTATGTCTAATGATAAGATTCCCGCGTTTATATAATTTAGACACCTAAAAAGAAAAATGGGAGTTTGGAGCCTCAAGAACTGAGATTTGTACAAGAAGGGAGTTTCTCTTTCTGCTGATTCATAGAAAATAATAGAGCTGAGGGTTGAGAGGTTATCTAGTCCATCCTCCTAAATCAGTGTAAGCCCAGTGCATTTTGTGCAGCTGCTGCTGAATGGGGAGCAGATAAAGAGCATTTACATACTCAGAGGCTACTATCATTCCATTCTTTGGTGCTCTTTTTTTAGACTACTGCAGTAGTCTCTTCTACACCAGTGCTCCCAACCTTTTCTTCTTCCTCCTTAAGTTTTATTAGGGGAGAAAAACAGAGTTCAGAAGCACCTACTGTTCTTGAAAAAAAGAATCCACAGTTGATCTTTTCAGTGAAAACAGATGCAAAATCTTTGATTTCTGCACCTTCAGTCCATAGGTTTACCCCCGCATGTCAGACTGATGTGTTTATGGAATATCACAACTCCTTGCCGTTGTTAGAGGCCTTTAAGGTTAGCTGGTTTTCTGCAAGAAATGGGTATTTTTTATCTTCATTGGCATATAGGCACTCAGTGAAGCTCAGGATCATATCTCACTTGCAAGTTTTAATGGGAGACCATGCCAGAAAATTTCATCTCCCAGTGATACCAGTATGGTGCATTTTCTTATTGTTGGTAATGTTCTCTGAAAGAAAAGCTCTGAAGTATCCATGTTTGCTGCTTAACTTTAGAAAGATGTACTGCAGTATGTACGTCGTGTATAGACAAATACAACAAAGAGGACCAGGGGGTCTAGGGGATCAGGCCCAGCCAGCATGGGTTCATGAAAGGCAGGTCCTGCTTGACCAACCTGATCTCCTTCTACGACCAGGTGACCCGCCCAGTGGATGAGGGAAAGACTATGGATGTTATCTACCTGGACTAAGGCCTTCGACATTGTTTCCCACAGCATCCTCCTAGAGAAACTAGCTGCTCGTGGTTTGGATGGGAGTACACATTGCTGGGTAAAATACTGGCTGAATGGCTGAGCCCAGAGAGTGGTGGTGAATGCAGTCAAATCCAGTTAGTAGCCAGTCACAAGTGATATTCCCCAGAGCTCAGTTTTAGGGCCAGTCTTGTTTAACACATTTGTCAATGATCTGGATGAGGGGATTGAGTGCTCCCTCAGTAAGTTTGCAGAAGATACCAAACTGGACGGGAGCATCGATCTGCTCAAGGGTAGGAAGGCCCTGCAGAGGGATCTGGACAGACTGGATCGGTGGGCCGAGTTCAGTTGTACGAGTTTCAACAAGGACAAATGCCAGATCCTGCACTTTGGACACCACAACCCCATTCAGCCCTACAGGCTTGAGGAAGAGCGGCTGGAAAGCTGCCCGGCTGAAAAGGACCTGGGGGTGCTGGTCGAACATGAGCCAGCACTGTGCCCAGGTGGCCCCAGAAGGGCAATGGCATCCTGGCTTGTATCAGGAATAGTGTAGCCAGCAGGAGTAGGGAGGTGATCGTGCCCCTGTACCTGGCACTGGTGAGGCTGCACCTCAAACACTGTGTTCAGTTTTGGGCACCTCAGTACAAAGAGGACATTGAGGTGCTGGAGCATGTCCAGAGAAGGGCAACGGAGCTGGTGAAGTGTCTAGAGAACAAGTCCTATGAGGAGCAGCTGAGGGAACTGGAATTGTTTAGTCTGGAGAAGAGGAGGCTGAGGAGAGACCTTATCGCTCTCTACAGCTACCTGAAAGGAGGTTGTAGAGAGGTTGGTGTTAGTCTCTTCTCCTAAGTAACAAGTGATAGGATGAGAGGCAATGGCCTCAAGTTGCATCAGGGGATGTTTAGATTGGATATTAGGAAAAATTTATTTACTGAAAGAGTTGTAAAACATTGGAACAGGCTGCGCAAGGAGGTGGTTGAGTTACCATCTCTGGAGGTGTTCAAAAAACCTGTAGATGTGGCACTTCAGGACACAGTTTAGTAGGCATGGTGATGTTGGGTTGACGGTTGGACTTGGTGATTTTAGAGGTCTTTTCCAAACTTTATGATTCTATGATTCTATGAGTTATTCTCTGCATTTCCATCTGGCTAGGAACACTTTGCTTTCTATTTGTTCTGATAGAAATGATGAAAAATCACGAAACTGAGAAAAATGTTATCAATCTCATTTGCCAGATCACTGTTTCCCTTCTAGACCCACTACAATTGCATTGAAACAATTGAGTTGATGTAATTAAGAATCTAAAATTACCTCAAAGCTGTGATACTGCTCAGTTCTTTGCTTGGTCTCACAACTACCCTCATGTTGGAATCATATGTCTTACAAAGGTATGACACCTCCAGTAACAATTGCTTCAACCAGTGCTACGTATGATTTATTTTGAACAGGAAATTCTAGGAGATTCTATGAAATCTAAGACTAGGTGTAGTAAATAATAGTAGTATTTCCTTTTATACCCACAGTAAAGGTCTCCTCTTACTTCTTGCAAAGCTTATCCTAGAGCTCTTCTTCCAGTAAATTTTGATCACAACCTACTGAAACCGATGAGATTTTTTGTCACTGACACACAAAGGATGTGGTACGGTTGTCTTTGGACTACTCTGGTTTTATATCTCCTCATTATTGTGCTTAACCTTCTCAGTGTCACCTCCTAAGGCTTAGCCAGAGTTCTCTGCTGGCAGTAAAAGTGCTGGCTTCTGCTAGGCTTCCCAGGGATGAATCTGGCCCATAACCTCAGAGTGCTCTCCGAAGCATGTGGCTTCTTTCTGAAGTCACTTAGATTATCATAAAAATCTCTTTCAAATATATATAAAAGCCTACTTGCCAGACTCTTAAAAGGCAAGCAGTGACATAGACCTCCAGAGTTCATCCACTGGTTGCTGTCAGAGTTTAACATCCAAATATGCTGGTTAGCTGTACCTAATTGATATTTGTAGATAGAACTAGTGAAACTTTATAGCACCAGCACATAAAAAAATCTCACTGCATCTTTTCCTATTCCTCATAAATACAAATATCTTAGAATTGTAAACAGTATTTTAAAAATCATTAAAGAGAACTAGCCAACCTATTTTTTAGCTTAAAAAATTATGTTCTTTTAAAAAAATGCCCTTTGCAAATCTGTTGGAGCAAATCCATCAGTCTCATGCTTCTGCACTGCAACATTTCACCTTAGTGTCTTATCACTTTCCATATCAATAGCAGCCACCAAGTGTGTGATCTTTAATGGTTATGAGGGGTTTTTCCCTTTCTGAGTCCAATGTTTGCTCACAAGGAACTGGAACGAAATTCTCATCCACTAAGTGTTCTGTCTTTTAAATTAACTAAGTTTTCACTTAGTCTAAGATTAACTTCTCAGACGTATCATCTTCAGGACAGATAAGGCTTTGATGTCAAAGCAGCAAGTCATGAATCCCTTATGAAGTCAGTGTGCGTTTCCAGAACTCCTTGAGTTTTCCTTGATTTCTATCAATTAATGTGTGCATTATATATTTAATGTGTGCTCTTTTTTTCTCTTCCCTAAAACTTTGTACATCGTTGTCTGCTGATGGTAATTTCTTTCTCGTCTGTTCTTCAATTCTTGCTTCTTTGAGGAAATCAATTCTCAAGTTTTTAATTGTTTCTCCTAGCACTGTCATGATAATCGGCATGACCTTTGAGATTTGGCTGATCTAACTGGCCAAGTGACATGCTCCTCATGTTTACTGAATTCCTCTCCTGACTGTAAAACCCCATTTGTTTTGTCTGGCTGACAGAGTTCTCTCAGCTGCACTCCGTGAAATTGTTTCAAAGATCTTTTTCTTTCTTATCACTCTCTTCTTTCTTTCAAAATAAATTGTATTAATTAGTTTTTAAATCAGAAGTTTAAGGATCTCTGTGTAGTCTCATTCTTATCTTTCAGTTCTTTACACTGAGGCTGTCCTCGATTAGGCTGTGATGGCTATTTATATCACTCCTGAATGTTCATCTCCAATTATAAATCTGTACAAAAGGCCACGTCTGAATTTACACGGAGCATACTGCAGCAGTTCTTATAATATAAATGACTGAAATGTGATTAAAGAAACTAAGTGAGACTTGTGAAGGCAATTTAAGGTTCTGTTGAAGTCATTTAAGTTACTGAAACTCTATTAGAGTGATGAAATCAGAATTTGATGCCAGAGTGGGGATTTTACATTACATTTGGAATCCTAACTGTCAGGCTGTGGATTTATTTTCTATAATACAGGAAATATATAAGAACAGATCTCTTAACATCATTGCACCTGGTTTACAAAAATGTTTTTTTTTATATATGCAAAAATAAATTTTAACATTTGGCTTGGGAATGGATTTTCTTCAGCTACCTAAGCTGGAAAAAAGCCCCATCTGTCTCTTTTCTCCCAGCTGAGTACCCATTAACCTCACGTGACCTTCATACGGTCAGTGTTTTTGTCATAAAGCATTTATTCTTAACTGAAAAGCTTGTTCTTAAATACAGTATAAATGAATGGCATGATACATTTAATGTAACAACCCCCTAGATAAAAGCTAGATGCAATCAATAGATTGAACACAAGTAAAATATACAAATGTGAATGGAGGGCAGTAAATTGATCCTTAGATTTCATTTTTGTTTTGTACAAAGTATTTATATGGTATTCACTATTTGGATTCTATAAATAACATACATTTATGTGCTGGTGTGGCTCCCAAGAATGGCTCTACACAACAGTATTTTCTTTCCTCCATAAATAACCTGAAGATTGTTCATAGATGTTCAAACATTATTCATCTATATGACTAACCCACAGTTGCTTTTGTCCTGCTGTTTTAATGGTATGGAATGTATACGTACTATTCAGTCAGATTCTGTTGTGGAGGCTGATTTCAGGATTTCTATAGCAATCTAGAAATATTTACTGTGCTGAGGCCAGCAGAGAATTTTAGCCAGAAGACTGCTTATTTCTGGACCCTGATTTCGCTTGGGCACTGTCTAGCGCTGTGTTGCTCAGCTGTGTCAAGACTGGGGGAACAAGGAAATATCTATGGACAAAATGTGCTGCCAGTATTATACCTAAATCCAATATCAAGGCTTTACTTTTGGGTGTAGGCATCTAAATGACACTTCACGCTTCACTCAATCTGATTTTTTTCTTGCTTGAGACCCAGGTCTGTGTTCTTCCTTGAATAGGCTCAGGATGAGGAAATTAACAGAAGTTGTAGCAACTAGATAGTCCCAACCAATGGTTGCTTTCCCATGCCTAATGTCAGTGGGATTACACCAATGATGAATTTAATGCAAGTTTAACAAACATAGCCCAACTATAAAAATGTCTTGTATAAAGCTGAAAATTCCTTCATCCAGTTCATTAAATAACCTCCATATTGGAGAGTAGTTCAGTGACACTTTTTTCCCTTTTGTAAATGTTTGCTGCTTGCTTTGAAAATTCCCATTTATAATGTATCCAGTTGTAGATGTAATCTACAGCCAAGGGTGAACTGTACAATAACACCCTTTACACATGCAGTGTCTTCCCCCTAAGCACTGCTGCTCTGGATTGGTTCTCTTGTGCGAGCTTCTGCAAGGGCTAGGACTTTTCTGTAATACTTTTCACTAGGTCACGGAATCTCCTGCTTTCCTGATAAACAGGACCATGTCCAGGCTACCATTGGTACCAAAGATAATCGTTGCCTGCTAATGAGGTGCCACAGATTCTTGCAGTATTATTCAAACAGCAGGACACTCTGGGATTTCAGGTGTGTTCGTAGTGCTCCCAGAAATATTTGACTTTCTGGAGGGTTATTGTCATGATTTCTATCTTCTTTGTAGCTACCTTGAAATGATGGACTTTGTGTGAACAATATTGTTCTATGCATGGCAGAATAAAACCAGCAGCTGCACTAATAACCACCTTCTTTCTTATACTCCAAGTCAATGTGTCTGAGACAGTGGGTTGTGATCACTGTGAATCAGAAAGGAGGAGTCTGGGATCTTTACAACTGAGCCTAATATCCACCTTGGTGTGACTGATGTCCTGTCAGCAGTTAAAAGTAGCTTTTCTCCTGGCTTGTGTAAACACTTAGAAAGGAAGGGACCACAAAAAGAGATGGATTTGTAAAAGGTTTAAGGAATACTTCTTTAGAGTTTGTATAGAAAATGACACTCGGTTTCCTGAAAACTGGTGAAGTGTTAACAGTCTAAACTTGAAGTCTTAGTGTAGACTTATACAGATGAAGAACCTGATGTTAACTCTGAATTTATGGAAGAAGGCTAAAAAACAAATCCTCGGGATCTATCTGAAATATCCTTGTTGTAAATGTCTATTTTGGCACTACTCACATGTTTTCCCTTTCTCTATGAAGATCTACACTTGTTTTGATTAAATATGGTTGACTGGAACAACGCACTCTGAGTTCTCTTGCAAGTTTTTCATGACTTTTGATCCTTTTCCTTGGTTACAGATCAAGCAGGAAACTTTCATTAATGGTTGCCAACATTTTTCCTCCAATTCCTTCATCAAAGCTAATCAATCCCCTTTATCAGTCTACCCTCCACGCTTTGTCTTCCCACTGTCAGACAGCACAACAGAACTGAGGGAAAAAAATTCAGTGCAGATGATTATTATGCCTTTCTTTCCATTATCCTTGTTTCCGTCCTTAGCATGAAAACGAAAAAGTATTGTGAGACTGAGAGATACTGAGAAGCAAAGCTGTCCCTTGTTGCTTAGTGAAGGAAAGGGATGCGGGTGAGAAGCAATGTGCATCCATTCCACTCTTAGCAATTCCATTTTAGCAGCACCCTTTAGTTGGAAGCCACTGTTTTCATTTTGTACTTACACCTGCAATTGATGCACAACTCCTATAGAGTACTGTCTTCAGAAAATAAATCCTCTTCTATTCGTCTAATGGTGCATTCAATTTCTTTTCCTTTCTTAGGCCTCAGTTTATTTCAAGCTTTCCGAGCATTGAATGTCTAGTATGTGAATAACCTCAGGCAGTTCAATCTATAGGGAAGAACACCTCCAGATATTTATTGTGTTTCTATAATCACATATGTGCAAAAGCAGGCTGTGAAAAATATCACTGCATGATAATGTTACATAATTCTACTTATCAAAAAGACGGCGATGTACTATCTACTCTTAATTGCCACTTCCACTGTACTATCTTGGGGCGCAGATATTTTTCTTTCAGCAATACTACTTGTTTACCAAAACAGTAACTCCCAGCCAGATAAATGGTGCTGTCACCATTGCTACAACCTCATAGTCATTTTGTGTGTGCAGTATTGGGGCATAATTTCAAACTACTTCACACAGCCACATGTGTTTCGCCTGTTGTGAATAGCTGGGTTGCTGGGAATGGTTAATACACAGTGATCGCTCGGCTTTTGTTGATAGTTACTTTTTTGCATTAACCTCTCTTCAGTTTTATGGAGGTCTGCCTGCGGGCAGCTCACTGCAAAGCAAAAGGTCAGACTTCACAATGTAGGTTGCAGATAAAAGCTGTGTGTAGGTGTTAAGTATTACTTATGTCATGTTTTCTATAGTATCTGCATAGTCTGTTTACTCCTCTGGCTCCAGTCATATGTCTGGAGCAGGCAAAAAAAGGAATTCCAAGGAAAAGTAAGCTGAGAGTAAACTGTGCCATTTGGGAGGCCATTTCAAACCATTTTCCTTTAAAAACAAATGCAGGAAAATTCCTCTCTCTGTACTTGCCTGGAACAGGGAGATGAGCCTGCACAGTGCTGAGCTTTCTGCTCTTTCACATCCAACTCCTTATTGGCAAATATAGTCTAAGTGCTTGGTGCAGGGGGCTAAATTCTATCAAAGCCTCTTAATAAAGCCAAGTTGCACTGTCCCAAAGGCAACAAATTTCAATCACATCTAGAGCTTCAAGGACTTCCAAGGACTGCTGATCCTATATTGTCTTCCCTCCATAGGTGTTACCTTTGCAGAGAGGTTTGACTTTCTTCACCTACTTATTTCCTTTGGGTCACCTAGTGCAATGTATTCGGAGACCCAAACAAGACCCTAGAAACAAAATATTTAATTAGCTTGTCTCCCTAAGCCTGCTGAGGAGGTAAAGATGCTTGGAGTGAAGTTTTCCTAAAGGAGACAGGTCAGAAGTAGACAGATGTCCCCACCAAATCAGCAGGGGCTACCCCTGCCATTTCCTTGTGTGCAAGAGCAGTGACCTCCCTCTCTCAGTTGTCACCATGGCTTAGACCAGCTAAGACCTCAGGAATCCCTCAAAACCTCTCTAAATGGAATACAAATCAGTAAAACCCAAGATGTCACTGTTCAGGGCTATAGCTGCCCCTCCTGCAGATCCTATCTGCGACACTTTCTTTAGGATTGTGTTGGTTAAGATGGTACCATGGAGTAGGCAGATCCTGCAGAGTGTCCTGGAGTCTGAGCCCGGGACCTTAGAGGGCATGGTGCGACTCTCCCCTGCAAGCACTTGGGTTTCTTCCGACAAGAAGGACACCTCCAGCCTCACTGCTGGACCAGGTGCTGCCCATGCCTGGGAAGGGGTCGCTGAAGGCACGTGGGCTTTCTAAGTGAAGAGCTTCCTGGTGGCTTTGAATCAACAAAGACCATTGTCTTCTGTTAGAACTTCATAAATTAAACTATTAAACCTCCAGGTTTATTTTACGAGTTATCAAAAATCTGGCTACATGACTGCTGCTGCAGCTATTGTGCTTATTCATTTGACTCTCTTTCCCACAACTTCCTTGGGATTTATTTGTTGTTGGCACCATTGAATGGGAAAGCCTGAGACTGTTGTGTTTTTAACTCGATAGTAAGTGGAAAAGGATTTTTTTAATGCTCGGTCATTTAAACCTATTTCTTCAATTTCTGACTTTTAAAGTATGTCTTTTTTTTTCAAGAAAGAGAAAAAATATCCATTCCATACAGTCTCAAATCTTAATCTATTCAGCTGGGACTAGATCTCATTAAAGTACCCCAAAGATATTGACTGGGCTTTTGTCTGTAAGGAAGAGTTCCCTTTCTCTTAAAATATGATAGTACAGTGCATATTTCCAAAAGGAGCTTAAGCTGCACTCTAAGTTTATTCTTCTGGACAAACAGAAAGATTTTGGATTTCTGCAAATGGAACAAAACTGTAAATGAACATATATTTTTGTGCAAGAACAGAAGCTGAATTAGAATCTTTTTTTACAACTAGTGGGAATTAAACATTAGTTAAATAAAACAGAGAAGAAATTACTAACTGCAATACACAACATTGAATTAGGAATGTGTCGGACAAGGATACATAATATTCTGGACTATCTTTGCAATTTACAGCTGTCTTTTCATTATTAAGAGGGCTGAGCAAGGTAAAGAGAAGTGACAGAGGAGCACATAGCTGGAGGTAAAAAGAGTAAAGGTGAAAAGAGAGGGGAGAGGAAAGTGAGTTAGGCAGCAGCAAAACCGAGGCAGAGGGAAGGGGGCCTCCACCAATTCAGCTGACTATACCGCAGCTTGAAAAAACTATGTTGTGAATGGCAGCCTGCTATTGGCATCATCAGTGGCCTTTAGAAATACGAGGGAGAGAGCAGAAAAGCTGTCGTACATCGTCCCTCGCCGCAGCGATTCATACCTGCTGCTGGGGCCAGCCCGGCTGGCAGTGGCAGCTGCCTCGGCGGAAAAGCGGTGCTGCTGTGTTCCGTGCATTTTCGCTGGCAAAGGGAGATGTGCAGCGGCAACTGTGCGGCCCGGGACAGAGGGGTTTCCCTTTCACTGAGTGCAAAGTTACCTTCTCCTAAGTTTCACCTGGCTCACGCAGGGTTTGTTGTTTGTTTGGTTTTTTTTTCTGAAGCTTGTGATGAAACTAGGTCATTGCAGTAAACAGCTGTTATGTCAACTCCTGAGACATTATTTTTGGATAACAAAACTCTCAGAGTTTTCAAAAAGCAGCTGAGAGAAGAGCTGGTGCTGCAGTATGTGATCAGCTTTGTCATCATCAGAAATTTTTTCTTATCAACATCTCTGATAACCTAATTTACAAAGTAGTAGTAAAAGTTAATGTTCAGCATATGGTTTGAATTTCAGCACTGTCAAAACATTACTTTTTTTAGCAGACTTGCAGCTACTTTTAAAGTGTTAGCATCAAAGATTCAAGGCAAATGCCAGAAAGCAAATAATCAAAACACATATCAGGATCTTTTGTAGGTTCCGCAAAGGTAGGCACAGCAGCTTCAGACACTGGTGGATGCAGAGGTGAACAGAGCAGCTCCGGCTGCCCCTCTCTGGGGCCTTCGTCGAGCAGGTCAGCCAGCTCCTCCTCCCACCCACCCCTGTCCTGCCTGCTTTGGGGCAGTGGCTGTCCCTTACTGCATTCTTCTGGTGTCCTGCACCATGGGACTGTTAGAATTCTAACTGTGCTATATCTGGAGTTCTGGAGGGAATCAGGCCAGGCAAGCAAATTTCAGCTACAGCAGTTTCATTTAGGTGCATTATCACCTCTTATCTCTAAGCTTTATTAAATCTAAGGGCCTCTCTGGCTTATCTGCTGCCAGATAAAAATGGGAGTCCAGATATTCTGGCAAGGTTTATAGGCAGGTTGTAGGATAAAATCTAAAGAAATATAAGTGGAAAAGCTAGAGAGAGCATGTTACTAGCCCCTTTTTGACTAAGTCACTTTATTGGAGAAAATGGTTGATTTTCTCTGTCTCTTGGAAGGCAGAGTTGCAGGCAGACAGTGGTGGTTGAAAACGCCATCCTCCTCCTTCCACTGAACTAGCCAAAAGAGAGCACATATGTCCAGCCAGCACAATAGAAGAAATTGTTAAGATGGTTTTGAAACGTTCAGTGAGATTGCAGAACTTGGAATGGCAATGCTTCCACAGGTCCCTTAGTGCTACCTTCCTACTTCATTCAAATGAATTCATACATTTTAGTGTGCTCCTGCATATTGTGCCAGTGATTGTACCAGAAGGTCTTTACTACCTGTCTACATCCATTTTCAGCAGCTGAGCAGTAACTTTCTGTTCTGAGTTGGGTTTTCAAGTGGGAGACAATGTTACTAGAAGCTTCATCAATCTGAAAGAGCAGGAAGTTAGTTAGCAGCCAAGAGATGCTGCTGTAAAGAAATGCAGTCCCCACAATTTAAATATTCAAAACACAGACCTGCAGTTTTCATCAGAAAACAATCTTTCAATTTAGATTGTGCTTCCATCCAGACAGTGGCACAATTTCAGTCGCAAGGGAGGGCTGCGGTTTTGTGTTAGCGGAGATGCAAGCAAGGCAGAAAGAAACAAAGCCAAATATTTTACCACGCTATTTCCCACTGCTTTTTAATTAGGTCTCCATAGATATGATATAGTACAGGTGCTGGAATCACCCTTGCATTTAGCTGATCCTGTTCAAGGAAACACAGTAGACCAGATGTAACTCTTCATACCTTTTGCACTTTGCTGTCTGATGGTAAATAGAATTTGCCACCCATTGTTATCTGATTATACAAAACAAGCTTGGTAGTACTGCTAGGCACTGATTTAAACCTGAGATATTCAAGGTCACAAATCCACCATTTACTTATGCATTCTGTCAAGAGTTGAGGCAAATTTATGGGAAAGTGTGGGAGGAAGTTTGTGCATTTCCAATGATTCTCTCAGACTGTCGGTCAAGGAGCTTTGAATACAAAATTAATTTGATTTTATTTTTAATCCCATTCATTTCTGCCACTGCAGAAGTGTTTATTTCTCAGATAAGCTTTTGAAACACACAGTCACACCGAGGGGAAGACACGAGGGGCTTGCATTTGTTTGAGGCCATTGACCTCCCAGGCTCCCCATCATTCACACTGATGGAAGTGTGCATGGAATTAACCCTGGTTCAAATTTCCATCACACTTTGCGGGGGTTTTTTATGTAATGAAACCTGAAAGTTGCTTAGCCACAAATATCTTTATGTCCTGGAAAAAGAAAATGCACCTTCTTACTAATTATGCATAAAATGTTATGACAAGCATCTCTGTAGAAGAATAGGATTGATAGTCAACTTATAAATGGCAAGAGCTTGCTGAGTCAGACCAGCTTTGATGCCAAGTTCTGTAAATGAAGTAGGAGATACTATCATTTCCAAAATATTACTACTTTATTCCTTAATTGACCGTACCACACACATGGGCGAAATCCACCTTTCCCACTGGAACTATATAACAACAGTCAGGTTGTGGTTTTGTCAGGACAGTGGAGTAAGAGTTCTGGAAGAAAAAGGGCTCTTTGCCTACCTGAAGCAAGATGTACACATCCAACTGACCTAAAGCAGAGAAAGCACTTGCTTATCCTGCAGAGAATGTTCACTCCGGGAAAAGAAGTAAGGTGAGATTTCATTTTGAGTAAAAATATCTAACTAAGCAATAGTTAATAGTTAATCACATTCCACTTAGAACACTGAAGGAGGAATTGGAATAAAAAAGCATTTAGATGTATCTAGTGTACAGTAATCTAATATAATATCCTTCAACTGTATACAGTATCCAGCTGTATATTGGGATTTTTTATACTTCATTGTGCAGTTTGGGAGGAGAAAAGTGGGCAACAACTCCAGCAAAATAATTTTGCTTTGATTGTTTGATCTTTTAACACATTTTATTCTTCAGATAGTATTCTGTTCGGTCTTAAACACACAAGCAAGTGTTGGGATCAGCTCCAAAATGTCTATCTGTAATTAGTAGCAATGATGAGTGCCAGCCACTATTTATTTGGAGTCATCCAGGAATAATCAGTACTAGCACTCTCAGGGACAGCTATGGGCACAGTCCTGCAAAAGGAGCTAATTCAGTCCCCATTCTGACTTGTTAAATACAGCTTTAACTGGGAAAACTCTTTCTTTTCAAGTATAAGTTGGAACGGAATAGCTGCCCTGTGATATTCACTTCATATTTTTTTCTGGAAATGCAGGTGGATCTGGGCCAAAAACAGCAAAAATCAGCTTTTTGTTTAAGAAGTTGCTGTAAACAGAGTTGTAAAGTGCTGGCCATATAAAATTATAAATAGCTAAGGAAGTACGCTTGTAAGGTACTATCTCAAGAACAAGTAAGAAGGGGTGGAGTGTCTCTTGGCATGCTCCTCTTGGCAAGGCACAGATGGGGCTCCGTGACTCAACTTCCTTGCTCTGCTGGAAAAATAGGACAAGTCCTTGGTAGATCTGAAGTGTTGTTCTCCCTGTGCCTAGATGGCTCCAAAGACAAATTCAGTGTGGTGGTACAAGCAAGCTTCTGCCCAGATCGTAGTCCTCTCTGCCTACCTACTTACACAGGAGATGGAGTGCTGTCTGTGTTATGTTGCATAACTGGCACCATGTTTTTCCTATGCAGCTACTGTCAAGGCAAAATCGCTGCGTATCCATAGGCTAGAACTGTAACTCAGGGGTATTGATACCCCTTAAACTGCTTAAACTTCTTGCTGAAAGTGAAATACGTAGTCTGTATGGACACAGGCATTTATGACTGATTGGTGGTAGCAACTCTTCAGAGCGAAACACTACGCAAGCAGATGGTAGCTGCTTTCAGTTGCTTTTAACCAGGAGATGAAGGGACCAGCTGGAGCCTTACTAGTGCTCAAAAAGCAAAGTCATTGACATTTCCCTGAGCCACCCTGTTTCCAGCAAAACTATTTTTAATATCCGTTCTGCAGTGCAGAGTTCCAGCCAGGAGCTACAGCCCAGCATGCAGAATGGTAAGCAGAGGTTTTATCGAAAGGGATTGATATTGATGTCATCACTGGCCATGAGCAGAGAAGCTGATTGCCATATAGTCATATGAGAGAGAACAATCGAATTCAGGAATTAATTCTTAGCTAGGCATCCCACTGACAACTATAAAGTGCTGATGGGTCTTCTACACTGAAATGTGCAGTGGTTAAAAAATAGGCAGTATGTGCCTCATGCAATCCAAATTTCTCTAGTGTAGGGTGGCTTACTGCTTTTTTCTAACCGAAAGCTGAACAGCAGCCCAATTTTTTTACAGGTTGCTCAGGAGTCTCAAAATTTTCCTGATAGTTCAGTGCTGTTTGCAAGTTGTTATGCTGCATATAAATGGCTGGTTGTAATAGAGGAAAAATTGCATGGAAAGTGAGATTGCTTGGAATTCAAGGGCACAGGTAATTTCAATTGTATTCTTTAAAAAAAAAGAGGTTTTCTCCTTTTTAATTGGACAGCCGCCTCTCTTCACCAAGTATCAAGTATACCAGTGCCGGCCTAGAAGCAAACCCCAGTCCCTTCTCTTGCTGCTCGCAGTCCTTCTAATGACCGCTGGCAGTATTTTGGCTTCTGTTGAAGTACAGATTTGTAAAGTAATAGAACAGATAATTTTGGAAAATGGCTGGCAGAAGTTCACGTTTATGCATGCAGGGGCACTGAGCAGATATTGCTGGTTCGGAAATACTGCCAGTGTCCACTTGACTGCTATCTGGACAGCAGATTTCTGCTCCACTCTTTTGGAAGCTGTGAAGCAGGGTGGAGGAGCTCAGCTGCAGTCCTATGCTCTTCCGTAAAGACTCTCTGTAGCATGTGCACACCATCACTTGCACAATCAGTGCCCGACTGACCACCAGGTGGCCTTTGCAGAAGCAAGAAGATAAGGTCAAGATCTTTATTTCTGGTTTGTGTGTAGACACTGTTTCCAGTCCTGCATAATCAGATTTCCTGTGCACCAGCTGACTTCCTAAGGTATGGTGTAATTGATGAGTAGAAAATTGCTTATTTATTATCCTCAGAGCACTACAAATATCAGCAACAATCATCAGTATCCTTCTTGTACAGAGGCGGAATAGAGGCATGAACAGTTAATCACAGAGGTCCTCCTTTCGCTCCCAGCAGGCACTGCAGGGTAGTGGTGTCTCCAGATGGCTCAGGAGGGTTTAGTTTGCAAGAGAGCAGATAACATCTGTGTGTTGTACCCACAACATCACAGAGTGCAGAATGTGCTGCAAAATGGGTTGGAGAAGCTGAATGAACAGCAGAGTGGTTACTTCAGCACAGAGTTTTGTGCTGCAGTGGTAAAACTGCTGCAGCAGTAGCTAACCTAAAGAGTTTCTAACTTAGGTATGTCTGCACTATCCTGTCGTGGAAGTGGTGTCTGCCCAAATGGCAGCAGAGATAAAACCCAGCTCATCCAAGTCACTGTCAGGAAGTTAATCACTGAGCTGTGCAACCTTCAGCTTTGGTAATGATAATGATGCTACACCTCAACCTTTACCTCTGCTGTATCTGGTAAATACGAGTATATACAGGACTGCACTGGAAGGGGTTGTGTCTGGTTTCAGGATGCTGAAAAACACTTCCAGGTGGTTCCAGCCCTGGTTAGAAGTGACCTTTCCTGTGCCAGACTGGCACAAGGCCCTTTCGATAAAAGGCTCCAGACCAGAGATCCCCTCAAGTCCAGAGAATCCCAAAGCCTTCCCTATTCCCATCTCACCTTTGCCACTGCTGCAGCTCGAGTGCTTCAGTCTGTATGGGCATGCGTGTGTGTGAGTGCGCAGTACTGCCTCCCACACCAGTGCCTCCTCTGCCAGGTACTCTGGATGAATACGTGTGCTATTTCATCATTCCATTTCCTCAAGGGCTATTTCTTTCTTCCTCCCGCCAGGTGAGGCAAAAGTCACATGTGCCTTCGTATTCATGTCTCACGGTGTGCTGCTGGGAGAGACATGGTGTTTCTGGTTGTGCTCATTCAGCAGATGTGGTGAAAAGAGGAGGATGCTTGGGGTACCAGGAACTGTCTTTGTCTGTCTTTTTCCTCAGTGATGATGGGTTAACAGCTACCTTAAAGCCTTCAGAGCAAGTCACACTTGAAAACACACTGATGAATTTGTATCCAAATGTTGGCTTCAGATTAGATGGCAGGAATAGTCTTCAGCTCCTATTTGAGGTTCAAGGAAGAATTAGACCAAAATACTGATGCATTTTGCCTTTCACCAGCAATAGAGACTTGTGAAATGCTCCTGTATGTCCTATAACCATGGGTCATATCTTTCACTGAAGTAAATCACCACCAGTTTCTTGCCATTGCCAGAAATATGCCACTTTACACAAAGCACAAAGAAGTAGCATTACTTCTGGAAATATACATATGCATATATTCATATCAATGCATGTCGATTACTGCATTGTTATACACTTCTGTGCCTTTTCACTCCTCCATTTTCAACCTCTACAGACTGTAATAATGCTGTTTTCTAAACTAAACACTGCTTTACTCAATCCCTTAATACATTTTAGAAAATGAATAACAAAAGCATTAAATGCTTCATTCAGAATTAGCTGGCATTTGTGACAGCTGTAGAAACTACGCAAGATTCAGAAAAATAAAAGTATCAAGCCATAGGGATCAAACTGAAGCAGAGCTGTTTCTCAGAGCATTCTGGCTGGGGGAGGTTTGCTGTTCTATTTGAGGGAGGAGTTTTGATTTCGCAGGTGCAGGCATAGGTTAAAGCATTATACCTTTATCACAGGACTTCAGAGAGTTGTAGAGCCAGTAAGCAGTGCAGTTTTCACTGCATGCAGAAAGCTACAGGTCAGGCTCTAGCAAAGCATTCACGGGCGGTGGTCTCATTGAATATATCCCCCAAAGAAAGTAGGAACAGAGGGCTATGGGGGAGCAGCCAGTGGTCCCCTGCAGAACTCGGAAGAGAGTAAATCTGTGCATCCCACTCCCAGAAAGCCACCATCATAGGAAAGGAGAGAGTCATGGTGTATCTCATGAGAAAAAGGTGTTTTTACAGTATTTCTTATTACACATGTTGAGACGTCAGACCCAAATCATGACTATTAAACAAATAAAAGTGGGAGTCCTGAACATGAGCTATTGCAATGGCTGGATTCACAGGTCAAATCTGCTAATTCTGTGCCATCACCAAGAGCTGCCTTGTAGAGTGCAATCAAGCTTTGGGTGAATAAAGCCAAGAACAGGGTCTTTGCTTGTACAAAATAATCATGTGCTTTTTGCTAGGTAACAGAGCAAAACCACAGTAGGTATTTATGGTTTTTTTTCAGCTCACTTAATAAAGCCCTATTTTGGCACAAAATCAGGACATACCTCATTCAGATCTCTGGTCAGCCAGGAAATGTCACCTTTGGTTTCTGACCCAGCCACAGTTCTCCTCATTTCTTTTCCTTTCCCAAGCCAAGTTTCATTTAGCGCATCATGGGCAGAGACTTGGGACCACATGACAGCGTTAGCTCAGTGCAGAAACCACAGTGGATTGCTGGGTGACCAGGACTGCTAAAAGGCCCTTGGGAACTAGTGTAGAAAGAATAATTTAGAGGAAAAACAGGAGTCTGTGTAGCTCGTGTTCACAGACATACACAAGCCTGTTCTCAGTCACAGTCGCTGCAGTTGTTCCTGTTAACAAGTCTCAGCTGAAACCGTCTGGTTTTACAGTTGACAAAGGCTGTTTGTGCAGTGTCAATTAGTTGAAACGTAACATGTTTGGGTATTTTTTTTCCTGATTTTTATTGTACTGTGTGTTTTGTGAAGCAATACCTTCTAAATCTCCATTGTGTAAGGCTGTCTTAAAACACTCCTAAGATCCGTGAAAAAAGTCTCTGTTAATTACATGATCAATTTCTTCCTTTAGTGTGCTTTTTTTGCATACTACATACCTTTCTTCCTATCCAATTATCTTCATGGGAGGGCAAAGAATAGCATTATTTACTGTTCTAGGATTACAGATCCTTAAATAAAATATATAATAAGAATTACCATGTCTAAATAGGATTAGCATTCTTTTTCTACCCACATTTTAGGTGGATTATTTTTATACAATTTATTCTCACCCACCGTTTCTGTAGCAGCAAAACAGCTTTAAGCTCCTCACCCTCTTCTCCCCTTCCCCTGCCTGCTGAACATTTTCTTAACACAGAAGTCACTGAATAAAGCCAGAGGCCAGGTCATGTGTGAAATAGGATCTGAACCTTTTAATTTTTTGTATCTGGAGCTATTAACTTAAAAGTCTATAGCTCTCTTTCACCCTTTGCTTGTGATTCCCACAAGGAAACATGCACTGAATGGGACAGTTTGGGTGGGGAAACACGCTCTCCGCGAGGCCGAATTCCCAGGAGGGGTTTTACAGGCCATGCTTGGACCATGCTGGTGGCAGGGCCACAGGCACCCTTGGCCGCATGGAGAGCTGGGCCGTAAGCAACAGGAAGGGGGCCCTTGCTAGGCGTTGGCCCCAGATGTGGGAACAGATGCTTTAGGGAGTACAGCTTGAAGCCTTCACCTCCTTCCCAGGCTGGTGGGAATCCATCTGGGACACTCCAAGCAGGAACATGCCCTGGTAATAAGGACCACAATTAGCTCCCATCTCACCAAATCAAACTGAAAACCCCTCAAGGAACAGGTGCCTTTCACACTGCAGGTCACCTCTCTGGAAGGGCCTAGGGGGGCTCAGATCCCCCACTTGTGCAAGGCCCAGACTGAAGAGGCTAATGGGAGATGCCTGACATGTTTGTCTGGAGGACACCTGCGAGAGCTGGTTTTGCAAGCATGATAGATGAGCAAAAGTACCAGTTTAATTGTTCAGAGGGGATTAGTCCCAGAAAGAGAAATACAGATGCGATGGCAATACTACTGCTTCCATGGGTAGGTGGCAGCTGACAGAATTCTTGAGGGCATCTACTGAAACATAGAGTCATCATTGGTAGTCTTGTTAGACACTCTCACTGTGTTCCCAGTCAGGACTGAGATATCTTAGACAAAAATTTTGTTAAAAATCTCTATCAAAATGAGAGAAAGTAACTATTTTGCTTTCTTGACACTCAGTAATTTTAAATGAGCTGGTTGAGGACCTCGGTATTTTTAGGATGGATTTTAGATAACTTCTTAGATAAAGAGGAATCTCTACTGCTATGCCAATGTTTACAATCAGAAAACATCATGACCTAGATGCTTCTAATGGCTGTTTCTCATTCTGACATTCATTCTGGGTAAAATATTTTAAATGGGATACAGTAAGAAAATAGAGGGGAGAACTGATGGTTTTATAGTTATTACTTATGACTATTTACTAAAGAGCTTAAATGGATACTTTCATGTTTGAAATTCATTGCTAAAGGGGATAACTTTGGAAAGCATTGGGAATATTTTGTACTTAGACATCTGGTAAGAATTTGACTAGATCTTGCCTAATCTTTTGACTAATAAATAGGAATGCCACAAATTTACCATAGCATGTCTTAGAAGTAAGATGGATGACAGGTCTTCAGTCATGGCCATAAGCAGGTAACCATGAGCAAGCACATGTTCTTCTAGACTAGTCAGCTGGTAACTGCTTCTTGGCCATTGACTAACTGCCAATAACCAGTAAGGCTTACGACGACAGCAATGTTGGGCTTAAAAGCCACACAGATCAGCATGGTTCTCTGGATAAACTGAGAATAAGCTAAACAATGTAGGTCTTACCTTGAAGTTTATTACACAATACATGATCTGGGTGCAATTTAAAATAAAAATGAGGGGAGGAAAGTTTCCTGAGTCCCAGAAAGCAGCATCTCTGTAAATGATTGGAAGGGTAATTTGAGCTGCTGGGGTAGTAAGCTTCTCCTTAACAGAGTAGTGTCTAATGCAGTCCTTGGTTGTATAAGCAGAGGTAGCTCAAATAGCAATGGAGTGATGGTATTTGTGTTTGGCACTGAAGACAGCACTAATGGAATACTGTGTCCAGTTCTGTCATCTGCAGTTCAAGTATATTAGCGAACCGAAATGGGTTCAGAGTGGAGTTATGAAAATAATTATGAAGCTTGAAAATATTTACTATGGGCATAAAATCCTGGATCTACGAGCTAGCATCTATTTTATAAAATGAAAGTTAAGGGATGGCTTATTTGCATTCCATAAGAGCTTACGAGGGAGGAAAGCTTTGGTGATGGCTCTCTGCAGTCTTGAAGACACAGGATTTAATAGTGAGAGTCTCATTAAAATTTATGGTAGCATTTTTTAAAACTGTTCTTTTTCTTTCTTTTATTTTGTTTTTCTTACTGCTACACTTAAATGAGTGTTAACATGGGGGAGTGCTGCTCAAGAGTCAGCCCTCTTGACCTTGGAAGCTATGAATCTGAGAAAACTACTAAGAGTATCTCAATCAATACATGAGTTAAAATTGCATGATCATTTACCTACTCATAAACACAAGCACAGGGTCAGGGTCTTACCTAAAATCAGTTCTTTATACTGCTTTGAATGTTGAGAAAATTGTTCTTGACTGCTCACCTGTACATAGAGAACAGGCACCTTGCAGAACACTGGCTGTCATGAGAGACATAAGAAGGTTCCAGTGTCTGAGGCTAAAACGAAAAAGGAATCCAATATTGGAAGTGAAAAGGGTTGGTTGAGCAAATGGCACGGGTAAGATGTGGAGCAATGAGAGCAGCAGACAAGCTAAGCAACTTCCTGCCACACAGGAGGTCTGCAAAGAGTGGGGTTTCACACAAACACATGATGGTGAAATGAATCCTAAAAGGAAAAGGGATAAGGTAGGGATTTGTGTTAGGCTCGGTTTTTGTCCTCATTAACCTGAAAGTAAGGGAAACTGCAGATGATGTGAAAGTACAAGTAACTGCCCCAGAGGTAACAGAAAAGAAGAGACAAAGAAAAAGCTGCAGAGAAGAACAACATGGGCATAGAACAACGGTGTGAGATTTGAGGTGACAATATGTAAATTAACTCATTGAGGCAGAGCAAGAGATGGAAATAATCTAAAGGAAGGAAAAATAGTACAGAGTAGCTATGCTGAAAGAAATGTGCAAAGATGGGAGCATAGAGCCTGTGAAACGAGTCTGCAATGTGATATGGTAGCATAAAAGATGGCATTAGTTCTGGATTTCAGATGTAAAAACACAAGTTCAGAGTCTAGGCTCTACCTGCAGGAAGGTCTGCTGCCAGTTCCCAGGCACAGCATCAGGTGAAGTTGCCCTGCTAATGTTCTGCTTTCGTGGGCACAGAAATACCACTCTGTGAGTTGGAATATTAATAATACAAGGCAATTTTTGAGTGATTGAAAGGAGTGTGAGCAGGACCCAGATCTGGGTCGAAGTATGTTTTGATCAGTATTTAGCTGGGGTATGTTGATATTTGACTGGTTTTAGCCAAAACCCCCTATGCACTTTAAAAAGTGATGAGGATTGACGCATGTTGCTGGAAGTTATGGGCTGAAACTGAGGGAAATGAGGCTGAAAATGATCTGGAAATCTGAGCCTTCCTTGGTTGTCAGACAGGGGATTTCCCCAGAAAAATTCTAATGACTTTTTTGCCAGCTTAGATAGAGCACTAGCAAAATTGTGCAATAAAGAAAAACCTTTCAGAGGCAGGGAGATGGATTATATGACCCACTAGTCTTTTTCCATCTTTGACTTGCAATGGCTTTATGAAAGCACTTTGTCAGCTCTTCACTAACTACTGTGTACTTAGCTCTGATCAGTCCTGTCAGACTGTGGTTTGGGAAGTTAGATTTAGATATGAATTCCTATCTGAGTCTCTCTGAAATCTGAAAATAGAGTAGTTGAGAATGTATAGGTTGAATTATGGATCAAATGCATCAGCAGGAACCAAGGACGAAGCGTATGACATTAAACTAATGTCAAAGAAAAATTCTCTACTTCACTACTTCTCTACTCACACAGTGTGTTTTCATGCACAGAGCTCTCTCAAGACACTAGCTAACTGATCCTCACAGTATGTCAGTAGATCGTTACACCTCAATTTTTCAGACAGAAAAAGAAAGTTTAGAGAATCTTTCCATGCTACAACTGGAATCAGGAAGAGGAGTATCTTGCCCATTGCCTGATGCTGAAGTCTTCAGTCCATACTGCCACCTAATGCCTGTCTAATATATGTGAGAAAATGCAGCAGGTGAATTGAAAAACCAATCAAATAGAATTTGCAAACTATCGACAATGTTAATAGTTGAAAAAATTATATGATATGTAAATTGATTTCAGGGAGGAAAAGGAGGACAACATGTGGTACGAGGTTGGTGGTGATTGCACGGAGAAGCATTGCTATAGGAGGCTGCAGACAGCGTTCCTGTGCTGGTCTGGTACGGATGTGACCCCTAGCAGCACAGTGCAAAGCCCAGGCACTTCCTCGCCTTTCTGAACACCACTGATGTATCACCCTGATACATCCTAGTTGAGGCAAGCATTGAGAGGAGTTTCCTCATCCCTTAGGGGGCTTCAGGCTTGATATTGCCTACCTGCTCCCCTTCCTGAGGCTAGCATTGCATATGAGCTCCTCCTTTCTGCTAGAGGAGGAAACCAGGCCAGCCTGTGCATAGCAAGTCTTCCTGGAGACCCCAGGAGCCCAGGAACTCCAAGACGTCATTTGTGATTACAGCAGCTGTTTTGCCCTACATACTGATAAGGCCACAAACTTGTCATGGGACCACAACGCCAAACTGCAGCTCCGTCCATAGCAGTAACTTCTATCGCATCATCAGTCACAATTTCATCAGTTTTCAGACCTGCCACAAACAGTTACGGTGTCTATTATTCACAGATTCAGCCATAGCACAGTAATATTCATAGCTACGCAGGCCTCTGTATTGGCCCTAGATGGTTAGCAGCTGCTGAAGCAGACGGATGCACTCACACTGGCACTGGACCCAGTTTACGCAGCCATCAGCTGGGCACCTGCAAGATGCAAGTGTCCTTGCAATAACAAGATGGGGCATACTTGTTGCACTGAGTTAACATTACAGTTCACTCTCATTACGTACCTACCCCCCAGACTAGCTAAGGAAACATACCCACCGCATGCAATTAGCGGTTGCCCAGAGGCAGTATAAAGCAATCGTACCTCTTTTTTCTCAAATTCTGTATCAGCTAGAAAATTCCATTAAGACTAATATTTGCATAGTCTTGCTACTCACTCAGCAATTTTCCTGTAACTATTAGGTTTTGTTAGTATTATTTAATAAATCCTGGTATTTTGTTGTCCAGGCAGTGCTGTTTGCCACTTTGCCACTGGAAGAAAACAAGGGAAAATAAAATGATTTTGTCACCTTGTTGCCATTGTTATGGAGGTGAAATTCTGTTTTGCTGTGGTAGATTAGCCTTTAAATGGGGACAAAAATCAGGCCTATACAAGCACTCTATGTTTTTAAATACAATATACTGAATGTAGGGGTTTGCTTACAAGCAGGGGAGCCTTTAATTGTGAGAGCCAAGCTTTCACCATTGGAGAATATTTCTAATTGCCTTTCTGACGATCATTCAGAAATCCCTTATTAATGTAAGTAGTGACTTGTTCAAAACCAGCAATCCATGCAGAGAAATGTCATTCTATGCCTTTGAGGATTTGGAGATCTCATAGTTTGGTTTTGGTGTAATTCGAGTGGAAAATTGAGTCCCGCATGTCAGCGCTGAAGGCATACTTACCCTTGAGTAACACCGTCTGAGCCTTCAGTCCTGGAAGTCCCCAAGACTTTTGCCTGCCAGGGGTCTGGATGCCAGGCAGACTAGCTTCCCTGGCGTCTTTTCCCCAGTGAAGAGAGCTGCCAAGTGACTGGGAAGTGGGAGAGGCTAGAAACCTGCCAAAGAGATCATGCTTTTTTACTTTCTCAATTTCTCTGGCATAGGCACACATTTGCAGAGCATTTCAGGTTCAGCTAATGCAGCAACTTGTAGTGAAAAGACAGTTTTCTCTACTCTGCCCCCCCCCCAGCAGTTCTAATCTTACCAGAAGATGGCTAAAATCACTGATTATGAACTTTCGTTAGAAAATGTCAAAGAGAAAAATTGATAGCCTAATTTTTAAAAGGCAATGACTGCAAACTTTCCCACTGGAATTCTCATACCCGAAGAAACTAGGTTATTTTCCTGTTTCAGTATCTTCCAAATAGGCCAAATTCAGCTCTGGAGGAAATAACTGTATTTATTGTGGGAGAACTCAGGTTCATCGGAGGTCAGTATTTTTTTCCAGGACAGTCTTGTTATTTCTCTTAATTCTATATGGCAGTCCCACTATACTAAGTAATACAAAAGCACCTGAGGAAAAATACCCTACCCCGAAGAAGGTTCATCCCAAGCAGACAAGAGCAGACAAAGGAGAGGAAGGGAAAGGAGAGGAAGGAAAATTGAAGTTCTTGCACAAGATTGTGTGTATAGGTCTTATTGGTTCTTATCAGTCATCTTCCAGCTTTCCCCAATGCCACTTGAGTTTAAAAACCAAACATTTTTGATGTCCCAGAGCACCACAGTGAAGGAGACCGAGTGTCCATACTCTGCTGTCGAGTTTCCAAGCGGATTCCCAAGCAGCCAATTAAAGCAGACAAGATAGGTACCAAAGGAAAAAATAAATATTCGTCAGCCTCTACCTCATTACAGAATCCAAGCACCTGTCTTCTGTCAGAATCGCTGGAAGGTTCTTGCAAATGCCTAAGTGCATGAATTGTGTCTCTGCGATTACAGCTACCATTGCTCCTGAGGAAGCACTGTGCATCTTGCTAGCTTGCTTTTTGAGCATAATAATTAAAGGCATAAGTGAGGATTGTGAAAAATTCAGAGATACTGAAACTAGAACAGACTTTTACAATCTTAATGGCACTGCCATCCTCCACGTTTCCTTTGCCAATTATTTCGATACAGCTGTTTACTAGACCTGGGAAAGATTGAATTTAGGAAGAAGCAAAATCCTGGTTTTGCCTAAGAGCGCAGACCCACTTTCTTGCTTGCAGTCATGCAGATGCAGTAGTCACTCAAAAGTTGAGACTTGGGTATGTTAAAAAATCCAAAATTCTCTCTCAGAAGAATAATATCCTGTACCTATGAGGCAGCAGACTTGAACAAATTATTTATCTGGGACCAGCTGTAGGTAGCGTAAGGGGTACATGCTAGGCTTGATCCTTTTATCACCAAAGTTATGTGGATACTGTATTTGTATAATGGGAATACTACAGTTTTTATTTAGTTGCTGTTGCTAAAAGCAGTACGTAATAGTGTGATTTGTACTGAAATAGCAACTGTGGTGCATAGACCTCCCCTCTTCCCATTGAGCAGAAGGTGGGACAGAGGGTATTTCACACTGCGATTTCTACCAAGGCCTTTAATTGTTACTATTTTATGCTTAGAAAGAATATATACTTCTGAGCCTGATAGAACAAACAGGTCAGATGGCTGATGTTTTCTTCATAGTGACATTGCTGTAACTATATTACCTGGGAATGCAAAGATAACAGATACAGAAATTGGATTGGAAATGTTCCCAGAATACCTTAATGAAATTTTAAACAAAATAATCATTCCAATAACACACTGATCATCTCTTACAATGTCACGCACAACAGCTAGTGCACAGCACAAAGTACAGGAGGAGGGAGGGCTTACGACGTTGACCAGCTCCCATTAAGGAATAAAAACCTAACAACTGAAGGTGTTAGCTTCGGCTTCACCGTTGACGAGCCTTGATAGTGTCAGTGAAGTTTCTCATGAAACTTTAGGTTTCTCAGGACATTTTAGGGGACAGCGTAAGGGAAAATCTTTCCTTTATAGGTTGTTGGTTTAAATATACTCCCAGTTGCTAGCGATCAGAACGCTTCATTCTTTGACAACTGCCTGCTGGTACACATGGCCAATGCTGGCAGCTCAGCTCTGATGAGATGAAAGTCCTGATCCCAGAGATCACTGTGACTGGCTTTACTGTGCTTTCAAGGAAGGGTTGTAGCTGAGAACTGATCTGCCTTTCCACTTCTGGAGGCCAGTATGATCATGCACGCTGCTTTTGCTTTTTTTTTTCTGGAGACAGATGATTGGCCTTTGGTCATGAAGTCAAAGGGTCTCAAGGACACCTTAGTGCCTTGCTAAAGAGGAATTTGCTGGTGCCAGTGAGAGGAAGGAGTCCATTACACTTGCAAGTGTGCAAGAAATCTGGTCACAAAAAAGAATACCCACAGACCTTTGCAGAAAGAGTTAAACCACTCTTTCTGTGCCAAAATTCAAATGTCAGTTAGCATTTCATCTTAGAAGTTGAAATTCAGGAAATACTCACCAATTCCAACAGAGTCCAACTGTTATTAAATGAAATTGAAAATGTGTTTGCTTTCCTCAGCACTTAAGCAGAATTTAGGTGCCCATTAAAGCTATTGCTTGTTTCAGCTCCTACATTCAATGGAGAAAAACACAGTTTCCCCCATGACTTTTTAAGTCTATGGCTCCTTATAACCTTTATAACTTCCTTACAGACTGAGTACCCCATAATAATGCAGGAGGAATATAACAGTACCTCAACTCTGCTTTCGTGTATTTCTTAAAAGCCTGGCACCTTCGGCGGCAAAACCCTGCTTTGCAAAATCTGGGTTGCTGTTTTTCCATTAGAGCTCAGAAAGTTGTCGGCAGCCAAGCTGTACAGGAGAGCACCTTATTGTTCTGCTTGTCAAATACGATGCCGGGATCATTGCCTGAACGCTTCAGTGCACACCTCACAAATGATAGCTGTACCTGCACGCGGGTTTAATTAGGTACATTCACATGCAGGGGAGATGAAACACTTCAGTGCTGGCTCTGGCAGTACCTATTCCCAGCACTCTGACGTGGAAAGAAAGGGTAAGAGGACTCCTCTTCAGAAGAGAGAGCAGAAGAAGGAGCAAGGAAACCTACCGTTAAAGCTGGTTGGTGCTTCTCATTGCAATAGCTACAATGCAGGCTGAAAGATCCAGGGTAGCAGTGGGGTCCTGCGATGTGCACAGGCGATGGGGAAGGCAGGAGAGGAGTGCCAGTGGTGCCGCGGCGAACCCAGGGCAGGAGTGCAGGGCCAAAGGGAGGTCAGGAACGGAAGCAAGGAGCTTGAAGCTGGTCTACAGTGGTCCTTCTCTCTCTCTGTCTCTTTTTTTTTTTGGCAAAATGAAAGAATGGGACCACAAATTAATATTTCTCTGGTTTTCTGGTAATTGACGCCTTTTACATTTTACTGTTAAGCTGAAGAGCAAAAAGAAAAACCTTTAGGTTTCAAAAGTGTTGAGATGAAATTTTGGATTGTCCTAAAATACGTTATTGGGGGGAGGGGGGAGCACAGGATCTAACCTAATTCACCTGAATTCACGTGTGATCACCAGAGACTCAATTCCATATTACACTTAGCTGCATTTGCTAACAAAATTTCATCTTGCCTTGCTCTTTTTTTTTAATTTGATAATTAAAGTTTATGGTACAACTGTGCTCATGCTGTAGTCTAGATAGATCCCACATGTCTATGTCTGGCTCTAATGTTACTTCTCATAAACTTGCATGCCTTTTAATTTTTTATTTCTTTCTATTTAAATCAAAATTATTTCTGATTTGAAATAGTTTTAGATGTTGGAAAAAAGGTGTTATAAAAATGACATATTGCATGCTTGAGGATTTGATTTTGGTAAAGACAGATGGGTTTAAAAAGTGTTAACACTTTCTTTGGTCGAATTAGACAAATCTTACCAGATCACTGTAATATTTCTACCTAGTGGGTAGGGGATGCTTCTAATCTGTAGACCAGGGTTTGCCCTTGAAGTGTCCTCTGCAGTTAAGGTCCTTATGCCACTTCTATTGATAGATTCTTTGAATAAATGAGAGATCAACCAACAGATAATGGCTTCAGCTCCTTAACATCTGACTGAGGTCACCATTTGTCAGCCAGGCTCTGAAAATGTGAAGAGAGTGAAGAAACAGATGCTGGAGCAAGGTGGTGATTGTTATGGCCAGCAGGAGGACAGGGGCTACAGACACGCTATAGAAGTCCAAAACCTGCATTTCCATCATCATACCGTACTTCGATGCAGCCTTCCCTGCAGCTTGAGCTATTGCACAGCTTCTTGTAGAGAGGGTTTGTCCTGCTAGAAAAAGAGGGTTGTGACCTTGCAGGCTGAAACTGCCGACGAACACCTTTCAAAAGGCAGTGGCAAAACTGTTCTTAATTTCAGCTGTCAAAAATAGAAGGTGTGCCTATGTCAGTCATGATACATGTAGATATATACAGCACTGAATTGATCTCTGGTCCTGCTTCGTCTTAGTATTGCAAACAGGTACCATATAAAAAATACTATTTTATTGCATGTTACATTGTATTTTACAAAACACATAGGAGATATTTTACATGAAAGGTAAATGTGGTTTACCTTTAACAAAGTGTATGGTAAAGTAAGGGTCATAGTTGTTTAAACCACAGGCATAGAAAAGAAATTTATATTTTCATCAAGTATTTCTGTATACAAAATCAGTGGTGAAAAAGTTGAATGAATACAGTTGTTTAACATTCTCCCAAGAGTAATTCCCCTTTTCCTTTGGTTTCCTTTCTCTCTTCTCTTCAGGGATCCTCCGTAGTTTTTGTCCCTGCTCTTTGTCTTCTAGTTCAGAGCGTAGGCTCCCCTGTGGAGAAAACATGGATGAGAAGAGTTTTGTCATTGATTTCAAAAGGAGCTTGGTTTGACTCCAGGTCATCCCCCTGGCCATCACAACACAAGAGCAAGGGCCAAAAGACAAAGTCTAGGAGCTTTTATGGAAATTCAGGGTTTTGTTCTAAATGTACTCAGGTGCAGCATTTCAAAGGCAATTTCCAAGGGTCCAGCCAGGCAATACAAATCAAAAGTACAGTCTCACAGCCAGTCTGACCACTTCGCCTGAGACTGAAAATGATGAGGATTTTCTTCAAGCAGTGCTGAAGCCAACAAGTGCATCAGACCTTTGAGGTTAAATGTAGCCCTTGTGAAAGCCAGTCTTTAATGTCACCGGAGTTATAGCAAGGATGTATTTAGGCCAATGTGCTCAGAAAAATTTGTGGTGTAGAAGTAAAAAACGCCAAGCATGGTTGAAAGGTTCTGGGGCATGTGTGTGCAGATGGGTAGAAAGATGTGATTTCTTTCTGCTCTGTTTGGTATTTGTTTTTTTATTTTTTTTTTTTGAGTAATAATTTATTCTATACAGTGTGCAGTGCAGTTGATTATCTTTATTCCCTCAAATATTCAAAAAATCAAGGCTTACTAGTTTTGACTAAATGAAGAGGTGACAGGTTTCAGGTCACTAAATTGGGAAATGAAATGAAACTGGAAAGTCTGTAGAAGAATACCACCAGGCAAAATCCTAAAAGACAGCTATTATCAGAGGACTGAAGAACAAATGTGGAAAAAATAGGTCTGTGTTTACTGTTTATATGAGTGAAAGAGTGACTGTGATCTACATAAGCTGTGGGCCTGTTATGCTATAAGGTCTGTTTATCTAGGCACAAACCACAGGGTGGACACATATAGCACCAGCTTCAGGGCTCCTGAGGGGACACTTTAGACTGTCCACAGCAAGTCAGTCTGGAGGATTTCATTTAGAGATGCCAGAATGGTATTAATCTGGGAGGATTTTCCAGTGTCAGTTTGCAACTGGATTGAAATCTCTCCCGTCGCTGTGTGTAGACCATAGTAATTGTGTGTGTGCATGTATCTTAACTTTTATGGAGCACAATTTCCCTGTTGAAGAGTCTCCTCTTGAAAATACTTAACTATTCTAAGGTAAATTCAAGGTGATCCCACACCCCTTCTTGCAAATGAGAACAGAAACTATCCTCAAAATGCAGATCAATTGTGTCAATAAAGGCATCTCAGAAAGAATAAGCCAGTAACACATATTTTATTATTCATTTTGGTCTCTAGGAGGTCTTTGCAAAACCATTTAATGAAAAGATGATTTGGGATGTTTGCACTGGATGCGAAGGTGAAACAAAGTCCTTCCTGTTGCTTCCCCATTGCTGTCAGCAGAGGAAAAAGCTGTGATGGTGTTCGTAGCAGGCTTGGACCAGCTGGTGTAAACTGCCCTACCACAGCTGACCTCCACACAGCGGAAGTGGTTGACCCTCAGTATAAATCCACTCCAGTAATTCTGGATTTACCCAAATCTGTCTTTTATTAGCAAATGAAATTCATGAAGTACCTCCATTCGTCTTGTTCCCTTCTTCCTACCTAACCATTTTCCAGAGTAAGACACCCTTCAGTAGAATACATTTCACTAGGTTCATTCCCCTAAAGTTTATAAACAACAAGCCACATAGGCAGAGCATCATGTCTGCTCTATCTGCTTCGCTTAACTCTGTATGAACTGTGTTTCCCTGCACAGAAGAAAACAGCTTGCAAGTCCCTAACAATAATCAAGACAGTGCAAAAGATGGTACTGAGTAACGACCTCAGCATAGCTCAAACATCCAGTGGAGCCTTGACAAAAGCCTCCCACAGTCCGCATCGTGCAGAGCCAAACTCCAAATTATCTCTTGGTGCAACCGTCTTGATTTGCCCTGCCAAATCAAGGAGGAAGTAACACCACGCTTTAGCTCGGCACCAGGACCCAGTTATTGGGGTTTCCCACTCCCAAGACTGGTGCTTGCCTTCCCACTGTCCAGTGCAGGAGAGGGATGGGAGTGGGCACTGGGGAAGAAACCATGCCAGCAGGCTGGAAATTGCTGTACAGGTTGCAGGAACTAATCAAACCCCCACTGGAGAAGAGAGGGACCAACGGAAAGTGTTTCTGCATTCTGTGCCTAAAACTCACCTGGGAGCAGGGTGCTGGAGCTCGGGTGCCTGCCCTTGGGGCTGCCGGGGGGTTTGTCCAGTGACCATCCTGTATCTGACAGCGGCACCGTTGCAACCAGCAAGGGCTTGAACACCTGCACGGCAGGGCTGCTACCGACCCCGTCCCTGACGCAGCCCCCCCGGGGAAGCACAGCCTACCCGGCCCTCGGGGGCAGGTGCTGGTGGGAGAGGAGGGGGACTGTGGGTGGCTTCCTTGGGCTCTAGCACAGACTGGCACCGTTGCCCAAGCCTGGTTTAGGGCCTGGTCCTTACCCATCAGTGTCCACAAGGCAGGCTCCACCAGAGGGCACAGCCACCCAGCAGAAGTGGGGAGCTGGGGCAGCGGGAGAGGCAGCAGCAGGAGGATGCTCCTGGGAGCAGAGGTCTCCCAGCAGCTAGCAGGGCTGGCTCTGCCGACCTCAGATGCACCCTAAAAGGAGCTGGGGTTCTTCTTTGAAAACACACTGGTCCCAGCCGCTTTCCAAAGAGGCGCAGCATCTGCTTTTGGCACTGGAGCACGTGATGGCCTGGTCTGAGCAGCTGGAAGGAAGCTAGCGCAGCCAGAATGTCACTTTCTCGCAGTGCTACTTTTCATCTTATTTTGGATGTGTGCATCAGGCAGGCTTCCTAAGGCAGCAACTGAGGGTTACCATTTCTTCCCACTGATCTGTTACTAGATCCAGCGGTAACTGATACAAGGTCAGGATTTATGACTGAGACCAGAATTTTACCCTCATTCTTTGTTTGTAAAAACCTTCCACTAATTTTGAGATTACCTGGAGACCAGTGTGCTTCAATGACTGAATTTCTTGTGTTGCATGAAACAGAAAAACCACCATCTCTAACCTGTAAGATGATGATGTTTTTGTAGCTGTTGTGGCTTGTCCACCTGTGAGCCGTGGGGCTGAGAGGGGGGCATGGAGACCTTTCCTCACTGAGCTGGGATAGCTCTGCCCCCTTTCCCCTCCATTAGCCTGTGCAGCATTTCAAAGGGGACAAAGCGGAGGCATCCCCTCCTTTTGAGCCAGCATGTGCAGGGAAATTGATATATATCCTTCAGGCATATGCAAATCAGGACACACGCCCTCCTTGTGCGAGGGATTGCTCAGGGAGCCCTTCTTCCAACGGTGCCTCCCAACGATCATTTTAGCTCTGCGTTCTCCCCAGTCAGGGCTCTCCCTCTGCAGCATAATTAAAAGCACGCCTGAGTTTTCTCTATTTGTCTCAGTAGATCATCATGGGTAAGTGCAATTCTTGTATGATACAACATGACAGTAATTAACACCTAGCTACAGCATTACGGCACCTACATCTTTCTTCACTGATGACCACAAATCACAAACAAGCATTTGCACTATTAACGGTATGAATATGGCACATATGAATTTTGAGGACAGTGTATGTAGCAGATAAGCAACATAATAATTATGCTTTGTACATAAAATAACACTTCTTCCTAAGGCTCTCCAAACTTTCGATACTCAGTAATGAATTCAGACCCGTTGTATCTACTGTGATGGGGGAGTTGTTAGTTTCCCTCTTTAGAGAAAAACTGAAGCATAGGAGCAATTTGTCAGAAGTGTTTTGGAAACTCTGCCATTGACCAGTTTAGGCTCAATGAATAAAAATTTTTAAGTTCACAGTTTTGGGTTATAACCATAAACTGTCTTTGTGCATGTCTGTTTCTGGGGCCTGAGTGAAGTCCAACATATATTCTGTTGATTCCTTTAATTAAGAATAGGCACTTTGACCTTCAGAGCCCAAGCCAAAAGTTTCTGGTGACACAAATTATACACATATGAAGCGAGTGATGAAATTTCCTGTCTTCTGGGTGTTGGTTTGAACAGACGAGGTGCTCAGGTAAGAAATGCGTCGATTCACTGTCCTTCCTAAGGAAGCTAGTGAAGAGCCCTGGATGGAAATGCAAAGAATCTTCCTTTGGTCAGGTCCTCATGGTGATCAGGGGTCATATCTGAACTCTGCTCATTCAAGCCTCCATTCAATAATCATATGAGCTTGCCAGAAAACTCATCTCTCTTCTTTGGATTGTCCTGGAAAAGGGAGAGGGAAATAACTGGGAAAAGGAGCACAGGATCAAAGAGAGTGGTATATTCTAATTGCCTATGGGAAGGCAATTCTTATCCCTGGAAAGGTCTTTCACAATATCTGCACTTTAAAAATGCTGAAAAAACCCCATAGTTCCAGATTTTATCACCCTTTTTTTTCCTACATTCAGTAATACCTAAACAGACATATTCACATCCTACCTTATGTGCATGTGACAACTTATGGCTTAATCCATTGCATCAGAACTCCGAAATCCCTGATTTCCAAACTGGGATCACTTCAAAGAGGGGCCCTCTTCCACATCAAGTGCAAGCCAATGAAGCCAAACAAACCTGAACTTGCCTCTTTGCGGTCTGAATAGCTGGTCCAGGGCTAATCTATTAGTGGTTACTGAGAAGTTGTTTCTGCTGTAATCTTGCCCTGCTGCAGGCTTATCCTTGGACAACACCTTGCTGTAGCAATATGCATTTCCCAATGTACAGATGGGTAGATAGATGACCACTGAAGCAGTAAAACAAGATGAAAACAAGCAGATAGCTGAAACTGAGAAACAACCTGTCTGCTCAGGTTTATGTAAAACCCCAAGAGAATTAACACTTCACATTTTAGCACCCTCACCATACTTTGCAGGTGGTCTTTCTTCCCCTGCCCATGCTGCAGGCCCTGGGCCTAAAGCACTGTTGGAAGGGTCGGCCACTGCAACCCGCTGGCTCACCTGGCCCTTTTGAGAGAGAGTGCAAGGGGACGTCCCCAACTCCAGCTCCACCACCACCCACACTACTCACCCTCTCCACGAGCCAGACTTGACCCTTCAGGGAGCCATTGCAACTCACTGCATGAGCTACTTAAGCTACTTACGATCCTTTTTTTTTTTTTTCAGGTGTCTTACCCACCCACCATAGTGAGCTGAATCAGCTGACAGAGGGGTCAGGGGAGTGCCAGGGGTGGGGAAGCAGCGGGAGTGCACGACCAACAGGAGAGCAGGGAGCAGAAACTCCCCTTCTGTGGCAACCACATTGGCTCAACCCTTCCACCCAGGCAGTCTCTGCCTGCTAGTGTGGCAATCAGTTGGAGCGCGGAGAGCAGGATGACCTGTTATTTTGGAACACTCCCCAAATAGCAGTCATCCTCCAAACGGCTGGCAGCCTCCAGAAGAGTCATGCCTGTGGCTTCTCTGTTGGAACACAAACAGCTTGTGGCACACAGGTGTGGTCATGTACCCAACTGCAGGTGTCTGCTTCCATGGGTAGGTGGGCTAGGGTATCCGGCACATCTCTGGGGCCGGTAGACTAGACACAGGATTTAGGCTGCTGGCTGCTGGAGGCCGGGAGGGATACTGGAGGACACCTCAAATGGTGCTGTCAGACTCCCATCCCTCTGAAAATGAGTTGAGACCAAAGTGACTAATGTCAGAGTCCTCAACCCCAGCTACACTGATAAAACCGCCTGGCAGATGGGGTATTACTAGAATGGAGCATCCGTGGCAGAGCCGACCCACAGACTTCCACATACCTCTGAAACAGTAACAGCAGATTGAACCTACATATGGGTACAAAAGCTTCCTCTTGACCCTACTGACTTCCTATAAAAATCCTGGTGGTGTTATTATCATCTTCATTTGTTATTTTTTCCTGCATTCACTCAAATGCTAACATAGAGCTTTTTTTTTTATGCCAGGAAAAAGCAGTTCTGAGACCATGAAATACCTGTGTGGTCCAGAAAATGTTCAGAGATATATTTAAAAATTAAAGGCAGCCCTTTAAATACAGATTCTCTGTGCAACTGTGCAACTACTTTTCTGTATGACTTCTCTTTCTTGTGCTCTGAAGTGCATGCAACTCTAAATTGCAAAGTAAAGTTCTTTCATAGACTATTTTTTGCACAGATTCCAGATGGCACAGAGGAAGTGACTTTGCTATGTAAAGCTAAAGATTTTAGAGGTGGTGACTACAGAGATTTACTCAGCTTTCGTACCCCCTTCATCACTGACTGCAGGATTAGTCCAACTGATGAAGCAAAAGAACAAGAGAAGAGCTCAGCAATCATTTCCCATTTTCAGTTTTGAAGAAGCAGCCTGGGTACCTTTTCTTTTTTTTTTTGTAAATCCCTAAAATAGAATACAACCAATATTTGTACAGTTAAATGTTACATTGTTACGTGGAAGAGCAAGACCTTCTTTTTCCCCTTTCCAATCAGTGAGCCTTTGTGTATACCTGTGTGATCTCATCAGAAGCAGGGAGGTTACGCAGCATAACTGATCACTGAGTCCTGTCCTTCATTGAAACAATCTATGCATGGGATTTGTGTAGCACGTTCACATTTGATTTAACAGTGGTAAATAACAGTAATCTTAACCATAATAGTTAAAATTAACAGGAATTAATCCTGTTATTGCCTTCCTGCTGAAGCAGCCGAGGTGACGACTTTCATCTTCAAGTGGGCAGCGAGTGGGCTGAGCACGATTTCCAAATGCCATCCCGGACTCTGTTTCCTCAGATGGCAAGTCCGCCACCGCATCTCGTCCCCACTGAGGTCAGCAGGAGTTTCCAGGGCCACTGCAAGATACAGCACAAAACCCTGTAGCAGAATCACGATCTGTATGTTCTGCAAGCTCTGACGGTTGGGATAGAGCCTATGAGCCATTTGGCAAAACCACTGTCGCATAGCAGTTTATTCAAGGAAGGGAGTGAACTGATTTGTTCAGGAGAGAGACCAACATCAGTTGGGCTGGCTCTGGAAGCAGCTAAACCTGCACAGAGCAGAAGCAGGTGAAGAGTCCAGGACTGCTTGATGACAGTTTCCTAATCACAGCTGGCAGGCAAGCTCCATGCCAGAGGCTGAAACTGTGAAGAGAAAAACTCAACCACAAGATTTTTGGGGTGTCCAGTATTTTGTTCTGTGGCCACTTCATCGAAGTGCCTGTCATTGCAAGATTTTGAAATATGTAGAAACAGGCTTTGAAGAAATTAAAAGCACAAAAAAGTAAGGGAAGCTAAGGTTCAAGTACACATACTTGTTGCTATCTTTGTATCTATCCACACATCACCAAAAATATACACATACTCACCCATAAAGAGAAACCTATAATAACATCACTCAACACCTGAAGTAGTGCTTTCTGCTTCTGTGGCTCTTTTGTACCGCAACGTAAAATTATATTGGTCTTCAGAACATGGTTGTACAGACCCAAATATTTCAACCACCTTTCCCATTCTTAACCTAATTCAATTAAATAGTATTTTCATTCAATTAAAAAGAAATGTCAAGCAAATATATAGATCAACATCAAACACCATAAAACGGTTCCTATTCCAACCTCTGCCACAGACTTTTAGCATGACCTCAGCATGCAGACTGAGGTGGTTCAGTGTAAGCATCCAGCTCCAAACTGGTGTGCACATGTTTAAACTTTTTGCCTTTTGCTTCTCTGTCTTGCCTTCTTCCCTTAAAAAACAGATCATTTTGTTGACCTGTCAGCAATGAAAGTCAATCTGTTTTCTCTCAGATTTACTGATATTGTCCAGCCCAAGGCTGTAGGGAAGGAAGTATGGTGTTGGTGTCGTGCTTTCCCCGGCTTGTAGGGATGAAGCACTTCACAGGTCTGCAGATATACTGGCAGATAATGTAGAAAAAACCCTCTTGTCTTTTGCCTATGAATGAATGCCATCTGGGACATGCTTAGAACTGCTACTAGTGTATGCAAAGATGGGAAATTCAGATTCTGAGATTTGTATGGCAGTGGCTATAACGAGGGAGGTCTTGCTGTGGATTGCATTTTATGCACAAGACTTCGTGTGCTTTGAAACCACAGAGATTTTCCACTTCTCGCCACAAACCACGGCCTAGAGCTTCAGCATGAATTTAAAAACGCTTCTGCTTCTTATGGCTGTGAAGAAAATACTGAGGGAGGCTGAGGAGGTGAACCGTGTGAAGACAAAGATATAATTATCCCACTTAGAACCACAGTGAGCTTTTATCGAGCCAATCTCAGCCATAGCCCCGACAACGAGGAGGGGCAGATTTCCGTCCGAGGTGCCCACGAGGGCAGCACCCTGGAGCTGCTGCCTGGCCCCTGCAGAGCACTCTGCAGCTTGCTCCTGACCATCGTCATTGCTGTTGTAACTGGCACGAGCTGCGTTAAAAGTGTTGCAGAAGAGCTTAGATCTAGCTGGTTTCAGAGCACGGAGGTGATTTTTAAGTGCGTGACCAAGCCGAAGGCCCTGGGTGTTGTAGCATGATAGAACGCGAGTACATTGAGACGTGGGTTATTTTACAGACCTGAAAGATGACACAGTAATTCTGCTTTAAATTCCCCTATAATATTTTAATTCATATTAGTGCTTACTATTGATTTATTATGAGCTGACGCTTGCCAAGTACAACAATTTGTTCATAGGGTTTGCTCAGGCTTACCACTGCAGCCGTCCAAGCAGCTTCCCAGCTGTCTGTGGTTGAGTCCCAGCGTAATGCAGCAGCACAGGCTAACCCGATTCGCAGGCCTGACTTACCAGGTAGACTGGGGCTGCCTATAAACATCCCTTGGCCATTTTTTGTTTATTCCGTGGCACATGAAAACTTGAAAACTTCCTTTTTGCTAGGACCTGTTAGGACCGGCTAGTAGCCCTAGGGAGATGCCTCATTCATTCTTGATACCATTTCCCTTTATCTTATCCAAGGGAACCACCTAATTGCTGCTAGATTCTGGGGTCTACAGGAGAATCCAGTTTTCCATGACTTCCACTATTTGTATGTCGCTTTGCTTTCAAGTGTGGCAAAATCACAGACAGAGAGATTAAATGCTTTAAGGCATTAACTGATACAGCTGGACAAAAAGCTCTCAAGCACCCAGGCCTCCTTCAATTTTTTGTTTGTTTTAGTAATTGATGTTATGTTTAAGTCACGATGTCAACTCTCATTGCCACTTACTATACCTTATGTTGACTTGTCGGCAATATAGCATCTCATTTCCCAGCAGCTGCTAAGAGTTTAGCTGAGACTTCTCTATACCTCAGTACAAGAAACTATTCAAAATTACTCCTTACAGCAGTAGAAACCTAATGGTTTTTGCAATAAATTATCACTGTGACAGGGATGAAAATGTATTTGCTTAGTAACAAGAATGATAACGGTAAGGCACCCAACCTGATTAGGCAGTTCTTTGTAAATCCTGAATGGACCTGCTTGTGTTATTCAACCAAAGGGTCTTGGATAAAATGGAAATGGCATTAACAGCTATCTGGTATAAAATGAAGCATTTAGCTGCTGCGCCTTCTATACAGCCTTAGGAGACATGGTAAATGAGGGGAATAAAATGTAATGCTCAATAACTATCCGTTTACCAAACAAGATGGAGACCCCATAGAAAAAAGCCATGAAAGTATGCACATGAATGTATGCAGAGGGACTGAGATTGTATTCCCTGTCTCTCGAAGACCTAGTTTTGAAACCTTATCATTCTCCCCACATCCTTTCTCCTGAAAGGTATTTACAACTTACACTTCAAGTTCCTGCTTTTATGTGAGAATTAATAAAATTACTTTCAAAATGGTTTCATAAAAGTTACTTCCCTCTAAAAAAGACTATATATTTTTTGTTTACTATTCTTTGATGCAATTGATCTAAGCGACTAGAAGCAGGGCTTACAAACTCCACAAGGCCAAGAAGATTTTATGCGTTCTTCCATCGTCCGCGCAGGTTTTGTAAGTGACCCTGATCTTCAGTATTGACTTCCAGATAGTCCTGTAGTAGGGGATATTTCAGGTAGCCCCCATGGGAGTGGGACAGAAAGGGAAGAAGCATACACTGCGATTGTTCACCCTGTGAAGAAGTCCTGTGAGCTATAGAAAACTTGGAGAAAACCCTGGCGTGCTTTTGAGACTCATACTAATCCCAGTAGTGTTTAGTGTTTCAAGGCTGTTACTGTATTTCCTGAAGCTCTTATGGATGGTTTTCAAGCGTTGCTGAGACTTGAACTTCAACGTGATGCCCTGCACAGTCAGCAGTTGTGGGGGCAACAGCCAACCTCACCCAAAGCCCCATGGCCACCCTAACCCTTGAGGAGCCCTTGCTATAGCATTTTATGGCCTTCATCTTCATCCTGTGTACCTTGCCAGCTCTAGCTCTGACTCTGGAAAGCCACCAGTGTGAGAGAGCAGGTCGCAGATCTTCTGGTCAATCTGCCACTTCAGGGTTTCAGAAGTCCATCTGTGCACTCCAGAAACTTTGCATGTGGGGCAATTCTGTTCTGAAGAACTGTTTTCTGGAGGAAAGCAAGCCCCAGACCATAAACTTCAACCCACCAGATATTAATGAAATAATTGGATGGTGTAAGTCATTAAGACACCCAAATTTCTAGTCCAAAATAATTTGGAGTTGCAGAAAAAGAGATTGAATTTTTTTTCCCTCAAAGTTAATATTTCTGGTAACCATCTCTCTGTAACAACTTCACTTTTAAGACAGAAAAAGTATTCTGCCACTCATGTGAGTAAATGTACCAGACACACAAATTGGGGCCCAGATTTCCTTGTTTATTTCCTAGTCACTTTTGACCAAAGAGCGTTGACATACACCAGCACTTGTCGATTCACACATTAATTTCTCCACACCTCTGTGTTAAAGATATTGTTCAGATGGATGAGCAGCATCACCTGAAGCCTTTAACGGAGCGAGTGCGGACGCGCGCTGTAGTGAGGGCACCACCAGGAGGTATTTCAGCTGGAGATGGCCCATCCGTGTACAACCCTGCAGGAAGCTTCTGGCAGAAGAGCAGGGGACTTGGGCCGATGTCTGCCATGGGGCAGCATTTATCCTCTGGCACGATGGCAAGGAGCAGTCCTGTGGCTCAGAGCCCAAGCACTGCAGCTGTGAAGAGACCTTCCCCCCACGCTTCATCCAGCCGCACAATGTCAGCTGCGGCTGTGTTGGAGCTGCCTCCATCCATCTTCCCCCATCTGCCTTCGGGTCCCCGTCCACTGAAACTGCCTCTCGTGGAGATTTGGAAGACTAACGTGCGCCTTGACGGGCAGGTCTTTTGGAGCAGGAGTGCGAAGGAAGCCAGCTTTGCCCAAACACCTCTCCACCACCCAGTTCATTGGCCACGGAAAGATGATGTGAAGCAGTTTTGAAAACCCTGGCAGCTCTCTGAGCTTCTCCATCTGGAAAGCAAGGTCACGACTGCTTCTCTTCCCCTTTGTCTCGACTATACAGACAGTATGGACTATGGGACCTTGACCCATTGTAAGCCTCTGGGTACAATAGTAATAAATAACAATTCAGCATCGCCTTGTAGTTTCAGCCTGAGCAGTGAGATGTTTTGTGTTTTGCTTAAAACCCCCAGTCAGATGACAACGTGAGCAACTCAGCCCTCATTAGCAAAAAAGAAGAGTTGTAATTGTCAGGAAAAAAGAAGTGAAAAGCTGAAAAACATAACTCTGAAGAGCAGAATCGTCAAAATGCAAGCAGGAACATCAGACCAGCTAGCTGTTGATGTCCCACAATTTGAGGGCTCCCTTTTTTATATTTCCCTCAGTGCTTGGCTTTCATGACATTAAGCACTTCCACGTCAACGAGAACTGGAGTCCAGGAGAGCCAAGAGCACGCTGACCTGTGCTGGATGTGCTCATTTGTGGCTAGCTTTCTCGACATGAAAGCTGTTCTCCTCCTGCCTTCAGACTGCAAGCTCAGTGGGGGCTGGAACTAGTTTTAGCCCAGCTCGTCCCGCAAAGCGCGTCCAGGGTGCTGCAGGAGCCGGAGGAACACAGCTGGAGACTCCAAAGTGTGGCAGATGAGACGGGAAGGCAAAATAAGCACACCGTGCGCCCTAGCTGCGAGGGGAGCTGAGTGGCCGATAGTTACCCCTGGGATCTCTGCCCCACGCTCCACCAGCCCCGTCCCTGCGGCAGCACCCAAGAGCGGGTCTGCGCACAGCGGGGAGCGCGGGGTGCCCCTCTGCAGGGCAGTGCCCCCCGCACCGGGACACCCCGCTGCAGCCCCTGACCGGGCCGGGCCGGGCCGCGGAGGTGCTGTAAAGTAGGGGATGCGATGTACTGGGGGCTGTGATGTACAGGGGGTATCACGTACCCGATTTTACACCACAGGGTCCGCGCACGGGGGGGTCGGCAGCCACAGCAGGTGCATGTTGAATTTAAATGAAAAAGGACACGGGGGGGTGGTACACTGGGGGGGAGGGGTACGCGTTTGCTTTTCTGGCTAAATCTCAGTTTGTGCTTTATTTCCCGGGTGTGCGGGGAGGGCACGCGGGGCGCCGTGCGGGCTGCCTATTTTTGCAGCTATTTTTGGCGGCCCGGGACTGGCGGGGG
>Ga0065711_1000694_pt1 | contig 57633 bp, 22 predicted proteins | sample Hoacrofraction12_FD_59098 | JGI IMG/M metagenome (GOLD analysis project Ga0065711, IMG submission 59098) | Hoatzin crop microbial communities from Cojedes, Venezuela - Epithelial fraction 12 v2 (version 2) | ecosystem: Host-associated > Birds > Digestive system > Esophagus > Crop | place...
CGGAGCACTGGAACAGGCTGCCCAGGGAGGTTGTGGAGTCTCCTTCTCTGGAGATATTCAAGACCCTCCTGGACAAGGTCCTACGCAGCCTACTGTAGGTGACCCTGCTTCGGCAGGGGGGTTGGACTAGATGACCCACAGCAGTCCCTTCCAACCCCTACCATTCTGTGATTCTATAAATGGAACCTATTTTCAGTTTTCATGTATGTAGGTGGTCAATAAGAAGATATCTTCATATAGCTGTCCAATTTTTTTCCTTCTGTTGTTACAGTGTTCTAGGTTTGCTTTTATTTTTCACTGAACTGGCGTAGCTGTTTAAACACGTGTGGCATCAACTGTTTTTGTTTTTCTTTTTTTTTTACTTTCAGAGAAAGTTAATGATCCTTTTCTGTCCTGGATTTCGAATACGTGGTGCTCTAGGTTTTCTGGGTCCGTTTAAATGTCCTATTAATTTTCTTCAGTTTTCAGTAGCTCACATAAATTAGCACATTTTCCCACCTCACTGTTACCGTAATTTCCTCTATCGTATATTTTCTTTAATTAGTTTGATGAACCCATGTTCTATTTGTTCTGAAACTGAAAACTGGAAACTAATTTCCATATCATGGGAAGACATTCCTGTAATCTATTACTTTGTTTACCTCTTGAGTTTTATCAGAACTCTTTCTTTGATATATTGGTTATCCAAATGTCTTTTTTCTTTTTTTATTTCTTTTTTAAATGAATTTTTTGACCCTGCTGGGCAATCCTAATGAATTGGAAGCTCATAAGTTTACATGACAGAATTTATGTTCAACTGCCTGTTTTATAGATCTTCCTTGGATTTTTGTGTCAGCCTGTTAACTGAGTTATGCTCATATCTAGGATTGCCACTAGCACTTTTTTTCACATTTCACATAAAAAATATATTGATAAAATGATTAGTATAAGCTAATCATTGCCCAATAAGGACTAATAAATTGTTGAATAGGTCGGTACTGTTCTATATACTACTTATAATCATAGCTTGTTATCGTGTGAGTACATTCAACTGATTTTTCTTATTGTCTATGAACAGGCTGCTTATTTTTACCATGCTATCAACTAAATCTTTGTTAATCTTTTGTAAGGTGTTAGTGTCCTCTGACCACATTTTTACTAGTAACTTGGGCAATTACGGTACATTTTTCAATAACTTTTCAGTCACCTAAGAGCCTTTGCTTTGATTTAGAGCTGGGTGTGTGGACACCTTGTGTCCTTCTAACCCTTCAGTTGAAACATCTCTCTCAACTTTTGGTTAAATGTTGTCTGCCTCTGACTTCTAATTTAAATGATTTCTTTTTTTTCAGTATTTCCTGTTGCAACATGGTCTTTGACAACTTTTCCATTTTGGTAAATTGCAGATCACCCACTGTTAGTGTCCTGTGATATGTCTGCAAGAGACATGGCTCTGGAAACCTAGTAGATCTCTTCAGTCAGACCATTCCTGTGGTCTCCAACATTAAATGTTCTCACCTGAGGCTGCAGGCCTTGCGTGGGCATAACTCGGATGGGAATTTTCTTCAGACTGTGGCTGTAAAGTTTACGCTGTTCTTCAGCTCACATGTGAAGTTATGACGTGTTTTTTTTTTCTTTCCACTAACATGATTTCTGGAAAAGGCTTTTTTATAGTAAAAGGAGGCTCGTCTTGCATTCTCAAATCAGAGAAATACTTCTAATTATATATTGGAACAGGATGGGTTGGTGGCCTCTTGTTTTCCTGTGATCTCTTATGCTTAGTCTTTATGGCTACATCTCAACCAGTAGACTTGGAGGTATTTCTGGGTCCTGAGACGAAAGGAGTGTCTCATGCAATATTCTAACCCTGTATCTTTCCAAAGTCTGGCACACAGCTGCTTTCTTCTTGCACCTGTGGACAGCCTGCTGATTTTCATGATAAGGAAACTGAGGGATACAGGCAAAAAGAAGCACTTATTAAGGGGTCCTGCCAGATCTTTGTTCTGGATGACTGAAGTATGCCCACTGCTAGAGATGGCTTTTGTTTGTGCTCACTCACGTTAAATATGATTCAGTATGTAGTTACTAGGTTTCTTTCACTGATGTATAATGTGTATGGATAGGGTTACTACTTAACCAAAAAGTGAAAAAGGAAAATAGAGGTACACAATTATGAATTAATTAGGAAATTATTATTCTATTATAACATTTTACCACAACTGTAATCTATTACAACCATTATGTGTCTCTATTGAATTTCTTGCTGACAAATGGCTTTGTGTAGTCTGGATTTAATACTTACAAAATGTGATCGCAGGAAGAAACTGCTTTTCTGCATCTTGTAATGGGACTTTTTTGTCAATTCATTTGAATGTGACAGGAGGTCTGACAGACAACTGATGAACCATAACAGTTTTCAGAAAAAGTGTAGGATTCAGCCTGTAAAAACTGACATAATGTACGTGAACATAATTTTTCAACATTCTCAAAACATGCATCAAATACGTCTTGAATATTCTTTGCTGCATAGAGTCAGACAAAAAGCAGACAGGCAATAATTAAGAAGGAGCTACAACAAAAACTGACCCGGGAGACAATCTTGTTTCATGGCTATTGTTAGACGTTCTTTTTCATTACTTGTAATGAAAAGTAAACGATTTAAAGCTGCCTCGTGTGCACGTGTCTGGTTTAGAGTAGCTCAGCCCAGATCAGCGAAAATGGAAACATGCAACATGACTTTGCAAGGAGTTTTGCAGTGTGCATTTTGCAAAGTATTCTGAGCGGCTGCACTCACCTCATGCATTTCACCCGTGGTGTTTTACACCTCGTGCAGCTCTGTGCAGAGGTGCTGACCAAGCCAGTGCTGCTCAGCCTCTTTCGCCCTGCTGGCTACCATGCCTGAAGTAGCTTCATTAGCAGTAGTTTGGGTCTTGATCTTCAACATGGACCTCCACAGTATGCAGGGGTACACAATATCATCCTCCTGACACATCAGTTGTGTTTGGGGCAGGTATCATTCATGTTTGCTTTCTGGGACATGTGAAAGACCACTCTCCTGCTTCTGCACAAGAGAGCTCCTGCTAAAAAAGTGATTCTGACATAAATCCAGGGCAGTACCTATAGTACAAGAGTTGTGTGGGAGGCTTTTCGTTTGAGGGTTTTTTATGGTAATCTTTGGCAGTGCAAATGTTGGTATTTTCTCCAGGGATGCTCTCCCACTGGAAAAAGCATGTTTTTTAGCCTTTGCTCATTTTGAGTCACCTGCACAGCACAGCTAAAATATTTATGCAAATAAAAATGCACAAAATATTCTGTGCTAATCTGTACAGAGCACAGGCAGAACAGGGTCAGCTCCTCAGTCTGCTGTCATCTTTTCATGTTTATTTAGACAACCGGCATGTTTGTTTCTTCTGCAGCCTGTAAACATTTTAGAACAGAGGCTGTCTCCCAATTTCTATCTGCACGACAAAGGGCAGTGAAGCCCAGATTTTAGCTTTGTCCCCTGGAAACATTCAAGACCAGGTCAGACAGGGCTCTGAGCAACCTGATCTAGTTAGCAGTGTCCCTGCTTGCTGCAGGGGGGTTGGACTAGATGACCTCTAGGGGTCCCTTCCGACCCAAAACTTTCTATGATTTCTATGATTTCTACGAAAGTATTTTCAAAATGGCTTTGTGGCAACTCTATAGACCTGCATTTTGATGCCAAAAGTCTAAGATAAAAAAGAATGTTGTGGTCTCTTTTTAGTCCTGTTTCTGTCCAGGCTTTGCTAGCACGTGCCTGTAGTGGAAAGCAGGGGGTTCCGTGGTCATGATAGAACTGGAATGTTTCTAGGGGGTATGTATGGAATTTCAAAAACTGAAATCATTATTTTCCTCTTGCTCAAACTGAAAACTTAAAAAGAAAAGATGCAAACTACTTGTGAGGCATCACGGGCATGATTTTTTCTGGAGAATAAGGGATATCCTCTTTCGATAAGATAGTCTTTGTTCTTCCTCCTTGCTGAAACTGTAGTGGAATGCAGAAGTCCAGAAAAAGGCTAAAATCTTGGGGTGGTAGATAGTGCACGAGTGTGCAATTAAGATGGGATTTGTACATCTCAGATGCCTACAATCCTAGTGCACAAGGGGTAGCAACAAAGCTGTGCTGTTTAGCAGCAAAAGCAGAGATCACGGCAAATCAGCTATATAAGCTTTGTTTCACCCGGTAGTATGGTTTCCAGTTTTTGCTAGACAGAGGCTGAAATAGTTCAGAGGCCTCCTTCTGTCAATATCCTTCTGGTATTCCTGCAGGGCAGAGACTTGACACACAGCATGAACTAGAGCAGAGACAGAGCTGTGTGTCATCTGTACATTGGGTGAAACTCCTCTCTATGCATACGTGTGATCGTTCCAAGGAGCTCTTCATCAATACCCTGGACTTCCTGCTCTGCTGAGAACTGTTATTACAGGACCTGTTGGGACCTGCCATCAAAGGGTAGAGTTATTGAGTTATTTTCTTTGATATTGGTGGTTTGCATGTCAAGTCAACAAGTGTAAAATCTCATGTAGGTGGAAGTATTTATTTTCAACAGAATATGATTTGGAAAACTTGGAAGGGACAATCAAAGTCTGGGTAAAAAGAAGTCTGCCATCTGATGTGAAGTATTGCTGGATGTTCTGATGTTAGGTCTATACTCAATGCTTTGACAGTTTTAAGAAGTCAACAGCAACAAAAAACCCCACTCTCAGAACAAAAAATTAGAAGTGTGGTGCATGCAAGATGGCTCTGATAGGGTGTACCTCCAATTTCTGTTTCACTTGGGCTTTTTCTTTCTGTTTGCAGAGACTGGCCGGATGAGATGACAGCTTTTTCTGGTGGCCCTGTTAGTAGTTTTTGCTAACAAGGAAAGGAGAAGGGAATAATTCTCTGCAATAATGTTGACTTCTTATGTGATACCGGGTAAGTCACCTGACTATTGTGTGCTTAGCTTCCTCAAAAAGAGAACAATACTGTTTCTGTGCTTTACACAGGTGTTATGACTGTTGGTGTGAATAAAGAATATTTTGTTTTTCATGGGCTGAACCAGCACAGAGTGTTTTTAGTTCTCTTTTATTTTTTTAAAGAAAAGAATGTTTCCGATCAATCAGTGTGCTTTGTCCAGCATATACTGAGTTGTCCCATTATGCTTTATAAGTTATCTTTTTCTTTTCTTTTTTAAAAATTTAGGTCAATTTTTAAATGAAAACTGCCTTTCTGGGAAGAGCACTTTTCTTTAGACAATGTTAAAGCAAAATGATTTTTACATTTCAGATGGTGAAACTCATAGCATTTCTGAAATAGCTTTGTCAGAAAAAAAACTCAACTAGTCTGACATGTTTAATTACCTCCTGCTCCACCCCCCCCTATATTTTTTTCAGCTGAACCTCTGTGTGTGAGTTTATTATAACAGTAAAATTGTTTGAAAGGTGTAGTGTCCAACTTACAGACCAAGGTGCATAAAAGAAAGCTGCGGTGACTTTAAAATACCTTTGCAGCCTTTAGACTCCAGTCTGATTTATAGATATTTGTATTATGTGTCTCCTTTCCTGGGGCTTCCCAAGGAGTCACAGGAGTGACCGAATTTCTTCTGTGTTAAATGTCAGTGCTGAAACTTTTTTCTGGAGTCCTGGCCTCAGTGCATGTTTTTATCCCAATGCATATACAGGGCACCTCAGAAAGCAACTGTTGAGTACTTTACTGTAATTTTTGGCTGTGGCCTTGTAGAGACTGCCTGTGCTGTCCCTCAGTGCAGATCATCATGTGCCACAGCCCCAACCACCAGCAGTACCTGCACCACTGGCTTTTCTAAAAGTCTGTGGATACCTTGATTCAGAGTTATGGTTAGGATGCAGTCAGATATTTGGACAAAAATACCTATCTTCTTGATCAAGGCACGAATGCTAATAAAGGCTGGTGGTTTGCCTGATAAGAATTACTTAGTGCTTGCATGATTTTCTGAATGCCTTGAAAACAGCTTTTCCAAATTGTAAATGCAAATTTTTATGGAGGAATAAGTGCACTTACTTCATCTGGTCTGTGAGAAAGCCAAAACCTCATTCACAGATTCATCACTTGTCTACCCTCTTTCTTCCTGAAAAGAGACTGAAGAAATATTTTTATGGTAATTAGCTACCTACTGAAACTTGTTATAACAGGACAGAAAGCAAACTTCCTTTTTGATGAGCCGTTCTGTGATTGCACACTTAATACTGAACTAAAGCTTATAAATACGGAAAAAAACCTCAGACTGCTTAAAACATAATTATTAACGTAAGAAAGCACAGCAAGAACAGCATCCAAAGAATTCCTGTTTGAAGTAACAGATAATCCTGTAATTGCTACTTTTTGGTAAAATTCAGCGTAAGTGAGAGTGAGCCTTGATTTTTAAATGGTACATACACATCAAAGATGCTTTCCTTGTCCTTTATACAGTAACTTTCTTTCAAGTAGAGAAACACCCACACAGAAAGGGAAGAAATGGTTCTATTGTGCTTTAAAGTCAGTTCATTTCTGCTTGAAAGTAAATGCTGGTTTTTGGCAGCCCGCAGATGGAAATGTGTTTAACGCTGTGAAGGTGAATTGCCGCTACAGTGAGGACTGGAAGTGGATGTCAGCACGAGGGAATTATTGTCTGTTTTTATGTGAGTAGTTCTTTGCTGAAGGATTTTGCACTAGCCGTTGCCAAAGCTGAAAGCAACGTTTGTTTCCTTCAGTTGCTGATCTTCATAAAAGCGTCATGCAAAGAAAATTTGCCTTCATGCAGATGTGGGCATATTGCAGGTTTCAGCATTCAAACTGGAATCCTGACTGCCACACACATGGAGGCTGTTAGCAGAGCAGTCTGTTTAGCTTTCCTAAGAGTAGTGGCTGTGCTGACTGAGCTAATCAGAGAGGTAGAAGATGTCAAGAAGAAGCAGCTGCTGTGAGGATTTTTCTTCCACTATGTTTAGCCAAGACTTGAACATCACCTCTACTGCAGCTAATGTCTTAGAGGTTAAGCAACCATGTTTTAATAGAAATTAATCTACCAAGACATGCAATACAATAGAAGATAGCCTATCTATATGTTTTTGAGTTCTATATAATTGCACTGCAGGGTATGGAACTGCCTTTTCATGTCTTCAGAATTTTACAAATGTACGTAAGTATTCTCTTCCTCTGAATTTCCATAGGACTTTTCTTTAAAGTGATTGGCAGGAGCTGGTGAAGATTTGGTGAAGCCCTGATTCAGAACCATGCTTACTTTTAACACAAATTACATTGTTGTCTGTGCTAAAGAGCCTTTTCTGAATTCCTGAGAAAGGTCTGGCAGAACTGTGGTAGTGACCTCCCTTCTTGCAGCTGAGGTTGATTATAAATCTCTTGTATACCAAAGTTTGTTTCCTCTACTACCCACCTTCTTTTGTCTCGCGACTTTAAGATTGTCACGGTGTGGATTGTCTCTTGTTTGCTGTGTTTCACCACAAGGCCTGGTTGATGTGCCTGCATGTTACTACAGTACAGACGGCAGTAAATGACATGTTTTAATCCCAATAATAGGGCTGATTTCACTTTAAAAGGTGGCTGGTTTTCTCGTGCTGGGCATGAATCCCAGCAGTTCATGGCCTTGGAGGAGTTATTCTCTGTTTTTCCAACAGGTGCTAAAAACAATGCAGCTGACATGGAGCACTGGCATGTGAGTGAAGTATGTGGTCAGTTGTCTCCATGACTGGCTAAAATATATTTCCGGACTATCCTTTTCACTAGTTGTTTCCAGAAAAGGAGGAAGAATGAGCTACCCATGGCCAGACCGGGAGGGGCCCCTTCTGCTTCTCCTGAAGCACCACCAAGTGATTAGATCAGGAGCCACTCAGAGGTGATGGAGACGCTGGAGCTGAACACAAGACTCTTCCAGCAAACCACAGGCCACAGTGAGCTGCAAAATCCTGAAAGGACAGTAACTAACTAAATAAACCCAGTCGACTGCGTATATCTGATCTGGATATAAGGACACTCCGGGAGGAGATTTAAAAGAAAGCAGTGTAAATGGCAGAACTCATCCTGTTAGAAACAAGAGGAGTTTTATCATGGGTTTATAATGGCAGATGAGCTCAGCCAGAGCTGGGGGCTGTGGAACACGATCCTATTAAACAGCAAATCAAAAGACCAGTATTTCTTAGTGATGGTTTGCTTGTGGTTATATACCTTGTTACCAGCAAGTGAGGCTCTCCCCAAACTGGAGTTTCTCCTTTGAGCCAGATTTCTGAGTATTCTTTCTTCCCAAGCTGTTCACACTGTGACGTGCCATCAGAGTGCACTGCTGGGTAGCTAGCAAAAAACTTTTTCAGGGAAAGGTGTATGCTTGTGAATATTTGAGTGTGACCCCACACTTCAAACACACAGTCCTGCTGTCATAGGTATCAGCGTGAGGGAAACACAGGGATTTAGAAAGGGAATGGAGAGAAATATTTATTTCACTGTAAAAAGTGACCTTGGAAATGTGCATGTCAATTAACCAGCATCTTGCCAAGAAGTTATTCTACAGACAGAAAACCAAAGAGCTTCCAGAAAAGTACTTTTTTCTTTCTGAAAGGGATGGCTGGATGTCCACATGAATACTGTATCTCCACCAAAAATGTGTATTTTTTTAAATCTCTTATCAGATGCACCAAGATGAAATTAGTCTTGAGTAAAAATGCTGTTGAGAGCCAAGGAGAATTGGGAATAAGAAATTCCACAGTTGCAGATGCTAGTTTAGTTCATTTCACGTGAGCCTACTGAGAAAGAGCAGAACCCTTGTCCCTCTGAAATGTTTTCGTAAACCTTCCAATATCCAGCTCTGAGTGAGAGAGGACTGTGGACATTCACTGCACATCAAATATAAGAGACGAAAGGTCTGAAGGATCAGAGCTCATCCTGGAGCAACTAAACCAGGGCTTTGGGTGAGAAGAACACTGCCCCTAGACCGAATGAGCCTGTATGCCCTGAATAATTAGGTGTGCTTATCTTCAGTGGTTTGGTTCTGCTTGTCTTTTTGTTAACAGCTTAGTTGAGTTTTACAATAGTAATGAATTTGAGGAATTTGGTACACCAGAGGAGAAACACCAGAGGGAGAGGGGTCAGTCCTGAGAGTGATGGCTGCCCCCAGGAAGCGGAAAAGGGAGGGAGAGACATTAAAGTGAATCGCGATCTTTCAGTTGGCTTACGCAATTTTTGGTCTGTCTATTTTAAGCAAAGCCAATGATTCCTAAGGACCAAACTGTATTGTTACTTACACGACCAAAAGGGCTTAATTTATGTGCATATCTTACTGTTTTCCCTTCAAACATTATACGTTGTCCTTAATCTGTTTCTCAGGAAAGGGAGGAGGAAACCTCCAGCGGTTATTTGATCCCTAAATGGGATAATATTGTCTCCATTCTGAAGGATGCTAACTACTTATCCATGTTTGCTGAGCACAGGTTGATGGCTTGTGACCACAGGACACAATTTAATAGATTGAACTGTGTCAGTAACCACGGTAACTAGGCCAAGCACAACTTCCACCTTATTTTCACACGTAAGAGTTCTTCCTTAATTTCTTTTTATGTGAAGGACCACAAAAGCTGGAAAACGTGTTGGACTCTGTTGATTTTACTTGTATTTCTCTTTTAACCTCAATAACCTGCAAAACAACTGTATGTTGCCAACTTCAGGCCATTCACATTTTTAACCCTGAAGCATACTTTGCCAAGCAGCATTGCTCATAAGCTGGCTTGTGTTGTAGTTGATAACTAATTCTGTCACATTCTCCTAATATTTGCCTGATCAGGTTAAAGATTTGGCAAAAAAAAGAATAATTGTCTGATCAATTTAAAGGGAAAAAACCAAACAGCGCTCTTAAATAAATCCAAGTCTTGCCTGAATCCTCATCTATAAAGCCCATACATCATTAGCTTGGTGCAGTTTGCGGTGTGCACCTACCTATGTATTTGGGGGCTTAGTGTGAAATATATTGAGCTGGAAATGTTAAGGTTAAACCAGCTGTTGAAATTGCAGCAGAAAAGTGGTAGAAGGCAGGAACTTATCATAGGCATGACATTTTACATTGGCCATTTTCATTATTTCAAATCAAACTGCATGTCATATTGCTGATTTTAATGTTTATTGTTTACAAACCCCCTCAGCTAAACTTATAAAATTATTATCTCTACTGTGCTGACAAAGACACTGAGGCACAGGGAGATGTAGGAAGATTGTCCACAGTCTTGCAGGAGGTATTTAGCAAGAACTTTGAGGGGTATGATGCGGCCCCTTCTTTTCTCCCTGTGAAGAGAGAGACCATAAGGGCTTGGCCTTATGCTCCTCAATGCAGAGCTGTTTCATTTCTAAGGTGAATGATTACCTTAGGATTAGAGTGTAATACTGGTAGCCTTATTTACGCTGGTTAGTACCTAATTTCATATACCGTCATACTGAATATAGAAAGATAGCCTGCAAAACACGGGGTATCCAACAGACTGTGAGATTCTGATCCTTACCCTTTCCTAGCCTGTAATCCTGTTTGGGGAAGTGTATGCTTGTGCTTGAGATTTGAATGCGAATACAGAAAGCAAGTTATGGACTGCTTACATACAGATTTTGCTTTTGGTCCATCCAAAATCACTGACAGGGTGATCTTAGAGTTCTGTATTACCAGTATGGTGGATACCAGTTTGATTGTCTCTGAGCATACAGTATTAGAGCTATAGGTAATGCTCACATTGCCTATAATGCAGTTTGCATTTGATAACTCTAATCTCTCTGTTGCCACAGCCTATGGGAGACTTTGCTGGGGTAACCCAGGCTCTGCAGAGCTCTCGTTGGACCTGACAGCAACATGGTAGAAAATGAAGAAAATCTTGATTTGCCTCATTCCCGAAAAGGGAAAACTACAGTGAAAGGCTAAAAACCTGCACTTACTTTATGATGTCAACATCTGCATAATTTTACAGAGAACTTATTACAGATGGAACAAAAATATCTTTTCCGTAAAAGAAAAGGAGTGGGATGAGATGAAGATTTCCTTGAAGATTTCCGAGCCATGGAAAGTTAGTGCCACTCTACAGGAATGGCTTATGCACCATTCAAGCACTGTTCTGCTGCTATGATTAATGCTACCTGGCTTCATCTGCCAGATTAAGTAACCTCCTGGCCTGCAAATTACACGTGTTGAATTACCACTGTTTGGTTTTGCCTTGCTTAATTTTTCAGGTGGAGCTTTGAGTTTGCAAACAAACAAACAGAAACCTCTATGTTTTTTTGCTCCTTTTTTCATGCTGGACAGCTTTCTGTCTGGTGTCCTAGCTGGGTGATAATAAAGGCAGTAAGAATACTAAGCATTTAGCTGCATACTAGCCAGGCATGAGAAAGCACGTAGGAAGAGCTTTAGCTGACTTTTGTATACAGTACACAGTTAAATATGCATGTCACTTTCTCAGAAACAAAGAAAACAACCAAAGCAAAGTATTTCTGGCCTTGAATCCTAGTCATTAGTACAAAACACAAGAGTGCAGCTCTGAAAACTGAGATGAACTTCGTGGAGACTTTTGACGGAAGCCAATATTCTTTGTCAGGAGTGGGGAGGCTCTTTGTGACCTTGTCATTCTTTCCTAGCTCACGTGTCTTGTTAGGATTAGGGAATTCATTTGAATTCAAGTTAGTTATGGAATGGTTAATGGTGTTTTAAGATATGGAGTAAACTTGGCTTGCGATCCTAAATTCATTGTAAAGCTGGTAGCAAGAACTGCTTTTCTAAGAACACCTTGTGTTCTCATTTTTAAACAAATTCTGTCCATGCAACTGATTTATTTAGAGTTATGTAATAAAACTGGGAAGACTCTTGGATCTTGGTCCTGTGAGCAAAACTTGTTTTGTGCCTGCACAACAGGTTCTTTTATTTCAAAGTCCATGTTCTTACAGGCTTCACTTCCTCATTACTCAGTTTAGAAATGGATGTAAGTGTCTGCTTATGTAATATTGTAGAGTGTGTTTGCCAGAAAACTTAGTAGCTAAATTTCTGGCCATTTTCAGTATTCGTCTTCCAAGACAGGGTGATTTCTCACTGCAGAACACTGCTGTGTCTTCTTGTGGTGCCGAGCTTCAGCATCCATGCAGGGACAGGAATGACTCTCACACATTGATACAATGCACAGTCGATCCCATTTATTGGTCTACTTGCGTGGTTATATACATTTTTCATATCTGCACACGCAATCATGCTTATTCGGATAGGCTACAGACATAAATCACGCGCTGTTCACGCACCCCATATTCCCTTATGATTGGTAACTATGCACTAACGCCAATAGCAGCAGACTGCCTCCATGTCCTTGAACACATCTTGTTTTTGCTAACCCACATCATGTACACTATCAGAACTTTCTCAATTGTTATTCTTGGCTGTCCATTCCTGCGACCTGTTCAGCTACGCTAACTGTTTTGCTTAAGCGGCCTAGTCATGCTAACTCTCAAGCTACATCAACCCCAACATTTGTGGTTTGGATAGTGACCCATATGGTAGCACAAATATCTCTAGTGTAGCTCAACCAGCTGGTTTATGTACTAATAAAAGTTTGGTTACGCGAACATAGACTACATGGTCTGAGCAATGCATGTTTACCACTTCTCTGGGATATTTTTCTGCTAGTACTGCCATACCACGGCCATTCAGGTACATCTCCATCGTAGTCCTGCAGTCACAGCAGTAACCACAGCTTAGATCTATGCTTGAATCTGTCTCTATCTCTTGTCTCCCTGTTTCCATTTCTATGTGTTTAAATATGTGAGGTTAAAATAAAAATCTTTCCAGAATAGATGGCAAAGAATTGGCTTCAGCTTCTTTCCTCTTTCTTTCCCCAACTCAACCCACCTGGGTCTATGTTTATTGAACTCCATACATTGTCAAGACAGTATTTGTAAATGGAATTTAACTGCAGGTGAGCGGTACAAATGTAATTATATTACACAACTCTTGTTTAATTTTGAAGGCTCCATTCTCAACAACAGCGCTTATAATGGACAGTTCAAGCTGAATTATCTATTATTGCTCCCAAAGTTTACAATTAAACTATCGATCAAACCTGGCAGAAAATTCTGAAGCAGGCTGGGTATACACAAGGCTTGTTTTAGATGCAGACTGAGGGAGAGAAACCCAGAAGCAGCCTTCAGCTAATCCTCTTAGTGCTAACTGTCCTGAATGCAGCAGTGATTATGTATCATGCTTATACAGTTTTAATAGTGCAGGTCCTATGCAATTTGCGACCTCTATTTCTGCCCAGAAAGATTGGAGCTTAACAGGTTTGGATCCACAGGGAACCAGCTTCGGCTTTTAGGCTTCTTCAGACACTGCAGAATGCATCTTTTCTGGGGAATTCCACAATAAAATGACTGTTATTTATCATTACAAACCTCTTTATCATTTAGTCAATAAAAGGCCTCTCTCTCTCACTTTTTTTTTTCCGTGGTGTGCTCAGAGTCAGAAATCTGTATTAGTCTCCCCTGGCCTGAAGGCAAGAGATGTCAAATGCTAAATCATGATCTGCCCTGGCTTTCTGGCTAAATTGTGTATGAAGGCCTGAGGCAAAAAGGTGCACATGCTCATTATTTGAAACAGAATGATTTTTTCCCCTTTCTTTCCTTTTTTTAAAAATACATATTGAGACATATATGGTAACACACATACAGTAAGCTTCTGAAAAGTATCAAACCTGAAACAAACCAGCCAGAGCTAAATATGTCAAATATATATGCTTGCAGATTGGGAAATAGAAAAGGGATTGTCAAGAAAAATCAGATGATCTTCCCCTTTTGAACTTTTTGTTAGCAGTGGGGAAAAAAGTGTGAGGAGTTGACAGCAAGGTGACAGATGTGGTAAATAATGCATCTGGTGAATTCATCCCAGCTTTTTGTCAGGGGGAAGAAACATTTGAAATGAATACTGGTTTGAAATTGGTCAGAAAACCTGCATGGAAACATACATTAAAGCCTGTGATTGCTTTGCAAACTGTTTTGAGTGTGTCTTCATGTACTTATTTGTTTGCAGTTTGTGATAGATCACCTCCCTCACTGGGCATTGTTGCTACCCCAGGTTGGCTAACAGACATTTGCAAAGGGGTTTTAGGACAGTCATCCCTTGGGCAAATTTTTCTGTGAACATATTTGCATAGAAATGTCAAAGTCTCTCACTTTTGTAAGTATTCTTGCGAGAGAGGTATCATGCGTACCAAAATATTGGTGGAAAACTTATCAAAAGGGTCATGCTTGCCTTTGAAGCAATTTTTTTTTTTTTTTTTTTTATTTTGACACTAGGGAAGTGTTCAAGAATGTTGTTCTATGGTATTTGTTCAGCAGAAGGTGACAAGGATCTTCTATAAAAGCGTATTAAACTGCACTATTTTCACACTGTGGATGAGAGTTTCGAAAGCTGCAATGAAACCTGGAGAGGTACTCTGGAGAATCTAAACAATGCATGTATTATTTTTAGTGCTCAACATTTTTTCTGTTTAGTGGCAAAACATTCTACATATTTATGCTGACCATCTGCTTTCTCAATGTAAGCAAGAAAAGGACCACAGCTTGGAGAAGAAAAAGGGCCCGTGTAACAGGCATTATGTTCAGCCGGCCAAATTTTTGACACTGCGATTTTGATGTTGATTCCTTACAACTGGATTTATTCAAATGCTTCATTGCTGGTTACAAATGTTGGGACTGAGCTGAGGCTGCTTGAATTCAGATATTTTATTTCTGAAGATTTCAAGGAAATTATCTGATTGGATCAAACTTTTCAGGGAAGGCTCCTCAATGGGGGGATATGTCACTGGCTGATACCTTCACCTAAAAAGCAAACTCTGTGAGCTCAACATCTTTTGAGCAGTTAAATTTCCACTTCTTAATGGAGAGTTTTATTTTTATATATATGTTAGATATCAATTTGTTTAGTTTAAAATGTCGCTGATTTATTAGAGCTGTGCTAATATGTAATTTTTAGTTATGACTGAAACAGCCTGCATTGTCAGTGGGATTTTTTCAAATTTAAAATAGTGAGCTTTGAGAATCCTTATATCCTGGTCTTTGTAGTCCGATAAAAAATGAGGCTGCTCTGTACATGTCGCTAGTTCTGTATTTCTCCCACAGAAAATGATGTCCTATTGAAATTACTTGAGGTCTTTCCCTAGCTGTCACAAACATGAGAGTGAAATTAAGAAAAAGACTACGGTTTTTGAAACCTAACATGGTCCCTGATTGTTTGTAATGTTCCATTAAAACTTTTTTAATTTAACATGCAAAAATGGTGCACGAGATTGATCAGACCAAAAATGAGTGAAATAAGTTGGTATTTTCATGTTTGACATATAAAAAAACCCAACAGAAAACAACTTTTCTGCAATTTAACTTTTCACTTCACATTATGATAGAGCTTACTAGAAAATCAAAGCCTTTGTCTCTCTACTGCTTATGGTTAAATTAAATTCTCTTCAGCAAAGAAGCTGACTTTACAGGGGCACAGCTTGATATATTACAGTGCTATGGTTTCTTCGTAAACGCGGAGGCTGGTGCTACATCCCGTCTCATTCATCTGTGGATTTTGTCCTGAGTTCAGGTATGTATGTATGACCAGCCATTCCCAAATAAATGTATAGATGGACTGGTGAGCGCTGCTGTGCTCTGTTTCTGCGCTCTCTCTTCTGATGCACGCAAGAAAAACCTCTGCCATGGCTGAGGGTAACGGTAGGTTTATTCACTGAAGCTTCCAAGTACAGTATTCCTGCATTTCCCTTGACAGTCTGCTGTCGTTCAGGGCTGGGGAGCATGAGGCTTGTGGAAGACTGAGGGATCACAAGTACCATAGTGGAGCACTGCACTTACTTGGTCAGGTTTTTGGCATCCCACTGTTGGCAATGAATTTAGAGAACTGAAGTCCCAAGGCAAAGATCCTTCTCTCAGTTGAGTTCAGCAGGTCATACGCGCTCTTAGCAGGTGTGGTGTAAATCTGGACCTGTTCCTCTTAAAACAAAGAAGGTGCACAAGGGTGACCTGGAGCGAGTACAGCTTTGCTTGTGTTAAGACTTGTACACAGGACTTCTTGCCATGAAGATCAGTAGTCCCACTGAGCCAAAGCAATAGAAAATGTTAAGCCTAATAAGCCTGTATAGTAACATGCATTCTTCTGAGGTCTGTGCAATACCAGTGCTTGGTGTAACAGAAGAGTGTCAACAATGAGACCATCACAATTTAAAAGCAGTTTAATGTTAATCTTATTACTTCTGCTGAGGAAAAGAAGTCCTATGAAACCTGTTCATGTAAGCACAAAACTTCAGAAGTGTTAACTGGAATCCTACAAGGTTTAACATGATCTGCTTACTTCTACAGTTCAAGCACAAGATGTTTCTGTGTTCTTTCATTCTGTGCACAATCTCCCATATTTTGCAAAGTTTGACTTCTCTGCTACCTTTATGCTTTTAAGATACCACAGGTCCTTCTTCTGCTCTGAGTTGTTCAGTAGAGTTCTTCGTGAATGTCAAGGAAATGCAGAGTTTTGGAATAACATTTGTTTGCTAAATGTTATTGCAGAACTCTCATGCCTGTTCACTTTGCTTCTTTTTTTTTCTTTTCTTTTTTTTCTTTTGTGTTATTTTTCTCTAAAACTGAATCTAGTGGGACTGTATACTGTGTATTAAGTTTATTTAGTGCAGAAGGTCCTGATTCTCCTTTCACTGTGGCTGTAATTCAAAATAACTCTACTGAAATCATTGCAGTTTCACTAACATAAAGCTGAGAATCAGACCCATAAATTCTTTATTCGTTACACAAGAGCAGAAAGCACCTGGGCCTGACAGACTTTTAATTTTTGCTTCTCTCCCACTTAATCGTGGCCTAACTTTCTTTAAAAGCATTTTAAAATCTAAAAACAGAGAAAAAAATCCTAGTAGTGTACTTCCAAGATGAGACCTTACATTGACAGCCTTTTTCATACTGTGAAATTTTATGTCTAGTTAGAAACTGTAAAAATAAGTATAAGTTTTGTAATGGAAAATCTAACCAACACATAGGTGTACCTGTAAGAAATGCAAATCACATTCATTTAGTCTGAACTCCCTACATGATTCTGAAATAATATATTTCCTTAAACAATAGATTAATAGCTGTTTTCTCTTTTTTTTGTCTTTAGCTTGCAAAGTGCAGGAAGATAATATCACTGTCTGTGTCCTCCAGACTGAAGCTGCCTTCAAGAGAAGATGTACTTTAATGAAATAGACTGTTTTCATAGTTTTAATGATGTGTTTGTTTTAATTTAGTTGTATGATCGTGCTTCTTTAGGATACATCTGAATCTTATCCCTCAGCTATATGTGTAACTCAGGCTTCCTGTTTTAAGATCATTCCTAACTCAGAAAATTGTCGTTACATTGGATATAAATATAAGGTGGAATTTAAAAATGTTCATGAGCTTAGTATAGTTTTTATTTAAAAAGTCAGCTTCTGTGTACTTGCCATGTGGGATCTCTGAGTAAAATTTGTGTTAATGTCTTTATACAACTTACAGCGATAGCCTGAGCCAAACACAGTATGCCAACCATTCCTTCTTTTTCTCATGGATTTTCTTTGCTCATCTGAATAAAATACGTATTTTAACTTATTAATTTATAGTTCCTATAGCATGTGCACTTGAAAGTACCATAGATGGAATTAATTAATAAATTACACCCAAACTTTTAGCTCAGCAAAACTCCGTCATCTGTAAGTAGAAGCAGTATTTGGGTGGCAATTTTTTGAAATTTTATTGTTTAACTGTAGTCTCCGCAGAATTTGAAATGACCTAGCCAATTCCACAGGTGGGCTCCTGAATCAGTCAGGTGCCAAATGTCCCTCACTGCTGTCATGTAAGATGTTGGCTGCATTTACATGGCTAATCATGGTCCAGACACATCTACCATCTGCATACTTGACGTGTAGGAGCATGCTGAAGTCTTGATTTAAGCTGAACTTTAGAGCAGCGACGATGGGAAATGGGACAAGCCACAAAGCTTATGGTGCTCAGAGTCACCTTTAAACCCACTCATCACCTTGTACCACTGAAGTGGCCGTGGTATTGAGCATGCCGTGTAACATGCGCAGATGAAACGTCAGTAGTCAATCTGTTGTTAGTTACTAAGATGTAACTAGAATTTAAGGCCATTTGCCCTGGTGGACTTCTGCTTGTCTTCACTTGTGCCACCTACTCTAAAACTGAAATCGATAATGACAAAGACTTAGCTTGTTCTAAGGGCAGCAGAGCTGGCTTGCAGGGTGGGCACCAGGCTCAGTTTTCCTGGAAAAGGTGTGTGGAAACTTCTTGGTCTCAGCCTGAGAAGAGGAGAGGACAGGCAGGTGGGAAGAAGGGGTAGGGCAAAGCTGGTTTGGGAACCAGGACAGGAGGCAGCAGGGAGGCATTTTTCAAAAGCTGATCCACTGGTACCATTGAAAATATCTCTGGCATATTTTTTTTTGCAGTGGAGGAGCAGTCTGTCCTATTAACTCCTCACCTTTTGTCTTTTTCTTCCATAATCTTAGATTATGAGTTGTCTGAGGCTGTGACTCTCTCTTTCCTTTATTTGGAAAGCACACAGCTGACGGGGCTATTCTCCCTGTTGTAGCCTGCGAAGTACTGCTGGGTTACAAACAGGGAGCAGCAGAAAGAAGAAAGGGTGGTTACCGACACTGTGCTTGCAGGGCCACTGGCAGACTCGCATACTGCCATTTGGGTAATGGAATTGCAGTTTCAAAATCAAGTATTATTTTCTGTAAGGAAACATTTCTTTTCAGAATCCTTGGCACACAGTGGCCTGAATACTGCCGTCCTAATTCTGGCAAAACACTAACAGACAGCAAAGTTACTTTTTCCTTGATTCAGGTCTGCACAATTGTGCTTTTAAGTACAAACACGTCGTATATATGTGGCCTAATTCCCAGAACTGCTGAGCAGACCCATAGTCTGTTGCCAAGAAAGGGAGTGGAGAGAACTAGACAGCTTGAAATATAGTAGTTAATGAAATTATTCATGTTGCTTTCATGATTACATTTATAACTGCATCATCATGATGTGAAGTGTTGATTAGTATCCTGAGCAGTTCATATAATTAAACAGAGCATAGCGAATTAGCAGACTTACAGTGATATCGTGCTACTGGTTTTGGCACATTTCTGTTCACTTCTGTTTGATGGACTGGGAGATGGCCACAGTGTGAGAACTGATGACGAGGCAACAGCTTCCTTCCTTTGCATGCTGGCCTGATGCTGTGTCTGCAAAGTGAATTTGCCATTGCAGCATAGGTACTGCCGAGCATTACCAAAAGGGTGCCGGATCTTCTCGATGTGAAAACTCCCATACATCTGTTTCTTCTTTCTGTAGATGTCTGCAAAGTTTCTAACGACTCACTGCCACATTTTTCTATTCAGCAGCAGACTATGTCTGGAATGCACTGTAACACTTGGTCTGTCAAAGTATTAAATGTGAGCAAATGCCCTGTGTTGCTCAAAAGGAGGAACTTGTGCATTGTCTCTGCTCCAGAAGACTTCAGCTGTCTGATCATAAGCAAATGGCTTACCTTCTCTTTTGCCACATGCCAAATTACAATTGTATTGGGAAATATTTGCAGGACTATGTAGCATATATAAAGTACATTGAACACAGAGCTTAAGTATTACAGTCATTGGAAAGTATTGACAAATGCTGTCTCTGGGCAACATGCATTTCCAGTTAATTTCTATGACAAACAGACAACAGTCACATAAGTCTCTGCTAGTTCAACCAAAAAACAGTTGCTGTTAGGGAAAAGGAGTTGCAACTTCTTTTTAGGTTGAAGATTAGAAGAAGAGGACTAGTTTTGAGATGGTCTAGCATACACAAACAAGGCAATCTCACAAGTAGGTCAGACCTGAAGACCATTGACTCCGTAGCCTATATTCACTAATGGCTAGTACCAGATGATTCAAAGGTGTAAGAACTCTGCTCCAATGGCATGTAGTTCAGCAAACAAAAAAATAAATTACATGATCCAAAGGCTTAGTTTTACCTTCGTAGTACTTTCCACCTTGCCGTTTTATATGTAATCTCCTTTCAGCTCTGTCATAAGGTGTATGCCATCTACAAGATGTTCTTAGAGTTTTGGAGAGAGTTCAGAGAACTGTGGCAAGTTAATCAAGTGTCTAATCTGCATTTTATGTGAGCACTTAAAAAAGGGTTCACAAATATAATAACTGTCTTGTAATAATCCTTACAGTTTTTGATAAAAACATCTGTTTTAAAGGAGTTCATATATGCCTGTTACATGTTTCCTGGTTGTATTCTTCTGAACCACATTGAAATATAAAGTGTTGATGCCTCCCTGATTCAGGTTCTACTTTTTATGCTCATGGGTTTTTGAACTCGTGCGGCTGTTTCAATTTTCTGATGTTTTCCTTCATGCTAAATTTGCATTCCTTTTCTGGAATATTCCTTCACATTCTCAGTCCTGAAATGTCTGCTATTTAATATTTATAACACAAGCACAGACACTTGTGCTAGTCTGCCAGCTTTATTGAGCTGACTTGACCCTCTCACTGCGAGGTGTCAGTGTAAAAGTACACTTACTATTACACTTTATTACACCAACAAAGACAAAGATAATAAATTAATATTTCAGACTGAATTGTCTCTACAAAGTTCTACTTTACAGTTTGTATTCTTTACCTCAAAGAATACATACATATGAGTCAGTGGTAATGGTACAGAATAAAATTTAATCTGTGATTTTGAGAAATTATGGTTTAATTAAATTGATCTACTGAATGATTGAAGGTAACTTGTAAGAAATTTGTTTATAGAATACACAATAAGATTCAGTTGTCATCATTAAAATAATATTATTTCATAGGATAAACGTGATCCACTAATTTCTTTGATTTCTTCTTGCATCGTTATTCTTTAAAAAGTTAAATATCTTATTCTGAGGGAATCTTTTCTACTGTTTAGCACATTAATGATCTTTATCGTTCATGACATTGTCAGTTCTGCATGCAACAGATAACATTTTTATAGATTCCCATGCTAATATATGTACATCACTGGTGACTGACAGTACAACTCGTCCACTTAATTTTTTGCAGATTTATTCACAGATATCTTATCTGACAGCATTCTAATTTAGAAGTGCTCATTTTTCATCTAAAGTCTTTTTCTCCCATACTGTTCTCTGCAAAAGAATGCCAACAACACAATCTCTGCCACTTACAGGACATGATCTCTGATATTTTTACCATTTTCTATGTTTTGCCTGGACTACTTGTGACAGAGGCGGTTTTTCACATTAGCTGAGATAGTTTCACAGAGGGTGGTATACAGCTGAGAAAAAACACTATGCTAATCTGAATTTCAGCGACAAGCACAAGTAAAGGTTCTTTTTGTTTCGCTGTTCTTTTGGGTGTTTTGGGATTTTTTGAGGGTATGTTTGTGCAGGTGGACCAGAAGTTTCTTGAAATGCTTTAAGATGAAGTTATGGTGTAGAATTGCTAGGCAAGTTCACTACAGCTTTTTTTTTTTTTTAAGAAATGAAGTTTAGTGCTACATAAAGCACACAGTGCTCTGTATGCATGTGTAGTTATATCACCTTTAACTGTTGTTTTAATACTGTTGAACTTGTATGAGACACCTCCAGAGTGAAAACAAGTCTTGCAGAGAATGCTCTCACTGGCTGAAGACCTGACATGCTTCCTTCTGATGGGTAAAATCCTAGGTCTGCAGTGGCCCTGCTCGTTGAAGTAAATGGGAAGTTTATTTCAAAGCCTCCCTGGCCTGCAGAAGATTGTTGGTCTTTCATTAGTCCAGTTTCTGCTGAGGGTAAAGACAGCAAGTCCCATCTAGGACCATGGTCCAAGAGGGTGAGCTGTGCCTGTCTCCTCAGTCATACTGGCAATAAAACTGTTGTAAAAACTCTATGTTCAGACGAAAATCAAATAGGCTGCATTCCAAGTAATTAGTTATTAGAAAACATTTAGAAGATTCTTTGGACTGAATCAGTTAAATTGGTTTTTGGCTTTTTTCTTCAACTTGGAATCATAATAAAAAAAAATTTATATGGTTTATTTTGTGGTGTGTCATGGTAACCATGAACAGGTTTCTGCTTCTTCTCTGTGGTGCTGCCTCTGGATATCCAGATTTCCTGCAATGATGCTTTATTTTTTTATTTTTCTAACATCTACTTATCATGCACTTCACTAACATGTTGAATCTCTGCCTGTTTTTAAAGTCCTTTTACTTCCTTTGTTAATTTGTCTATTTGTTCATGTGCCTTCTGGAGTTATTTCCCTCCACTGTCCCTTTTTTACTATGCAGTTGCCTCATGTCTTGATTCTGCTTTGTTACCGTCTTCTAGCTTCAGTTTACCTTCCATTTTTTTCCTTCACTATGTCATTGTTTCGCATGTGTTCCAGATTTTGTTACTAGTAAGTTCTTAGAGATCTTTTTCTTCTCTGATCTAAGTGATAAGATCAGTTGAGTCTTACACAAGTCTTGTCTTCCTGCATGGCTGTTGCTCATGAGTGGTTCTAACTGAGGTTTTTCTTATGTCTTGCTTGCAAATCTGTTTTGTCTGCAGGGATGACCTCTGTTTTTCTGATTCTAGGATACTGGAGATAAACGTAGTACTTTATAATAACAAAAGAAGAAAGAAAAAGGATAAAAGATAGTCCTTATACTCTTTTCGTATTACCAGAGGTAAATGGGGCCTAATTTTAAATCTTCAGACTTGTCCTGTTCAGCCTGCAGTTTTGGGCATACTCTTCGCATCCGCATACTTTCTACATTTTTTCCATGCCTAGGAAACTTCTAAACATGCAATTTCTGTAATTTGCCCAGTATCCAATATAGCTGCGAGCTATAATGCAAAGCTTTCTTCATACCTGCTACTGCAGAATTTAAATTTGGATCCTATATCTGTAGGGGTAATTTGTGGCTTTGCCATTAGCTTTTCTTTTTTATAGACAGTGAATCCTAAATGCCATGTGCCTCCCTAATTGCGTGATGCAAAAGAGTGTGTTGCCATTGTAGTTCTAGTCTTAAATCCATTCAGCTTCTGAGTCTTTGTGAACAGCTTCATGGAGGTAAAGACTGGGGTTATGAGTCATAAAAGTGCCATTTTATTTTCTGTATATATTGTGGTCAAGGAAGAACCAAAGCAATGTTTATAAAAGAACACCCTGGGAAAAGTTATATTGATTTTATCTAGCCTACCCGTACTTTTTCATTTTTAATCTTAGTTCTTTCTCTGGTAGACATGAATTTTTCCTCTTTTAGTGTTTTCAGTAGCTTAAATTTACTCACCTTTGGTTGCATCAAAGATGGTTGCCACAACTGCTCTCTTAGGTTGCTGGACCTCCATGAAGATACTCGGTGTCATTCCTATAAAGGGGAAGAATAGAAAAACCAATTTTACTCTGATGGCAAGTGGAAAAAATACATTTTTCACCCACATTCTACTCTCAGGATTCAGCTTGCTTTTTTTAGAGGTAGTGCTGTCTGACTGCTGAGTTTTGTGATTCTCTTTAGAACTTACTTCATGATTGCAGCGCTCTTAATCTCTTTTCCTTAAGGTTTTGTTCATATTTTCTCAGAAAAGAACTAAAAGCAATGATGGGTATGTGCCATGACAGTAAATGTTGGCTGAGGCATAAGTATAAATCATATTTATTTCAACAGCTTCATTAGAAATTTTATTTCAACTTCTCCATGATTAAGGCGTACACATCATCATGATGATCCTGGATTTTCATGGCTTCATATCTTAAGACTGTTTAAGACTGCAGTGTGAAATGGAGTTAATCCATTCCCAACATGCAAGAGCCACCTCTTATTTTCCTCTCCTAATGTGCAGACAGAACATATATTCAGGAAAAGTAAAGGAAGTTAGTGCCTATGTGGATAAAGCAGATGAAGTTAGTCCATCAGTTTCTCCAGTGAGGGGCTATGCCACTGTCACCAGTGAGGCTTGAAGGGGGCTTCTGTAGCTGGGATAACAGAATTTCGTTTTCCTTTTTTTCCCTATAACGTCCTTTCTTTACCTATGTACAATGTGCTAATGAAAGAAAGAGGAAGGCAGAAGAAAAATTTTTTAAATGTCAACTACCAGGAAAGGCAAAGGAACATGTCATTTATGTGTGTTTGGGAAATGGAGTTTTACGGTATGTAATGCATGGTATGTATATGTTTATATAATTATATAAATAAAGTTAGGTGTTAGCAATAATCATTGTTTACATACAAGACTGTATTTCTTTAACACAGGATCAGTCATGATTGAAAATGTCCTGTTGCTTTTTCTACAAGCATAAAAATCTGGAATAAAAAAACATGACCTTTTCAGAATAAACTGACTGTATTTAAAGTTATTTTGATTTCTGACCACAATTTTTCTAAACTCTTTTTTCTAGCTTTCAGGGGTGCGTGTGTGTCTAGGGAAAGCATAAACTTCTTTTAAGTTTTTAATCTGAGTCTGAGACAGTTTCTGCACTAGTATGTGGATGGGTATTTTGCAATTACCTTTCTCATGCAAAGTGACTGCTACTCTAATGCACTGGGATTCCCCTAGTAGCAATTCTCCACTTTCAAGTTCCAGCTAGTGGGCCCTCTGAAAATGTGCACGTAGCAATGTGTGTGAGAGAACAGGCCGGGGTGTTAATGATTTTAGCTGAACATATTGTGATAAAATCACTGTGTTACCCCAGTATTCAGACATGTTCTGGTCCGCTAGCAGCTTGGGAATATAGGGTTGAAGCTCAGGTCTCTAATTAGTAGAAAGACATTTTTGCATGAGCCACTTTGTAACTTAAACATGATCTCTCAAGCTTTTTTGACATTACAAGGTTCCAGCCTATCAGCGTTTTGTGATGTTACCCTGGAACATAAAACAAAAGCTGGGGCCAACTAGCATGCCTCGTCAATCTATTGTTGCTGTTGTTTTGCTGTTTATATAGAACACCAGGTCTCTGGATAATGAGGATGATGGAGAGATGATAGCTTGATTATCCTGCTGCTGTGCTTTTGCTGGGAACTGATGAATCCTTCACACTTTTTACTATCTCAGACCAGTGTTGCTGGGAGGATGAGGAAAAGTCATAAAGATGACATCTTTGCTGTCCTGTTCCCTGATGGGGCTCCAATGTATTACCTGGATCTAATTATCTCATCTCCAGTTGACAGAGAGGCTTCCATGGCATGCTTTCCATCACTGGGAGCCTCCGCCAAGCTTCCAGTGGGCTGTCTAATAGCTTGATATATTTTTGGACCTCCTGCTCATTGGATGAACAAGCCGAAGTAAATCATGTGTTGACCTCAAAGCATTTATAAACTGTAGAACATTATATTCTCATCAGAGCCATAGGGGCAATAAACTATAATTTCTCTGCTGTGAAACATGGTTTTGGTTATGCACTGTGTTACTAGGGTTGTACTTAAACAATAATATATCATTTGTGGCACATGTCGCCTTCTTTATTGAAAGGCAAAACAAAGAGTTGAGGACAAAAATCATTACTACTTTAGCAATTTTTCACAAAATGGTTTTGTTTTGTACTTGACACACAGATGGGACATTCTACTGCAGTGCAAATGATGTATAGCACCATGACAAATTTTGTTTCCTTTATAAAACAAGAATCAGAATAGCGGATGAATTTGGGGAAATGGTGTTAACTTTTTTTGTTAGTGTTAAAAATAAAATAAATAGGGGAATAAGTACAAAATAAAATAAAAAATCGAGATCAACTCTGAGGGAAAAATTCCTCTCGGAAACTATTTGAGCCCTTTAATTGTCTTGGCAGATATTGATTGAAGTGCTTAAATGAAAATATTGAAAACAATAAACTCACTTGTGTTAGAGCTTTTATATCACCTTGATAGTGATAATCCATGACTGAGGAAGAAATTAACATAAAGTGTTACACAGAAGCTGGACTAAGCAAACAATAGAAGATCAGTTCTGAGGAAAGCAAACTGTATTCTTAGACAGTCTATCACAGACTCTTTGGTGCTTCAGCTGTGTTAAAGAAAAATAAATATTACTTCTCAGCTTCTTGTTTTAGTTTAAGTCTATAACAATGTGGTATATTACTGTCTGTTCCGTCACACTGTGAAAAACGTCTGGTTCCTGGGGAAGTGTTTTGGACTTTGTTTTGTTAGTGTGGTGTAACTTTACCTCTTTCTTTTATTGCGGATTTGAAGGAAACATGCCCAAAATGTTTACTCTGTATCCAACCACTGAATTTTACCTAACATTTCCCTGTTATAAATATTTAATAAGAAAAGAAGAATTGAATAGCTGTAACATGAGAGAATCCCAACCCATGCACAAGCAGAAGAATCCCATGTCGTGAAGTGTTGTACATGCATGAAAGAGAGCTTACATGAATGAGAAAATTTCCACTCTTTTCCCAAAACTTTGTGTAAAAGTGTTTCATCTCAGTCTTGTTTCAGGTACAGCTGCAATTCAGTCCAATGGTCCTACAACACATCAAAATTATTTTTCTTTTTGTTTAAGCAGGTGCTGAGATTTGCCATTTTCAAAATAGCAAAAGCTAAGGAACTGTTTAAATCTTTGGCTTTGTTACTGCAGAAACCCTCGGTCTGGACTGCTGTATCTAGATTTTAAACAATTAAAAGTTAGAAGCTGTTCACACCTACCAGTCTGGGGATGGTGCGTTAGAAAGATAAGGTCTGTCTGCAGAGTATGAGTCTGAACATGAGCTGGGCTTTGAAGTCGTCTTTTCTCTCTGCTACCAAAATTTTGAAATATTACAAATTTCTGTGAAGCAGGCAAGGAAAAGATATCCATGCTAGATAAGAGGACAAAAAATAGGAAATTTTTCAGTGAGCAACGAACTTGTGAACTCTGTGGTTAGCTCCTGTGTGGACTCTCTGGTATCTAACAGTACAATTGCTAATGCTGCTGTCTTTACCTTAGTCAAGGCTCTTATTTGGTCTATTTCCTCTATCCATTTACCCCTTTCCATGAAATTTTTTTTAATTCATTACATGTGGTCCTTTAATACACTCAAGTCTCTATTCTTTTTGGTAAATTTGGTTGGAATTATCCTGCAGTATCCAAAATTTTAGAGACTCACACACACACAAAATAAGATTTGTGTACATGTGATTTCCTCAGTCTAAAAGAATGTACTGTGTTTGTACAACTAGAACCAGGAGCTGCAGAAAGGTGTGTTGTAATAACTAAAGAGTGAAGAAATATTAATTACATAAACCTTAGGTTCCATCAGTGTCTTCCTCCATCTTTCCCCCAGTGTTGCTGTGTTATAAACTGTGGGCACAAAGCTGGAATAGAATGATGGTGCCTGCTTCCCTGCAAATTCACTTCACAAATCCAGTATGATGCCATTTAATTTGGCTACAAGCTTAGATATGAACTGTAACGGTTTGCAGTATTTTTGTTGTTTTGTGATAAAGGGTATTTCCTTATATTATCACCTGCTGTTTGTCTCTAGTTACGTCATACAGAGCTTGAATCTTATTCTCAGCTGGTCTAAGTTGACGCAGCTTTGGTGACATCAACAGAGCTACAGTTATTTAGATAAATCAAGGATATGGCCATATATATGGGAGCAGGATGAGTCTAGGGAATGACAACCTACTTGCAGGGAAGCATCCAGGCCAGAGGACTTGTCTTGAAGTTAATAATTTCTGCCTTGTTCTGTAGCCCTGATAATATAATTTTTTGCTCCATATGGTCTCCTTGTGAGTATGTTGGATAAAGCTGCTGAATTCACATTTACCAAGGTCTTGAGATGTTTTACCCTAATGTCCTTGTAAGCCAGGGTGTTGTCTCCAGGTTCTCCCAGGGCAGCAAGGTACACACTACCCCTGCAGCCTGGCCTTGTACTATATTCGTTCCCTGAAAGTCTAGAGAAAGGTGAGATATAAGAAAGAAGAATGTAGGGGTCATCACACATCTGGGACTTAAGCATAGTCTGGGCAGACTGTGTTTGCAACCCAGATCTCACCTGGATCCAATACTTACATAACCCTTATGCAGAATATACATTTAGAAATCCTTCCTTACATACTAGGCAATGATAGCTAAAATACAGAAGATTTACTTGCCTGGATTGTAGGAAACAGGGTTTTTCCACATTTGCCTAACTGGATGCTGCTTAATCTTTTCTTTGTCAAAACCAGCTTCCTGGATGTCCTCTGTGTCTATCTGTAGCACCTTCCCCTCCATCAAGATGGAAGATGTCTGACAAAAAGAAATCCCAGATGGAGAAAGCTTGGTCCCTCTGCTGTTGCTGGTAGAAACTATGAAAATGTGCCATTACAACATCCTAAAAATCTAGAGAGACTGCTGGGATATTGTTTCTTCTGTCTTCTGTTCGTTTTCTGTGGGTAGTGGCTTTTGTTCTCCTTATGCAAACTTCTAAACTAAATGAGATCAGCCTTTTCATGGACTGGGCTTCAGGATTTGTCCCCCAATTGCTATTATCTCCTTGACTTTAAAATTTTACTTACATAGATATTTGATTTTTTTTTTTATTTTAGTATTTGTAACTCAGATTATTACATTGAAGTATTTTGTTAAGGCACTGGGTGTTTTTGTTATTGGTGGTGCTCATCGATTCCTATCAGGGAACTTCAGATAACAGAACTACAGCGCAGTGAACCTCGAGCTGGCCCAGCTTCAAAATAAGCGGTATGTCAAGAGAAAGGTATATCTTTCCTTTAAATTACATGAAAATGTGACTGGAAATTTAATTTTCTGGGCATTTGTGCCATGCCCTCCCCCTCTCCCTCGTTAATCAGTCACAATATATGTTTATGCATGTGACAGTGAAGCAATCTGAAGGCAGGGAACTTGGAAACATGCTTAACACATCAAATCTCCTGAAAGTCTTTCAGAGTTGCTTCACCCATCTGTATCGATTATTGTGTAATACTTGGAGTCATTGTGTGAATGACACGTTGTAAAATGCTACAGAAAGGATATTGCAAGAGCTGTTAGGATTTTACATGTGCTGACTACCTTGGGCACACTCAAGTCAGATGTTGAGTGAGTGCTCCATAGCAGTGAATCCGTAGCATGGCACTGTCATTGTTTTCACAGAACATCAGATGTGGGTGATACAGACACTGCTGAGTTTACATGCCATCCCTTCCAAAAGTCTGTCTGTCTACCCTGCAGTTCTGTGGCTTGCAGCCCCACTAGAGCAGGTCCTTGAGGAAGATTGGTGGCACCTAGAGTTATTGTGCTGGAGAGGCTTGAAGGCTGGAACTCTCTGAGAACAGGATGACAAGGGAGGATCCCAAGGGACAATGAAAAGACGGCTTATTTGACTCTTCAAGGCCATCTCCTTTCTGGACAAGGGATGCCAATGTCAGGCACTGGGCGGTCTTCCTAAAGGCCACACACACACTGTTGTGTGTGTGCTGCCTGCTTCGGTTTTACCTTAAAGAGAAAGGAGCAACACAATGGGAAATTACAAATGCCCTCACATAGGCTTGCAAGGGAGGCCTGTAAGCCTGATTCTAGCACCTTTTGTTCCTCCACTCCACACCAGGCCTGGTGGTTCGATCGTTATGTGAGCTTCTACCATTGGGCCTACTTAACCTTCCAGCCCTTGTGGGCATCTTCTGTAATGTGTGTCCCCTTCAGTCTTCTTCTGAATTGCTTTCACTACCCTCATGCTTGTTTCACATCATTTTCTTGATGCTGCTTGAGGTTTTCCTTTACAAATGGGCTGGTGTGTTATGGAAGGCAGGGTGAGAGGGAGATGAAAACTCAGTTCTTGGCTTTTTTTTTTTTTTTAAGTCAAGTAATAATCATTTTCCACTGATAAGCTCTACCAGGCAGTGAATTCTCAAGCTAAGTACCTAATGTGATAGCCCGATACTAATTTGTAGGCAACAGTTAGTTATTGTGTGCTCATTGTGAAAGTATCTTGTGTACTATTTCACCAAAACACTGCCATCCCCACGGCCAGCCGTTTGTGACATCCTGATCTGGCGTGCAACGATGAAAATCAGTTACTACCATTGTGCAATGAAAAGGTGGTTTAACTAGAGAAATGATTTGAAAGTCAGGTGAAGGGAGATTTGGATTCTACAGGTCAAAAGGATTTTGAATGTCTTTTTATTATTCTGTGTGCAGTATTGCAAATGCTCTTGAATGGAGATGCAAATAGTATGTAAAGCTCGTGGTGCGCTTCCTGGTTTTCCAACAAAAGCGATGAGTACACTTGAAAATGCAGTAATTTAACCTCTAGATTACTTCATCTGTGTTTGCTCATTGCTTTATGAATACAGATGTTGTCAAAGATACGGTGCGAAGAAAAGAACCCTTTGTCACTACCTGCTGTACATGGTACAATTTAAACAACATAGCCGGAAAAACATATCAGGTTTCACTGTAGAAAGGTTGGGACAGTGCCACTCTTCTTCAGGTGGGAGAATTAGATCATGGTCATCTTAAATTCAGTAGCAGTTTTACTTAGTTAAGTCATTCTAGGACTGGGCCTGAAGTGACCTGTTTCTCTAGTTCCTTTGAAGTGTGTAACAGTGAACAGTCTGCCCAACATTATGCTATTATGGGAGCTTATTGCAAAAATCAGAGCATAATGAAACATACCCTCATATCTTCCACCTGCACCTCAGGTAAAATTAATTTGGATTTTAAGCCAAAGTAAACAGACATGTTTCACAATGTCATAAAAACCATCATGCATTAAGACCTTTTTTAACTGCTTTTAAGTTTTATCTCATATGTAACTTCCCTCCCCACTCCTTGACTTTCATTTGCAACGTCTGTTTAGGCTACCAACATTTGGGGCAATTTATGTCTACTGTCTACATAAAAGGCATAATGTGATCTACAGAAACACACTACGTACAACAGTATCTATAAATGCCTGCTGAGGTGATGTCTCTGGCTGGAATTAGGGTTCATTTATATTGAACTGAGAATAGCCGGCCTCTGCCCTGTGGAGCTGGTACTGAAGGATTTTGATGAAGGCAGGAGGGAGGGAAGGGGAGAAGATTCAGAGAACAAGGGAGCAACATCAGGGAGAGTGGCAGCACGTGCCGGGAAGTGAAGCCATTGTGCCAGTCCAGCCCTGTGGATGCATGGGAGGGAATGGCCGGGTGTGCCCACAACCTGGTGTTTTAGCCCTTAGGGGAGACAGCAGGAGTATTCTGGTCAATCTTAACTGCCTAGTCACAGTCCATCAGTTAGCTGTAAAAACTTCTGTTTCAATAAAATAAAAGCTCATTCTATTTTCAGACAACAGTTAATAAAATAAAACTCATTAGGAATATAGCATTTAGACTAGAGCAAGTGATATTTTTTTAAATGTCACTCTGAAAACCACATTTCCTTTAATCAGCATCTGCTCTGTGTTAGGCTGCCTATAAAATCTGGTGCACTGTTGACAATAGGGGAGGATTAAAACAAACAAACAGGAAAACTACAAAAGACACGGTATTAACATCAAAGTGCAGTAATCCTTCTCTTTCCGTGGCATTTGAAAAATGTCTTTATTTTTGACCCTAAATGACTGAACTTTCTCTCCAGCAATTTTGAATTTGGACAACAAGGGTTGGGGGTGATGGAAAAAAAGTAGGGCATTGCATGTGAATTGAAACATGAGACTAAGAGACAAAAAAAAGGAGAGGATAATAAGCCAGTTCGAATAAATTAAAGATTTTTGAGAAAGCAAATCAGGTCCATCTTTTTGGAACATTAATTGCACACAAATTCTTGCAGGGACAGTAGTGACATCTTCATGCAGTTTGTACTTGCACAAATAGCATCGTTGTTTCTGTAGGAACTTAAAGATGAGCATTTAATATGAAGAAATGTGTGAGAAAATTGTGAGAGTATTCTGTGAAGAAAGAAAAGAATAGGTTCTGTGTGTTTTTTTCTTATCTAAATATGTAACTATAGTTTATTATTCAGTAAATATTAAATGTTGGGATAAAATGTATAGGTGACCGAGTGTTACAGTGAGCTAAATGCAAAGTCAGGAGTCTTTTGTATTTAGGCAGTAAACTGCTAAATACCTGGGGAGAAAGAAGGGAGGAGGCTTCCTTAATCATTAAACTAGTCCTTGAATATGGAGGATATTCACATCATGTCTAATCCCATTCATAAACACATCACACTCCAGAGTTAAAATCATTGTGGTTTTGTACCTCCCATATCCCTATTAGCAAATATTTCACTGCTCTGGTCAGAAATCCTCTTGTAATTTCCAGTGTAATTGTGGCTGGTTTATACCTATTTGTTTTGTCAGCCCTGTCCTTCAATGTGAATAGCTTTTTTTTTTCCCCTGCTGTTTACCCCCGGTACATTCACAGGTATCAGTCATGGCACCACTTAGCCTTTGTTCTGCTCTGTTAAACATGCAGTCCTCTGTTGGTCTCCTCTAATAAAATAGGTGCTCCTTTCCTTCACCTGTTTTTGTTGAGCACCTACTCTTTAAGTTCATGTATCTTAAACATGTTTGACCAAAATGGGGCTTCATGGTCCGTATGAGGTCCCCTGCACAAATGCTTAAACAAGGGCTGGTTTTTTTTCTCTACTTCTGGAAATACTGAACATAATGCACCCTGGGATAATACTCACTGCTTTGAAGGACTCAGTGGCGACTAGTAGTCCTGCTGAAAGCGGCTACTGCAGCTGTTTCTTTCTCCTTCTTCATCTTCTCCACCTCATGATCCAATAGTTTATGGGAAGAATCATCACCAGTATTTCCTAAAGGACAGCAAACACATCTCTTCTGATGTAAGTTCAGAATCTAAGTGGTAGGCAACAGGTCCCCGCCTGGTGTCCAGGCCTCTATCTTTGGATGGGATGAGTTGTCCTCTGGAGGTGCCCATTGCATTGCTTGCTCTGTTGGCTGAGTTACCAAACTTTTAGAAGTCCATCAGTGAGGTGGGAGGAATGCTGTGAAGGTGCACACCACTGCCATTTGAGCTGGTATCACATTTATGCTGGTCATCAGTATATCCTTTTGTGTGACCACCTCTTCTGTGACAACCACTGCCTCCTGACTGGGCTTATCAGCAGATTCATTAATGTTCTCCTAATCACTGATCACTAGAGTTATTCCAGCTGGTGAAGGCCCTGCATGAAATACAGGTCCTATATAATAATATGTACAATTTCCATCCTGAGCTAAAGCCTATGGACCTGAGAAAAAGCTCCCAGTGGCAAAAGACGCTAGTTTTGGTTTTCTAGGCAGCACTATCAAACACTAGACTTAACCGAAAAGAGGCTTTCTATTGTTAATTTTTGATTGTGACTATTCACCTGTTAGTGTTTTAACATGAAATTACCTCAAAAAGCTCATACGTACCATAGGTGAAAAGCCTTTCTGAGAGCAAGAATTAAGGACAAGTGCAGCTATCTATTTGTTTTCTGTTTTAAACACAAATGGACAATATCAGATTTTTCAGATTATACCTATGGGAATAGCAGAGGCCTCAAGACCTGGCAAACAAATCTGTATGTACCAAGTACATTTGTTGGAAATGTTTATGCAAGTTTTCTCTAATGTAAATGTTGCCTATTGGTACTAGGATGTTCAAATTGTCTAATGTGAAGTAGGAGGTAAGAACAAAAGCTTTCAAGTAGGCCATAGGAGGAAAAAATCCTTTAATTCCCCATTATTTGATTCTATTATATTTATTGCAAACTATTAAAATGCTGTTACTAAGGGAGAAGTCATTGCTAGCTAGTAGATATTTACAATGGATACTAATCAGGTAGCAGAGGATGTCGCTGCTTTTCTGATGACCCCTTGCGGCAGCGCGTACCAGAGGATTGTGCCTGTGTTAGCACCTTGCTAATGTCCACTAACACTGCTGTCCAGGTGATGATGCTTTGACTGGACATTTTATTTTATTTACTATAAGGAACATAGAAAAATGGTGGAGAGCTCTTAAAAGCAGTCTCAGAAGTGGCTGCAAATGCTGTATGAACACTGCCCTGCGTAGTTAACACATCCTTGTGCGTATGAGGGGTATGAATGCTTACAGACCTACGCATACCACTTGTCTTGGTGTGCCTGGTGGCATGCTGAACTGGACACAGGAACGCCAGAGTGCTACCTGCATGTTCTCTGTACAAACAGAAAATCTGACCTGAAAGAGGGTGTTGCTTTGAGTTGCTTTGAGTGACGCCAGATGACCTCCAGAAGTCCCTTCCAACCTGAATTATAGTTCTATACATCTACTTATTGCTAGATTTCTTTTACCTTCCTCTAAAGCACCTTGATGTTATTTACAAAGGCAGAATATTGGAATAAATAGGTCTGAAATATCATCCATCCTGTCAAGTCCTGTATTTCCATGTGCAAACAGGATTTATTAGAAGCCCAATACATATTGAATGTGGGTCTTTAGGGATCTCTTATTTACTTTGGGCAGGTAATTACTGAATTGTCACGAAAGGTATTTGACTCCATTTTGGCACACAAAACAGAGAAGGTTAACAGAACAAAGAGAAGAAATGAACACCAATGGTAAATGGTAACACACTTTACTGTATATCCCCTTCTGATTTTGCAAGTGGTGCATGTTTTGCATAGTTTTACAAAGCAAACTTTGTAGTATCACAAGCCTCAAAGAAGTGAACAGGAACTGGGAGGGTGCTTTTGTAATCCTGTCAAACTTGTTTGTGAGTTCTTTTTCCTACCAGTTATTTCAGTTATTTTGCTTTTCTTTTTGGAAAAAGTCTGCTAGTTTAGCCTCCTTTTTTATTCATCAGTTATACTCCAGATGAGATCCTGACTGTTGCAACTTTCATTGCCAATGTAAAATATCATGGGGAAGCTGATGCGCTTTGCAGGGTTTCCCACAAACTACTCCAATGTAAGTAACAGGAGGAACAGGATTGTAAGGGGTGACATAGAGTAGAGCAGTCCTACACAATGTCTGGAGCTGGTGGAACCAAGGCTTTATCCCGATGCTGCAGTGAATCATCTTTTTCACCCACTAGAGACACATTAATGACATGTTCATGGGAATATCAAGGTTTATGTGTGTGAATGATTGGCTAAAGCAGCATCTGTAAGAAAGCTGTTTTCAAAATGGGATGATTTCTTGGTGATTGTTTTTCTTAAAACCTTATCCATGAGCTTTGGGGCTTTTTTAAGGAAAAAAAAAAAAAGATTTCACCCCTCCACCTCTCCCAAGTCTTAGTAAGTATCCCAGTGTCCTATGTCATATAATGTCTTTCTGAGAATACCTATCCTCATTGGTAATATCATTAGAGGACTAGAACAGCCTCTTACAAACTTTTTTCAGTGAATACTTACATTTTATTTCAAGATAATGCATGATGCAACTGCTAAAGATTTTAAATTTTTTGCATCTGAAGTAGATAAAGAGATATGCAAATTTTGGACACAGTGAGAAATGCTTTTTCTACAAGTCTGTAAGTCAGCAGAAACTGATGTAGGAAGAATTCCAACTCACACTTTTCTTTCAGACCTTGAGATTTGCAAGCAAGTTTATACAATTAGTACCACCCCGTGCAATAAGTAAGCTTACTTTTTAAGGTAGAAGCTAAAGGTACTATCATTGACAAGATAAATAATGCTCCGTGTGAAAATGTACATATCAGTTGCCTTGTGGTCTTTGTTTTTTATGTAAACCTTTTTTTCTTCTTTAATTTAAGTGAACACTGTTCATTTAAAAATATACACAGGAAGGAAATACTTGGTTTTACAGATTAAAAACTATAGACTGTCTTTTTAGTCTCCCTGGCAGTGCCATTCTTTGCGCTCTCATCATAGCACAAGGAAACACTGTTATTTACCCTCGGAAACAGGTGACTGAACTTATAAAAATCACTACAGGACAAGATGTATTGAGGCCTGGCACAGAATGACAAATTCTGACGGGGTTTGCCAAGAAGAGACATATTGATTTTTAAATGATTAATAAGGAGAATATAATTGTATTTCATTAAGATGGATGGGATTTCATTTAGTCTGTCTTCTCCTTTTCCACTTCAGATGCGAAAGGAAATCAAGTCATCGTCAATGGCACCTTGTGTTAGCCTGCCATGGAAACAAGGTCATTGATTGAGTAAAAGAAGTTTCTGAGAGGCTAGCCTGCTCTTTAATGGAGTTGCTAGCACAGATAACACGGCAAAGATAACAGCACTAAGTTTATTTCACTATTTTGAGAACAACCGGGACTAGGAAGGTGTTGAAAACATCTTTGTTCTGGACTTTGATGCTTTTCAAAACGCAGATTATCCCAAGTAAATTGAGCTGGGCATACAAATACACAGAATTTCTCATTTGTTTCTATAAAGTCATTTGAAGCCTTTCCACTGTCTAAGCCTGAGGGACCGATAGGCTGAAAAAAAGGAGGAGTTCGAAATCCTATAATCTGAGTGTGTTCTTGTTATCCTTATCAAGAAAATCAGTGTATTCTCAAGAATAATTATGTAATTAACTTTTCTGTGGATTTCTATGGATTTTAGGATTGTGATCAAATTAAACATGTACTTCCACTGACTCCTGAAAATGAGTGCTTTGTGAAGAAAGATGTGCTATTTTAGATCATCTTTTCAAGCACTAGATTAACAAATAGAAGATGAGGGACTTTCTTGCTTTGCAGCACTTGTGCCCAGGATGCTAACTCACATTACTTCTGACTGGCTGTTGCTTTTACTTTTCCTGTATACATCCAGCTTCTTTCCAGAAGTTTTTACTCTACTTGTAGGGATTATTCAACTGCTTACACAGTAGTGGTTAAACTGCTTGAGTATGGCATATAAAGTAAACTGATTTTCGTTACATTGCCAGTTTCTATTTCCCAGCATTTCAGTAGCTCTGGTGGCATCAGTTGCATTGTTCCTGCAGTTGGGGAGTTTTCAGTCAAAGCCTCCAGATAAAATATTGAGAAGATGTTAGCGATGGGTGAGCCTAAATGAGAGATGTTGGCTATTAATTAGCAAAATGTGAGAGAATATATTAGTTAAGGAATTACTAGGGAAAGGAAGGAATATAGAACAAAGGATAAAGAACAATTAAAGCTGATAATTAGATTCATACAGGACATGCGTCTTCCTACTAAGTTAACAAATACATTACAGTGCAACACTGAATTTTCATATTATTTTGTATTTGGTTAAAGACACGAAAGACATCACACTACTTCTGCAGACAGAGGAAGTTGGAATTTTCATTTCAGCCAACATGATGATGGACATGGAGGAGTACAATCATGGATGGTTAATTAAAAACTGATCAAACAAAAAATTAGCTTTGGATTGAACAGGTAGAGAAGAGATCTTCAGGTATCATAGATAAGTTAATTATATTATCTCGGAGCCACTACTCATGCGTTCAGGCATTGTAAACTACAGTTCAAAACTACAGCTGAAAACATGCAGCATGTTATCAAGCCCATTTTTCAGGGAAGAAAACTGAGACGATGAGGTGGAGTGAATTATGTTCTGAGGCAGGTCAGGAAGGATCCATGAGTTTGTTCCTTGAGCTAGACATTCATTTACTGTAAGACTCTGAACAAATCACTTAGAAGTCATGCTAAAATGGAGATATTGATATTAATTTACATGCTTCCTGTGAGAATTAAACAAGTCTGTTCATACAGTTTCCTGTAAGAGTCAATTACTCTGTCCTCACTGCAATGTGGAGACACAGAAGTATGCATATATATATAGCTGGTAATGGAGAACGAGAGGAACTTCTGTTTTGCATATGCTAGGTTTCCACAGAGGCTGAGGAGAGCAAGATATTCTCAGGATATGCAAATAAGGGGGAACAAGAGGAATCTGGGGTGTAAAATGCAGACCACAAGTTTTTTCTATATCTATGGAGATACTGGTTTTGAAAGAAAGTGAGAAAACTGTATTAATGAAGCTCTCAGCCTCTGCTGGGGAAGATTTCATAGTGGACTCATCCTCCCAGTTGAAATATTTACTATCCTTCAAGCCACAATTTCAAAGGTAGGCAAAGTTTTTTTATCCCTCCCAGCTTGTGATGAACTCAGCTTACTCCAGATTGCTTGGTGGAGCTGCCAGCCCAGGCCTGTACAAATGAAACTATGTTCCATGAATGCAGCTGTAAAGTGATTCCTATTGCATTTTTTTGTAACACAAACGGCTTCAGCCTCACACCCTTGCACTGCTATGTCCATCCACTTGTGTTAAGTACCCAGGAGATGACTTTGCTGGTATAGAATGTGGTACGAATCTCTGACGGGGGCATTTGCTAACTGATGTTCTGCTGGATAAGAGGTGATGTATGCATTTAAAATGTTATTACAGAATACCCTAATTCACTAAGACATGACTTATCCTGACAGGTTTGTTCATGAGAAAAGGAACTAATTACGGCAACTAGAGAAAGGAATTATAAAATGTATTTTATCCTGGGGTTGGACTCTGGTGACTACAGCAAATAAGAGATTTACTAATAGAAATATATTTCAAAAGAAAAATGTGGGTTGGCAAAACCCCTAAATCTGGAGTAACAGATACACTGTTTTGTATGAAAGTGTCTCATTTTAAGCAGAAATTCTATTAACAAAGAGACACATTCATTCTATAATAATGCATAAACTGTCTATTAAATGCAGTCTAGGATGTGATGGGGTTTGTATCTCTTTACTGAATCAAGAAGAAAAGATCCTAGAATCTGGGTCTCCTGTCTTCCACATTAGAAACTATTCCGGGGCAGTGAAAGGAGTTTCTCACGTCTTGCATAAATTTTTGTTGGACTCAAAAAACTTGAAAAGTTTTGTTCCAAAAATGGATGGAATAATTTTTAAGACTCAAAAACCTTTTGTGGGATGGGAAAAACATCTAAGACCTGACTTTGTTAAGGATATGATCTCTGGTTTTGCCTCGGATTCTTTGTGAAGGTCAGCAAGTCATCTCTCACTGTATTCTTTTTGGAAGAAAGATCTAGCAGTGTTCTCCTACCTCATCATATCTGTATGGACACTATTCCTATTAAAAATTCTGACTCTATGTTGAATCCAGACCAGGAATCTAATTTTTTCTGTTTAGTTAAATCCTTTATTCTTGCTTTCCCCCCTTTTCCTTTCTTTCCTTATAAAGTCTATGAATATGCATTTTGGTCTTCTCTGTTTTGTTTAGAAATGCCTTGGCAACGTCTGAGATGATTTCTCATGGACTCCAACATCAAAACTGAAGGGACAAAGAAATTAGATATTTAACAAAGGCCTCATTTGTTCTGTAAAGTTAATTAGTCACTCTTGACTGTCAGATTAGATTAAAATTAAATATGGGTCAATTAACACTTGTTACTTTTGTTAGCTTCATTTCTGACCAGTCATGCTGAAATTATCGCTGAAAGTCACAAGTTTAAGTATAAATTAAGATGTGGAATTAGCTTTCTCATTATTACTAAAATCACAACATTTTTTTTCAGAGTTTAAATCTGTTAATCTTTTTTTTTACTTTGGTAGGGTAACATGTCTAAATAGGAGGCAGAAATGTTGTAAGCATCATGGAAGAATCACAGCTTTTTTCATCTTATACTATGTATTAATAGATTTGTTTGCTAAGCCTTTCTTAACCTTAATGTTTAATACTCTTCCCTGACCAAACTTTGTTGTCTGCACAAATCACATACATTAGCATTTAGTATTGTATTGCTGCAATTATTGAATTTTGGAACTAAATCTTGCACCTGGTTATTAACCATGAGTCATGTGCTGTATCTTAACAAAAAATATCATATCCTTGGTTTTTGCTTGTAACCAATGAGTTAGGTCCTTACCTTCTTTCTGGGTGAGTATATGCCTTCTGTTCATCAGCCCACTCCCAATACAGTGCCTTTACACCAAGCAAACTTATCAGGTCTAAGGTTTTCCTTTCCCATATTTCTGCAGAGCTGAAAATCAGGATGAGGTCTCATTTCACTTTATTAGGAAAACACAGTGCAACATCTAACATTCATCAACTTGATTATCACTTTCTCTGTTTTCGCCTTTTACAGCTTGTGAGGTGTTACCATTATTGCACTGGTTATCATGGAGCCCACTAATTAAGGCGTGCTTTCAACCTGTGAATGTAATGTAAAAACAAACAAACAAACAAGCAGAAGACAAACCAAACAAACCCATTGTTTCAGGTTAGAAATTGTTTTCAATGTTCATATTACATTTTTTCTTTGAATGCTGCTCTGATTTCCCTACCATTTTTTCCATCCTCCCTTTCAGTCTATAATTTATTTTTATTGGTTACAGTAAGACTGCAGGCTTTTCTACAGCTGAGCACAGCTGCTAATGTTTTGCTATCGATTCCACATGTTAACTCAAAAGTGTATAATAATCTGTTTTAATCGTTGCCTTTGGCTTTTCCTCTTCCCACTCTGACAAGTGCCCTCTGCCTCTGGCCTGGCATGGCCATAACCAGAAACTGATCCTAATTACATCAAACCACTCTCTGCCAAAATGCCCAAATATCCGTAACGTCTTTGAATAACAACTGTTGGGAGACAGAAGTCCATCCAGCTCCCTTGAAAATGGTTCAAATTATCAACTGTAGATGTGCTGACAGGAAGAAAATCTTTTGGGCATGGTAGGAGGCTAAGCTACCTCTGGCCCAAAAGGGAATAGCTCAGTGGTACAAATGTAATGCTATTTAAGTTCCCCCCCGCTTCAAATCCCTGCAGCTCTGAGGAAGCTCCAAATTATAACAGGACTCCTAAGGGAATGGCAGATAATCAGCCCTGCTGAAAACATGTTGAATAGGGCTAAATAAATCCCAGGTCTAATTATGTTGCTGAGACTGCATGGGGACTGCACATCTGGAAGTCCCCTCAAAAAGTCCTGTGGTGGTTGCAGCGAAGCACAGTCAGCTGCTCTGGTGGCAGTGGTAGCTCAGCAGCCATATCCAGGAAGGAGCTGCCAGAGTCCCCTCACAGCGCAGGAGTAGCCCACATTAAATCACTGCTTATTTAATCTGTCAAATTCCTCTCTTTCAGAGTAGGGGTCATCAGCCTGGGCTGGTGTGAGAGCCAGAGCTGTGGCTTCAGATGGGAACAGCTCACCCACTGCTGCTGGGGCGATGAGCCTTCAGCTGCTCCCCAAAACAAAGCCAGTCCTTTCCCAAGGACTCTGTCTATAGAAATGATAGAAGCAACTTGGGGGTTTGTCTGCAAATAGAGAGGGTGGTGTTTTGTTGAAGTAAATGGGAGCTTTGCCACTGGCTTCTCTGGGGCTGTGTTTCGACTGCAGTGTCTCCTGACACCAGCAAGCACTGGGAGAATTTCTGCAAAATGCTCAGCACCTACTCAATCTTTTCTACAGAATATGACTGCTTTTTACCTCGGGAGATGTAGCACCTTATCCTGATATGAGCAGCAACTTTCTGAGAAGTCCTTGCCGCTACTGTCATGATTTTTAGGTGCAAACACCTACTACCTGGAGCAGACTTCATGCTGGGAGCTGACTCCGACTATATGGCAGGTCTGAAAAGAAAGCCTCTCTTTTAGGCTCCTGAATTTTCTTATACTTCTGTGGTTTTCTTCAGCGATCCTGAAGAAAATTACCAGCAGACATATATCACCAATAGCTAGAAAAATCTATTTTAAACTATTTGCATTCCTCTTTATTTTTATGTTCTGCTCCTATTATTTGATTAGTTGGCTGTCAGAAAGGAAGATGGCATACTAATTACTTTTCTAATTGTTATACCAATATAGTGAGGATAGTCAATATTACTGTGGTCTGCAGTCAGATTTCTGTATTGTTACATATTACTATGCATCAGTGATTCTTGATGATATATGAAGTGAATATTACTTTTTTTGTTAACTTCCCAGGGAGGCCTGGAAGCACCCTGAGAATGTAAGTGCTAATTATGCAGACCGTAGAGACAAATTATTTCCTCTTTGCTGAAATGTATGTATCCATTAGAAAACTGTGGAAAACAGAAAATTTTGGATGGCATATAGTTGCTCTGTTTAGTGTTTAGAAGAGCTTGTGGAGAGTATTATGGACTGCTAAAACTTATGGGAGAAAAGACATTCAAATTTCTCTGTTCTGTGGGATACGTATTCTTTGATAAAATGCTCCTTTAATGTTGTGCATAAGAAATCAGGTCTTTCCTTTGAAGTGAGAACTAAAAAGTAAGGAATTCAATTTTCTGTTCTCTGATTTTCCCCAAATTTAGATAATTTATCTTAGAACTTTATTAAAAAGATTATTTTAGTTTCTTAGGTTTTCTGTTTCCATGTGCATGTGTTTTGTGGCTCATTGAATCTAAATATATTCCTGTTCCCTTTCTCTAGTCTGTAATTCTACTTCCAGGATTAACACTGATTTAACTTTTGTTTCAAAACATCAGACCTTAGCAAGACTATATAGGTAAATTTCTATGAAAAAAATGACTCGTCTTCCCTACTTCTCCAGTCACCACTTTAAGTAATGTTATACTGGTATGCATTTGATAAAAAAGAGGTGGAAATTCTGTTTGGCAAGCTGTGCTCAGAAAACACCCTACTATGATCAATGCCATTCTTCATTAATTCTGTCCTGTTGCTTGTTCCATAGCATTAGTACAAACTGAGCCAAAGAAAAGCCAAGGGACTGCCCTTGCAGGTCGTTGCCTCAGAGACCTGTATGGAGACACTGAGACTCTTCTTCAGCTCACCAGGGCACGGGTTCCTTACCTACCAAGGCTTCTGCAGAACCAGTGTGCTGGACATCATGTGCAGTTCCTTGTCGTGGCGTTTCAAAAGATTTGGGGGAAACTGACAAGAGTATGGAGGTATGGAGCATCTTCTGCCAAAGGAACTCCGAGGTAAGCCAGGGCACTTCAGCCCAGGACAGAGTGGGTGGGGAGACACGTGGATGAATACGGATCTGCTGCTCGCTGCAGAAGAGTTAGGGGATATCAGATGAAGCCAGAGTGGCCAGCTCAGAAAAAAACCAAAAATCAGTGCTTCTTCTCAAACGAGATAGCCATGCACTGAGACTGCCTGTTGCAGGGTGCTGTGAGTGCCAAATCTGCAGGTCACAGACCTGCCTGTTGCGGAGTGCTGTGAATGTTAATGTTAGCATGTGTTCAAGAACAGGGCAAGTTTATAGATGAAACCCACGATGATTATGACAAACACAGAGGCCTGCTGAACTGCAGATTGGTAAAAGCTGTGAGAGCATTTTGGGAGAAGTACCTTTATATACAGATTTTCCTATTACATGCTTCTCTCGACATACACATTTGGCCATTGTCAGGTACAGCATGCTGGGCTAAACAGACCTATGGTCTGACCAAGTCCAGCTGCTCTTAGGCCCTTGTGTTACCATGTTCCATATAAATAGCCTAAATCACAGAAGGTCCACAGGATATCTGTGGAGTTGCTCAGAGAAGAAACCAACAGTATCCTTTCAAAAAAACTGATCTGCTCACCAGTGTGGCTTGTGCCATAAAGCGGACGCTTTCCCAGGCTGACAGCTTCTCACCATTTGCAACGCTTTTACTAGGGTCCAGGCTATCAGAAAGGTCCTCATGCTGCTATCCACTTTGTTAGACAGAAGTTGGTTTTATATTTAGTGGTGCATGGAGTGTACAGATGAAACAAATCACTCCCATAAACTCAGCAAGATGAATAGGTCCTGTTGAAAACTAGCAAGGAAGGCTGAATGCAAGATTAATATGCAGTCTCAAGTTATGTTTCCCACAACTATTGATTATTTAGAGAGTTAAAAAAAAGTATGATTCCTTACATAAGTCAGACTGAAATTCTTGTGCAACCATTCTTAAAAGAAGAAAATAATTCATCTGGGAGGAGAGCTCTTTGGTTTCTGTTTGAGGGGCAAGTTTTAAAAGCTTCCTGTCATCACTGTAGTGTTATTTACCAAAGAATTCTCAAAATCAGTACAGACTTCACGAACAGAAAACTTCTGCTGCTTAGAGGCTTCTCTGTACTAGAATGTCAGCCTCAGCAATAGGAAAGGACCTGCGATCTTCTGGTTACTCCCACTTTTGGCTCTGAGGCTGACTTGTAACTTTGAATAGGTGACTCTCACTGTGCTTATTGTAGAGGTGGGACAGTAAACTTGTCTGTTCTGTGAATCTGATAGGGAGTTGGAATCAAGAAGTGCTTCAAAGTTTGGGGATGGGGTATTGTGTGATGATTTTCTGTTTGAAGATCATCCCTGTGATGAGTTAGACCTTATCAGTCCCTCTGTTTCCTCTCTTTTGTACTTAGAGGAATAGTGGCCGTCTGACCCTGCACCGTTTCCTCAGCTGCTTTGTAGGTGACCTTGTTGCAGACGTGCTTTCTGGGTTAGGGGAGCTTCTTATCTTTCAGAAATCTTACAACAGGATATAAATTGTCTAATTTACACAAAACAGAGAACCACAATGTCTTCTCTCCTTTCCCAACCAATTTGAAGTGCAGTTATAATTCATTTGCTAGCCCTAACTATGTTTTTTCTTTTATTATTATGAGTGCTTTTGAAATCATTACTGCCTGGCTGCAAAGGGAAAGTTCTGACCAAAATATGAATCTATATCACATCATCTAAAGGGTGTGAAAAATTATATCCTATAAGGTCCAATGCTTTGTATTGATCTTACAGAAGAGACAAATCTCATGGGTCAAAGTTGAAGTGATATGGACAAGCAAAATCAATAATAATTTTAAAAATAGGCATTTTTTTCCTTTTCTTTTACTAATTCATGAAAAAAAACAAGCACCATAAGACTTGCACATTAATGATGTTTTACAGATTGCTGCTAGTTTTTTAATTAATTATTTTTTTGAAAATATTTTTTGCTGACATCCTGCTGCCAAAAAGATATTTTCAAAGCTGAAATCAAGCATTTCTATTAGAATAGATCTGGCTTCTGTTGTGGCATGGCTACCACAAGGGATTTTCTGCCACAGACCCATGTATTTTCTTATTTACTGAACCTTAGTCTTTTTAGGCATGGAAAGATCTAGACTTTTCTTTGTTTTATGCAAATAAAAAACAAACCTCTGAGCTTGAATTTTTTGAAAGCTTTCTGTCACTTAATTAATGGTAGCAGATTTAGAGTAAAGCTGATTTCCTGTGAAACCCTGCAGTTGCTGAGTGTCGTGATCAGGTGTCTGGCCACTGGGTATGGGATAAGAGGCATGCTGTCCTATCAGCCCTTAAACAGAGTCAAAATCTAGGAGAAATCTCCTTGGCTGAAATTATTCCACAGTTTCACTGACTCTTATAGGCTGGTTAGGGTTTGATCTAGCTTATTTCAGGTTTCAGCAGGAAAATTTCATGCAGCTTTACCCTATTGCCCCCTATTTGCCAGTACACAGAAATTTAGTTGAGAGCTGCTTAGCTTTTTTGTTTTTCTCTTAGGAATATCAGGCTGTTGTGGATTTCTGCCATGTACAAATAAACCTCCTCCACAAATTAAAGAGGTTCTTCAGTAGTGATTTCCATGACACCCACTCATCACTGTCCACCTTCTTGAACACCTGTGTGCTGGCATGATCACATTGGTGTCTTTGTTGATGACTAAAATTAAGGATAGCATTCTATAACACATGCCAGAAACAAATATCTGTTGGCAGGCACCCTGGAGACTGAGATATTAATTAAAAAAATAAAATAAAATAAAATTAAAACCCAGATTTGAGTTGTTTTGTTAAAGAGCTCAGGATAATACTTCTTTTCCATCTTCCCTCTTTCAATAAGTACTCCTACTATTTTTCTTCTTCCTACGTCTTGTGTTGTGGCCTCTTGCTTGAAGAGGAAGAAAAATGGACTTTGACCAAGACAACTATTTTGATTGGCAAGATTTTTGCTTGCTGTTAAATATGGTAATTATTTAAAGTCACAAAAATGTGCTCTATACTGAATAGACAAGTGGGGAATATGTCACTCCTAAGAGTTTTTGGCTCCTACTAAGAGCTTACTGTGAAGGTCATGCCTTGTGCCTTGTATAGGATAACTCAGAAACTGGAGACCATATGCGTGGGGCTGGGGACAGGGAAGGAGAATCCCACACACCTAATTATAGCCTTTAATATTACACAGCACGTAGCAACCATTAAACAAACATTTGTTTAATTTCAAAGCTCTTCTAATTAAACGTTAGTCACACACTTTCCCTTGCCCTCTATCTGCTGTGTTAAAATCACAACCCTATAAGAGCTTACTTGAAAGATTCCATAATTAAGCAGCCACTTAGTCCAGGAACACCAAAATCCTTCTTTCCCAGGGACAGCAGACTTGCCTTTGGATGAAGGGTTATACCAGTACAGCCAGTGGCAGAATCCAACCAAAAGTATGTATAAAACTGTCTACAAACATTTAAAAAGTGCAGTGGGAAGTGGATGGAAGGAGTGTAACAGAGCAGATTGAAGTGGAGAAAGAAAAACAATAGGTACAAATTTCTACCAGTTTCCTCAGGCATCCGTAGCAGCTGCTTAATGATACATGTATCATTATATCTTGGAGTAGTTGGAGGGCAGAAGCAGACTTGATTACACTACAGACAATTGTTTCACAATAATTCTGGACCATTTTTCATTAGCTGTCTCCCCTCACAGCAAAACAAGGGATAATTTTTTTTTTTAAAAAAACCTTATACCTCTAGAAGGTTGTCCAGCAGTTAAAGATTTTTAATAATTCATCATGTGAAACATCTTGAGCTAAATACTAAATTTCACAGCAATAACAACAAAAGATGAATGAAAGGAGCTGAGGTTAACTTGCTCTGATAGAAACAAAAGGGTAAATAAAAAGAATGATGCTATCACTTTTCCATGATTTATCAGTACATTTTTATTACACCCTCCACTTTGACGTGTTTTGTTACTCAGTCTGTTGAGCCAAACCAGTTCATTCCAAGCAAGCTGATTAAGTAACTGATTAAAATGAAGCAGCAGATTTGTCTGCCTATAATCATTTACTATCACAAAAGCAATAGGTGCCAGGCCTTATTGTGAGTGCAGCTGCTGACATTACCTTTTAGGAAAGATAAGGACTGATGCTTTTGATCACCTGGCCTAACTCATCAGGTCACAAGGTGGTATTGCTCCAGCGGTGCGAGCAACCGCTTTTATGGCAATTGCTATGTCTTTTTGCTTTTGAACCACCTTTAAAAAGAGATGACTCATTCATGGTAACATTCATATGTGAGGCTCATGACTTTATTAGATGGACTTAATGTATCCAGCTGTCAGCAAGAAGGTTTTTGTAGGAGGAGAAAGCTTCTTACTTATTTTCTGTCTTCTTCCCAAGACATGCTGTGATTACTCCGCAGGGCAAGTAAAGGCAACTGAGAGTTAAGTCCAGGCTCTCAAAATCCTGAAAATTAGATGGCCTGAAATTGTACATCTTGTTCAATGGCAGCTTGTTTAGAGGACTTCTTCAGGTAGAAAAGAGGAGTTAATGTGAGCTGCAGTGCAAGGAGCCATTTGAATGATGGTAACAACAGTTGCTTGCTGCCCCAAGGATGGGCAGCACCCATCTGACAGGAGTCAGAGATGGGGTACAAAGTTGAAGCAAAAGACCTGCTGCTCCTGACTTGCTGTTCATGCTGCTGAGAGGAAGACAAATTTGTCAGTTACTGCAGGTTCCCCCCAGAAATAGCTTCTATCTTCTGACCTCTCTCAGAGGTGGGAGCCAGCTTCACTTTCCAGCACAGGCAAAGCAGGTGATGGTGGTTGTCTGTATGACATGGTATTTTTTCCTAAAGCATATTTTGAGTGCCTGATGGTGCACCTGGATACCTAGGACTTAGCAAAGCATATTAGAGAAGTGAAATGAATGGGAGAGAGAGTAGACGACTTAAACCAACATCCGTGGTTTTGAATATGCCACGAGGGGGTCTATCTGCCTGCCTGCCTGCCTGCCTGCCATGGTGTGTGCTTAGACACAACAGGCTCTGCTTGCAAGATGCTTTGAAGACTGCTGTGATGAGTTAATGCACTAGCTGTCTGCCTTTTTGAAATGCCTAAACCTGGGAAGTCAAAACGAGAGGCCACTGCTGGTCAGGATCTCAGTGTGGGACATTCTCATGGGCAGTAAGGTGTGCCAGGAACTCTGTTTGCAAGATCTGGTCTTGTGAGCAGAATGACATGAAGCAGTTGCCACAAATGGCATAAATGCTAACTTGTGATTCTTCATCTGCAGGTAGAAAAAGCATTTTTTTCCTTCCTAAGGGGACCACAAATTTTCAAATTACACAAAAAATTCTTGTAACCCTTAGGTGTTGAGTCCTTAAAATATCTAAATGAGATGATATACACTAAATACACCCACATTCCCTACTTTGACTTGGTTATTGCTAAAATTAAAAGCACTTCCAAATAGAAGGCCACTAAAAGTTAGACATGCTTCTTAAAATTGCTGGTTTAGCAAAGGATTCTGCAATCAAATGTGTTTTGAAATGCTGGGTCCTGCACTGGTCATTGCATTGCAGCTCAGACACTTCTTTAATCTTACTCAATTCATCATTGTCTTGTTTGAAGATTGTAATTTCAGTAGGTTCTCAGAGGAAAGGAAGATAGCTAACTATAGAACACAGCAAACTGTAAAACATCTTGCCATGTTCATTTTTCCATTGCCCTAGCAATTGATGCTGTTGCTTCTCTTGCCCTGTGAGTTATAGCTTTAGTAAAGCATTGCCAGATTCAAGTCAGCAGGCCTCTGCTGGCACTGCAAAATGACAATTCTTATCTGTTTTCTATAGCCTGACATTTTCAGTAAGGCCTGGAAGGTTTGGTTAATAGGGTTTGTCAAAAGGGAGCTACAATATAAGATGTTGAAATATGGAATGAGAGCACAGCAAAGAACCCGTGTCACATTAAATGTTACCAAAGCAATTTCTAGGAGACTAATTATTCACAATAGATAACTAAATTGTAAATCTCTATTACAAGTGGGGGATTGAATGTGAGGTTTTTTTGAAAGCAGTTCTGAAGTCTGCTACTTTAATAGCTAATACATAAGGAAGATGGTAGATGTGCCAGAGGCTTTGGAAGATGAGAGGTCAAAGGATGAAAGGACAATAACTCCTGGATTCATTCACTCTGCAGGTCCTGAAAAGACATATTTGCATTATAAAATGCCCAATAGACTTTTTTCTTTAATAATCTGATATTGAAAACATTCTGATATAATATTCCTTATGACTGTTGCTAACCAGAGAAAGGATAAAGAGACAGACATCAGTAGAGGGGCATGTAGATAAGCTTGAGGGTCCTTAGCTGGATTTTCAAAGAACAGTAATTATCAGGTACTTCCTAAAATTCCATGGCCTGTTTTTTGGGTGCAAAATCCCTTCTAGGTTGGTGATTGTGCTTGGTAATGCCCACGTGAAATTCTGCATCCTATTACCTGAAATAGCACATAATGGGTAGTCTGTGCCCTGAGGAGGTATTTGTCCCTGTCCTTTCTATTATGAGGCATTTTGTGAGAGAAGAGGAAAGGTAGTAGACAGTGCCTATGAGAAGACGCTCTCTGAAATATCTTTTTGGGATAGCTCATGCAACATTTCTTGCTTCTATAGATTGCTGCTCAGCCTTATGAATGCCTTTGGATGTTCTTATTTATTACTAAGTATCTTTTAATAAGTAGACGATGCGTTGTGGCACAAACTGTATGTCTGACGACAGTTTTCCTATTATTACCACTGCTTTCCTGATTTTTTTATTGTTTCTGCTAGCATTTGCCATGTAAATATATGGAGACTTACCAACCCAAGACAACGGGATATGCAACTGGATGTGTATTCCAAAGAAACAAGGAAGTAACTACACTCTAGGGTGGCTGAACTCCTCTTTCTGCACTGAAGGGTATCATCCATCTCATTAGCAAAACCTTGTTAAAGAAGCTTTTGTTTCTTTATGGAAGTGTTAAAGGGGAAAACTGTTCAGAGCATACCAGGAAGGTATCACAGTTTCCTTCCAGATGTCTGTCTGTGCAGCTATGAGAGGAAGTAAATGCACTAAGGTTATCTCTCGCAACGCATATGCTCATAAATGGGGCTTCAACTCTTGGACTTGTCAGGCATTAATGAGGAATATTTATGTCCGGAGTAATTGCATTAAACATGACATAAATGCAGATAGTGTGGTGGAGAGATGGATTTCTTTGCTTCTGCTTCCAAAGGAATATGTGAACTTTCAAGAGTTGGCTGTATTGTAGCAAGTTTGCAAATTCTGTTATTCTTTGCCATAAACATTAGAATGTTCTTTAGCTTTTCCTATTAATAGCCAGCAGTGACCTGTATAATTGTGAAAGAGCAAAACCCGTACCTTTGGCTAGGTAGCAACCATGAAGATGCTCTAACACTTCTGCATTGTGATGATGGAGGGTCCTTTTACCTCCAAATGCATTTGTACAGCTGATGAATTTCATGGGCTTTAAACAATAGACCATAGATTCCTGTTGCCTGTATTTAGGATTAATCTGAGCCTAGGCTGGAGACGATGTATTGGTCTGGTTGAAGCTGATGGTCTCAGCAGAATTTCAGGACTTTGTAGGTTTCATGGCAGGATGATTCTGTCTGTGCTACTGTTTATGTGAATATCTTGGATATGACCATAGCAGATTAGTTATAGCTAATGTGTATGAACTCTCTGCAGAACGGCCTTGTGCAGTAAGTCTTAGAAAGCACTGGGCTAACTGCATGCGTCATACAGTCACTGCGCTTGCACGGCAGAGTTCATGTTTCTGGTGCTGACTTGTTAATTATACGTCTCTTATTAAGACTGATGAATCCTAGCATATCAGATTTATTTTGCTGCACTGTGCATCTAAACCAGAACTGCTTATGTCCACAAAGTCATGAACAGAAATGCAGCAGCTCCTGTCCAGAGGAAGTATTTCTTGTCTGTCTTATATCTGTGTCTAGAACAGAACCAGTGGATTGTTACATCAAGGAATGAACTATCAAGAGATTTCAGAGAGGAAATGCGGACTGTTTTACTAATGAAGTCATTTGGTACACAGAAATGTTCCTAATTATTAAGCTGTTGGCACTATCAAATTGCAGATGATTGTTGAGGTTATTCTAGGAAATCATTGTTTTGGGGAGTCTTTAGATGGGCAAGGAGACTATGGAGATTCTCTCAACTCGCAATTTTAGTATGTGTTTTCTGAGAGCTTGCTTAGGCTTTATCTGCAGTAAAGCTACTATTGATATCTGCCACATATGAGCAGTAATTACTGGTAACTACAAATTTAATTTGTTCTGTGCAATTTATTTGTATTCATTTTCATTTAAAAGAGTGGCAATAAAATAGTAAAGGACAATATGGTAGCAAAGAGTACAGTAAAATAAGTACAAAAGCAGAAACAACGTTTCCTGAGTTTGAGTATGACATGATTTGCCATAGAAGGCAGCAGTTCTTCCATTTCATACTCTTATCGGTATTGCAGGACAAGGCAGTGCTTCATAGATAGTCTACAATAGGCAGTTGCTACAGTAATAAAATACGAAGAGAGTTGTGTAATAAGGAAAAGAAGAGCCTGGAGTCTGGGAGACAGGCAGTGTAAAGGGGGGTTAAAGGTCTGACCTTCTCAGAACAGCCTCCAGGGTTTTCATCTGAGTAAGATGTAAAGATTCTCTTCCATCCTGGTGTAGCTGCTGTTTCTGAAGTTTCTAGTAACTCTGGGACTTCTGCCAGTCCAGAGGCTAGTGGCACAATATAGCATATTCAGACAGGCTGCAGTTGTGAGAACTGTCTTTCCAGTAGAGAACACAGAGAAGAGGCAAGGAACTCATCCTTAACCAGTTGGAAAATCTGTCTGACGCTCTTACTCAACCACTCATTCATGTTGTGGTCTGTTCTCTTCAATCTGGGCTGCTCCATTAGGGAGTAAAATTCAATTTCGTAGTTATAGGATTCATATATATTATTATACGGTGAGGAACTCATACTTAATGGGGAGAATGAAAGTGGGGTTCTTAGCTAATCCTTTTCTAATATTTTATAGCTATTGAGGACAGACAAAAATGGTGGTTTGGATGACCTAATATACGCTGGATTTTAGCCCACAGAGCTGCATGCAGTAAGCATTCTGGAAACAATGGAGGTCTATGATATCTGAAAATCATTTAAAAATTTTGTAAATGTGAAAGTTAACTTTTCCTGAACTATATGGGAGTAGGGCCTTTTTTTCTTTGCTTTATTTTTTTCACAGCTTTGAATGTATAATGGAACATTATACATACCCGAGCTCTCTTGCTCGGGTGATTTTCGAGAGAAAACTGTTAGAGATCTTTGGACTGGCTCAATTTTTAAACTTTGATATAGAGAGCTGGTTTGTTTTTACTTGCTTACCTGACTGGATTCTTTAAGAACTGCTGAAGTTTGATTGTCATGTAACTCTTCTCAAACTTTCAAGAAACCAGTACATCTCCTGTTTAATGAAGTGTACTTTTTTGAAGATTTTGCAAAAGCAAAGGTACCTGGTGGTCCCACATTTATATTTTTTCTGTTTATTGGGAATCTTTGCATCAACTAATGCTTGTATGAAACTTCTGTATGCTATCCTTCTTTTTGGTGAGGAGCCTTTATTCAAACACAAGGTCCCAGCAGTGAGAAGGTATAAAATGTGCTGTGGATGAAAAAAAAATGTTTCCAGTGATTTTTCTTCCCTTCCTTCTAGGCATTCATTCAAGATCCTGTTGGTAATTTGTTCAACAGTCCACATATATGCGAGGAAGGAAAAATGAAATTTTCTCAGAGCTCTTTGCATTAACAATGAACCATTAAACCAGTGGTGAGTGGTGTTCCTCAGGGGTCAGTACTGTGACTGATGCTGTTTAACATCTTTGTTGGTGACATGGACAGTGGGATTGAGTGCACCCTCAGCAAGTTTGCAGATGACACCAAGCTGTGTGGTACGGTCAACGTGCTGGAGGGAAGGGATGCCATCCAAAGGGACCTGACAGGCTTGAGAGTTGGGCCTGTGAGAACCTCATGAACTTCAACAACGCCAAGTGCAAGGTGCTGCACATGGGTCGAGGCAATCCCAAGCACAGATACAGGCTGGGCAGCGAATGGATGGAGAGCAGCCCTGAGGAGAAGGACTTGGGGGTACTGGTGGATGCGTGACCCAGCAGTATGCATTTGCAGCCCAGAAGGCCAACCATACCCTGGGCTGCACCAAAAGCAGCGTGGCCAGCAGGTCAAGGGAGGTGATTCTGCCCCTCTACTCTGCTCTGGTGAGACCCCACGTGGGGTCGTGCATCCAGCTCTGGAGCCCTCAGCACAGGAAAGACATGGACCTGTTGGAGAGGGTCCAGGGGAGGGCGATGAAAATGATCAGAGAGCTGAAGCACCTCTCCTGTGAGGAAAGGCTGAGAGAATTGGGGCGCTTCAGCCTGGAGAAGAGAAGGCTCTGGGGAGACCTTATTGCAGCCTTCCAGTACCTGAAGGGGCCCACAAGAAAACTGTAGAGGGTCTTTTTACAAGGGCATGTAGTGATAGGACAAGGGAAGTGGCTTTAAACTGAAAGAGTGTAGGTTTAGATTAGATATAAGGAAGAAATGCTTTACTGTGAGGGTGGTGAGGCACTGGACCAGGTTGCCCAGAGGAGCTCTGGGTGCCCCCTCCCTGGCAGTGTTGAAGGGCGGGTTGGATCGGGCTTTGAGCAACGTGGTGTAGTGGAAGGTGTCCCTGCCCATGTCAAGAGAGTTGGAACTAGATGATCTTTAAGGTCACTTCTGACCCAAACCATTCTATGATTCTATGATAATTATTTACTTCCCAGTACAAAGTGTCACAGAGCACTGAAATAAACTTTCTGAGAAAGGCGTCCTCTAGTCATACAGTTGTGGTGGAGTCAACTCACTCCAGAGATGTGATGGAACATGTACCAGGGAGATGCAGCCACTGGAGTGCTGCTGAGTGACTTCCTTCTCATATTTAATACTGAAATTAATACTAGATTTTCCTAAATAGCGGCTGCCAGAACAGGTTGTAAGTGATGCTGATGTCTTTTCAGACCAGCACATAATAATGTGTTCTGGTCATGTCCTTATATTATCTGGAGTTGATAAAATCTAGGATTATAAATTGTTCTGCTAGCCATCATTATCCGTACTAAATGATTTCTTGATACTTCAAAAAAGAAAACTAACTCACAATTAAGAAAATGCCATTGCTATCTCTTGCACAAACCACCTTGTAATATCATCAGCTACAGCAAATAAGTCTATTTTACTACAGAACTACATATTTTAATTGATGGTTAAAGTTCATTCATTTTAATGTATTTGTTATATAAACATACAAGAGCATTCTGGGCTGCATGTTCTTTTTCTTGATTTATGTTCATACTCTATATCTTTAATATATTTATTTGCAAAAACAGTAGCATACTTTTAAAATAAACTTTGCCTGGCACTATGAGAAAAGGGAAGAAGGTTTTGAAAAGGCATTTATATTTTGTTCAAGAAGTGACTCAGCAATTTGCATTTGCGAGGAAGAAATCGTTTTTTTTCTAAATAAGTCATCACATTCAAAGTTGATTTGTTCCAAGGAAAGGAGCTGAAATTAGTTCTGACATGCAATAATTCATTTCTTAGTTTGCCACCAGTAATTAAATTGCCCGGAACTGTTGTCATTTAACAGCCTATTAATTGACTAATGTGCATTACTTGCACACAGGCTATAGGTGAAATCCAAGGATTAAGAAAGGAAGAAAGAAGGAGAAGAAAAACCTCACAGTTTTTCACAACCATCATAGATGAATCATTCATTTTTTTTCATAACGAAATGTAGTTTTTGCAAACACTAATAGCTTAGATTTCATATATGCAATTTCATCAGCAATAGCCCTAAAGAAGGAAGTGGTAGTCAACTATTAATTCTTCGGAGAGGAGCAAAATGGTTAACCGATTGTGCTTTCTTTCAACCATATGAAGACTATATAACTCTTCCTTCCTTGAAAAACAATGATTTCTGCTTGGATCAGTATTTTCATAATAAAATTCTTTCCTCTAATCATATCATTGGCCAAACATTCTGATATTTTTCTCCTTTTGTTCCACTAACATTGAAAGAAACTTTGTCATATGCATCAGATAGTCTTGGCCTCATAGCAACTACACACAAAAGTGGATATAGGCAAGTTCAGCAGCTTTGATTTTGTCAATCAAATATGATACATTCCAGTGCTGCATTAGTGACCATGTGGGGAAAAAAAATCAATGAGGTCAACAACTAGGTCCCAGCTGAGAATAATCCACTTTATAAAAGTAAAGCAAAAAGTTCTCTGTCATCACAGTAAACTCTAATTTATAGCATTGCAGGCTCCTGATGAAGCCTATGACTATATGAATAGACAGGGAAACAAAGGTCAATTTTTTAAAGGGAGGTATGTAAGATGGGATTTTCTAAATCACTTAACCATTGAGAGACTAATAACAAGAATGTCTTTTTATGAAATGGGAATCATCACTTAGAAGACATGAGGAGGATAATAAATTGGATATATTAGCTGACTAAATGTGAAAGAAGCATGGAAATTCAGTCCAATGAAGTAGCAGTTAAGACACTGTTGGGGAAAAAAAAAAAAAAAAAATTGAAGTCAGCATATAGGACTTCTAGGAGGATCAGGGGGAATTGCTCCAGGACACAAGGCTGAAGAGACCATCCTTATTACTCAGTTTATACACAACGTCTGGGAGTTGTCTGGCTAACTGCAGAAGTCAATGGTGCCCATGTCTCCATCTGCTTGGCATTCTTTGCAAATCTGTGATGAAAAACAGGCACTTCTTCTTACTGATTTTTCTCATTTAAGACACAGCAGATAGATTGTGCTCTGCAAGTACTTACTTTTCTCGGCTGACTAGAAAGGGAGCCTGCATCAATAAATGGTATGTAGGCACCTCCGCTGCAGATCTGTGAAGTTAGAGAAGATGAATCCAATCACTGAAATGGTTGTCTGTCATATCTGGGGACTTCACCAAGTACTCGGCTCTAAAAAGTCACTGAACCTGCACCAGGCCCTCAATATGACTGTGGTTTTTGGGTCACCATCATTCCTGTTGTTCAAAAGCAGACCACAGGTAAAGTGAAGCCTGCAGATTCCTGTGGTCATTGTGCCTGGGTGAAGGAAGAACATCGAGTCCACAGCCAGAATCCCCAGCATTTGCTACGCTGTCTTTCATGTCAACTTCATGTAAGCCCGTAACATGTTTGTTTTTATTTCAATAAAACAGTAATTTAGACAATAACTAAGTACGTCTGGAAGAATATATGGGAAGGCTACGAAACTATTAATAACATTTGGACACCTCCTGCACTGTTTTAATGCATCACAGGTTAGCACAGTATTGATTCAGTATCAAAGTTCTAAGAAACAAGCCTCTTACCAATATCTAGGATCCGATGTTGTAATTGAACTAGAAAATGTTAGATTTCCAGCATTACTGCTGAGAATTCTTCCCAATAAATGTGTGTTTTCCACTGGGGCTGAAATAACTGCAAGAGCTAGCTTTAATTTTTTTGTTTTTTGTATTTTTCCTACCATACAGGTTCCTTTTCTCTCCTCTGTCTGTAAAACAAACATAATGGGGCCAACTCATGCTTTTTATTACCTTGACTTGTGGGAGGATCATTTGAGATACTCGCTTTAGATAATTAAATCTTTTGTGGAAGGATTAAACTTTGGAGGAAAGAAAATGGGTGGACTTGGAAAATATTGTGTAGAAAAAAAGAGCCAGTAGGACTCATGGACAGTAGAAACCTTTGTCAGTGTGCAAGGAAAAAGGAGAAAGAACCACAGTTATGACACTGAAGTACAAGGAAGAAAAAAAGTTAATGCTTAATCATGTGAAGGAAGGAAGCAACAAGAACAATGTCAGTGTATTTGGCCTCTTAATTTTGAATGGGTGCTGGCATATCCAAACAGATGGCACAGCAAGTTCCATTGTAGATACCACTTCGTTTCAGGATCTCTCTCAGATTTCATATCCCTTTTGTCCAGCATTTTCCATCTATAGCTATTAACTGCCAGAGTTTGTCAGTAAAAACTGAAGAAATTCAGAATACACTTATTTTTTTTCCCAAGATCATTTTGATTTTCTTTTTTAGGTCTAGAATCAAACAAGTCTAGTTTCTTTCAGAAAACGAGATTATAAAGGGAAGCCAAAAGATGTATATTTTCTTAGTGTTTTTGGCTTTCTTGGATGATAGTGGTTGTCAATTTATGCACAGCACCTGCCTTTCCTCCCAGTAATGTCATTCTTTCTCACAGCAACAGATCCTGGTAAGTGAACTCAGCTACAACACCTTGCAATGTAAAAGTATAATATCATTAGACAGCAGGAGATACAGCTATGTAGAAAAGGCAACAGGAGCAAACCAGAGAGTTAGGAACATCACTGACATTGTAGCAGCACCTTTTGTCAAGTTACACTGGTAGATATATGCAAAGATTGTCAAAACTGCATTTTTTCAGCCAATTCTACTCTCTGTAGTTACAGTTGCTCCCATGATGGATGTGATATCACAGAATCACAGAATCACAGAACAGTAGGGGTTGGAAGGGACCTCTGTGGGTCATCTAGTCCAACCCTCCTGCCGAAGCAGGGTCACCTACAGCAAGCTGCACAGGATCTTGTCCAGGCAGGTCTTGAATATCTCCAGAGA
>Ga0065711_1026891_pt1 | contig 57614 bp, 32 predicted proteins | sample Hoacrofraction12_FD_59098 | JGI IMG/M metagenome (GOLD analysis project Ga0065711, IMG submission 59098) | Hoatzin crop microbial communities from Cojedes, Venezuela - Epithelial fraction 12 v2 (version 2) | ecosystem: Host-associated > Birds > Digestive system > Esophagus > Crop | place...
GGGGGGGGGGGGAAATCCACACCAAGGAACATTGCTGTACCATCCTTGGCCTTTTCTTCAGCCTTTGTCTTTCTCCTGGTAACTTGCACTGCTGAATTAATGGGATATGAACACTGAATACTTAAGCGATCTATTCATTTTAATTAGCTTCCTAATAGCTTCTGGACAGTGATTGAACATAACGTTGGTGACTGTGCTGTTTACTTCCCAAAGCACAGGTCACTGGCAAGATGCCTGCTGGTGCGTGCGTTCCTGCCCTGCCTTAGCTGCCCAGTGGCCTCCGGGACCAGAGGAGTTCTGGGCAGGTTGCACAGACAAGAGGTGTGAACGTGAGGGGGTGGAGGAACACGGCTGCCTGTTTCGGTGGCTGCGAGTGCCTCCTCCTCTTGGGAGGCTCTATTTCCCCAGCGCTGAGCGTGAGTGGGATGCCTGGTCTGCCTGGAGCTGGGCAGCCCTGGTGCAAGCTCAGCTCTCGTCGATGGGATGATCTCGATGCAGGAATCACCCGTGAGCTGCTCCGGGCTGCTGTTGCTCCTCACTGCCCTGCCACCGTGCCAGCAAAGAGCCGTGTCGCTCTGCAGCCTCCGAGCCGCCGACCGGGGAAGCATTCCCACCAGATGGGCCTGTCTGGATTCTGACAGCATCCTCAGCAGGAAGCATACGGCAGGAGGCTGGGGACGTGGAGGTGAGGAAACCAGCAATGCTCCTCGCTTTTCACTGCGCGCGCATGAAGCTGTGAATGGGAGAGAAGCCGGGGAGCTCTCGAGCAGCCAAGACTGGGGGCAGAGAAATTCGCACCGTTCCAGTTTACCGAAGCTGTGAAAGATGTGATAGATGAATCACTTTCGCAGCAACCTTCTCCACCACCAGATTCCCTGAGATGTTCAGCCCCACTGTACGCGGCGTGTACTTGAGGAAAAGATAGAAGGGATGTTCTCTGAGTCAGGGGAGAGTCTGACGCACAGAGACATTTTCAGGGGGGTAATTTACATATGCATTCCCTTTCTAAAAAAATCAGTCACAGTATTGCCTCTATTTCTGAGTGCAAGGCTCTCTAGGCTGGTAGGTGGATAGAACTGGGAATCCAAATACCAAAGGTCCATTGAGGCCACAGCATGGCATGCCCTGTGCTTTGCTCAGGAGGCAGAGCTTGGAGATGGATAAACTCCGGGTTGGGGCAAAAAAAGGATGTATTCAGCCTGACAATGTCCCAGATGTCAGCCACATGTGGTCTCATGAGAGTGGCCTGGTGGACAAGGGTGGAAGTGGGTCTTTGCCTATCCCCTCCTGGAGAAGGCAGCGTGGTCAAGTGGAGGGCGGCGAGCCCCTCTGGGAGGAGCAGGAAAATACGTAGGAGTGTTTTGTTTCCTTGGGAGACGACTGAGAGAGCTGGTGAGAAACAGCGTGTAAGACACCATGGTGCTTTCCCGGGAGGCTGGTGGGTAGACATGGTCAGCTGAAGTGCCTTTTCCACCACAGCTGCCCATGCATTACTCTGTCCCCACATTTGCTCGTGCTGGAGCTCTGTGGCCCAAGCCCCATGCTGAGGGAGTGGAGGGTTGTCAAGGATTTGCTCTGGCTCTGTCTCCTGGCATTGAGAGAGGAACTGAGTTTTCAGATGCTTTTAGCATTGTCCTGGTCAGCTCTTGTGAAGTCAAAGGTGAATTCCCTTTGACAGCAGTGGGAAAGCATCTGGGTCTGCACTGAGCTCAGCCCACAGTTTGTAAGCACTGGAGTTTCATCTCAGTGGGGGAGGGACAATGTCGGGTTAGAGCATACCCTATCACTTCTTCATTTGAAGCCGTCCTTTCTTGTGCCCTTTTTGTGTATCTGGGGACCCCATCTAAAGTGTGGTCCCAGAGTCTCAAGGGACGGGACTGTCCTTAGTGTCCATCCTGGGGACCAGATAGGGCTGCAGGATACCATCACCCTCCTCCCAAGATGCTGAAGGCAGAATCTGCGTCTTGGCTTCATAATAAATTCAGTAGCGTAATAGAAACACACATTTATATCTTGACTTCTGTCATAGAACATCCTACAGAAACAAAGCAGGAGGGGTGCTTTGATATCTCTCTAACAGTCTTCTCCATTCCCAGGTTTCCCATCTGGGATTTATGTTAACCTTTGCCTTGGGCCTCTTAGGGACTGGTGAGAAAAGGAAGGAAAAGAAAAGGAGGGGGAGAAAAAAGGTACAAACTTGCCATTAATAAATGTAAGCTGGAAATAAAACAGGTATTGCTACCACTGGAGGGGTGAGCTTATGAGACATCTGTGCAGCAACAGTTTGTTGAGTGTATGTGTGGAGCCTGTGCAGTTTTATGATGGAGGCTGATAAGTTTACGGAGGGGATTATACAGCCCAGACTTCACGTTGGCAGGGACAGGCCTCTGCGGACCCACTGCTGGGAATTTTGTGAAGTGAGAGCTACGTTGATATACAAACTGTCTTTGCAGTGAAGATGTGGCCAAGCATGGTTTTTGCTCAGGGTTGTAATGACTGAGCTGAACTGGGGCAGATGCTCTCCAGCAGTGTCACAGCATCCTCCTCAAAATGGGCACACAGGGCTCTGACTAATGGGGATGGGAGAGAATATGCAGGGCCGCAGCTGAAAGACCGGGGAAAATTTGTGAAGTTTTTTTCTCTCTTTTCTCTGTGGGTTTTGTTATTATGCTCAGGAAGTCCCATGAACGCCCACTCACTCCAGTAACACACATCATTTTGCACCTTACTGTGTCTTCTATGAAAAGCTGGTACTGAGGAAGCAGACTTGTGCTTCTTTGAAACCGTCTGTCAGAAAAAAACATCACCCCGAACAAACAAACAAGCGCACAATCCCTGAGCATGCCGGAGACTGATTTGCAGCACTTCTCTCCCCCACCTTATCTGTTCAGAAATGTTTTGGCAAGCTGTGAAGAATCGGAGCCCTTTGCTGTCAAACGCAATCTATTTCCGAGGGAGCTGCATTAAGGGCTCTGGGTGGGTGTCTGGGCACTGCCAAGGAGCTGAACAATTCCCATCGAAGGGATGCTTGTCCAGAAGAGCAAACACAGCTGGCAAGTATTTTGCAGCCCGTGAGTGAGGACAGCAGAGTGGTGGGAGCAGGCCCTGAGAGCTGTAGAGAGAGCTAGCGGAAAGAGATGCCACACCAAATGAAATACAAATGGGAGACAACCTGCCTACTCATTCATATCTAGTATTTTCCTAAGTGTTGCTGTTTTTCTGCATCCCGTTAAGCTTTTTGATTTGTTTCCATCTGTTCGGTATAGATCACTTCTGCAGTTTACTTAAAACACAAATACCCTTTATGAATCTCTACAGATGGTTTTCAAAGACTTATAGAAAGACAGAGATAAGATCAAGAAAATCTTGAGTGTTCGCCTCGGGGGAAAAAATGGGACAGTCGCTTTGCTTTGCAGCTGCAAGCCACGTCAAATCAGACACTTTGATATGTTTCATTTTCTGTCTGAAGTCTACATCTGAAAGGCAGCCTGGCTTATTTCAGTCAATGCGCAATTTTTGTTAGTTGGGGCTCTTTCTCAGCTTCTAAAAAAGATGCTCATTTGCATCCCAGAACAAAGACAGCACTTTCCCCCCCTGCATTCAGTGTGTCTTCGCCAAAAACTAATCATGCTGCAAAGTGTGTGTGTAAGGCAGGGAGGGTGTGTTCTCTTTGGGCACTTCTTTCCTGCTGTGCTGGCCCAAGGTGCAGCAAGGATGGGGGCTCGTCCTCTCCATGGTGGCCTTCTTTGAGATCTGGTTGGGTTTGTGCTGGTGTCAAAGCCTTGGTAGCTCAAGCAGGACCCCTAGATCAGAGTTTGGTTGGGCAGAGCCAGTTGGCAGGCAGTGGGGCAGCCGTCGGCACCCACTTGCATCCACGGGCTGAGTGACCGGGGCCGGTGTGCGGCCCCATGCCAGAGCCCTGTTGACTGACCCTGTGGGATGGGATTTAAAACCCTAAAATCAGTGAGCAGTGCGAAGTGTAGAAGAAGACGAGAGAACACAACCACTGGAGGACAATGTTCTGCTCGACCAGTTTCATCTGCTCTTGGCATGAGTTTCTCCCTCAGGCCAAGACGGTGGCTGGCATAAACTAGATTAACTCTGCTGGCCTCTTCAGGAGACGCTACACCCTGTCTCTGTGTAACGCATTGCTTGTGTATTTAAAAAAAAACCCAGTCATTTCACAGAGAAACCCCATGAAGTAGGGTAACTGCTGAATTTCTGCTGCTCTTCATCTGCTTTAGACTCCTTGCTTGGGAGTGAGGGGGGGCTCGCACTTCTTGTCTTGTCTTTTTAGAGCTGTTTGGGGCTGGCCCAAAGCCATTTGAAAGCAAAGGGACTCTTCTCCTGGGTTTTCATGGACACTGACGTGAGTTCTTGAAGATTCACCTCTGGCAGAAACAAAATCTTTGTAGAAATTTGAGTATTTGCATTGCAGATAAGAAACCGGCAAAAAAGGGAACATGTCCACCTTAAATGTACCACATTACTAAGAGCTGACTGGAAAAAAACCCAAACCACCAACTTGTAGGAGTCATGCACGTTAGCACTGGACTTTATGAGCAAAGACAAGGTGTGTACTGCTTGCCCAATTAAAAAGATAAAACCTGTAGACTGCGGTCAGCGAAATGAGCTGTGAAATGAGTGATGACACGCTGAACAGGCAGGTGCATGCACAAAAGCGTATGCAAACTGTTCTACTTATCAAAAGACAGGTTTATTGCCTGGTCATCAATTTACACTGAGGTTGCTTCGGAAATTTGCAGCCTGCCTTTGTGCTGCGCTCTCGATAAGCTGTGAAAGCAGTAGCATCCCCTGTGCTTTTCTTGCCTTTTGGAGCAGGAATGGTTATCAAGGGCAGAAAGAAGACAAGAGATAAGTGGAAAGGCAGGAGCTGGCTGAGGGCACCGTCGTGGCACCAGTGGCAGTGCCCAGTCTAGGACTGGCTCCATGGTGTTTGTGTGGCTGAGCAGGTTCCTCCCTGGAGCGTGTCCTCAGCCAGGAGAAATGCATCCAGCCCCGAGATAAGGGGATGTGAAACGAATGTCTTGTATCGCCCTCACTCCCAGACATATGGAACTAAATTAGGGAGGCATGGATGAGTGGTTCAACTCGTTTGTATGGACCTCAGCAGAGAGATGTGGGAAGTGAAGTGTGTGAAAATTATGGATTCCTATCCTATATGGATCCAACTTGCTTTTTGTGAAAAAGAGTGCTTGTAACAAGTAACTAGATAGATGAGGTTTGCAAATATGGTACTGAACTTGGATTTGGGACATCTCTGGCCACCTTGAGCTTTGTCAGTGTTTCTTTGCTGGGAGCTGCTCACCCCAGACTTTTTTGTTTGGGGCTGAGCCCCCAGGAGAGGAGGCATCTCCGGTGCGTGCTGTGCAAGCAAGAGGTGGCATGAGCTAAAATACTAAACTGTGGTACAACAGAAATACCACCAAACTCTATAAATATGGGCACACACACAACCCTGTTTGGTGTGACGATGTTAAAAATTGTTTTGCAGGGAAGTCAAGACAAGACTGCCGCTCGCAATCTTGCATGCTGAATTTGCAAATGGAGCAGGCTTTCCAGCTTCCTTTATAAGTCAAAGAGTGTATGCCTCCTGCAAGGGTTTTATAACCGTATAAATCAAGTCTTTTCCAATGCACGTGTGTGGCTTAGGGATTTAGGATTTGTCTTAAACAGATAGTTTTATAGTTTGCATTAAAAGTCTGTGTTTCTTAGAGATTAACGAGGCTCAGAAGATCGGCTGTGAGACTTAAACAGAAGACAAGTTCAGGTTCATTAATGAACATTTACACCTGAAAATGATAACCATATTAGATAATTTTGCATCCAGGTAGTGAGTCTGTGAACCAAATCATTGTTGGAAAATTTCAAACTGCTTGAATTGAGCATGCAGTCCAAGATGAATAACCTCATCTGATGAAACTTCTCAAGAAATAACTGCGGCTTGACTGTTAGCCACTGAATTCGCTGCTCCTGATCTCGAGTAATGGAGAGACCTACTTTTTAACCAAGGGCTTCAGGAAAGCCGAAGTTCATAAAGCAAACACATCTGGTGGCTGCGCTTGCGATGGATTTCACACTCCAGCCTGGATCGCTAACATTTGTCTCCAAAGAATATTCATTTCAAAAGCAAGGGTGACAGCATGGCTGAGACAAATTGGTTATCAAATTAGACTGATTACAGATTTTTTTCTTTTTTGTAACACCCATTCTGTGAAATTTCCTTTTCTCAGTCTTCAGAGAGTCTCATGCTAAAACTCCAGATCTAAGCCCTGCCAAACCTCTGAATTTTTTCGATTCTGGCCCGTCTCAATTTAAGGGAACTTCAGTTACCTCCTAAAGAGACCCTCACCTAACACGAGGCAGCAGAGAGCTGCTGGAAGCGACTGCACTTCTGACACAGGGAGCAGAAAAAGGCTGTAAAAGAAGAGGGATAATCAGCCGAGTTGAAATTTCAGGGTTTTGTCCTTTGGCTTGCTGAACAAATTTTTATCGTAGGACAAAGGAAGAGAAAGGACTTCTGGGCACTGCCTGTAATGCTTTTTAGTTGGTGCAGATCAAAAAGGAGATTTATTTAAGTAGATGAGTGTGTGCATGTGTGCCCATGTGCATAATGTAGGGGAGGGCTCTAGAGACAGATATCATAGAAAAGAGGGGAAAGACAAGATATTCACTGTCAAGTTAATACAAACATTTAGCTGCTGTATGACGGAAAACAGAAAGCATTGCCACAGCCCTGTCAAGGATCTTGTGACACTTGCCTACCTGCCTCTTCCAGCACGCAGCCGGAGTTGCCGCATGCTCATCCCTACAAGCAGGGGGACAGCCCCCCAAGTCGCCAGAAGGTCCCTCCCTGGGCACACGGGTGCAGGAGATCTCAGTAAGGCCTTAGTTAACCGAAATCTATGGAAATATGTCATGTGTTGTACTAAGCCTGCACGAGGTCTGTTGCGATGTCTTTCGATATCACTCCCGACAGAATAATGATTTATGAAGTTCACTTTATAAAGGATTGACCCTGTAATCCCAAGGTAACAGCTGCCCCTGCGCTTGGGCTGTGAGGACTCACTCCCTTGTTTCCAGCATGTCTCTGGTGCTGCATGTAGTCGTTTTCTGAGAACAGAGGCAAAGATGGAGAAGAGAGAAGACAAGGGGGACAGAGTCTGGTATGGCCCTGTGGTGACATCAGATCCTGGCACTGAGGTAACACACAGCCATAGGTACATTAATAGCACTGATCTTGTACTTTTAGTGCTTGTATTTGCTAATTATTATACCTACATAATTTATTTTATCCATAGTCAAAATGGTCTCTGCTTCTGATAGGTCAAAACTTCCATTAAAATTAAGAAAATCAAAGCCCCTGACTTCATTCTTGACTTTGCATGTACTTGCCTGTAGCCACATATGGTACTGGAGTCTTTGAAAAGTTACATGCCGTTGCTATTGCTCGTTCCTAGCCACTGCAGGTTTCTGATGAAGCTGAGTTACGACCGCAGCTGCAAAATACCGTATGGTATTCATAATGTGGGGATGTGGTTCTCATAATGAATTCAATTAAACCGTGTGTTAAAATGCATGGTGTGCAGCACCGCATCCCCCACCGGTCGCAGTGTTTCCAGCAGCTGTGTGCCGTTGACTCCGTGCCCTTCGCCTTGGAGGGTTGCTTCACCTTGTCCGTGGTTGTCTCCGTCTGATTCCTACTGTTGGCTCACCGCAGTGAAGTGTTGTAGACTGAGAGGTAAAAGGTGCTAACAAGTACTGGTGCAGATCGTGGGGAGGATGAGGCATCCTTGTGTGAAGGGGAGGATATTTGTGTTCTCAGCAATGACAAATGAAGGGAGGGATGGGAAGGATTAGGGGGCAGGCAGAAGTTTTGGCTGCGGTAAGAGTTAACTCATGGAAAGACATTCACAGGGGGAGACAATGTGTGAGCTGAGATTTTTGGTTTTGCCGTTCTATTCCTGACCTTTGCTGTAGGGAATTGAACAGTGCAGTCATCAGCTCATCCCTCCACATGCAGGAACACAGTTTTCAAAATCTACCCTTAGCTTTTAGGAACTCTGGGGAGTCCTCACAGCAGCATTTGAAACAAATCCCTCATGCATAAAGTAATCAGGTTTTCCCACTCACCTTTTAAAAAACCGCTGTCAGTTCCCTGCTGAGCTGGGATGCTCTGCTAAGGGGCTGTGCCCCAGGAGAGAGTGTGAGCACAATGATAACACAACTGCGCTGCGATCACCCTCTCCTCCTTCATGATATGCGAAGGCACTTCTTCGCCTGGTAAAGAGGGGCTATCAGGCTGCAAGGGGAAAAAAAATAAAGAAATCAAATCGAATCTTACTGCTGTAAAGAAATCAGAACAGAGATTTTGCTTTGAATGAGAAACTCACCAACTGAAAAATTGTCCTTGGGATACACATTCACTGTATCTGCAAAAGGGGGAATGTCTGGCATGTGTATTTATTTTTAAGAAAGCAATAAAATATCTTGAAAGAAATGTTTTAAAATGTTTCAACAATCCACCAGCTGTTTGCAATTTTGCTCAACTACTAGAAGTAAAATGCCGGTTGCATAGTATGCTGCTGTAGGGAATTAGCTCCTTCAAATGTCCTTCTGAGTCTTGACGCTGGCTTATTCAGCATCCATCTTCGGCCGAGAAATCCTTCACTTGAAAGATTATTTCCCTGTCTGTTACTAAACACCTGAATAATCTTTCACAGCATAAGTAGTTTCCTCTCCCGTGGGTGAGCTCAGGCACTATTCCCTGTGCTCTGATTTTCCTGGCATGTCAGCTCTAACCTAAGGTGATTTGTTGCAGGTCGCTTGATATCTGTCTTGGAAATGTTTTGGTGAGATGTAGTTGGATGAAAGATTGCTATTTTCAAAGACTTAACTTCAGATGACCCACTGGAAGAGCTCAGATTCCCTGTTTTGTTATTTTGCCTCCAGCAGTTTGTTCTATTGCAAGCCCTCGAAAAAATTCTCATCGCTAGGAAACGCCTCCATCGGGTTAGACAGCGACCGAGCCTCATCCCAGCTGTATAAAGCCAGGCTGCACTGGCTTGTATGGGCAAAGCATGGCCGACCCGGCCCCAGGAGCCACTCACCCCGCTCCAGCAGGCCCCGGCATGGTGCCCGTCCGACCTGGGGAGCCTGCCAGAGCCTGGCTGCTCGCCGTGGGTGGAGGCAGTGGAGTCCAGCTCGGGGTGAGCTCCTCCGTAGTGCTCTGATGGGTACTGTGGGAGCTGGGCAGGGCCCTAGGGCTGGCGTGACCCTGCTCCAACAGTTTTTCCAGTCGATGATGTAATGACACCCTGGTTGCGTAAGAAGCGTTATTAGGAAGATGTGGTCTCTGGCACTGTGTTATGAAACAAGAGCAGAGTTGTTTTTTTTCAAAAGTTTCTAAGGTGGCTGGGCTTGCCAAAGCCTCCTTGTTACAAATCAAAGTCTTTTGGGAAGACCACTCTGTGGGCAGTGATGTCGGTTGTGAAGACCCTTCTGTTTGCTGGGTTGCTTCACCAACCCCCCAGCTGGAGGACTTTTGTCGAATGTGATGGTGTTTTAGCAATATCTGTCCTGTTGAAAGTTCTTTGCTGACTTGAGGAGCACTGCTGTGAGCTGGGGCTTCTGCTTGTGAGAGGATATCAAAGCACCTGGTCATTGGGGATCACAGGGATGTTTGTCATTGTGGGTGTGATGGGTCAGGAGGACTCAGCAGACAGTGGTAAGCATGGAGCTAAGCAGTTATCCACAGGGTCAGACACACAGCTCAGTTGGCTCAGTCAGGGGCAAAGCAAGGAAGAGCGCGTAGGGAATGGTGTAGGAGGAGAGGAGCTGGGTCTGGTGTTTGCCATGGCTGTTGCTCAGAGCAATTCCCAGGACATGGCAGGCATTTGGGGTGCACCAAGAGCAGTGGAAAACTGAAGCTGGATGAGAAGTGAGGCAAAAGCACATATTCTCCAGCAGAACACACGCACAAGGTCCTGTGGAGGGCCTTGCTACCTGCCACACAGCTGGAAAGGGTGGTGCATGGAGATGGTTTGCTTGCTGAGAAACAAGTGGGGTGTAGGAATATTCACATGACCCAGCTTTTGATAAAGCTGTTTTGATAGAAACACGCAGGCAAACTGAAAAAAAAGTCTGTGATGAATGTTATGTTTGCTTGGGAACTTTCACTCCTGTGATGGAAACTGCAGCTAACCAATGTTCCATCAGAAGCCAGGGTGGTGCCACAGGTGAGGGCTGATGTGGCTCTGGGTCTCGTACTGCTCCTGCCGCTGGCCCGGGGGGACCCTGGGCAAACTGCTCATGGTTTTCAATGTGTCAGGTCTCTGCCACAACCCTGGTTCTGCACACATGCTTCAACATTTCTATCCTAGATCTTTTTGTGTGAATAAGCAAGATGAAAGTAGTTTACAGGAGTGTTTCTCAATTCAACAAATGCACTTCTTTCCCCCTGTCTGAATCATAGAGGAAAAAAATTGTCAGAGCTTCAGCTACAAAGGATATAAAGCTGGTATTATACCTCGTAAAACAAGTGGCACAAACTAGAGCCATGTATAATGCTGAGTGGGCAGCTCTGCAGCTAAAGTGCAATAGATTATCTTGAGTTTGAGCATTGAGGACCATCAGTCATGTGGTTTCCAAGAAACTGAAGATTTAGACTGAGAAAAGATTTGCGTAGAAAAACTCCGTGACTACATCAGGAAAAAAAGCGCATTTAAACTGAGATCCATTAACTAGCATGGCCTGGGCAGCACACTTCTGAAATACACTTTTTTTTTCTTTTCCTAGGTAAACAAATCTGTGTGGTTTATCTCAGTTCCTGTCCTGCCTCCAAAGTTAATTTCTTTGAAGGGTAATGAATGAGAAACAAGTTGAAACCAGGTTGTAAGTGTCTGTCTTACAGGATTCCCAGGGGTCTAGGGCCATTTAGCTAGCTACCCTCTCTGCTTTCTCCATGCAGAGGCAGCCTGTGCAGTGCAGCAGAGCAGAAGAAAGGCTTTTTACCTAACAACTAATTTGTGTGACAAGATGTGGTGCAAAGAAAAAAGCAGCAGAAGAAAGGGGTTTCCTTTGTTGCTTGTTTATCCTTGAAACACGCTTTGTGCACCTGACACGTTTGCTGGCTTTCTTCTGGATCTAATGCAAGAAATTGGCACAGTCTTACTACTGTGGTTAATTTTAAATGCAACAAGATCATGCTACGGTACTTGACACATCTCTAAGAGCAACATCATGACACTGTTGACACTGAATGTTCACTAATGGCATCCGCTGCCAAACTCAAATGTAAAATGAGTGGGATAACAACAGCAGCATTTAAAAAACTTCATTCAGGTGAGCATTTAAAATTTTATCAGGCCTAACTGGTATGGTAGATTTGCAAATGTGGAGAATATCCAGTTTCCATTGCTTACTCACAAGCTGCAATGTGCAAGCCAAGCACAGCTCCATCCCCTGAGGCAGGGAAACCCAGAGGTACAGCAGCCGAGTGCCCATGTGAACACGGAAACATCTGTCCACGCAGGATTGTGGTGCCTGGTGGACTAATTCAAGGACCCAGCTCCTGGGGTTTTTTAGTTTTAAGCTCAAGCTTGGGTTATTGGGTTATTAATGGTCTTAAAACAGTCGTATAGATAGAATACATAGCTTTAGCTTTTCAGTCAATAAAACAAAATATAATATAATAAAATGAAAATCAAAGTTCTATAAATAAATATGGCTGAGTTAATCATTAGCTAATGATCTGTTTGTGGGGATGTAAGCCGAGAAGAATCACTCTTTTCTGTGCTATTTCTCTGAACATTTCTCAGTGTGGATGCAGTTATACTGGTTTAAATCTTCTCCACAAATACAGCCGCAGTGTAAACATTTTATACAAATACAACTTCGTTCACACTCTTGCTAACACAAGCTACTTTCCTAAAAAGCACTCCTATTAAATATTTATACAAAAAATTGGTGGGTTTTAAAACACATACTCAGTTCTGACACTGTAAGTCACTCCTGTAAATCAGCAGGACTAGGTATGAGCAGGCTCCTATTTTCGGAGACGGTGAGACAAGAATCATAGGAAAACACATTTTTTTTTGCACCAATGTTTCAAATCCTGCTCCTTCCTGGTAGGGAACCATGGTGGAACTAATTGACATGTTTTGAGTCCTGACGGGTTTCCAATATCTGTGTATGAATGGCATTTGAAATGTAAATACTCTGAAAGTCAAAATTCTTATTTGTGGAAAGGTTATGTTTTTTAAATTTTTTAAGTGGCTCTACTCACAGAAATCGGGTTTGCAGGACTTATTTGAGGCCAAAGGATGAAAAAGGAGAAAGAAAATCTTTAATTTTTTCTATACAACCTGCAGTGGAAATCTTGAGTAAGGCTTTGCTCTACAACCTCAATTCAGTGACGATGATAATAAGTTCCTCCAGTTGTTAAGTACGGCTAATAAAGTTGAAAAACACCTTTTGAAAAATGATTAGGTAGATAATAAAGTATGTCAACTTGAAAATATGCATTCTTCATGTGATGACTGGAGATAGTTTATCACTTTATGAGTGACACATCCATTTATAAATATTTATTCTCTCCAGTGGTACTGATAAATCTTTTGAGCCTATAAGCCCATTGATACATACACAGTAATATCATTTGTCTTTCCAATGTGTTTTATTTATTATTGACTAATTGCCTGCCAGATTGTAAATATGATAGGGGTGGCATTGTGCTTTGATTAACTGTATGTTAAAGTACCCAGAGGAATTTAGATCTAGCTCTGAGCAAAGACATCCAAGGCAATAAATCGTATATTTTGAAATCAGCTATGCAGTATGGAGCTGCAGCGCTAGTTAAACAAGCTGAGCAGAGGCATTTTCCAGAGCTGTTTAATTTGATTAATGGGTTCCCAAAAGCCTCTTGCTGCTGTTTACAATGGATTTGTTGTAATATTTACAATAAACTGGGGTTAGTCAAGAGAGTTTTAATGTACTTCTGCAGGTTGCTTGCACTTCACAAACCCGGGGCAAGAAGTGCAGTGCAAAGTCAAACCGGTAAATGTTTTGTCCTTTTTGGCACACGTGTGGTTCTTTTCTTGTCTCTCCCCCTTCAACTCCCCTCTCAGCCATTTTCTTAACCAAATGTTTAGAACCAGCTTAACACATCTTGAACCATCTATGTGATGACTGGAGATAATTTATCACATTAGAGCTGACACACCATTTATAAATATTTATTCTCTGTGGTGGCAATGATAAATGGGCTGAGCGCTAGGGCCGCCGGCAGAGGCTTGCTGCAACACTCCCCTTTGCCTCGTCCTCCCGCCGCGAGCGGCGCTGGCACTGGCACGCTCCTGGGCAGGCTGGGAACACAATTAGGGCAGCCATATCTCTTGATTAATTCCATCAAAATACTTTGAATTAGGACACACAAGACCTTGTTAACCAGCTGTTCTCGAACATCTAGGGCAATGAAATTCAGCGTTTGCTGTGGCACAAAAGCTGTAGCAGCGGGAGGGTTTCAAGCCGAGCGGCTCTTGACACCCACCACGAACGCACATGCTTGCTCACTTCTTTGTATTCGGATCTGGAAACCGGAAAGGCCGAATGTTATTTTTCTGCCCAGATAAAAATCGCTCTGTGGAAGCTGCTTGGTTGAAATGCGGCACAAGATGGGCAACGTGTTCACTGACAGCTGCGTTTTGCCCTGCCTCTGCCTGCGAGATGCCTGTCAGCAGCGCAGGAGCTACCAGCCCCCCAGCTCGCTCCCTCTTTTCTAAAAATTGAACTAGTTTGTCAGGCCATATTTATGCACCATGTAATCTGACAGAAATTCTATTGTAATTAGCACCCGCTAATCACTGTCAGTAATGTTAGTTAGCTAATTGTACCCTGGGCATTAAAAAACAAAGCAAACCCAAACCCAGTACATAATTTTGTTGAAATAGATGAAATAGCAAAATGTGTGTGTTCTCCAGTGGGATGTGGCCGGGGACATGTGCTGTCATCCCTGCAGAAGTCCTGCAGAAGCACCTTCCTTGGGGACCTGCTGGACCTTCTCCAGAGGTCTCGTAACCCGAACTTGTGGGCTGGTTTGTAGATGGTGCTTTGTAAGCAGGCAGGAGGAGGAGGGTGAACTGTACAGGAGTGGCGCAAGAAATGCCCAGGATTAGAGAGCCCTGGCAGTAAAAAGGAAAGCAGGAGCCAGGGGTAGATATTGCCCTGACAGATGGGCCAAGTCAAGGAAGGGTTTGGCATTTCCAGCCAGAAGAAATAATCTTGTTCAGATATTTTTTTGGTCTAAACACTTCTTTCTTTACACTTGAAGAAAAAGTGAGTGCCATGGTCCAGAGCTGTTGCAGCAGCCTTTTCTCCATGGATGCAGGATAATCTAGCTCTCTTTGATTTCCATTATTCTTTTCAGTGGATCTGAGATGTAATTAATTAATTGATTTTTGCTGCCAGTCCCCTAATTAACACTAAATAAAAATTCATGCCAGGGTTAATAGCTTTAAAGGTTGGAGGCAGGAGCTTCTGCTGCTCAGGTCCGTTGTCCGTTCTGCAGTGCATTTGGGTTATATTCCCTGTCATGCTTTTAATTCCTAATCAATTGAAAGTTAATTTCATTCTTAACCAAAGGGGAACCAGAAATGGGTTACTGTTACGCAACTGGTTTTGTTTTATAGCCTTTACAGGGCTGTGTTCATAGCACAGTTTATAATACCACTGGGCAAACTGGGATAGCCTGGCAGGGACGTGATCCTAGTGTAACACAATCCCCCAGACCAGTGAGATTTATACTGTGGATAAGGCCTAAACCTTGTGCTCCCAGTACTTACTGGAAATGCTGTGCTCTTTGCTCTTTATTGTACTGGACAATTACCACGTGGATCCATTACTTAGTATTTGTACCACACTTTGAGGATATAAAGTGCTAAGTAATATTATGTGTAGCCTACTGCAAGTTTACTAACAAAAGGTCAGGTTGTTTTTATCTATTATCTCTTACTAGACAATAAAATGACTACAGACAAGACAGAATTATTGCAAATATTGCTTTATGTGTTGGTAAAATGAATTATCTGAACAATCTTACTCCCTCATGGGAGCAGGAATGTTAAAATGCCTTCGAGACCTAAATTGAGCCTGGGAAATGTAGCCAGCCCCCATACTGCTAGTTAGGGCTCCTGGCTTTTGGTAAGCCATAAACCCTTGAAAAAGTCCCTGTAAAACTGATCTGAAAAAATCAAAAACATTCTCTAGTTGTCTTAAAAAATGAAAGAAAAGTAGAATTGAGATTATCTTTCTTTCTGACTGCTGTTTTCACTTTCACGTCCCTGTGATTTCTTGGCTCAACACCTTCCCCTCCTTGGCCATGTGTGGGAGGATCACTCCTTCCAAAGTATCTCAAGAAGGTATTGAGAACTCATATCATAAGCAGTGAAATATGGCCCTATGTGACAAAAATGAGATTTGATAAAGACCTCTGCAGAGTGGCTATGTGGCACTGTCTATGTTATTTTCAATCAGTGAAGAATTTGGTTTATGAGGTGGGATTGAAGCAGTTCAGAGATGAGTGAGTACACCCAAGGCAAATACCCTGTAATTTTATTTGTCATCCATTGTTTTTGGGCAGACACATGGGAATGTTCATGTTCAAAGCAGTTTTGCATTCTCCTAGTTGTTGTTAGCAGTACTAGCCTCCTGAAAGGTGGAAGTGTCCGTCTTCATAGATTCTATTCCTTGTGTTCTCACTTGCATTTATGCAACCATAGTGTTAGCAGCTGTGGTGCTGCTGCGATGCACCTCAGAGCCCTCAAGTTGCCTGGGATCAACATGACGCTGAGCAATGGGGAAGTCGAGTTAAAATCCTTGTTCCTGTCTCTTCTTTTTGTCTGTGTCTGGGCATTTGCAGCACTGAGCAGTCTGGAAAGAGAAAGGAGCAAAAAACGTAATTACAAGTAAATGAATAAAATATGTTTTGTCCAGTCCATCCCGCACAGGCTTTAAAACATTATGTTTTTCCAGGCTGTGTTTTTTAAGGGTGGTTGTGGTGCAAGTTGAATATGTTTTCAAGAGAGTAGCATGATCTATCTCAGTTGGGATCGCTATAGCTAATTCCCAAACATTCAACTCTGATTTCTTTTTTTTTTTTGTTATCAACTTCATTCGTTTGTCCAATTGGAGTATCAGTTCCATGCTCTTACTTTAATGATCTGCTGCTTGTTTGCTTCTCCATGCAAATACTGTGCTCAGGATACTGCCAGCCTTTAGGCTTGGCCATACTAATACATAATGCAGATGATAAAAGCCAGTGTAACAGAAAAGAGGTCCCAGGGAGAATACAACCCACGACAAAATAAGAAGGAAGCAGATGGTTATGTATTAAACTGCAGTAATAAAATAACATCTGGCAGAATATCACACACATGCACTGATGCCCATCTGAAGAGTGCACTGATTTAAGTAATATGTTTCTCATTTTGGTGCAATTAACACCAAAATTTGCATAGCAAACAGTGGCAGAGCACACAGAAGCTTCTTTTGAAAAATACAATCCAAATAGAAGTCTTTTCTACAAGGAGATTGGCCATAGCAGACACTGATGGCTTTCTATACTGTGGTGTAAAGCAATTAATGAGTCATACCTTCCTGCTGGCCAGAGGGCCCATTATTCTGTTTACATGCAGCCTGGCAGATGTACTTGTTTGCAGGGCTGGAAATTAAAAAATAAAAGGGGAATAACATTTGACTAAGTGGAACATCGCTCCACCGTGCGCCACAGAGAGAAGGGTGCTGTACGGAGCCGGTAGATCTCCAAAACCCCATGCAGGCAAATCTGACTGCCTCAGATCCTCTCCCAAATTTCCCCTTGTGGGAGCTAGGGAAAGAGAAATCTTGGGGCTGGGATTTTCAAAGGAAGTTGCCGACCGCGTGTGAATATTGTGATGGGAGGGTGGAGCAGAGCTGTGCGAGGGCTCCCAGCAGGACCCTCCTGCTGTGGGCATCTACTCAGCAATGCCACCTTTGGGGAAGAGCCTACAGCTGGCTGCTGACTGCACGCTTCTCTGGACAGGCAACTTTGCAGTTTGGAGATAGAGAGCTGGAAGCTGCCTCTGCTGTGCTTTGGGATTTTGTCTTTCTCTGCAATAGGATGCGGTGCGTTAACCTCCCTGAGTAGCTTCAGCAGAAACGCACACTACTGTCTAGTGGAAGCAAATACCTGATAAAGTAGGCAACGGTTCAGTCATCAAAAGCCCATAAAAATAATAGCAGGTGACAGATATAAGATTGCCAGTGTGATGTGCTGTGTGAAACGACCGATGCCCTGCGCTCTGCCCCAGCAAAGGCAGCACCAGATTTCCAGCTGCCGAGGGCCAGACTGCACTGGAGCCTGGCATGTGTTTCAGCATAAATGCCATTTCCATTTGGAAACTTCCAGTCTAATTTGGAATAAAAGCAATTTGGTTTTGAAACTCCCTGGGAAACAGAGTTTTGAAAAAGAAAACAAGCATAGGAAGAGCTTTGCCTCCATATACCTGCTTGTCCCTAGGAGCGCAGGAGGGAGGTGGGTGGCAAGCATCTGTCCTCAGCTCTGCTATGGCAAGAGGGGAAGGGCTCAGAACATCCCCGGCACAGGGAACGGCTCTGCCAAGCATCCAGAGAGGTGTGAACCACCTGAGCTGGTCCTGGCTGCTGGAAAGTCACGTACATTGAATTTTCTCGGTGTAATTGGCCCTTGTGGCCTGGTGGCGATGTGCCGCAGCTGGCAGCTGTTTTGCCTGCCTTTCGCAGAGCGGCTAGGCTGGCCGAGCAGCATGCCATATTCCAGGGAAGGGGAAGTGTATTTCTTTCTGTTTTGCTGTGTTCAGTGAGACGCCTGATCTTACTTCTTTTGAAAATGATGACAATAGTCCCATTGATTTCCTTAGAAGAAAGGAGTGGGAACATCTCTAAAGTTCTTCTTTTTTTAACAAACTGGAATAAAGGTGTGCTTTCAACACACTTTTATTCCATTTCCTTCTGCCTTTTGTAGAGGGGTTATCTGCTGGCAGTCTGCATAGCCCCATGCACAGGGAGATCCAGATTTTGATATAAGCCCTTGAATGCTGTCATATTTTAAGAGAGAATGCAGTGATTTACTTCCATCAAGCACAGTGTTTAGGCCATGTGGTATCTACTTTCCTACCTTTACAAGTAGGAATGACAAGGATGCTCTTCTGGTGTATGTTTTTCTTAGAGCACTAGCAGATCTAGGACACTGACAGAAAGAGCTGAGGAGTGTCTGAAAGCTAGAAGGATATTTATGGGTGGAAAGGGTTATTTGTATCAACAGAAATGTGCACTACCGCAGCATCTCTGAGGAATAAGAACAGGGAGAATTTTGCAGTTTTAGGGAATGTGGTGCAAACAGCAATCTTTTTGCAAGTAGTTAATTGTCTTGAAATCTGATTTCCAAAGGTAGCAGCCTTAATTTGGTTTGTTCTTTGCTGGGGGTCCCCTGGGAGTGTGAGCTCTCCAATAAATCAGGAGAGCAACATGCACTGTGGGCTCAGCCTCAGGCACACTGGGCAGCTTGCTCTCCTCCTCAGTGGGCTTTGGATGGAGCCTTGAACTCTAAAATGGATATTATCAGAATAGCCCTAATTCTCATTTCTAAGAAAGTACTGCATTTAAGGCTGTGTTGCTGCCAAAACCACGGAAAGATTTCCTGCTCTGCAGTCTCCTTGTTCCTACCCCGAGACCACCTCCTCCCTCTGCCAAACTGCAGTCCTCCAGGGATATGGGAACTTTGATCTGTGTCAGCCAGCGTTCACGGTCCAAGGTATCTTAGTCCCGTGTATTCCCAAACACGCACGGCTGCACAGGCACGGCCACTGAGAACAAGCCAACATCCTTCTCGGAACAGCTCCATCCAAATCTGTCCGAGCGTATCTCTGACCCGGGGAACCTGGAGTCAATGAGCACTTTTGGCTGCAAAATCTCACGCTGAGCATATAACCTTTACTTTTGCTGGATTTCTGCTAGGCTTAAACACTCCACTCTAGTGCAAAATGGGGCTCTGATTGTGGCTGAGGAGCAGGTGATGGGCTGAATGTGGAAACATTTGCAGAAAAATTGCCTGTTCCAGGTAGTTTTATTTTGGCTTTGCATTTCCCTGGGTTACTTTCTGAAGATGGTTTAATTTCCTATGTGCTGCTTGTATTTTGCTTATATTTCTTCTCTTCAGCCTGTCTCAATGATATCCTAGTGCCTGCCTTCTCAACAGTAATAATAATAATAGCTGCAATATATTTAATAGCTACCCACTGCCAGCCTCTCAGCCTTCTCCACAGATTCCCTAAGGTACCAGATGCATAATGCATTTCCCAGCTAGAAGTCAGACCTTGCTAGGATCTGCTCTCTTGAAAAAACTCCTTCCTGGCAGGCTCTCCAGATCTGTGGGAATTAGCGGTGTTTGCAGAGGCATCGGGAGAGGTGGTTTCCTTTCTCTTCGTGGGAGTGAAGCATAAGGCTTGGAGCTACAGCAGCTGCTCAGCACCCAAATCAGTGCCAAAATTACCCGTCCTCGCTGCAGAGGCACTGCTGGGACATTTCACCCTGTCCCCAGCCATCCACTCCAACGAGGAGCGGAGGTACAGGGGTGGAGCTGGCTGATACGAGGGAGATTTTGGTACAAGAAACAGGAAAATGCAGAAACCAGCTAGCAAGAGCCTGAATGAAGAACATCTGTTAAATATTCCTATGGTGAACTCAACCCAACTAACCCAGGCTGGCCAGAAGCACTTTGGTGTGGCCAACCTGACCTTTCAAAGGCCCCGGTCTGACCAGCTTCCTGCTCTATCCGAATAAAGTTGCTGAATGTGAGGACCATGGGGTGGTTACATTTACCTTAAACTTTAGTCTCTTCAGGAAGAACTAACTAATTTCATTATTCATTTATTTGGCTTTATATACAAGCAAAGAACGTTTTAAAGCTATTTGCTCATATGAATTTTTGCACCTTCTGGTGTCCTTCAGGACAGGCTTACTTTACAGAGGAGAAACTCATCAAATGACTCGCTGAGGGTTTAATAAAAAAAAGGAAAAGAAAAGGCCATGGCAGAGCTGGGAAATGAACCCAGGAATGTTGACTTTGAACTACATGAAACCAGTTGCACTACAGTAGCACACTCGGTACTTTTGCCTGGTTTTCAGCCACAGCTTTAAAGTTTGGCCAACAAAGTTAAGAAGTCAGGAGGGGGGTAATTTTTATTCTTCAGATGAGGAGACTGAGAAATCTAAAAGCCTGGTGCTCACAATAACTTATTATTGCTCTTGATTTGATGGAGTGAGTCATATAGCACATAGCTTCGGGAGCAGGTTTGGGGAAAGCTATAGCTGAAAACACAGCCAGCTGTAAAAAGCTAGCCATTTCCTACATAGTATCTACTTCAAAAGAATAAAATAGATGTCTCCTTTTTTCTATCCAAAAAGTCACTGTAGAAGCAGCTTTCTTTTGTTATCTCCCAATAAATGTGTCTCTGTAATAGTGGAATTTACTGCTGGGGGTGTGTGTTTCTCGACACTGCTTCCCCTTACAAAGGAGCTAATCTGTCTTGTGCTGGGAGAAGGCAAATGATGTCATGTTTCCTGTATTTCAGCCTACTTTCCAGCTGCTGCAGAAAGGCAGAGCTATAGGTAAACACTTTGCTCTGCAAGAGCAGAGCGGGAGCTGCCTGCCTCCAGCCAGGCCAGGGTCGTGCTGGGTTAGAGCTCTGGGAGCAGACCGACGGCTGCGGCATTTCTACGCCATGCCTCCGTGCAAGCCTGGCTTGGCTTGTGTCCCCGCTGGGCTGCCTCGCGTCACCCCTGCGGTGAGCAGCTCAGCCACGCTGGGATGAACTGGGCCGGGATGCGGCAGCGCTGGGAGCCAGCATCCTCGTCACCGTGTGCCCTGCCCGGCTGGCAGCGCTGGCTGGGCCAAGGAGCCCGGCAGGTCGGGATGCTCTGCCTTGGCACAGCCCAGCGCGGAAAGTTTGCAGAGCACCGCCTGAACTAGTTTTACTTGCAGCAAGAGAGTCCTTGACATTCATTAAGGCTAAATTCACTCTCACATTTTAATCAATGAAAAGGAAAACCAACAAAACAGGAATGCATAAGCAAGTCTGACTACTTTGTTTTTTTAATATCAGCCGTCTAACAAGCCCAGGATAACACCCGCCTGTGTGCCGGATTCGCCCAGGCAATTATCACAAATGCAGATTGAATAATTATACATGGGAAGACCCGTCTGGTACCTGCCACATGCAATGTCTCCATCTGTGTGCAGGTGCACGCGCCTGCTGCTGCACTCGCCACCCACCGCTCCTCATGCACAGCAGGGCCGAGGTGCTCTTCACCACCCAGTGGAATGTTCAGCTCTTTCTGCCATGTCATTGCCTCGTCTCCTGAAAGACAAGGCTGAGCACCCGGGGTTTGCGGAGGGGAGGCATCGTGCCCTGCACCTTTGAGCCATGGGCAGCCGTGCACAGGGTGCAAGGGGGCTCCCCGGGGTGCTGGGACCCTCTGCACTGGTGCAGGGTGCTGGAGGGTTTTGGATGATGGCAGGGTGCTGCTGCTGCACCCTCCTTTGCTCTGATCATGTTTCAGAAGCTGCGGTGTTTGGCATCAGCCCTGCTGCCAACTGCCCTTCCCGGTGAACTGGTCCCCCGCCAGTGCTTCCCTTTCCCCAGGAGAGCTGCCTGCAGCCCCGCAGCTCTGCTGCCTGCAGCTTTGCTTCTCTCTAATTCTGTCCCTTGCCTGTGTACCAGCAGAATATGACTTTCCTTATGTATTATACCTTGAGTGCAATACAAGAAAATAAAAATGAGTAACAGCTCATTTCCCAGCCCTGGATGGAGCAAAAATTTTGATGAATGGACAGACTACTTGCATGAAAAAGAGTATGAATAATTTGCAATGAATAATAGTCAAGCGTTACATTTTTTTTCCACTCATAAATTGCTTGCAAACTTTTTTTCCCCCCCGAGCTGTTAGTCACCAGAGCAAACGCAGAGCAGCTTGTTGGAAGCATTTGTTTTCTGCTACTCTGAGCTGTGGTTAGACACGCTGGTCACTCTGATTGATGGGGAAACTTGTACGAGCAAGTTTCTTCGGCTGACACCTCGAGGTTCCCGGGGTTTTGCATATATTTCTTTCACAAGCAATGGCAGATGCTGAAAAAGCTTTTTGTTTGCTACTGTTCATAATTTATAAATTAAAGCTTCTGGAAGTCTCAACCAACATTGGAGCTTGACAGATACCTGGGTTAAGAATGAAGTATTTTATGAAAAGTACATGTAGATCTTTATGCTGCTGGAGAGTCACAGCTCACCATTTTTCCCCCATTTCTCTGGAGTTTTGCTGTTAAAAACTAACATGCCTATCTTCATGGAACAGTTTTGTAGATGTGGAGGGTGAGAAAGGGAGCGATGGGGCATGGGTGAGGCTGTCTCTCACCTCTGTCACTGCATGTCCTGCTTGTGTTAATGTAGCAGGTTGCCTCTTCTGACCCGCTCCATCTGAGCTGCACACGTGGCATAGCTGGGAGTTTGGTTTCGTCCTTCCACTCCCCTGCCTCTCATCACCTTTGGCAAACAGCACACATAGTTCAGCTCAGTGCACAGTACGTCCCTCAAGGGCAACCGCTATCCCTCTCACGCTTTGGCCCTGCCTCCCGCTGGGCCATGCACGGGATGGGTGAGCTCAGGGTGAGCGTGCAGCGGGGACGGGCTGTGGGAAGGGTGGGAGCTGGGAAAGGCGTTTCCCCCTCTGTCCCCAGTCCCTGTGCATCCCTGTCCCACGCCGGCAGCTTGGCCCAGGGGAAGGACAGAACTTGGCCCCTAACCGGTGGATGGTTATTTGCATGTGACCTGCTTCTCATCTTGTATTTTTCACCTTGAAACACTAATGATCATGAAGAAAACCTTACCCCTGTGCGAAGCTGGTTTGTAACCCTGCCCTGCCTTCACCCAGCTTCTCTGGGTAAACTGAGGCCCAGAGTGGGTACGTGATGTGTGTGCCAGTGGTCACTGTGCCATGACCGGGTTGCCTGGCTCCTCGTGCTGGGCACTGCCTGGACACCAAGCGACATTCACTGCAGTCTGAGTTACTTGGGGATCTCTCCCCCACCTCTCCGGTTTTCTATCCCCTTTCCATTGACCTGTTCTAATCAGCTGAGATACTTTCCCTTTTTCTTCTTTTGCCCGAACTCAAAGTGGTGTGAAGGAGTGACCTCTCTTCCATGCACATTACTGCATTTTGAACTTTAATAGCTTCCGTACCACTTCCTGGGAGGTGCTCAGCAGGTCTGTACATTGCACTCATGTTTAGGGAGCAGCCAGAACGTGATGGAAAAGTACAGTCTCCGTATCTGGTCTCCTTCTGCATGACGGACACTTCAAATTTAAGCTACCCTTCTTTCTAATCCGAACGTACATGAGACAGAGGTTCACCCCATAGAGCACTTATTGACATTATGCAGCTGTAAAGAAATCTGTTTTGCCTATGAAAAAAATAGTGTCGTGTAGCTAATGCTAATTAAGAGATATCTTAATAATGTGCAGTGATTTCCTAATAGATGCCAACAGAATAGGCTTAAGGGGAGATAGTGGAACACACCCACAAAACCCGCTTTCGCCCTGTCACAATCCTTCCTCTGAAGCACAGAGGAATGTTTGATTTCTGGGTGTGTGTGTCTGCAGGGTTTGCAACGGAAACCAAAGCAATCAAGATTACAGCAGCTTTCCTTATTGTAAACTGAATATGATTTTTTATTTTTTATGTTTCGAGTTTAATGACTGATTTCCTCTTAGTGCCTCTTCGACTAACGATGGTCTTTCTCCCAGTGAAGGGAGGCAGCTTGGATATGCAAGGAATGATCCAGGAAGAGTGGTTTGTTAACACGGATCCCAGAACGGAGAGGTTAAAGCCCAGATTACTTCCTGGTTGTGAGATATGTGAATTATTAGCTCCTGGGTGGATAGCTCTCTTACGAACTTTGATGTTATGAACTTTGATGTGACAGTAGCTGTTCAAAGGAGTGGAAAAAAGTGAGAAGTCTGCAAAAATGAGAATAAGAGCTTTTAGTTTATAGACTCTTTTTCTCTCTTGGTGGAGTTGTCTCTTCTCAGAGGCAATTAACTACATCTAGGGCAGGGATGAGCTGAGCTTTCTTCTTTGCGTCTCTTGCTGGAATAGCCTGAATTGCAAGGTTTAGAAAGAGAATTGAATTGCAAGGGGTGCAGAAGATGTTGGGCCAGAGGTTTAGACCATTCATAACATCAGAGCAAAAGCAAGTGAACACCCCACTGAAAAATAACTGCTTGTTGCCTGAAGCAATTGCTATGTTCTTACATAGCCTTTATTCGTACCAATAGTGCTATGGTGAAAACTCACCTGTCATTGAAAAACTCCTTGCTGTACAGTCCTTCTGGTACAGAACCTGGGTTTTCTAGACCTTGGTGTTTCCCACTGCCCTGGGGATGAGCCACTGTGGTCTCGGTGGGGTGGGGAGGACGTCCCTGCAGTGAGTGGGGCAGCTGTGCTCTACGGATGAGGGTGCAGGAGGAGGGGGCATGGCTGCAGCACTGAGCTCCTCACCACCTCTCAGCAGCTTGCCCCAGTTTCTGACCATCCTAGGAGGGGTATGAAGGACTTCACGCTCGGCTGTGGAGCAGAAGAGGAGAACTGAGGCTGGAATGCAACTTACATTGGAAAAAATGCTGGAGAGGTGGGCTGCTCCCCTCAAAAGCCTCCAGACCACCTCCAAGCAGCAGCTGGCTTCGCTTACAGCGCCGGCTGAGATGAATGGCATTCCAGTGCTTGCCAGCAGCCCACCGCTGCTTCTCCTTTTACAGCTGTTGCCTGATTACACCAAGCGGCTCTGCCTCTTGCGTTTGCTTTTTGATGTAAACCCAGCCGGGAGGGCACGTTGGGGTGGGAAGTGAGGATATTTTCTCGTACCCCACCTTCCAGTGTGACAGCAGAGTTGAGGGTTGGCAGCGGCAAACGATGTCTCTGTGACCTCTGCTTGCTCTGCCGTGAGAGTTTGCGTTGTGGAGCAATGAATACATAATTCACTCCCACCTACCAGGGAAAATGCCCTGGTAGCACGGCGTAGACATCGCAGCACAATATTGCAGAAAGAATGGAGGTGGTTATACAAGATTTAAAGATATGATGCACAGCCCTATAGGCAGGACGAGTCAGATGGATTTTGCATGGAAATGTAGCAATATGCCCCTTTGACTGGATTCTTTGCCACTTTTTTTTTTTTACCACAAGCATTCAACACTATTGATGGTTTTCTATAATTTCAAGACACCTTTATTCTGGCTGCCAAAACCCCAGTGGGGCTGCAGGGCACAGCAGCTCGCTCTCGTCAGGATTTGTCTGACGGATGATCCTTTCGGTGATCCCCACACTGGGGCGGTCGCTTTCAGCCCTGCTGATGGGATGGGACAAAGGTTGGAGAAATACTTTGAAAACCTTCACCTTTGGAGTGCTCATGTTTAGCCCAGCTTTGAACTTTTCTTCTATTTCTGAATAAGAACAGAATTGAGAAGAAAGCATCCATCCCAAATGACCCATCATCAGAGCTTGTACCCAGCCCCTCAGGGTAGTCTCTTGCCAGTCGCTGCATTTTTCAGCAGGTCTTTTGTAATGGTTGTGATGGATTTGTTCTCTCATCTTTGTATTAAGGTCCCTTTGTTGACCAGTGAGGTTGGAGGAAGCCTGGAGAGGTCCTTTAGACTGTCTCCCTCTTCTGAGACAGGAGTCATTTTATGCCCAGAACTTTCCTGATGGTCCTTTGTCCAACCTGCATTACGGGGCACCCAGAGAGGAGCATTCCCCTTAACCTGCCCAGGGCAAGCACGTGATAGGAAGTAGTCCATGGTGTATCGATGGTTTCTCCACATATTAACCTTTAAAGGTCTAATCTAAAATGTCTTCCTTTTTCCTCTGCAGATTGGAAAGCAGAGGAGCTGAGTCATCCCCCGAGAAGGAATTTCCCACAGGAGACGTTAGGCCATGCAATCCTGCTATCTCTTGCAGTCGTTGCTGGAGGAACTACCGTGTCACTCCAAGGCCTGAATGAAGATAACACGGTCCCATTCCTCCAGCCGCATCGCTACAGCAAAGATAAACTCCCCGCTCCGTGTTCGCTGTAGAGCAAGTGTCAGTAAATCCTTTCTGTTTGGAAGCATCCCTGTCTGTACTGAGACCTTACCTTTGAAAGGTGATAATGTGAAAAATATCCTGCTACATTTTGCAATGAAGATCTATTTATATACGTTATTTGGGAGCCGTCTAACACTGTGACCTCGGCGGTGACTTTTCCGTGCTTTCCTCAGGCACTGAGTGCCAGCTTTATGCCAATAATCTTGGATGACAGTTTACGAGGTCTAAATTCAGTCTCCATTTCTGTTATATATTGCCTGTGATTTAAAGCAAGTCACTTAATTGTCTTGTTCCTCTTCTGTAACATAATACTGCATTTTTCCTCCCTGTCGTCTGGCTGCTTTCTGTGGATCAGATGTTGGTCCAGCAGGGCTCTCTTGGGTGCAGGTGTCTCCGCAGATTGTTTTAAACTGATAAAGTACTTTGAGTGATTAGCTTTTGCATTTGGAACTAAAGATATTTCAGTTTCCCCCAGTTCACTGCTAACCAGACTGAGAGCTTCATGAGATTTTCTGCAATATTTAAATCCCAGCTTCTTGACTTAGCTGATATGCGAGAATCTTGGCTCTTGGGTTTGTTTTTTTTTTCTTGTCTTTTAAAGGTACATCACTTGCACCAGTGCAAAAAAGAGCCAGAGGGTGATGTCCCCAGATGGATGGGATCTGTTATTTCTTAAAATACGAAGAAGTCTGGGCTAATCTCATGACTTTCCCCATACTCAGCTTGTCAGTGTTGTGCATGCAGGTGGACCCATGCAGAACCAGTGCAGGAGCCAGAAGAGAAGCTACGTTTCCTGTCTGCAGACCAGCTGCAATTTGTATGCACTCATTCAAACATGCAGCGGAGGTAAAAAAGCCATTGACCAACCAACAAAAGCAAAGTCCTGCCCAAAGCACCAAACGCTGGAGTCTGGCAGGAAGAGCTGGAGGATGCACTCAGGGCAGATGTGCAGCGGTCAGCGCCGAGGGACTTGGAGCTCAGAGTTTCTTGGAACTGACACCATCACTATAAAAGCTGAGTCCCAGCAGTTTTTCTTTGGACAATCTGCTGCTGTGGAATATGTATCTTAATAAATGTTTCTCTGTTGTTATCTAATCTATTTACCTGCTGGCACAATGCATATATTGGGTATTAAGAAATAACATCTGGGAAAAGTAATATAGAAGTATTTAACAGAAGCATTTTAGAGCCCAGATAAGTTAAACCTCTCCATTCAGATTTCCCTCTGGGTGCTCCAAAACAGCTGCAAGAGTTGAAGTAAGTTATGTATATGTGCTGTCCTATATTAAAGGACCTACATTCATATCTTTCATTCTCAGCCTCCGCCTCCTCCTATTCAATTTACAGTCTAGACTGTTTAAAAATATCTTGTTACTGCATTTTTTTCTATGGGGAAAGGGCACTTGTGAGACAATGTACTCAACTGGAGATTACACAGATTTGTTGCATGTTGGTGCATGATAAGAGGAGAGGTTCCAGGAAGCTCCAATATATAATAAACTATGAAGGCATAAATTGCATATGATTAAACCTTTGATGGTGGGCTGTTAGGAATTCCCAGCGCAACATGCCATGCCGCCTTTTACATAAGCCCTAACAATGACACTGCCAGACTCGTTGGCTCCAAGGGGTTAATTATACATTATGGATGAAAACAATGCAAGGATGCTTGTTAATACTCAAATAACTGCACGGTAACCCTGGGTGACTCCTTTACCACTGCTGCCAATTTGCAACACACACCTGGGGCAAGATAGGAAAAGGCATGTCACTCCTCACCCCCTCCACTCTCTTCCCCTCCTCCTGGCTGGTTTTTCCCTATTTGCGACATCAATTTTCTTGTCAGGGTAGCTGACAGGTGAAAAACCTACCTGATTATTGAAATTGTAAGGGCAAAAGAAATTGAATCCGTCTGCCACAGATGGCAATTTACAGGCTATGCTGGTCCAGGGCAAATACAGACGAGGGGCAGGTGAGGTGGGCAGATGACTCCTTATGGGAGTGATAAAGCAGTAGGTGATAAAAAGGGTCAGAGAGGAGGTGCTGGGGTTTGGTGCTGGCTCCTGAGCTGGTGGTGAGGAGTGTGAAGCCTTGGCTCTCAGCTGGGGTGTTGACTGGGAAAACTGTGTGATGTCCTCTGGTGCATGGAGAAGGGGCTGGCTGTTGTGCCTCTCCTTTTGCTACGCTGACTCCTGGAGCTTGAGTGCCTTTTATCTGCCAGAAACCAGCACTGGTATCAGAGAGGTGAGCTAAGGTGTCTGTCTAAATGTTAGAAACTAACTGGAAATGTCATGTCATGAGGAAGATTTTTAGAACTTCTGTGTTCTCTCTTTTTTCAAAAGACTGTAATGAACCAAATTAACATCCATGAACTTGGCACGAAGTTATGCTTTCAGCAGTTTCAGGCTTTGTATTTTTGTTCTTCTAAAAATAGCTGCAATGAAATGAAGCTCTAGAAACTCAACTCCCAGCTTCCTTTCCTGCTCCGGGTGAAACCTGCCCCACTGTGTAATCGGAAAGCTTAACTGATGCTCTGTCTGTGCTGATAAATTTTCCTACCTAGACACACCCCGAACATAACCAGAGAATCTGAGTTAGCAAAGATCTCTAAACACTGGCTCCAGCAGACTTATTGCTGTGTAGATCTGGGACATTTTCAAGATGAAGCTGGAGTGGAGCATTTGAGCCATGATGTGTATAGGAAACCTTGATAACAAGTGTTGCAGCCAAGGATTTTCTTCTGCTTTCCCTTATAGTGGCATGAGATTTTCCTGGAAATCTCTTGTCCTTGTCCTGGAGAGCCCCTCAGCTGCCAGTGTGCAGGGCGGCTGCTGCTTGGGCTGATGCATGCAATCCGTAAATGTGAGCGATTTTGGCTTACGTAGTTTACAACATCAGTCTGTACTGGTGTCTGTGTTGTTCCAGTAAGAGTGAATCAAGCCCCAGTGTGTGCAGAACCCAGCTGATAGTTGGAGTGCAAGTACCAATCTCCTAGAAGTCGAGCTAACTGAGCTTAAAAATGTCACTAGTGTGTATGTGTCCCTGTCTTCACACAGTGACTAACCCTTGCCAAAATCCTGGCAAAGCCTGTCTTGCAGTCTTTTTCCAGACTGAAGGAATGTTTGATGGCTTAAAGAAGGAACAAAATAAAGACTGGGGGGAGGAAGCCTATAGTAAATAAGACTCTGACCTTATCTGAAGTATTCCTGTGCACTGAATCTAGCCAAGGACTCTTGAATAAAACAAACTTGAAGTTTCTAGGCCAAGTAGGTTTTGAGATATGACTTTACGATAAATTGTTAGAGGAATATTTCAAAGGCTGAATTGCACCTCATTTTTCAAAGTCCCATATCTCACAAACACCTTGTCTGATCTGCCACAAATTTTGTCAGTAAATTATCCCCTGGCTACTGATCGCATATGCAAAGTCTTGAGCAAAAAAGCCCCACAAATCTTCACTGTTATCTTAAACACCTCCTTCCCCAAGTTATATCCCCTCCTCCCCTAAATATTAGTAGAGCTGTTGGGGGTGACTTAAAAAAAAAAGTTAAAAAAAAAAAAATTCTGTGTAACCCAAACTGGTTAGTGCTGAATTCAAAGTCATGGAGCTTCTGGTCTTGGTCATCTTCCTAAAACCTGTGGTTTGCACGAATGTGCTTGGGGAATGCTATGGCCAATTTTGAATGGAGCCATGTTGTTGCACTGAATTGATCTATACAGCTGCTGGATGAAGAGGTGATTTGGGGCTGTAAACCCTCCTGCCCGATAGCTGCCCAATCCTCTTCCTCTTCCTCCCATGGGCTGAGGGCTCTGAGCTGGGAGGTGAGGAGGGGGCTGCCCTGGCTGGGTGGCACAGCCCCTGTCCCCTGGGAAGCCAGGCCATGGCAGCACTTGGCATGGCGGCTCTGTGCTGGGGAGCTGTGCATGGCCACCCCGGTGGGCAGGAGACCCTGAGGGCTTTGGTGCTGCCCACAGACACCATCAAGACTCCCATCACTCCTGGAGCTGCTTTCCTGAACACTAAAGTTTTAGAGGATTGTGCCACCTGTGTTAGACCAGGAAAGAGAGAGAAGGAAGTGATTTTCGTTTTTGGAGCATGCTATTTTCAGATTCTTTATTATAGGGAACTCAGATAAAATAGGAAGTTAGAAACTAAGTATTTGTAGGCTCTTCTATTTTGTGGATGAGCTTCAGGTGAAAGGAGAGCAAAGGAAAACGCAAGGGAATCTGAGGCAGGAGCAACAAATAAGGCTAGGACAGCAACTGAGCAGGGAATCAATACTGCTTAGTGTCATCCTCCGTAATTTTTATTCAGAACAATTAATCTCAAGGCATTGTGGCTTTCTGGCACATGCCTTCTTAGAAGAAGGGCTTTGTAGATCTGTGCTTCTATTTTGGAGACATGGATAAGCACTTTTTTCTTTTCCCCCCATTTGTACACTTGCAAAGATAAGTCTTTTCTAGTATCTGTGTTTGGATCCGTGAGGGAGTTAACCATGCTGGCAGCACTAACCAGCAACAATGGGACGAGGACCCTGTCCTCCTAGTAATTTGTTCTATGACATTATAAGGATTGAAATGAAATAATCATTTAATAACAGACTTAAAGAAATTTTGCATGTCTATGCTTATGATGATTATTTCTTTTTGCACTGGTCTCATCTAGTCTTCCTTTGGCTTGTAAGGAAATAATCACAGACTTCTTGTTTTTCAAATAGTTAGATCCTGTCTGAAGCCCCCAGGTTTTCAGTGGTAAAAATTTCAGTTAAGGTTCACAAAATTAACAACTTCTCAGACTTAGATATTTGATCCATACGCTTACATGTGAGACACTTGTAATAAATTTACAAAGAAATCATTGAGGAAATACCTGCTACATAGAAACGTAAAGGAGGAATCTGGGACGTTCTCTTTTGAGATCTTAGTGGTCTGTTAAAGTGTTTCAAAGTCAACATTTCTAAAGAAACAAAAGGTAACTGACTTGGGGAAGTGTTTTCATCTCCAGTCAATTATTTCAGCAATTGGATTAACTCTCACATTGAAATCCTATCCATCCTTGTTACATAGATACAATCAATAGCAGTAATTTTGCAGTTGGGGAATATCTTCATTAATATCCTCTGTTGTGTGGTATAAAAGTCATTGCATTATTAGCCAGCTATTATTTTGTCACAGTATGAGACTTAAAAGTCATTTTTCAGAGCTCAGATACGCCTTGCTAACCTATGCCAAGCTGCTAATCACCTAAGAAATCGGTGAATAAACAAGCAGCACTTAAAATGCTTTTTCACCAGACATTGTTTTTCTTCAAGCTGCTGTCTAATAGCAGCACTTCAGAGCAGAGCCATTGCTCTGCATTTATGTAAAATACTGCTTTTTTTTAAAGTGCATTTCCTCAGCTAGCAGCTGAAGCTGCTGGGCTAACCCTGTTGCTGCTGACCCTCGCAGCGCTGTTGGGATGTGGAGAGGTGATGCTCCAGGTCTGGAGCTGGGACATGCCAGTTGCTGGTGATGCTGTGGAGCACGTCCAGGTTATGAAATCATGTTGGTGAGCAGTGTCCTTGCAAGCAGCCTGGGCGGAAACGAAGGTGTGGGAGCTCAGATAATGAGGATGTCTTCTGTTGACGTGCAACTGCTGCAGGACTAGAGGTGAAAATCAGAGTGAGGAGGAGTATAAGCAGAGGGGATTGATTACCCGTGAGGACTTTGACCAGCACACTGATGTATGTTTTTTTTTCCCCACCTGGAGAGCCCATTCTGGTTCCCATTTGGCTAGAACAGTGACAGAATGACTGTTGGAGGGGGCTATTGGATAGCAGAGGGGACTGTGTTGTTGGCAGGGTGTATCTGGAAGCTTGTGTGGGAAACTGTCCTGCCCAGGTTGTGAGATCCAAGAAAACGCCCAGATGGAGTGAGTGTGTGGTTTTCTGGGAAAGATCCCTATACATGGAACTCGGGTGATGGCCCTATTCATCGCAAGTCAAGGCTCTTGTCTCTGCAATGCGTGGAAGATATGGCTTTTCAAAAGGCTTTAGGTGATTTATTTTTTTTTCCTCCTCCTCTGCATATGTGTCAGGAGTTGCTTGGAGCAAGCGTTGTGTTTGTTGGTGGCATGTGAAATGGTATCTTCCAGGAAACTTCAGAAATATTTTATGAAGTGTAGTAATAAAAATATCCATGTGGTGTGGCCTGTGCAAAATAACACTTTTGGCTAGGAGCTGTATGTATAGTTTCTATAGCACACAGTTCTTCCATGAGAAACCCTTGCAGATGGATTTCATCTCCCTGGTATTTGAATATCATTACACAACCCCCAAAATCTTTTCTAGGGCCGTTATAGAAGTAGTTATCTGTGACAGACCTTTCCAGCTCAGATCAGCGGCTGGTCTGCGCTCAGGTTGGCCCTGCCAGGTTGGATCTATCCCAGTGCTTCTGGCTTCGCTCCTGGAGCAACCTCAGCAGCCATGCTGAACCAGTTAACTGGGGGCTGTGAGGCCCATCTGCAGGGCTGGAGCTCTGCAAGGGATGGTGTTGTTGGTGGGACCTGCAGGGCTGAGGGCTGTGGGAAGCCACTCGAGGGCTGACGGGGAAATCCTGCAAGAGAAGCTTTGCTTCTTGGGAGGACTCTACCAGAGGGATGATCTGGACCACCTTTGAAGAGAAAAGAAAGATTAGAATACATTTGTGATATATCAACTAATTAATAAAGCTTGGATATGGGTTTTGCTTTGTAGCTTCTGCTGCTGTGCTCTGTAAGGAGGTTGCTACGTGCTTGATAAGAACCCTCCTGTGGCGGCAGATACCTTGCCTTCCTGCTGGTGTTTTGAGGCCTTAGATATAAGGTTTGACAGGATGTGAGCAAGGCTAGTATGCCCAAAGGAGAAACCGGGCAGTTCTTCAGGGTTGGCATTTCTAGATCTGATGAGTGATCATATGCAAATTATCCCTAATGAATGTTAATTACTGGGAGAGTTACATATTTTTCTTGATTCCTTTTTGGCAGCTTGCGCAACTGTGTTTTTATATACCTAGTACTTGAAACATTTGATTTAAAAAATAATAATCCTCTGTAATTACAATTGCTTTATTAAAGGTTGCAGGGCTTATATGATCTCTGTAGTGAAACTTTATGAATTCTTCTATCTAGACAGCAATCTCCTGGCTCTTTCTCCAAAAGAGCAGTACAGGGTCTGCTAACCACTCGTGAGTTTACGTGCTTTTTTCCCAGTTTGGATCCTGTGATTTCTAGTAAAAGGAGGTCGTGAGTTTATTTTGAATATTTTGCCAAGGATGTCTGTGGGTGGAAGCCCAGCTGTCAGCTTGACTTAGTCCTGATGATTGACATGGATGTTGGAGGTGGCTTCCCTCTGTGCAGCTCAGCTTCCCATGATTTGCCTAACGAGATGCCTGGACATCAGCTGAGGGTTGAGCAAAGCTCCAGTGGAGATTTGCCCTAGTCCCAAACATGGAGTGCCCCTGAGATGCAGAGGCAAGGCCATCACGCGCTCGGTGTTGGGGGGAGCAGGAGCGGGCACTGGAGGAGGGTCTGGGTCTGAGCTGCACTGGATACCCCAGGCTCCAGTGAATGCCAGGGAGCTGCTCCCAGCCTGGTTTCATGAGCTTTGTGGCAGTCCCAAGACATGGCTCTGCTGAAAAAGAGCTGAGATGACTCAGCTGTCAGCAAGATGTCCTGCAGTTAAAGTCCTTTTGTGTCCAGACTCAAAAGGACTGGAAGACTCAGGGTAACCTTTGCCTACCGTTTGGGGACAGTTGCTTTATATCATCGCCTTAGCCTTGTGGGTGAGCAGGAGGAAAGCACTGCTTTGAGATCAGCATCTGAGACAGGAACATGTTATCACCCAGCCTTTCAGTGCAACCCCTTCTAAAAAGCTCTGGCTCCAAACTATTGCTGTTTTTCTGTTTAACTGTGTGATCTGCAAGAGCCCCAGCTGTGCTGGCTTAACCTGGCTTATTTTTGTGGTCTGAGCAGTTGTGTTTCCTATTCATAACTCATCTGGAGGAACATCTGACTTTCTCAAGTTCTTCACGGAGACCTTGTCCCATGCGGCTCCGCAGACAGGTCACGCGTCGTGTTTGGCAGCATTAGTGATGATGAACATGCCAGTGACAGCAATTCAGAGCCCTCGTGCCCATTTCCACTGGAGCTACAATCACTGGCTCTGTGACAAGTTTCCTGTCCTGACTCATAATAGTTGCTGAGTCATTTTTAATTTTATCTCCCTTGGAAGGGAAATGGCATTTAGTCTCAGATTTCTTTTGTTATTATTTTTAATGTATCTCAAGGTTTAGTAAGTTTTGGTTCACACTTTATTCTTGCTATTAACACTCTTCATGTTTCAGACTGGTTGCTGCAACAGCTTAATTGCGTGTTAGGCTCTGAGCTAGAGTAATTATTGTTGAAATTGTTGGAATAAGTATTGGAGTGATTTGCTGCCACAATTCCTGTCTGTCTTTCCTCATCTCTGGCCAATGATAGAGAATCTGGAGGGAGGCATAAAACCCACACAATGGATCTATCCAAGATGTGCACTTTGAAGGAAGTTTTTTCCCCAAAGTAGGAGGTTATGTATCCCTTCTGTGCTTTTGTGCTTGCTATCACACTGCTGATTTTTGCATTTTAGCAACATTCAAAACTTCTACAGATTTGATCTTAAATGAATTATCCAGCTCACACACAGGATCTTCTACATGCTTTGATTTGTAACAGTATTAATGGTGAATAGCATTCTCTGTTGTCGGCTGGGCGGGAGAAAATGGTAAAAGCCTGTTCAGATGAGTCTTGCCAGGTGATTGAATTGAATCACTGAATTTCCGTGATGCTGTGTTACTGCTGAAGGATACAGTGCCAGAGCTCAGTGAGTGAGTGGAAAGACTAGCTTGGCTCACTGAACCCCGCATCAGGCACACTAAGGTAAGTCACTCGAGGAAGTCGCCATGGAATGCACCTCTGTAGTTCAACATGGTATATTTTTCAAACAGCAGCACTTTTCTTCTTTTTGTTAGCATTTGAGGCATAAGGCACTGAATTCTAACTCCCTTTGGGCTTGTAGCTGCGATAAGGTGAGTAGGTTTTACTGTTGCTCTCAGATGGTAGGTAAACTGCTCAAGATGTTTAAATGGGGAATATGCTAAGCATTCAGGAGTGAAGAGCTTTGAGCTCAAGGGAAGGTGGTTGGGAAGTGGAATAATTCAGCGAGTGACAAAGCCAGAGGCTAAGCTCTGTCCCAGCTTTAGTGCAATGCAACCTGGCGGGACAATGAGAAAGAGAGGTACAAACAGCAGATGGAAGGAAAGGAAGATGGCAACAGTCAAAGTGGAGATGAAGAGAGCATTCTGGATCCAGCCCAAGGGACTTAAGTGCCTCCCAGACCTTCCGTAGCTGCTCAAAGCCTGGCTTGGCTGTCAGCTTTCCTCTGTCTCCACTCCAGCGAGGTAGATGGCGGCGGGTGCCAGAGCGCAAGAGTTGCAGGCGAGAGCAGGATCAGACCCTCGCCTGGGGGAGGCCATCTCCTGCTGCTGCCGGCTAATGAAAGCTCAGTGCCTTCCCCATCAGCCGGGATGTTCATGGTTTTGAAAGAGCCGTCTTCTGCGCGGCTCGAAAGCCCAGCGCAGTTGCGCCGTGAGTGATGCGGCTGCAGTGCTGTGGTAATACTCACACAGCGCCTGGCTACCTGCCAAGAGCAGCAGCAGCTTTTCTTTCCTGGCTAATCGCTGATAAAACAGGAAGACCTTGATCATCCCTTTTGACATGAATAACGATGTTATCTCCTGTGATGTATGACCCAGAGCCAGATAATGTCCTCTGGCAGGCCTTTTTTCTCATGAGATGTAAAATACAATGATTATGTTACAAGGGGGAGATAAAGTGGCACAATCTTCACTAGTTCAAATAACTAATTGAAGCAGGAACTAGTGGAAATGGCTTCCTTTGTTCCCCAGCCATTGTTGATATAACAGTGCTTATAATGAAAGCCGAAACTGTTGCCCTCTTTTTCTTTTTTTCTTTTCTTTTTTTTCTTTGCTACTTTTTCCCTTTTAAACTCAAGTGCCTTTGCTTCTGCTTCCCCCTCCCTGTTTCCCTGGGGGAGCTGAGGACAGTGGTGATTTCTAGCAAGGGGTCCTGTTTTCCAGCAAGTCTTTTGTGTGAGCGTCAGGAGGATGAAATCAATAAGTAGCTCTCATTCTTTGTTTCCCTAGAGGACTTTTGAGAATGGAAAAATTGAGACCAGTGCTCTCCAAACCATAATTACACTTTTTTTATTTTATTTGCTTTCATTTTTGTGAAAGCAACAAACCTAATTACCTGACAGGGATGGTCACCAGGGGTATATTGATATTTCAGTGGAGTGTACAGTACTTACCACAACTGAGTTCAAATATTAAAAAAAAAGCAACCCCATCCTTCCAGCCCTCAAGTAGGTTGGTGTAAAAAGCAGAAGGGGTAATGGGCAAGCTTTTCATGAGGAGAGATACTGCATGGTTGTGGTACATCATTGTTAAAGGTGTTGGGAGGTTTGATGCTTCGTGGCCTGGTCTGATCACTAGAAAAGGTGCGATGACACAGTGCCTTCCCCCCAGGCGGGGCAAATGAGGCTCTTCGGACCAAGACTGGCTTTAAATATGAAACAAGGATTCCTTGCTTTAACAAACCATATGTATTGCTTAAGGTGATTTAGTAATGTCTATACACTAGATAAAGACCAGCATTAAATATGAGATTGTTGTCAGAGGCTATCTACTACAGGCTTTAAAGCTGTGGCGAGTGTTGTACTGCTGAGGAACAGGCTGTGCTCTGATGATTCAATAACCTGGATAGATGAAGTCAATAGAGATGTACCCTGTTGTGTGGCAGAGAGACACAGAGAATTTAAGAGACTTGCTCATAGTCCTAGATGACTATGGCAACATCATAATGAGATTAGACTTCAGCTCTCATGATTCCAGACCATTGATGCTGTACTATCTGATGTCTCCCAGAATCACTAAACTTTAATCTTATTTGGGTTCATTTTACAGCACTTTTAGAAAAACATCTGACCTGTGTGATGCAGCCTTCTTCCAGCTCTGCTTTGTCCTTGGATTGTAGCCTCTGCAAGGCCAGAGAGTCTGCAGCTGGTGCCTTCTTCCTTGGGGTCCAGTCCCATAAAGCTCAACTCTCACAAGCTCCTACAACTGCAGAGCCCAGATATCTTTCCTTGAGCCCACACAGGCGAGAAAAAGCTGACTCTGGGCTAGCTGAAAATCTTTAACTGAGTGCCTGGGCTTTGCAAGGCATTTGAATGACCCAACTTTGTATTTTACCGATGTTAAAGGTTTGTAGGGTTACCAACGTGCTGTGAAGCTTTTGCCTCCAGGTTATTTGTGATAGTGGAGTCTCTCTCAATTGACAACTGGGTTTCTAGCCTCTGTGTTAGGAGTGTTTTTTTGTTAAAGCTGTAGAAGGATGTTTTGACTTGGAGGTACCTCCTCAACTCATTTGCATCCAGATACTGCTCTTGATGCATCTTTCTTGGACCCATGTAGGGGGACTCAGCCTCTTCCCAGAAAGCAGCAGCCACCTATAAGCGTAGGCTGCTTTGCTGTCTGTCAGCCTCCCTGCTGCAGAGTTTGTCACTTGCTATGCTTGCCATGTTTGCCTTGCTAAGCTGCTGGCTGCATCTTGCCCCGTGCCCATTACTGCGTGTTTCCTTACCCCAGTGCCAGTGAGGAGATGCCTGTGTCTGGGTCGAGCAGCAGAGGACTAAGAGGTGGCAGGAGCAGGCTGGGTGAAGCCGATGCAGGACAGGCCAGACACTGAGTGGGTTCAAAAACTCTTCGAAGCTGAAGTCTAGGTCCCAAAACACTGTTAGAATAGTGTGAGAAAGCTCAGAGCTGAGCAAGAGCGGGGCACCTGGGTGCTATTTATGACGGAGCTACTGTGTGACCTTGAGCAGCTCACTGCACCTCTGAGTCATAGCTCTGCTTCCCCAACTGCAAAATGAGCGGTACAGTAACACCTACTTCATTCACGAGGGTATCATGCGATGCAATTTTGTAAGTAATTGAATGCAGGAAAACATTTTTTTCTGTGCTGTAAAGGCTGCGATGCAATGGTCTGGTCCTCCTAATGCTTGCTTGTGGCTGAGCTCATCGACTTCAAGAGGGTGCTTTGTTCCCCCTAAGTGCAGCAGGAAATATTTGAAGATTTGGGACTCCTGTGAAAAGTTTTTATGAGCTACCACATGGCCACTGTGCGAATCAATTACTGTAGTAGGTCTGTAATGAGACTAACTTACAAAATAGTTACTGATTCTACAGAAACTTGAGCAGATGCCAAAAAATGTGGCCAATAATTGGTGACTGCCTGACAGATCCAGGGTTTCTTGGTGGCATTTCCTCAGCGCACGGCTCGCAGTGCAGCTGGTTCTGGAGATGGTCCCGCTTCGAGGTCAGATTAGCTGGTGTTTTTAAAATATTTGTTTCGTGTCAGTCTTTGTTAGAATCCCAGTTTAAAACCTTTCAGGTGTAAGTATAAAGCTTAAAAGCTTTTCCACAGCTCCACCCTTAAGAATGGGTTTAATCCTTTTAACAAAGCTCTGATCTGACAGTTTATTTCGCTCTAGGCTTTAGCTTCAGTGGTTGCAGCCAAAACCTGACAAGTTCTTCTTGTTAATTCTGAATGTATTATCCAGTGACAAATGTATCTCCCACTTATATGTGACACTGAGAATGAAATGCATATGATCCAATTTCTTATAGCTGGAGTGGGGCTGGTTGTTAAGAACATCTCCATATCTTTGCAGTAAGACAGTCAATCCAAACCCATTCTCTTTCAGCAGCACATCTCAGCCTAGTTTGGGACACTCATGATGGGTTGCAATCTGCTGCCATACTCTGCAAAGATTAAAGAAAGGCTAAAAATAAATCTGTCATTTTCCCTGGACATTTTCTTGTGAAATGCAGAGAGATACGTCACTAGAATGCAAAATAAATTCGTATGGAATATTTTTATGCTGTTTTTTTATGGACAGATGGAGTCACTGTCACTTCTGGTTTCTCATTTCTAAATACAGTGGTGTTATGTACAGCCTTCCACCTGAAAGCTTGTCTTGGACCCCCCCCAAAAAAAAAGGGATTTTTACAATAGAGCCAAAAAAGTTCTTAATTCTTTACAAGTTTGCCAATATAGAGGATGCAGATAATGTATTTGATGAACTCAGCCTCCTTCTCTGATCATAAAATATTGGCATGTTGATGAGATTTATTTTCTGGAATATAGTTTGTGTCCTGAGATTGGGGTTTTTCTTTATTGCTATAGGATTGAGGTTTTGCTTGTGATAGATTAACGCTTCCAGGAGAAGGATGACTGCGTGCAGTGGCCTGAGAGCCAGATCTCTGCCCACAGTCCATGTGACCCTGTCACTCACTTATCTCTCTTCAGCTGATCTTCTCTTGCTGTCCATCTTCTGTGTGTTTGGCTGGACCAGTAACCCTGGGACCAGTGCCATCACTATCTGGTCCCAGTCCTTTTGAGCTCTGTTGCTTTTCCTGTGCTTTTCCAGGGCCATGTCATGCTCCCTTGGAGGTTGGTGAGAGCAGAAGATGCTTCTGGATGTTTCTCTGAAAGCAACAGCATCTTCGAAGTGGCTGCCCTGAGACCTTCCTGTTTCCTCTTCCCCCAAACAGTGCGAGGAACTGTGTGGCTTTCACAAATAGATGCACAGAGGAGAAGTGCTAATGGGACGGATGTCTCTGGCCAACCCTGGCTTGTGTCGCTGCAGTCAGAGGCGAGGGTGACAGAGAAAGTCAATTTCCTGCTAAATTAGCTTGGCTGTTTCTCGAAGAAAGGTGGAATTTTAATGAAAGTGCTTATTAATGGATGAACCCAGAGGGAAGTGGATTTGTGGTGAGGCCAGAACTTTATAAGGAAAGCCTTATCTCGTAAAAGGCCACAAAAGATCCTTACAGGACTGAACTTTGTCTGCTCAGGAATCGGCTGCTAGTGAAGAGGGACAGTCTTCCTTTTCCCATAAAACATGCATTAAGGGTGCCAACTAAGTTGGTTCTTTTTTATATCAGTCACAAAAACAGTGGGAGGTTTAGTTCCTGTCAAACTTTATGGGCCATTTACGAGGAGGCCTTCCCCAAAGTATTTCACAGGCCAAATAAAAATAAATGGCACTGAAAAATTTTATAACACAATGCATGAACTGTTGTGGCAGTGGGAAAACATGTGCTGGAGACCTCTTCTCCCTCCCCTGCACAGAGGAATTAACATGGAATTTTAATTACTATAACTTTTATAGGCTTTTTCATTTTCAAGCATTACTGTAGTCTCATGGTTACCTTTGGGAGGGAGAGATTGTGCCTTTACAGAGAGATGAGAAAATGTGGTGGCAGAGGTGCAGCCCTGTAGCCCTGGTGAGGGGCAGCTGCTCTGCAGAGATGAGGAAAACCACAGGAGGTGGTAGATGCGAGGAGGGGTGGGAGACAGCTTGCAGTGCTGGGGGGCCCGTTGAAGCTGGGGATTGACGTCTGCCGCGCTTGGGCATCCTGTCTGCATGCAGAGAGAAGCAGACGTGGGCACGTAATTACCTGCTGAGCCTATGACTCCAATTTCTCTAAAAAACTTCTTAAACCTGGGGGCTTGGTTCAGGCTGCTGTGGCTGTTCTGATGCTGGGGAAGCACTTCCTCCTGTTACCTCATTTTTGTGTTCAAAATGGGAAGGCAGAAGGAAGGAGCCAATTTCCCCCACTGCTAGGACCAGATAAAATATTCGGAGCGGAACTGTATGGTTCAACTTACAGCAAGAAGTTTGTGAACAGGAAAAGCTGCAGTTCCCTCCTCACAAGTGTTATCCTGAGCTATGGGGAGGAAAACGCTTCTGTCTGGGGAGGAAAGCAGCATCTAAATACCCGTGCAGAGATTCAGCAACTCTTGTGAATATTTTTAATAAAAACAGGTTGAGAAGTTGCTTCTGCGTGAGCAGTCTCCGCTGACGGGTGTGCTTCACAGCTTGCTCTGGACTGTTGCACTGTTGAACTCTCTGTATCTCGACACTGGGTTTACCATACCAACTGCTTTATTGGAGCAGTGAAACAGCAGCTTGTTTCTATGGGGAGGGAGAGGAACAACCTAGCCCTCAACAACCAAATGGGCAGCAAGCAAAGATGTTCTCCAAATAGTTTCTCTTCCCCTCTCATGCACATGTTCCTGGCAGCCCTGCTCAGCAGAGGTCAGGGGGTTCAGGCAGTAATGCAGCAATTACACCATCGCTTCTTCAGGTTGCTCATTCGATAAAAAATTCACAATTAAATACCTTTACTGACCTTATGATATTAAAGCTGCTGCCATTTTGTTAATTTTTTTTCCCTACAAGGGCAGTCAAACACTGGAACTGGGGCCTGGAGAGGATGTGGGATCTCCATCATCCGGGGTGCTCAGAACTTACATGGACACAGTCCTAAGCAGCGAGATCTAATCAGAGCTGCTCTGAGCAGGGAGCTTGGACCAGGCACCTCCAGCTGGTCCCTTCCTCACCATGTCATGCTCTGGCTCTGCAGTTTAGACTCTTTAGATTTGGAGCAGCTTGAATGATCTTGGATCTGTAGTCTGGCTGCCAGAGGAGTCTCAGCACGGGCAGGCTGCCTCTGCCTGGACAGAGTCCTCAACTCCTCGTCTGAGGCAAGTCCTGCCACGCGAGGTCAGGAGCAGGATCTGTGATTAGATGGATGTGGGAATCTGATTTAACCTGACAGTAGTAAATAAGTTCTTCCTAGCCAGGGCAAGTCAGGGCAAGGGTAAAGTTTGGTTGCAGGTAGTAACCTTTTGATGAGAATGGACTTAAAATGGAGCAAGCCCATGGAGTCTTTTTTTAAGTGTAAAATGAGGTTAAATGATCTTTCTCAGCATGCAGTTGTTTTGTGACTGATAATGAAATGCTCAGACAGTATAAAAAGATGGGTTAAAATCAGGAACATATCTGAAGCTTTGCTAGAAAACACAAAAAAACCTATCCAAGTGTTTTTTGTGTTTTTTTCTAAAAGGCAAGCAAACCATGGAAAATGAGTTTGTTTTTAGCTTATTTTCGTACCCTCTCTTGTTCCTATCCTTTTCTGCACTTCTCACATACAAGGTCTTCTAAAAAATGTTGATTGTGCAAGCCTCTATTAGTCTGGCAGTCTGTTTCAGCGACACATCCGAGTGGTTCTCCTACTGTTGACAGGCTGAGTTTGCATTAGTTGTGATGCCATATCAGCTCTGCTTCAATGTCAAGCTACCAGACAACAGGACACGGCTTTGAAATAAGCCTCTGGGATAGAGCAAGCTGTAAACCAGTGATCTCAACTTTGCATACCATGTAGAATAGAGAAACATTATTGCCCCTCCTCAAATACCTGTGACTTCATGATTTTGATTCAAAGCTTTAAGACAGGGTTACACTAGTGCAGAAGATCTGAATGCTGTAAAACATCCAGATATCCAGTTGCTTTCCAGCTTGGGTGTCAGGCTAGGAAAAAAAAAATAACTAGTCATATATAACACAAAAGGTAGTGTACTCTAAAGTGACTAACCATATTCATTTAACTTTTAATTTGTTCTGGGTAACATCAAAGTAACTAAAATGCTGTTAATCTTGCTACTCTGAATAAGACGTCTGCTAACAGGGAGGTGTGAGGGAGGGAGATGCCTATTAAAAGATTTTAATTAAGTGAAAGTGGCAGTATTACCCAGGGAGAAAGCACTGTCTTTTATTCTTTCTTAAGCTGTGTCTAGTCGAAGGCAGGCAGTGACGCTCTGTCTGCCTCAGCTCTCCTCTGCACTGAAGGAGTTTGTAGGCGTCAGTGAAGGGATGTTGGCTGTGGTGTTGGGGCCGTGGTGTGTGGTTTGATACGGCGGGAGTATGTTAGATTTGGGGGACTGGTTGGGTGCTGAAGCCTGCATGAGCTTGGTGACTGCGGGCTGGAGTCAAACAGCCGCTGCTGCAAAGGGCTCAGCTGTGCAAAACAGCAAGAGCCCCAGCAAGCAGCACCAAGGCTGATGCCAGGTCTTCCTCCAGCTCCCTGCCGGCAGTGGAATGTGGAGATGTCTGTTCTGCTGCTGGTTTCTTCTGCTTCCTACCAAGCTCATCACCTCCCTGGCAGTGACAGGCACAAGAATGACATTTTGCACGCTGCAAGGTGATCGATGTTAACCATACACAAGAGTTAAGGACCTTCCCACAATGCCCATGCAGATGGCCAAGGGCTGCACATCATTAAGAAGAACTGGGACCAAACCTGCAAGAAGTGACTGGAGGGGGAAGTCGCCTTCCTCTTCCTCACTGCATGTGTGTGTTTGTGGGAGAAGATCGGTGGTTCTGCATGGTTTTACAGCCCGTGGTCCTGTCTGCTTCTAGCTGGCACTTTTACCACAGCAGCAACTCTTCTTCTAAATGACAGTATAAATGAATGAAGGGTTAGTGAATATTATGACATAGCAGATTTCCCAGTGAATAGGGTGGGTGTAACCCAGGCGGCTGTGCAGCAGTCCTCATGCTCAGGGCTCACGGTGGCCCTTGCTCAGTACCTTCCTTTTTGGAAAATTACCCCCTTGATTGCAGAATGTTCTGAATGGGACTTAATCTCTCAAGGAACCTTATTTCTGCAACCTTTACTCTCAGAATTAGATTTTTACATTCTATCACACACATAATATTAATCAAAATGAGTCCAAGAGTAAAAAAAAACCACAAAAAACAACCAAGCAAAAAAAAACCCAAACCAAAACAAATAACCCCAAAAACAAACCAAAATTTTTACATAGGAATTATTTTGAACTATATTTTCATGTTGCTAGAATGTCTGGAAAAAATATTTGCTTGTCAGTAAATTGCTGGAAGTTTTTTTTTCTATTGCAGAGTGAATTTACTTTTGTGTGTGTGCATATATACAGTTTAAAAAACATTTGGAGAGGAAAGTTGCCATTTTTAATGAAAAATATATTTTTACCAAATTATTCTCATCACAAACACTTCTAAAATTTGACAGTTTTTGTTTAGTCAGTGTGTGTTTCAGACTTAAGGTCTACTCCTGTAAGCATGGGTCACAGGGTCAGGTCTTACAACAGGTCTCGTCTTTCCTGTCCACAAGAAGCAATGTCTTTAAGACTTGTGTCCGACTGGGCACGATCTGAGTAGGATTGTGTGTGCTGCTGCAAAAAAAATGATGGAAGTTAAATTTGAGTTAATATAATCTCAGTAATCACTGGATTTATTGCCCAGGAAAGCTTAAGACCTTTCAGGCTCTTCGTTCTGCCAAAAGTTGAGATCATGATTTCTAGACTTTGCTGCTTTGTACCGATATGCAGGTGCTAATCATTTCCATATAGCTGAGCCATAATTTGCTGGCCTCCTCCATAAAACATACCAGCTTTTCACAGTGCCCTCTTATATATGCTGCTTTACAAGAAACTGTAACTAATAATTAAACCAGCATGTAATATATTATTTTCTTAGTTTATAGAAGATTGTTTTATGGGGCAGCATATTAACAAGGGATGCCTGGAGGTATGTGGTTTGTAGTGTCCAGCCCTTCAGTGGTTCAGATAGGAACATACAACCTTCATCGATGATCACTTTGCAAATGGTTCTGTCGAGTAATTGCAGCATTAGTCTTCTCTAACTGAAGCTTCAAAGTCATTTCAGATTTTTGTAATTACAGAGCTAGTGGTCTGTAATAATTTCCAAATGTTTTGGAGCCAATTTTAAAGCTGATCTGCAACATGTAGTTAAGATAAATCTCAAAGGCCCGAATTCTGAAGAAATGCTCTGGCAGATGGGGCTGGAACACTTCTTTTTTGTTAAGTAAAATCTATTGGGGAAAACTTCACCGAAGCATAGATGATTTGCACCAGCCACGAACTGGTCTGGATAAAGCAGCAATCCTGGATGGATTGGGGCAGAGAGGGAGAGGAGGTGCAGAGAGGATACACAGACATGACTAAACTTGTGATATTAGGAATATTTTAATGACAATTTTAATGCAAGCTTTATTAGAAAAATATAGTTTTTCCCTTTCTAAAGCATAAAAACTACTGACAGTCTAGATCTTCATGTATCTCAGTGGATGAGTTTGAAGTGAGGCCATTTCATTGGTCAGAACACCTTCTCGTCTAGGAAGTTTAGGTGGCTTACGGGGTTTCTGTGCTCCATATGTAAAGCAGAGCTTGTGGGTCACGGCTTCAAAGGTAGTGAAGCGCTCATAGCTGGTGATGAGTACCTTAAGGGGATTCTCAAAAGCACCCGAGCATGATGACTTGCTGGTTCATTCTTGGTATTTGTGCATAAATAAGCCTGAAAACTGGGCCTGAGGTACGCAGGGGACGGCAATCACCTTAATTGTCTCCTCCTGGTGACCTAGTCTTAATATCTTTCCCAGGAAAGCTTCTCATGGCTGAATGTTAGACTGGATATATTAATGCACTTGACATATTCATCCAGTGCATAACCTTCAACTACTTTTCAGGAATGTAAGGCTTCAATTCTGCATCTAGGATTATTAAAAAAAAAAAAAAAATGATCTCCATTGTTTCTCAGACTGCCTGAGAGCTACATGAAGCTCTATTATAGTGTAAAGCTTGGGAACTATTAGAGAATACCTGGAAAAGAAAGGGGGGGAAAAAGTGATGTAACTGATTCTGGCCTGGCAGTTCTTTAACTATGAGTCTGACTTGTGCTATGGAGAGGGAATCAAGGAGGTTCCTGGCCAGCCCAAGGGAACAAGATCAGGTTAAAAGTCTTTACACTGGAAATAAAACATAGGAGTGGGAGGAAGGAATAATGTGCGAATGGCAGCTGACTCCAGAGCTGAGTAGAACCAGCAAAGGTTAGGTATCTTCCTTTCCATTTTCATGATATTCCAGCAGGGCTTTGTCCTGCTGGTAGTTACGCTCTCTGCATCTTCTCTTTCAAGGAACTAAAGCATGTGAATATTCTGCAGAAGTCATGAGGAAATCATGCACGTTTGTGGTGCATGTAGGCTCCCCGGCTGCCTGGCAGGGCAGATGGCTCTATTGGCTGCTTCTTGGCTCTTTTTTTTTTTTGTTTTGGACTATGGAATTTTATTTGATTTAAAGTGAGTGAGGGCTGTCTGATGCAGTCTAGTAATGGAGGCACTAACATTCTGAAACTGCGAGGTTCTCAGGCAGAAGGGTTTTAAGAAATGCAGATATACATGAGAGCTGAAGGTCTTCATGGATTTCAAACAGGAGAAGGGCAATGCTAGTGGTATCCTATGTCCCTCTAGCTCCAAACTGTACCTGTAAGTAAGATGGGATGAGGAGTGCTAATTAAGTTGGTGAGGGACAAGTGTGCTTGTGCTTACTGCACGTTTGAGCAAGGCAGTGCTGTTGGGCTTGGTTTCTCCTGCGTTACGCATAACACTTTAAAAATCAGGTGCAAAGTGCCTTTGCCTCCTTTCCTGCAAGCCTTCCTTGCATACTCCATCATCCTGAGACTGGTACTCAGGGTTATCATCTTGCCTCTGTGTGTATATTTTTCAATGTGAAAAATAACTGTTATTAGAAACAAGAGTCTTATTTAAAATAAGAAAGAAAGCCAAGAACTTTTATCCTTTCTTGAAGTTGATCCAAACCTTCAAAGTGTTTTGGTAATTGTGTTTATGGCTAAAAGACTGATTATTTAAGTCTGTGTTAGAGTATACGTTTTAGTATGAAGTAATGGATCATTACAAACCAACTCAGGAATGCTTTTGAGTTTTTTAGGAATTTTTTAAAGCTGGATGAGGAGGGAAGAGTGTGAGGCACTAAGTTTAGCATTTCAAAACATCTGGATCTCTTCTATAGTTTATTTTTTTAAAGTATTTTCTGTGACTCTGGTTAAACAACCACATGGCTTGATGGCAAAATGAATGCAAGTGTAGTATTTGGAAGGGGACTCTGGATAAAAGTTCGGCTTGCTAACTAGAGTCAAGTGACATGCTCTTGTCTCTGGTTAGGTCACGTAGATTGACAGAAACAGCCCATCTTGGCTGCTGCTGTTCCTTTTCTCTGCCAAAAGCTGCTAAACATAAAGCAGGCAAAGGAAGTACTAAATTACGGAACACCTGAGCTTTAGTCCTTTATTTAATCTCGAATGGGTCTCCCAGATCTCACAAACTAGACAGGAGGACAACACAGAAGGCCAACCACAAGATGGTCTAGGACCTGCACTTGAGCAAAGGGTCTCCTGTGGCTGCAGGGGCAGGAGCAGAGAGGGACTATTCTGATAATACCTTTTTTAGGTTATTGTAATGCTGTTAAGAGAGTTGTTCTTCTGATAGGCTGCCAACAGACTATCAGTGTAGCAAGAACTGGTCCCTATTTAGCTCCTATCAATTTTGAGCTGACTGAGATATCTTTTTGTTAGTAGAGAACCTCATTGCTGATAGACACTAGCAGAGGTAATGACTTAGTTTCAACTCTGCAAGTGATCTTTAACCATTTCTCTTTGCCCTTCTCTTTGGCATCCTTTCTCATATCCATTTTCTCACCTTTCCTCTTTTCCAAGCATGTGTTTTTATTCTGTTGCTGCTTTCAGCTTAGCCCAAAGGCTAATGAGGAATCAGGTCTTCAATCCTGCACTTGCGTTAGGAGAGTGGGGCTGACAAAGGTACAGCCAGGGGCAGATCTTGAGGATTGTGGGGTCCATCTCCACTGGAGTTTTAGAGCCTTCCCTAAAATCCCTGTCACTTTTTGCCATTCTGTCTTAACAGTGACATGCAGTGGCAGCACGATGCAACAGAGACAGCTGCAGACATCATGCAAACTTGTTATTATATCACTTTTTCCCACTGACACGTGAGCACCTTAGCACATCTTGTGTCCCTGCAGTAGCTGTCTGTGAGGGTTTCATTGACTCTCTCGAGTCCACGGAGTCAGGCACAGGCCAATGCAAGCAGGCTGAGGGGGGGAGAGGCACAGAGGCAAGCATAGAAGATTAAATCTTCTTGTCTTACTGGCATTTTTGTGATAAGGAATTATCCACTCTGTTCTTGTTTTGTATAAAACTGTTCTCTTAATCATCTCCTGCATTTTATGCATGTGCACGCACATGCAAAACTACTGCAAAAATTTCTATTGAGATCCCACTAGCTAAAAAGTGTTAGTCACTGCTGGGTACAACTTGGGTATCTTTGTACCTGGGAATGATTTGCAGAGATCATTCTGCAAAAACTGTATTTCCCAAGAAAGGTTGGAAATTGTGTTGAATTGATCTTCAGAGAATTGATCCCTTGTTCTTGTTTGCAGGAAGGATTGGATGGCAGCGTTTGTACAGGCAGCAAAGATAAAAGATGGATTCCTCGGGAAGGAGAGGAGGGAGCCCCAGAGGAACAAAATGAAGGATGTTCACGGAGATTTAGGCTGCAGAAAGGTAGAGAGAGTCAGGAGTAGATACTCAAGTTGCTTTTTTCGGGGTATCTTCTGTGCTTCAGGGGTACAGCCAGTCTACATGTATGGGAAATCAAGGATGTTAGTGTGTAGTGTGAAAAGGATGCTGGAGATGGAGCCAAGGATAGCACTATTTGGCTTCAGTGACTTGTACAGATTCCTGAGCTGAGGAGTAGAAGGGTTAACTACTGTGTCTATTAAGGCTACAAAAGTCTTTTCAACTGGGAACACAAATAACTGAAGCTGCTATTCAGAAAAAAGCATATCAGACATAAAACAACTGCCACAGCTTTTCAGATGTCTTATTGTGCTTCATCTTGTGGTGATGACTGGAGTGCTTTGGGACTACTTTTCAAAGTATTCTCCTTTGTATCTTAAGAATACACAATGGCTCAGCCTTGACATCTATCTTCATATGTAAGGAGACTGATAGGTCACTAGTGGCATAGCTGAAAACATGTTATCAAGAATCTCCTGATTGCTTCCAAGCAAGTGGTGTTGTGCTGCGTAAGACAGACAGCATTTAGATGTTCCTTTCCCGAATATCTTACGAGATTTTTATTTACTTTGAATTGTGGGAAGAACAAACATTAGACACCTTTTTTTCCTCTGCTTTGTGATTTGCAGGGAATCTGAGATCACTGTTTCCAGCAACAACTGGATTCCCTCACTCCTAGCAGGGTCCTACTCTGAAGTGAATATGCAAAAATCCCAATCCTAGAGAGCTGCGGAGGTCCAGATCTAGAGGGATAATACTCAACTAATCAGATATTCATGCACTTCTGTCCCCTCTGTTTAAAAGCAGAGAGATTCTGCCATGGTCTTTATCAAGTTGAACTAAACAAACAAGAAATTAATGTTGCTGGGCCAGGATCTTTTGTCCCCTTCCCAGTCACTGGGGACAGGGGTTGTTAAGCCATCTAGCCAGAGGGATTATCAACTTGCCAGCCTTCTGCCTGTCTTGCATTCATGCTCAGAAAATTGTAAAATTGTCTATACACAATTTTGTAGCAGATCAGTTTGATAACCCAGTTCACTGCATGAGCACGCAAAATATTGGCACAGGTGTTGGGGAGACAAAATGGTGTGTGGCCAGGCTGGGTTTTGAGGGAAGGAGGGTTTTCTCCATAGGACTATCCTCTCTCCTCCCTTGGCCTGCTATTAAGTAATGACCTGAGCATCAGGCCTCTGACACAGAGAAAATCTCATCTTACCCCTGGGCAACGTGGTGCCCTAAGGTGCCATAAAGGTAAGTACAGGCAGAATCCAGAGCATCAAGCACAGGCTTACCCTGGCTGACAAGCAGGTTCCCCACATGCTGCTTGCAAAGGGGACCATCTCCTAGGAAGTAAGAGGACAGGTATGGCTATCACCAGAAGTTCAAGTGACTGCAGTCCTAAATGTTCTTGATTATACAGGTGAAATAAATGGAGACAAGGTATTAATTTTTGCAGATCCACGTGTGCCTAGAAATGTTGCTTTTTTCCCTATGTTGGAAGAAAATGGAAGGGAAAACAATCATGGTGGTAGCACGAAGTGCAGCAGTGGTTGAACTTCCTTGTTTGGGATCTTCAGTTTGAACTGCTGAAAGAAAGAAGATGTGTTAGCCATTGGCTGCCTTCAGAGATCATCCTGATCTCTTTTTTTTCAGTGAGGAAGAGGCTGGCATGATACTACTTCAGCCCATTCCTCTTGAAATGCTCCTCAGAGGTCTGCAGCCGTGTTCGGGCTGGCGGTGGTCACAGCCATGGGGAGCCACAGGAGATGTAATGCCAAGGTCAATAATGCACAATGTAGGCAGTCCCTTTTACCCTCATGACAGGCTTCAGCAGGCAAGGGTGTGTAAAATGCTTCTCCTCAGGCTTTCGAGGCTGGTGTGTGTGCAAAGCTGCTGACAGTGTCAAGCTGAGATCTGCTGGAAACTGGGATCTGGGAACCTTATGGCAGGAGGAAAGATATCTTAAAGCGTCTTTAATTTTTAGCACTCAGCTAAATAGCTCACACTCCCCCTCACACCTCTGAGCTGAAAAAAAGCCCAGTCTCCCTCAGAAAGTGAAGCTAAACTGCAGGGCAGGGCTCCTGTTTGTGTTGTGGTGGAAGCATTCAGTCTTCTGGATTATTTAATATCAACAGACAAAAAATGTTGGCTCCACCTCTCTGCGTTTATCAGCTCCTTGGCAAGTTGTATTTGTTCTTGTTGTCTGAGATGGCTGACAAAGACATGGGGTCTGGAGCAAGGTGGCTCTGGGAGCCTTGCCTGACCTTGGCGTGGCATGGGGATGGCTCTGTGGGTGCCCAGATGGATCAGAGCCGAGACCTGGAGCTTATCTCCAGCATGGAGATAAGCAGGGGAAAGCCCGTGTGTAAATATTTTCTTTCCCAAACCAGCAACCCTGCAAGATGCAGGTCCCAGAGCACATATAAACATCCAGCCCTTCCCAGCACCAGCCCTTGCAGCTCTGATGCTGACTGGGTCCAGCAATGCCCACTTGTGCTCCTACTAACATTAAATATAAGCAGTATGGTTTTGCCAGACTCATCCTTCAGGCTAGCCCTGTTTCTCAACAGCTCAGCAGTGAACTGTCCTTCCCTCCCAGCCTTTTTTTTTATTCTTACTATAAACTAAATCAAAATCCAGGGTTAACCACAGCTAAGTGACCATGAGAGGCTGGTCCTTTCAAGCACTAGCCTAGCTATGACTCTGTGGCAATCTTTTCTAGCTCTGCAGTTTTCCAATTTTTCAGAATTGCCTTGCCCATGTCCAAATCCAGGATCTAGGCCCCAGCTGGCAACGGGTACCTGCATCCAAATGGATCAGGAGAAGTGCATTTTTCCCCATATCAGCTCCCTCAGGAAACCTCTGTGGATCTGGAAGAACCAGAAACAAATCTCCGTCTTCCACCACGTTTCCCAAATTTCTCTCTAGCTCAGCAGTCATGTTTGAGCCTATTAACACCTGCTGACACAGGTACTCATCCAACATTCTGAGCCCGTGAATGCAGCAGTGAACTGCCAGCTTTCCCAACCCCAGAAGTTAAATCCACATAAACCTAGACTGAAGCATGGACAGATGACCCCTCTCTGCACTGAAAAATCAGCACTTTCACTTTCGTGTATTAATTCCTGTCTTACATGCTGCTGTGGCTCAGCCATAAACTTTACTCATAAATGCTGAAGCAGGTACACAAGGGTCAGTTTGAGATCTGTGTTCTTTCATAATCCTGGAGAGATCAGCTACTCGTTCTGACTGGTGACACAGCTACTTGCACATTGCTGGGAGGCAGAGCCGATTTTTGGAGTCTCTGCTCGGTGAGACCCTGTTCCAGCAGGTTGTCCCTGCCCTGTAGGTGCTGGGAGGTGAATTCAGGCTCTGTTTCTTCCAACCCCTGCTGCAACAGTCTGAAACTATGACTCAAAGCTCATGGAGTTTCCTCTGCGGTGTTGGGGGAAAAACCCTTAGAAAGGGGATGTTTTTGTCTTGGTGTTGGAGTGCTTTCACTTATGTACAGAAACATCAGGATACCAGAAGTTAATAAAGTTTGCTCTGGCTCTGATTTGCAGCTTGACTAACTTTACGGCAGGCTCCAAGGAGACTGCATCTGTGTGCTGCTCTCTGGGAGGATTTTGAAGCTGAATAATGTGGAGATGAGGCAGCATAGTGGTTGTGTGGGATGGGGAAGGATTCTGTGCTTCCACAGACGAGTCAGATCTTTCCTTTCTCCAAGGGGTGACTGATTCTCCAGGAGTATGGTAGGTCTCTGGGGATGGTGAGGGATCACAGCTGTGGAGCTTTTACAGAGGCTATTGAGCTAAGGACCAAGTAATTGTAAAACCTAGGGAGCATTATCACCAAGCTGAGCAAGGAGTTGAGATGGCTTTTGGGACAGGCTCAGCTGAGCAGCTGGTAGTGTGAGAATGTGATGAAAATAAACAAGATATTGTGTGGAGACTCGGTTAAGCAGTGGAAAGACAATTGTCCTGCTGCATTTGTGACAGGTGAATGAAATAAAATACCTTGAGAAAGAGCTTGAGGTCAGGGTCTTTCTTCTGGGAGGGAGAGACTAAATCAGAAGCCTACACCTTTCATGGAAGGCAATCAAGCTCCTTTTCACCAAACATTTGGATGTCAACATGAGCAGCTTGAGCCTATGTAAGATTATAGACTTTTTCATGTGTCAGTCAAAATATCCCGGGGAGAAAAATGTCACATTCTTCCTCTGTGTTACTGGCACTCATGTTTTGTAAAACACATAGCTTTTTATTTAAAATAGATCTGCTGATATAAAAACTGAACACAAAATATCAGGAAGTTGGCTGGTCTCTAAAAGGGATGCTTGCTGAGAATGTAAAATTAATTTGCTGCATGTGAAAAATGCTAGCTGTGGGGACAGATGACAGAAGGTGTCTGAAAGAGAATAGTATGGATGTTTCCTCTGTCTTGACAAGCAAAATAGTCCAATTCTGCTCACAAAGGGCTGTTTCTGGGGCTAAGTTGATCATCTGATCTTTATTCCTTTCGTACTTGTTTACTCCTTCCCTAGTCTCTGTTTTCCAGCACAAAATGCTTTTGCATAACTTATGTAAGGCCACCAAATAGGCGGAGAGTCCTGGTCCTCGCCAATGACAGATGCCTCAGTCACTTGGGAATAATATTGTTCTTCTCTGTAAGATGCTCAGGGTCTTTAGATAACATCTTAGTCCAGGTTTTTTTGCCCGGTGGCAGAGTCTGCTGTTAGGACTTGGTTCATAGGTCCAGCTTAACAGAAACAGAAAGTGGATGTTCTAGAGGTGAATTACTTGTTCCCCTGATTAAATAAACTACAGCATCAAAAGCCTTTTTCCACATGTGTAAGAAAATTGTATAAGATGGCCTAAAAACGCCAGGCCCAAGAGTGCAGCAGAAGCAGAACTGGCCATGTCTCTCAGATGCTGACTGTGACCTCCATCACATCTCCCTTGTTTCTCTGGCACCCACCCGCATTGCATCAGAGGAAGGACTCTTTTAGTAGCAACAGACCCAGGGGTGCAAGCTTGCTTTCAGGACATGGTTTGAGTGTTAACTATGTTGTGTCCAGTGTAAGAAGGTAAAGCCATGACTGTATCTCTGTGGTGCTCAGCTGAATTTCCCTTCTGGGTTAGAGCAAGCCATGATTTTCCTGGTCGAGATTAGATTACACAAAAAATGTGGAGACAGATGGGTGTTTAATTGCCAGTTTGAGACAAGACCAAGGAAAAGTGGATCAGTATTTTTGTTTTCAAAGAAGATTTGAGATGTGTGCTTCAACCTACCTCCATGACTAACACCTATGGGGTCCAGCCTGGATGAGAGGAGCCAGAAGATCCAAGCTGCAGTTTCAGGGTCCTTAAAGCTTCTTGGCTGAACTGAACATTGCTTCAAATTGATTGTTAAATCAGGGAGCGTGGGTGTAGCTCATTCCATTATAATCCCCACAAATTGCTTTGTAATCGAAAGCTTTTGTTCCAGTGTCAAGTGGTTAAGCACCAAGTAAGAAGATCTATTTTACAAGACCAGACAAGATCTGACAGACAGTGGAAACTTAACTTTCAACAAATATAACAATCAACATGAGAGAACCAAAAGGTCCTCATTAAGCACTGCTGTTTTTAATTAATTGGTCCTTCAGATTTACTTCTTTAAAGCTGCTAACAGCCTTAAGCCTTTCCTAGATTAATTACAAAAGACGAGCAAATCACAATAATTAGTTTAGCCTCAGGCTCTTGCTAGGCCTCTGACCTATGTGTGTAGGTTTGCTCCATGCAGCGTAGACAGGGGGAAGCAATTTGCCTTCTTGTCTTGTTTCTGAATCAGAATTTCTGGCAGGAAGTGGTTTTTTATTTTCTTCAGTTGTTGAAAAGTGTAATTTTCCTTCCCCTAATATATTCTTGTCACTTAGTTTAAAATGATCCCTCTGCTGCAATGACTCCCGCTTGGGCTGGAAACCCTCCTTCACCAACAACAGCTCAGTCAGTGATGATGACTTTCAAGGCTTGTAATTCTTGGCTTATGGGGCCTACGGACTCAGGGAAGTACCATTAAAAATGAATCATGCTGCTCCCCTGGGGATGTGCTTGCTTCCCGGGACGCACATTAATGTGAATCCATCACCCCTCCCTTCCTGCAGAGGGCTGGTAAGTCAACAGTGCAATGTAAGAATAAATTTCGAAGAGGAACGTATATGTGTACCTAATCATAGAGAGAGAGAGACTTTCTGTATGTGCCTGTAGGAGGCAGACCCCGTGTTGCAACAAGAAGCTGGTGCTCTTTAGGTCTTCTACTGTCTGATCCATGCTTTTATCTGTAACTTCATGCAGACTTTTGAGGCCATCTCTATTGCCATCATTCAGGAGACAAATTGTCCCATTTCAACAGTCACCTCCTTGGTTTCAGTGAGGCAGTTGACAGTGGAATGGGAAAGCATGCTTATCTTTGCCTGGAAACAGTGTGCCTCAGTTTCCCTACCTGTAAAATGGGCACGGTACCATCCCTTGGAGATTAGCTGTGTGTCTTGATTTACTCATTCTGTAAATTGCTTTGAGATCCTAGGCTGATGGGGAGATAAGGGAAAATTATTGCTGTTTGTGCTCTTGATTAGGTAATCATCTGCTTAATTTCCTGTGAGTTCAATGAGACTTATCAAGGCACCTAAGAATTATGCTAAACTGTGGTTTAAGAAGTGACATCATCACTGTGCTGTACTGTCTGACAAAATCGACTGTAACTCTAGATAATCGCTAAGAAGTGTTGTTCTGAGATTTCTGCTGTGCCCCTCTGTGGGGCTTTTCCCAGGGCTGAAGCTGGGCAGGAGGTCCTGGGGCGAGGGCCTGGAGGCTGCCTGCTCCTCCTGCCCTTCAGGCAAGAGGCTCCCATCACTCCAAAACATTTTAGCCCAGGAGGAGGGTGCAGTCCTGCTGCCGAAAGAGGAGAACCCACTGCAAATGTACTTTCTAAACACAGTAGTGCTGTGTTGGCACAACATACTGCTGTGTATTTTCCTCCTGAAAAACAAGACACTCCATTCTTCATTGCAGCTTCTGGGTTTCCTCTTCCCACCTACCTGCACTGTTAAACGTGCACCCAGCAGCAGTGAGAAAGGTGCATTTTTTTTTTTTTTGATGTTTTTAAGATGTCTTCTTTCAGACTGGAACAGACACAGTTGAACTCTTGTGTGCTGAACTTCCAGGCTTTGCTTTATTATCTGGTAGCTGTAGAGTGGCATCAGCTCACTGCTGTGCCCCAGCTAATAAACCTATGCTAGTTCTTGCTAAAAAATTCCCATCCTATCTGGAAAAAGTGGTAGAATGCAATGATTTTTTTTGCCTTAGATAGGGAGTAGCTACATTGAGGTGAATCCCCATTTGGAAAAGTCTTTGCCAGCCTCTAGGACAGTTGATGTCGTCAATGTCACGGCAGCAGTCAGACATAGGGAGGGAGTCTGACAACCCAAGCTCGGTGCTTCCCGCTCCCAGTGGGTCCAGGAGGAAAATCTTGGCCAACACAGCTAATCCACTTCCCTTTTATTGCTCAGACAAAAAGAAAAGGATCCTTATCTCTCTAAACTAGAAGTGTAATGGGAAGCAAACGGGGGCCTTCCTCTTCCTTCTACTTATCGTTTCTTTGTCCCTCTAGATTTGTCTCTGTCCCTGGATCTTAACCTCCCACTCCAAGGGCAGGACAGGGCAGGCTGATAAGCTGTCTCTGAAAGCACTGGTATTGAAATAATTATTCACCAGCTGCAGCCCCTTGCAGCTGAGCAGAGATTACCATCTCTGTCTCTGGGAAAACTGTCTTCATGCCTCCTTAATGTATCCTGGCCTGCAGACCTTATTTATGGCACCTTCTGGCTGAATTACCAAAGTGACGCAGCCCTGGGATCTTGACTGCTCTTTCTTTGGACTCTGTCCTCAAAAACAAGGTCATTTTTTTTTTTTCTTCCTTCCCTGACTACAACTGCTGATGCTTAATCCTGTTCATGGGATGGCAACACTCCCACTTGTTTCGGAGAGCTGGTCCTGTGTGTTTGCTGTCCTTCGAGAACACGTGCAGTGTGACACAGGCGGACTGGTGCTGCCAACAGCTCCTCTGCTCCGTGTATGCTAATATGGCCTTAGTTAATAGCTCAGATTCATTGCTAGTTTGAAAGCAGTTGGGGAAATATTGTCTGCAACATTTCCATGGAGTTTTAAAATAAATCTGCCTGTAGTTTCCAGGCACAAATTTTTGCAGGAAGTAGATGTTGTGTTTCAAGTTTTGCAAGCTTAGGGATCCCAGAAGTGGGATCAGCCCTCAAGACTGGGAGTGCAACCTCCAATATTTGTATTCACCCTCAATTCAGAGTTGAAGAGATCTATAAGAATCATGAAATTTTCACCAGTTTTAAGCACTGAAGTCAGGGAAGTTTTGATTCACAGTCTAGAAGTTAAAAGCAGACATGAAGGTCATCTTTTGGGGTATGTTTTTCAGCGGCTGTTTACAGGTACTGTCCCAGTAGCTGCCACTATGGACACACTCAGATGAGAAATCAGAGAACTCACGATGGCTCTTTTCACTTCTGTGAACTGGTGCTCAGTTTTCCGGCATGTGAAGCAGGTGCAGTAATACAGCAACCTGCTGCACTCTCCAGCTCTCCCTCCTGTGACCACAGAGCTTTAAGAAGCTCTTACCTCTCTACCCTTCATCGCGTTTGTTTTACGCTGCAATTTTGTCATCAAGCTGTTGGGATGGGAGAGAGGCGGTGAGAAGTGTGAGGAGGCTGCACATGCAGAAAAAGGCAAGACAAGAAATCACTTCTCCAAAACTTTCTAAGCAAGAGTTTCCTCTGCTTGAGGAAAGAAAAGCCCAATGGGATTATCAAACTTCTCAGCAGAGAGATTAAAAAAAAAATTATAAATTCAGCAGAGAGTCAGAAAGTCCCCAAAACTATCAAAATCAAAGTGGGGG
>Ga0065711_1000697_pt1 | contig 57577 bp, 31 predicted proteins | sample Hoacrofraction12_FD_59098 | JGI IMG/M metagenome (GOLD analysis project Ga0065711, IMG submission 59098) | Hoatzin crop microbial communities from Cojedes, Venezuela - Epithelial fraction 12 v2 (version 2) | ecosystem: Host-associated > Birds > Digestive system > Esophagus > Crop | place...
TCCCAGTAGCTCCTTGAAGAGGGCAAAGTCAGCCCTCCTGAGGTCCAGGGTTTTGATCCTGCTTATCGCCCTGCTTCCTCCACGCAGGATCCTGAACTCAGCCATTTCATGGTCACTGCAGCCGAGTCTACCTCTAACCTTCACGTCCTCCACCAGTTCCTCCTTGTTTGTTAACACGAGGTCCAGCAGAGCGCCTTTCCTTGTTGGTTCCTCCACCACTTGCATCAGAAAGTTATCATCAATGCTCTGTAGGAACCTCCTGGATTGCACCTGCCTAGCTGTATGGTCTTCCCAGCTGATGTCAGGGTGGTTGAAGTCCGCCATGAGAACCAGGGCCTGTGACTGTGAGGCTGCTTGCAGCTGCCTGTAGAAGGCCTCATCAACCTCCTCCTCCTGGTGTGAAGTTCTCACCTGTCAAAGGCATGGTTACAGTGAGTTGTCATCATCCCAAGTTTCGATGGAGATTTTTTTGTTCTCAGACTTGGAGTCTCTGAGGTTATTTTCTGTCCTGTATTTGCTAATGGGCTTGCACACTTTCCTCTCCAATTGGTCTAAGGCGTTAGTCATGCCGTGATTGCTTCTGTTTAGTGTGTTAGTCCTTGGCTGTACACAGTATGATTTTTTTTCTGTGGGGAGGGGAACCACAGCATTACACAAAGCTAAGCAAAACTGAAGCTAAAACAAGTTAGTCAATAATCATAAATAAAACAAGCTCAAAACCACAGGACTGACAACAGACCTGACCACTGAGTAGTTTTGCTGTTATGGCTAGGACAAACAAGACAATGGCATGTCCTTGAATAACTTGCAGATGCAGCAAAGGTTTCTTAATTGATTTTTGCAGATACAGCTAAATCAGGCTAAAATAGGTTAATAACTAGACAAGGCGTGACAAGTCCTAAGACCTAGTGGTTTGTTATTGTTATAAAGCTTTCTCTGAATTCAAGCTGAAAACTTCTCATGGGTCCCAAGTATGCTCTAAGTATCTTAGTTATTGACATAGCTTACAAAGCACATGACTATCTGTTTTTAAACACATCAGCAAAATCCTACTGCAAATTAAGGCTTTCCTAATTAATAAAATTATTTCAGATGGTAGCCCGATATGCAGTGTTGCATTAGGGACACATTTCATAATACAGAGAGGGGTGTTTCTCTAAAGAGTCACATTATAAAGACAAATGTATGAACAAAGCAGGAAGACTTCTAACTAGCAGCAGTCTACAGCACATCACTCATATTTTACTCTTGTATTAATCTAGCTATTACTTGATACACTGCAGTACTATAAAGCGTTTCAAAGCTAAGAAGAAATTTTAAAAAGAATTCTTTTCACTGTTACTGCTGCTGTTTTTTCCTGTTATTCTTATGAGTTCAGTGGTTATTCAATACAGTATGTGAAAAATGTGTTACAGTCTCTTTTACTGTCATATTCGTCTTCCAAATCACTGCTTATCAAACCCAGTTTATTAAAGCTGTCTTTTAATTTTCAGCCTGGCTAGTGACAAGTGATGACCCAACTATAATAATTTGCTTTGTGAAAAGTTACTGGCTAACAATTCTTAAAATAACATGAACTATACCTGCTGAGTTTCAATACTAATACCAACACTTCAGTATTTTGTTAGCTTGTAAATGGCTTTTTACATTAGTTGGGAGGATGAGAGCTACAGGATGACAGCTGGTGGTGTTGAAAAACATTAACTCAAGCCATGTAAAACATAGTGGCACTTAACAGTGATTAAAGTGAAATGATATATTAGCTATAGAAAGCTGGTGTTAGTGTAACATTGCTTTATAAGCTATTTAGTTGGGCTTTCTAAGTTCCCTTTTTTGAATTCATATGTGAAAACCTAGCTTCCTTAATTAGAGAAGATTTTTTCAGTGGGCCTGAGTGGAACTAGAATTTTAATGATTTACACTGCTTCATCAGTTTTAGTGTGTGATCATACATACATGAAAATTATGCTGTGAAAAATGAACACTGATGCATTTGAAGGTGGCAGTCCTAGGAGTAACATAAGTCTTTGTAGGTGCAACTGTAAATATTTTTCCAGATGTCATGGTAAAGAGACTGTGTAGTAAAGAGAGTGCAGTCAAGGTAATTATCTCTGAGGCTCATCTGTAGTTTCTTAAAAACTCAATCAGCAAAATGGACAGCAGTATCAGCTTTGTGATCTGATCTGATTGTCACATAAGTGGAGGAATAGTCTTTCTGTCCTTAGATGGAGAACATTCCATGGCTGTAACCTTAGAGTCCTTTCAGAACTTCTGTGTTTTTCCAACCCAGACAAATCTTTTGGCTCTTTCCCATTTAAAAATATCTACTTGGCTTCTACATCACAGTGAATAGCATGGTCAGGTGTGTGGGATGACAAGATGGCAAAATGGAATGTACTTTGGAAGCTGTGTAGACACCTTACTGCAAGAATGCATGGTATGAATGAGTCCTGCCTCTCAGATGGACTTGATAACATGAGAACCACGACATACTAATGCAGTTCCAAACCAGAACTTGTGTCAAATTGGCTTTGAGCATTAGTGGAACTGGCAGGTGATAATCTTCACCCAGTTGCGTAGACATGACTGTGGACAAGGTCTGTTTCTGGAGCAGGAAAGGTCTATGCTGTGTCTCACTTATTAAAATTGCATTTATTTCTGCCTATAATTCATGGATACTCGTGGAAAAGCTTAGAGTTTGTAAAATCAGAACACCTAAACACTCACTGTAAATTTCTTTTTGTCTTTAGGTTTATTACTGGAAAATACAGAGTCTGTCCAGAAGGAGTAGGCGTCATGTAGAAAAAAAGATCTTGACTTTCAGGGGAAACAAGACTTTTGGAATGTTGCCAGGGCTGGAGCCCTATAGTTCTTACAAGCTGAATGTTAGAGTTGTTAATGGTAAAGGAGAAGGACCAGCAAGCCCAGACAAAGTATTTAAGACCCCTGAAGGAGGTATGAAATCAGAAAGCTAGAGAATAAACTAAGTGTGATATATTCAGAAATAGAACACTAAGGGTGTAATTGCTGAATTTGCATCTTGGACATCATAAAATTGTAATCTGGCTCAATACAGTAATATTCTTAAGAATTAATAATTCATGAGCTGTTTTAAGTTAACCTACTTTGTATTTACTGTATATTCTTCTTAAAAGTTCCTAGCTCACCCTCCTTTTTGAAGATTACTAACCCAACATTGGACTCTCTGACTCTGGAGTGGGGTTCACCTACCCATCCAAATGGTGTTTTGACATCATATATCCTGAAGTTTCAGCCAAGTAAGTTAATTATGAGTATGTAACTCCAACTTAGACAATATGTCTACCAAATAGCAATCCATTTATGAAGAAATATGTTAAATTTATAATGTACAAAAGATACCGTTGCACTGTAGATTTCAAATTTGAGAAAGATTAATGTATTTTGACAACAAAGATGACTTTATTTGGAAAACTTCACTTGCTCAAGTACAAGGTTAGCATTTTTCCATTATTTTTGTTTCTTCAAACCATGCTTCACAGAAAAATGGAGGTGAAGTCCTACACATAATTGACAGCCAAGTTAGAAGCAAGATACTACCACTTACAAGTCCTATATTCTAACTGAAGAGAAAATATCATTAGAAGTAGATCAAAATACATCCAATTATATTGTTGTCTGCTTCTTCAATTTTCATGGTATTTTAATTTTAAAATGAAAAATTCATAAATGTGCCACTCATATCAGAGCTATAAATCACTTCCTTAGGATCCCCATGCCACTTATTTGCCTGGAAATTTGCCAGCAGTGTCACTGGAAATTATGAGATTCGTGTGCATGGAACAGGTTAAGGAAGGTTGTTTTCTTTCACTTACCAACTTCCATAGTTCCTTGGCATTAGATACAAGTCATGTCAGTGTTTTTTTACGAATTTATTATGAAGCAGCTAGTTTAGAGTTTTATATTTTTTTAATGATCAGTGCTTTAAATGTGTGTAAGTTCAGGTGATTTGATGTGGACTCAGTTGCCTTGGATTCAGATATTTGTGAGAATGGAACTTGAACTTAAAAAACTTGTAGGTGTTTCCTATCTCCCTGTTGAATTTTGGCCCCTCGCATAGATCCTTTTTTACACAAAGGTGACTTTCTTTTGACACTGTAGATTATCATGCAAATAACCTGAAATGAACAATGCAGCAGACAAACAAAAGAAATAAATACAAAGAAAAAAGCCCATTTTAACACAATGATAATGTAGGCAATTTTCCTAACTAACTCTTTTTTTTTCTTGTAACAACAGTTAACAACACACATGAATTAGGTCCCTTGGTAGAGATAAGAATTCCTGCCAACGAGAGCAGCTTGATACTAAAAAATTTAAATTACAGCACACGGTACAAGTTTTACTTTAACGCACAAACTTCGGTTGGATCAGGAAGTCAGATAACTGAGGAAGCAGTAACAATTATGGATGAAGGTAAGATGGGTATGTATGAAGAAAACCCACTGAGTTTAAAACCCACTACAAATTTTATTAAAAATATTACTGCTGCTTCCTTCAGTTAAGGAAATAGCCCCTGCTAAAATTTTCTCCAGAGCTTTCTTAACTGTATTATACACTAATACAGGATTTTAAGTAGTTTTTAAGAAAAGATGTGCAAAGGTTTTCTGCTGTAGTGGAAGCTCCAAAAGAGATGTAAAGCCCTTCCTTTTGATATAAATGTACAAGATCTAAGATTTCAGCTTTTCTGGTTTTCAAAGTTTCATGTAACTTGACATTGTAATTGGTCTTCCTTCATTCACCTATTCTGCTTCATTGACCTTCTCTGGTCAAAGATAATAATACTGAAATGGTGGAGCTTTGTAATTGGAGGAAATTATTTCTCTTGGGAAGCATGCAACAGCTTCAGTGAGGTCTAAACTTTTCTCACAGAGCTGGCAAACACTAATTTCAAAAAAGCTGCAGACATAAATCTGTCATCTATGGCCCCCAGGTAACTGATGACATTGTATACTATTTAAATACTCTTAAGCATATTATTCAACCCTGTCACTTTCGATTTTTACATTTATAGCCATTCTAGATCTTTGACTTTGGCAGTTCTTTTGTTGAAGATGTTATTTATTTAGATATGAAAGCTTAATAAAATCAGAGTAATTTCAAGCAAAGGGGAAATTTGGAAGGGAAGCCTTTTATGATTTTGCACATGTTAATATTAAAAGTCTATTTTGATGCCATCTTTTCATGTATTTTTAAGCTTTGTAAAATTATACTGTATTGAAATTGCCATAGATGAGTTGGTATGCAATGCAATTTCTCTAATAATGTATTAAGGTTGCATATGAACTACGTTTATTTTAAATCATGAATTTTAACAAGCATGAGCAATAAAATCTTGTAAATGCATGTATATTAATTTTTGTCTTGTAATTGTCAGTGTGGAGCATAAGTGGATTGTTTCTAATTTATTTGAATTAATACATTTTATCTAGTCTGCATGCTTTTCTTGTTTATAATGAAATGAAATTATATATATTTATGTTCCCTCTAGTGTTGTATCTAATTATATAGTGTTCCTATTCTTGCTTTCCTCCATTAAAGCTGGTATTCTCCATCCTGCTGTAGGTGCAGGCAAAGGTAAAATGAAACTGCATGGTTTGTTAATGTGTGGATTTTGCAGTGTTGCAAATGGGGAAATTGCAGTGGTAAGGACAGAAAATCTTGGACTACACATTGCTATACAAAGTATTAATCAGTGCTGGAAGAAAACATTTAGAGGTTTTGTTTTGTTTTTTTTTTTTTAAAAAAAAGGAATCCAGAATGCTTATTAATACCTTTCATCTGTTTATTTTGCCACAGAGTTTCAGGGGAATTCATTAGCTTTGCTTCAGCAAAGTCTAATTATTTCTGAACGTTTACCAGATGTATGTCACTGTCATAAATATTCAGGATCCAGGTGCACTAGCACTGATTAGCTGGAGTAGAAAAAAGAGCACTTTTGCAAAGGAGTTTTTTTTACTGCCTGTGTCATGTGCATTTTTTGTTTTTAAAAAAGTAGATGTGTTTGCATTCTCACTGCTTATTAATGCTACCCATTTGATCACATTTATTTCATTTGCAAGCCAACTGTGCATAGGAGACAGTTGACTGAGAATACGCTCTGTATACTTCTCAGTTCGAGTATCAGATTGAATATATAGGCAGATGGCTTCCTGCTGTCTTAGGTTCACAGGTCTTGTAATTGAGCACTTGAGGATATTTCAGTGAGGGGAACGTGTTATCTTCCTTATGCTTGAACTCAGTAATATTTAGTTCTTTATGATGCAATTCTTCGGTCAAAAAAGTTGCTCATCATTTTTTTGGACACATTTTTTATGAATTTTGGTACCTTTACTGCCAGAAGCAAAGATTGTCCTCAGGACTATTAAGTAGCTGTAAGTCAGAAAGAGGTACCTATACATATGTATCATTTTATCACAGATAAAATTAGTCATTAACACTAATGAATATCTGTGCTTCAGATTCTCAGACCATAAATATCCCGAATCAAACTCTGTACATGAAATACCCAAAATTTTTTACAAACTTGGAAGAGACAGCATAGATTGTTTTACATACATTTTCTTTCCGCTTGATGATCAGGTGTTTTGAATGATAATAACCACAAAAAAGAACTTAGTTCACTCAGTCTGGTATAAATCAGGCTCTCTATATATGTACGAATGCATGCATTTGTGCATATATAATACATATATTTATATATGTGTATGTAAGTATATTCTAATATCAGATGCATTTCTGGTAAGTGTGTGGAGTTGTGGATTTATTTTAATGACAAGTCTTTCCGACTGTTTTTTAGTCTTGTTGTAGCTAAGAAGTCAGCACAGATTGGAACAATCAAACTGGCTTGTAGTCCTGGACATTAACAGCAGAAATGTAAATTAAGTTCTTATTATTTATAGCTGACTGCAAAAACTTACGCAAGGAAAAATGTATTCTCTGTGTGAAACTGAGGTCTAATTATATAGCTGTATCACAGCCTGTGGCTAGCAGAAAGTGTCTTATTTGTAAGATCAGCTGGAGCAGCTCAAATTTCAGAGCTGTCATCTCAGATTCTCTGAAAACTAAGCAGATGTCTTCGTTTAGTTCCATGCCGTTTATGGTTTCAAAGTTTTCACATATTTGTGTAGCCTCTAGTTCTTACAATCGCAAAGAAAACTTTGGAACTGCAAACAGGATGGAAGTAAAGGCATGACATCTGTTAGGACATCTGAGTTGCTGCAGGTCTGAGATGAATGTTCTCAGTGGTTACTTACATTAACATATTAACTGTTTCACTACTGATCAGGGACTATGAGGAAGGAAAAGGAGGATCATATTATCAAGATCAAGTGCCAAATTATTTGGTCCCATGAGTGGGTGGATTTGAAAGATAGAAATACTCAGCCCACTCAAGAAGAAGCCATACGCAGCAGTGGATTTTTACTCCTCCAGTAAGTGCAGGAGGGCCTATACGTATATAAAGTTTTTACTAATGTGGACCCAAAGCCAAAGGAAAGAGAAGGTGAAATTTAGATGTTCTCAATTCTTTTGTGATTTATCAAAAACATCTGGTTTTCATTTTGAAGGGCAGAACTTCCCAGAAAAATGTAATTATCCTTTCAATTTGAGCACGTTCATCTTGGAAGTTGACAAGACAATAGATCCCGGATTCAGCCAGCCTAAATTCCACTGAGATTTGTGTACTTGGTGTTTTCTGCTGGCTAGCTGCCCCTGAAGACTTGCAGCTTTGCGAGTCAGAAACATTAGACACAAGGTCCTGGAGGAATTAAAATCATCTGAACCTGAGTGAGCTGTGCAATGTGGGATATATTTCACTTCTCAGAGTAAAACTATATATTAAATTGCAGAGGGAGATATTGCTACGATAAATCTAAGGATCTTAGAGTGTCTCAGTATTTTTATTTTAGTTCTGAAATACATTCCGTCTCCTTTGGCACCATGTGTCTTTTCCATCTTTTTAGACAGGCATGGGCCCTTCATTGGCTTTTATTACTTTAAAAGCAATGAAATTAACCACAGTCTGCTTACTGCTACACTCAGCACTTTTAATATTGGTCTCAACTGAGTCTGTCTGATTATAATGACTGGACTGGTGTTAAGTAAAGATATCCAGTGTATTCTAGACCACTAAGTAGAGAAGAAAATTTTGAGCATTTTTCCTGTAAGGTAAAATAACAATTTTAGAGGAAAACATGATATGTCAAGGCTAAGGGATTTAAATAAAGGAATAATTTTTTTTTCTGTAGCTTGAATAGAACTTCAAAGCCTTATTCAAATGGGGGGCAATATAAGGAGGAAAGTACGGTCTCCCTGTAATATAGGCACCATCCTAATAAAAAGGGTTTTTGGACAAACAGTGCCGTTGCATCAAATAGAAGTGCAATGGGTCTTGGCAAATTACAAGAATTGAGGGTTTTTTTCTTCTCTAAGGAAAATTTAGCAGAGGAGATCCATGTCATTCTTTCACCAGCCCACATGAGTAAATCATGACACATTATTTTACTAGATGGGCAAGCTATCCAGTTACAGTTGATAGTCCTATTTGACTTGCACTATCTTTTTTCCTTTCTAATGCTGTGATGTTATGAATGACTTAAATTTGATCAAATTATGGCACTACAAAGAAGAAAAGAATTGTTTTTCTTTCTTAGAAACCTATATTCTAAATGTGTCTGAAAACCGCTTATGTAAAACATAATGTATTACACCCAGTATTAGATAAGCAGTATGCATTGATGTTGCCATTTATGTATTGATATCCAACGACAGGCATGACGTAACAGGTATGAGAGAAATTTGGGAATAAGAAGTTGCTGATTAAAATAAAAAGTCAGAGGGGCTCGTTACTGTGTTTGTTGTAAGCTGAACTGTAGGGAGTCACGCCATGACACGTCAGTGTCTTGTTTCACTTCTTGTTGAACGGACTTCTTGTTTCACTTTTCAGCTTCTTTTTGATTTAGTCAACAGTTTTATTTGAAAGCAAGGTCTTGTAGCCTGCATGCACGCAGACACTGATAATTGACAGTCCTGGACTGTAATTAAAATAAGTTGTGAGATCACAGTTACCTTTAATTGAAGCTAACACTTCCTGTCAATGTGGTACTCGGTCTGGTCTGCCTTGTAGTCTAGCCTCTGGGTTTGAAGCTATTCTTTTTTTCGACTGAGTCTGCAATATATAGCTCTTCACTGTGGGCTAGAAATCATTCTGGCTGGAGACAGTCTGGAGGAGAGCCACAAAGATGATCAAAGGACTGGGAAAGGCTGAGAGAACTGGGTTTGTTCAGCCTTGAGAAAAGAAGGCTTAGGGGAGACCTTATCACCATGTTCCAGTATTTAAAGGGTGGCTACAAAGAAGCTGGAGACTCCCTTTTTAGAAGGAGTCACACAGAAAAACGAGGGGTAATGGGTGCAAGTTACTCCTGGGGAGATTCCGACTGGACACGAGAGGAAGTTTTTTCACAATAAGAACAATCAGCCATTGGAATAATGTCCCCAGGGAAGTGGTGGATTCCTCAACGATGGACACTTAAGATTCAGCTGGACAGGGTGCTGGGCCATCTTGTCTAGACCGTGCTTTTGCCAGGAAAGGTTGGACCAGATGATCCTTAAGGTCCCTTCCAACCTGGCATTCAATATATCTATGATTCCCAACAGAGTTCATCTCTCTGATCTCTTCGTAGAAGATAGGATCATCTCACTTTTCTTTGTTTCATACAAAGTGCTGTTCTTTAAATTATTTTCCCTGCCCACCATCTGTTTTCCCTCCCTGTTTGAATCATTTCACGTAATGTCTCCATATTTTTTGCTGACAAGTTCAAGCTGTTTTTTCTTTACAAGTTGATTATAGTATTTTTGTACTGCTCCTTCAGCCACTCTCTCCCTGCGGACTTCTCCATGATATATCTATATGATTTGTTCTGCTATGCAGAACCACTGTTTTGTCCTCTTCAGTTTACTGGCAGCAATGATGATGCTTTGCATGCTAGACTAGAGAAAATGATGATTTTTGCAATGCAAAAATCCCTGCAAATGCTTTTCGCTTGGTAGACACCACACAAAATCCATGCCATGCTAAATACTCATCAGTGAAACAATTTCTTGCATTTCTTCTTTGTCTTCTGTATTTCTTGACCGACAGGAATGCTCTTGCAGTGGCCTAAATAACCTTAGAAGTGGCTAATGCTCATCTCTCACTGGCAGAAATGGAATTCACTCCTACTGTTACACCAAGGCTTGTATTTCATACTGTAAAAATTGTAGGTTAAAAAGCAAACAAAAGCAAACCCCTTCTCTGCATCTTACAGGCTCTGGCAGAATCTATTACCTTTTTCTTTCATCTTTTCTTGGGCGAGGGGGTGGGTGGCGGCATTCCTTTGAATTTATTTTTCTTTTTATATATACAATTTAACTAATTTTCTATGATATATTGCTTTACATTGTGTTTTGGGGTTTTTTTTCCATTCAACACCAGTCTTCAAACGTGTGTTGTCACTTACCTGCCATTTTGTCCTGGAGATCAGGTGAATCCCATGAAAATTCCTAAAGTTTAGTCACTTTGGGTATAGTTCTACTGAATTAAATCTTGAGAGAGAGTACCTATTCTGTTGTTAAATTCCATTCATACTTCGTGTCATGCCTAAGTAAATTCTATTGAATCTGCAGCCCAAGTGTAACTGTGTTATTTGGAGAAACTGTGTTCCTGAAAGGCTGGAAGATTAAATACAATTCTACAAAAAACTCCACTAAAAAACCCACTGGAATTAATTTGAAAAGGAAGGAAAATTTTACTTTGAGTCAAGGCTTCTTTCTCAACAACTGGCAAGTGCTTGTATACCATATCTCACTAAAGGAACGAAACCACACTCAGAGCTGCCAGCTAAATTTTGCATTGTATCATAGCATGGTTAAAAGAGCTTAATTCACTGGAGGTAGCTGAGTAAGAGTCAGTCTGTATAAAAACTGTAACCTATTAACAATCCATTCCCATAAGTTTGAGAGCGATGCTTTTGTCAGTGCTGCTGCACAGCACCATGCATGGTTACAGATCAAGAGAGCTACCGAAAAAGCCCTGCTCCCCGAGACAAAGCTTTCTGCCCCCCTCTTTTTACCAACTGGCACTTGCACACGCTGAGAGTTTCTGCCAACTGCCAATTACACATTTTGCATTTGTGAACAGTGCTGGGAAACATATTGAAGAACTAAGAGGTTAATTATAATTAGAGGTGTGCTGATGGAGAAGACAAGAGTCTGGGTAGATTGGAGACCAGCGTTGAATGCTGTAACTGCTTAAACTCTAGGCTTTCATCACCTCAGGATCCATCAGCCATCTTGTGTCTTCTTACGTGTGTATTCGTGTCGCAAATATGGCACATTTAACAGACTTAACTAAAACTTTCCAGGCCTGCTGGAAATTGAGATCATGCAGTAGTAAAAAAGGTTAAGAATTACAAACATATTAATTGTGAAAATAAATGCGCTACTGAAGAAATTTCTTGGTGCACTGTATTCGGCAGAATCACAGAATCACAGAATAGTAGGGGTTGGAAGGGACCTCTGTGGGTCATCTAGTCCAACCCTCCTGCCGAAGCAGGGAAAAAAGAACAGGACTTAAATCTGACCAAATACTACACATGGATAAATCTATATAAAAAGCTATTGGTAAGAACCAGATAAGAGTACATCTGATAAATGTAAGCATAAGTCAGTCACTTGAGAGGATTTAGAAACTAAGACACCAAGAGAACGAAGGTGATTATATACAGTCATATGAAAAGAAAGACATTTACCACATGCCAGGTCTTAAATCTAGCAGGCAACTGTTTAATTAGAGCAGAAACTGGAAACTGGAGATGGCAAAAAAAAAAGAAAAAAACCCGCAAGATAAGATGGAAGTTTTACAGGGAAGGTGATTATCGAATTTGCTTAGTGGTACAGAAGCTATCTGTCATCTGGAGTCTTTCACACAAGATGAGACAATTTCCTTCATCCCCAAGTGCTCGGGCATGAGAAGGGAGAAGTTAGGTGTAATTCTGTGGCATCTGTTTGCAAGAGTTTGAAACAAGTTATTGCTAATAATTTCTTCTGTCTTTAACATTGGTGACAAATATCAGCCATGCAGTTGCGCTGCTAATTAGACATCTTTTGTGGAAGAGCAAAATATGATTTCATGAAAGAAAACAAAGTGGTATTTAGAATACAAACCAGTTGTTTTCCTGGCACAAAGCAAATGCTTTGATGCTGATTGTAACCAACACCTGTTCCTATGTGCAAATGAGAAAGGAAGTTTATATATCCTGTCTACAATCTCAAACTCTGCATCTTTCTAAATTTAGAGCCTGCTATTCTTTCCTCTTGCCACCTTCAAGTGGCACAGAAAAGCAGAATCTAATCCCCTTGCATTACCATAGTGTATATGGTTACATGCTAGATTTCCCATAGACAGCCCTGGCCCTGGTATTTCTTAGGGGCGTTGTTGTTGCCTTAGTAACCTAGATGGCTTTTTTTAAATTCTGTTTGATTTTGTTCAGGTGGCTTTAGCCAAGAAATAAATACATTCTTTATTATTTAAAGAATATATTCCTTATTATTTGTGATGGTTGAAAAAAATTATATGTAAAATATATAAGCACAGCTTCCCTACAAAGACATCAAATGCGGGAGTAATTAGTTTAACACAGATGGAGAAGTTGATCAGAGTTAAGAGAAATGAGATGCAAGTATGGGGATAAAAAGTCTGATATTGTGAAAATGTATAATAATGAGAATCCATTTTCAGGAGAACTGATGGAACTTGCATCATTTAGGTATTTTTTTAAAAGACTCAGAAACTGTAGCTTTCTAGACATGATACTCACAGTATTTAGTCTGTGCTAGGGGCCTGTACACAGATTTATTTATTTTACAATGCCAAAGCAAGCCATTTTCTCATTGAATCTAATTTAGAACTTCTTCCAGTCAGCCATATGGACAAGGCCATCCTGTTTTGAGGAGAAAATAGCTTCAGTACATAGATAAAATCTGTGCAGCACCTCTTGCCTTGAGAACAGGCTTTTGACCATTTTGTTTTCTGGTGGAGGTGAAGCCATTGGAATTCTGCCATTTGTCTTTACTGAGGCTAGGCTTTTACCTCTGATGTTTCATGGTCCTTTGGGGAGTATTTTTGGTGGTTTTTCCAACAGAAAAGATATTTTTAGCAAGATAGAAATGTCGGTGGCAAACCGAGTGAGGCATTTTCATTTAAAACTAATTTCATGCATTTGAGGAGCATCCTTTCTATATCTGCACTGTTGCACTATTAGCATTCTTAAAACCTATTTTTCATTAATATTAGGCAAACAAAAATACGGAAATAAATGTCCATTTGTGTCAAGTGTAATTGGAGAACAAAGAATTAAGGTATGAGCAAAGAAGTGGCTAATTACAGGATGCTGAAAAGAGAAGCACTTCTTTTCATCAATGTGGGCATTATGCCCAGCTGTGAAAAGTGCTGTTGTCTAATGAGAATGTTAGCAGTAAGACACAGTACCTTAAAATGAACAGCTTCTTGCATTCCAGGGATTTATGTCCTTGACACCAGAGTATTTTGATATTGGCTTTGCAGTATCTGATGTCTGATGTTCCTGTGTCTAAAGGTGCCGTGAATCCATAAAGTTAATGAAGCTGATTTCAGAAATGTTCTGTGAAAGTAAGGGTGTCAGCACACAAATACTTCAGTTTGTTTTCAGATACATGTATATCACATAGCTGTTTCGTGTTTCAATACGTAAAACTAATTGAAACCTGCATGAACTTAAGAGTGTGCATGTGTTATTCATTTAACAGGTAAGGTTTTACTGTATTATTTAAATGTCACTTTTACTCTTTATTTTTTCTTTCCTACTGTCTCTGGTGGTGAAGGATATTCAGAAACCCTTTTTGCAGCCTCCCCAGTCATGCATACTGTCCGTCCAACATTCTATAAGGGTATTGTCTTCCTTTTTTATCATTATCAGTGCAGTAGAGACAAAATTCTTTTAAGGGCTTGCACTTGAGGCATTTGCAGTCCATTCAGTGACACGTGGCGTAAAGGGAGCTCTGTACCGCATTCATACCTCCCTTCTCTCCTGCCATTTCCCATTACCCTGACAATGTTCTCACACCAGCTGTCTGCATTTTACTTCTAGGTAATAGAAATAATGTTGTCCAGAATTTTGGCAATGAAGTATTTTTAAGTATTTGGCAGTTTTTGTGATACAGGGCATGCTCATAGTGTAATAATTCCTATACATTCCTAGTGTAATAACTCCCTAGAATTCGATTACCAAATATACTACATTAGTCACTAATTTCCAGTAATGGGAACAATGACAAATATACTATATTTTCCCTGTATATGGTCTAAATTAACATAGTAACTTCCTAAAATCATTTTTTTTAATGTGTGAAGTCACAATTTCGTATTCTGCTTTGTTTTTCTATTGTATATTCAGTGCAACCACTTTATCCAAGGATCAGAAATGTTACAACAGCTGCCGCTGAGACCTATGCCAATATCAGTTGGGAGTATGAGGGACCAGATCATGCGAACTTTTATGTTGAATATGGTGTAGCAGGCAGTAAGAAGTCATTTAATTAAATTTTGCTAAAGTGTTCAGATATATTTTCAAAGATTTTCATAGTAAATGTGGTCCTAAATTGACCCACTGTTAATGATAGCTCTTAAATGCCTAGAATTATTATTTTTTTATTTGATCAGTAAGATCAAATAATTTTCTTTTTAATGAACATCAATGTGTAGCAGGTATTTGATGCTTACATAGAGTATCAGCCTTTGTTCCTTTGTATTATTTTATGAATTCTTTTGAACATGAACTTCTAAAAATGTAGTTTGCATGAAGTTGTTGATCATGCAGTGATTACATGTGTAAAAATATGATTCCTTGCATTAAAATAGGACATAATAGTTTTTTCCTAAATTATGCCAAATTCAGGGGAAAAAAAAAGAATTAAATGAGAACCAATCAAAGCAATATTTTTTGTTAAATTAAACCTTAAAATAAGGTATCAACCAACTTACATACTTTTATTCGCATAAAACCAGGTTTTAATCTTTGATAATACAAGTAATAATTAAAACACAGTTAGCTGGTAATACCGAGATACTTCTATTCAAATACTCTATCCTTCTAAAGTTATGAATAAAGATGACCAATCTGAAAATTGGAATATAAATGCATTTTTCTGGATATTGGTCGAAGAAGCAGCTGAGGCTGTACTAGAAGAAGGTATAAGAGAATGACCAGAAAATATGATAGGTTTAGATTTCAAAGTAGAACTTCTCAACTATACTAAGTAAGAAACTACAGAAATGTAATTTAATTAAATGACTAAAATATTTTAATATATTTCATAATTGCGATTTCAATAAGCCTTTTAAAAAAGTAAAATAGTATTTCTCTAGTACATTGGAACAAATGTTTAAAATAGTTTAATAATTCGCGTACAATGTCTTCTTCAATATATTGCATGCAATATATTATTTGAAGTAATAATTTTATATTATTTTCTTTTTTTGAGAGAATAGTTATTCTTTTTCAGCCAATCCATAATATAGTCAAGTAATTGTTGATAGTATTCTGTCTAGAAAGTTTCAGTAATACAGAGAAAATTAAAATTCCAATGTGTTGTTTTCCTAAAATTTTTGTAGGCAAAGAAGATTGGAAAAAAGAAATTGTAAATGGTTCTCGAAGCTTCTTTGTGTTAAAGGGTTTAACACCAGGAACAGCATATAAAGTCCGGGTTGGTGCTGAGGGCCTGTCTGGTTTTAGGAGTTCAGAGGATGTGTTTGAGACAGGTCCAGGTGAGGCACACCGTACCAATTCCGTATCGTAGTCAGAACTGTGGTAGACCAAGTGCTGAAACGTTGAACTGCTTCTAGCTAAGAGATGTTGTAGCTAGCAGCTTTGCATGTTCTTTTCTTAGAGCAATGTCGAATTATTTTATGAACTCCTAAATAATGCCCGCACACTATTTATGTAGATTATGAATGTCTTCATCCTTTCAATTCACTCTGCTTGTCTGTTGTTTTTATTAGGGGCAAGATTCTCACTGCTCACACTCCATCTGTGTGCTGTGCACTGCAGATGACCTATTTCATTTATTTCTAATTAATATAATTAGCTGGCAGTGTTTAAATAATGTGTACTTTAGAGCCAAGTATATATTTTTAAAGCTAACAATCTGTATATGGTCAGTTTTAATACAAAAAATCTGATCTAAAATGTTTACATAATCAGAAGTGCAGATTCAATTTGATGTCTCATGTCAGCTATTTATACCAGTGTTTACTCATAAATGTTTCTTTCTCTGTCGTATATTGGTTTTATATACATTTTGATGTCACAACTATATCCTGTGAATCAGCAAGGCTGTTTAAGTTCCTTATGTAGATATTTCAGTCATGTTTCTTCATAAGCAAATTGGTAAAGCAAATTGGTAATGCTTGTTCCTTTAACTCAGAGATAGAGCTTTATTGGAAGTTTTTTGATGTTACGCTGAATATGTCATTGCCATCACAGCATGTTTCTGGTCAGCTGTTATTATTTGTGGTGTATTTGCTAGCCACGTCTGCTCATTCCAAGCATTTTGGTCAGTGCATAGTTATTTAGCAGTAGCCTCACCAACTCCAGAATGTTATGATTTAAGAAAGTTGTTTAAATATGACAATATGCTTGAACAATATCTAATAATTATCAGATACAAAGTAAATAATGAATATCCTACTTTGAAAGTGAGCTCTTTCTAAAATCATAGTTTTTTGCTTTGTTTTGTTCCATCTCTGTTCACAGTTTATTGTGTTGCAGGAAAGGTTTTAAAACACAGCACCTAAAAACACTGCCAAGCAAATATGTGTGGGCTAAACACAGAGGTTATTTATGCCAGAGACAGCTAGTGGTATAAAAGCAGATATGTAACATTTTCTGCGAATACACATCCAATGCCTAAAGCAGCAGTAAAGCAAGGATCAAGACTATAGTATAATTCAAAACAAGCTGAATGGAAACTTTCCCAAAAGCATCTTTCTGCACAAAAAACACTGAGCCAGTAGATAAGGAATCCTGTACATACCCAGTCACTGTGGCTCTATCCTGGAGTTGTTAAGGAGGAAGGGAATTTAAAGCCACTCTTTTTTGCTTCATGATAACGAAAAAGTTCAGTGTCCAGCACTAAATTACATACATAGCATATTTCTTACAGAAAAATGTGTCACACTGTCTTCAGCCTAGATCAAAGCTTTTAAACACTGCCGAAAATGAAGTGAACAAAGAGGAAAGTATTGAGAGATGGAGTATGTCCTTAATTAGGAATGAAGCTGCAATATTTGGTATACGAGGATTTTGCCACTTTTTTTCTTTGACAAGCATTCCTATAGGGCATCTTTGAAGTGTGCGGGCTTCTCTTTAGGAGCACACCAGTGCAGTGTATTGCACTGACTTCTGCATTAGCAGTTCACCAGGAGTAAATGTCTTTCTGCCCGAAGCAGATAATTTGCTTAGCATCAGCAGGAAATGTAGTGCCATTTTTAAAGTTGCACTGAGACCTAGAAACCCTTTCCTTCTGGATATGCAATAAGTTAAAGAATACAGGAAGCTGTAAGTTTTCATCTGTACTTTTTTCCATCTATCTTGCATAGTTTTGTGCATGATTTGTTTTGCTTGATGCTATTTCTTACTACATTTGAATGTTAAATGTGCTTTTGCATTTTGTCACAGTATGTATTATACAACCTTTAATGCCTTATTATAAATGCATATGTGCAAAACTCAAAATAATTTTAACTTTAATGCGAAAACAAAAAATAATTTTAATTTGATTTGTAATTTAGAGGAAGATTACCTTTGTGATTTTGTTTTTAAGACTGCCACATATATATTTATATATGTATATATGTATATAAATTATAAATATATATGAAAGTTATATGAAAGTTATATATGCATTAATATAACGTGTAGACATTTTCATGCAAAAATAGTTTAAATTGGTGTGCGTATGTGTCAGGTTCTGAAATATCAGAAAGCATAATCTTAAGCAATGGCTGATCGTATCTCCACAATAACCAGGCACATTCATTCATTGATCTATTTAAATGAAAATCAAGTCATAACTTTTCCCAGTAAGACCAAAAAGAGGCAGCAAAATAAAGAGTTAATTTTAGCCTAGTACTTCTGAAGTGGAATACACATTGGTCTTCCATGTGGAATGGAGAATAGGTAGTGTCTCCAGACATCAGAGGTACTCTTGACCATTGAGAGCTGATCCTTTCAAGCTAGCTGTCTCAGCCTTTGTCTTGACTAATAAGTAGCATTGAGACATGGGCTTGAATTCTGGCTTATAACTGAATATTGTTACATTTTATTGTTAGTGTGCTTGCCAGCCCAGTGCAGTATCCTGCCAGCTAGCTGTCTACCCAGCAAGGCTCAGGTATTGTTCAAGGGACAGCACCAGCACAGGACAGTTGTCATCCAACATGTTTTGTAAGGGGGAGAGTTTATGCTCTTATCACCTGGATTGGTGGCTAGAAAAGTCAATGCTCCGTTGAAAACAGATTCTCTGATGTGCTTTTATGAGCCTTCCTGTATACACATACCTTCTCTAAGGAGAAGTGGAAATATTTGTGGGGCTCTGGGACTTTGACACTTCTGCATGGCAAGCTGTAAACGTGCTGTGTGCTCCACCTCAGTGGAAGCAAGTCTACAGACCTTCCCTAATGGATATGGGTGAAACACGTTGTGCCATGAGAGCTGGTGTGTTCACAGCATCCGAACAGAGAGACTGACTGTTGGTCTCAAGTATAATCTGATCCTAGTGTGAAGTGTCTACTAAGCTGAGATCTGAAGTACTATTGATCCCTACTAAAATCCTAAGTAATTTACTGGCTGTGAATAATCCGATACCTTATCTCATGAAGCCAGAAAAAACAACAAATGCTGAACCGAAATGCCGTATGAGTTATGCATAGGAAGTGTTTTGCATTCATTATTCTATGATCTGTGTCTCTATTTCCCAAACAGAGAGAGGTCTATTGGGTAACTCTTCACAGAGTTTCAAAATCTTGGGTTTTGGGGCTGGAGGAGAAGGTGAAGAATGAGCAAAATAGGTTTGGATGGATGTCCATCTTCCTCCACTTTATGTCATCTTCTGTCTGTAGCATGCATACCTAACTCCTCTCACCCTTCCCACTTTCTCCCAACAGCAAATCCTAAGGCCAGTTGCGTGTAGTGTGTTTCCAAGCAGGGGAGTAGAAAATAAGCTTCATCAGGAAAATCCTCCTACTGTGTTGGAGACCAGTAGGAAGAATCAAGCCCCCAGACCACCCAGATAATTCCTGTCCTTATTAGTGACTGTAATGTTTCCTGTGTAGTTTGCTTATCATTTACATTGTCTTCAAGCTAGAATCAGCATTTGGCAAGAAACAGTGCCAATGAAAGGCTTCCCAATTGCGTTGTGTTAAGTCCTCACTCATGCTCAATCATGGCAATCATGACAGATTGTAGGATGAGGTACAGGTCTGAGGAGAGAAAGAAAACATAATGCTTAATAAGGCTTTAAAGGATGCTTCATTGTCAATTTTTAGTTGAAATTGAATGTTAGGGTCTTGAAGACCCATCTGTTTCCCCATTTCAGACTAATAGGAGTGCACTAACTAATGAGTACTAGCTTTTTATTCATTTTGAGAATGCAGTTGACGTGTCTGTGTGAATTATAATTTGCAATTTCATTTCAGTTGTTTAATTAATGTAAAATGGTTGAAACTAGTTTTGAGGTTTGTGAAAAGCAATGTAGTATGTGCACAGGCTTTGCAATGTAGTTGCTAAGCTTAAATGTTGGGAGAATTCTCATATACACACAAGTAAGTTGTATGCACATGTACTTGGAAACATTTTAAATAATGAAAATATTCACAAAATACAGTATCGCTGTTTATCTTAATACGAATTGTCACAGTGAATGTTATTCCTTAATGAACAATGTATACTGGCTGTTATTTATTTGAATTAGGACTGCATTTAAATGCAGCAAAACATTTAATTTTTCTTCTTTTATTCTCTAGCAATGGCAAGTCGACAGGTAGACATCGCTACTCAAGGATGGTTCATTGGTCTTATGTGTGCTGTTGCTCTTCTGATCTTGATTTTACTGATTGTTTGCTTCATAAGGAGGAATAAGGGTGGCAAATATCCAGGTATGATATATAACAATGAGAGTAAAAACCATCTACTGGTAACCCATTAAGACAGATCTCAGGTTTACTGCAGAAATGACATTTGCTGCTGGTTTACATTTACATTGTGTATATGGTAAATCAGTCTTATCATTTGGTAGGCTTGTCAGGAGCAATCTGCCTGTTGGTAGAAAACGTCAAACCATTTAAGCATAAGAAAAGTGTCTCCTTCGTTCCTGGAGGGTCATATTACTACATCACCACTTTAGAGAGGGCTGAGCTTTGTCTGAGATACTTGGTCCTCCCACCCCTCTTTCTGAAGTCTGATCCAGTTGGGTTTAACCCACTAACATGAGCTGAGATAGAATTTAATTGGTCAGAAAGTGTGGAAATGTATACCAGATCATAGCTGCCATGTTACTTTAATGTACTGGGAATGCATTTCATAGGACAAATCTCTTCACACATCATTTTGGTTCAAATACGTTACCCTGCTTGTCACAATCTGTGTCGTCTTCAGCCTCTGCATTTTTGCAGCCAAATCTGAAGTTGCCATCCTTCAGTTAGGCTGTTTTTTCTTTTGTAAGTTTTTCTTTGTAAAAGTTCTTCTTTTTAGGGATTTTTTTTTTTTTAGTGTTATGCCTAGGAATGGCGAAGTATATTTTATAATTTGTAATTAAAATTTGAACTGTACAACATACATCTTCTATCAAAACTCTAATTCCTCTGGGTGTACATAAAATAAAGGGCATATATGTGTGTATGTACATGTGCGTGCGTATATGTGTCTTATGTATATCTTTCCCCAGTCTTATATTTGTGATATGGAGTAGGTCCATAGACTAAAGCTCTCTCAAAAAGGATAGTGTCAACCAGTTTGCATAGAATAGTAATACTGCCCGATAGGATCTCAGAGCAGCCATGAGGTTTGACTGGATATGAATTGACTTCAACTGGGCATCAAAGGATAGCTTGATTTTTCTTTTTCCTCCCCTACCTACAATAGAAAGTACAATTGCTAAGTTTCAGGTAAAATCTTGATTTGGGGAAAAAAATCTGTTCTATGTTACAGATTCTACAGGTTTGGAAACGATGTAAATATCCAGACTCTCAAATGCTTGTTTAAAGTCAACTCAAACTTCTTGAAATTCAGATTATTAATTTGGACATGAAAAAGATGGCTGCACTTACAAAAGTACGGAAGAAAATAAATCCACACTCTGTTTTAATTTCTTCTGCTTGTTTTGACCAGTGCACTTCTGAAGACTTGTGTCAGTGAACACTTAAAACTTTTCCTTTTCATAGTCAAATCTTTTACAGCTGAATTTAGCATAGCAGATTATTTTTATAGGATAAAATCACTTTATTAAGTACAATAATCCTACTCTGCTCAATCTAACTGTTTTATTGTTTTATGGAGAGAGCAAAGATTTGTAGTGACAGCAAAAATTAAGTAAGAGAAGCTTCTGTCCCAAGCGCCTATGGCTGTGGAGAAAAGAGAGATTATTAAGGAACACAGTGTTATATACACATTGAATGACAGGCTGAAGACATCATATTAGGTTTTTNCNTAATATTTGGATTTTTTTAAGAGTAAAATAGGTATTACAGAGGATATAGGAAAAGTGACTCTTAGTGGAGAGAACTGAGAAAAGTGAAGATAAATTAGGAGGATGAAACGAGTAAAGTGATGAAAGTGAAAAGAGTAGGGAGTGAGCCACTATCTAGAAGACAGTAAAACACAGTTTGAGTAAAAGTGTAGAAGGCAGTTGGATGCTAAGGTTCTCATTACTTTGTGGAGATCCCTGCTATGCCCTTCTTTTCTCTGCTTTAGCAGAATTACTAGATGTAAGGTATTAATTTTTTTATGCACACGTAAGCATGCATATGCACACACATATATGAAAATGCTATCAGTTGAGTAGATATGATAGACCTTGACTGTATACATTTCCAGACTTCGTATGTACTCTTGTATATAGTAGTGACTCTACAGCTAATTGTATTTCTTGTGTCATTGCAAATTTACTGTTCCATGGATAGTGACAAATGCAAAGCACAAATTGATGAACTCTTTTTTGTTGTAATTTTAGCATGTCATCTTGAGATTTGTTATGGTTTGAAAATAGTAATACATTATTTCAGTATGAAATTATAGCAGCCAGATACATTTCAAGTTGTTATGCATTATTGTCATTATATACATAGAAAATACTGTCAGGAATGATTCATATCATCATAAATAACAGTATATAAACTAATGATGTACAAATGAAGTGTGGCAATTAGCCACAGTAAAAGTAAGAGATTGTATATTGGATTATATAATTGTATCTGCTAAAAAAGGGAAAGATTTGAGTAGCAGCCAGAAAAACAGAAATGAAGAGGCAAAGGGAAGAGCCGTCAAGTTAATTTTTGAAGTCAGTATGTTATTTTACTCTGTCAATGATCTTAACTTATAGAAATCTATGTCTTCTATAAATGTCTGTCTTCTCAGGTGCTAGTAGGTTTCTGTGTCAAAGGGCACAGTGCTACCTAGTGGGATTTATTCCCACCAGTGAATGGTGACTAAACCATAACAAGGACATGCAAGAGATACAATTGTGTTAAATTTAGGTTCCAGTGTATGTGGTTTTGCTTTGCTTTTGATCATGTCGTAGAAAAGAAGAAATTAAAAGACCACACCTATTTTTTTTATCAAATATTAATAGTTCTTAAAATACTGTTTAAAATTCCCTGGAGTCTTAGTGCATGAAATGAAAGCACGAAGTATACAAACTGACAATGCATACAAGTGAATCTGGTTCAGTTTTATCAATCAGTATGAGAGGAATATCAAGAGGAAATACAGAGCATGGATAAGTAAAACTAAATTATTCAGATTTCAGTAAACAATGGCTCTGTTAGTAACGTAAGTGAAGAAAGTGGTTTAGTAGGATTTTTAACAAAACTTTAGTGCCAGAAATGAAAGGAAGAAAAAGTTTTACTAATGCAGAATGACATACAGTATTTTGTACTTGAATGAAAATAAAATTCTGTAACTAATTAACAGATCTTTTCCTTCAAAAGAAAAAATGTACTGGCCTAAGGCCACAGCTGAAAAAATTATTTTTATTTAAACCACATTCCTGCCAAACGTGATCAGTTTGAGAATTAAGGTATTGAGATTTCTCTTGTTGCAGTTCAATGATAAAAATTACTATTTCAAATATTTTAGTGAAGGAAAAGGAGGATGCACATGCTGATCCAGAAATACAACCTATGAAGGAAGATGATGGAACATTTGGTGAATACAGGTGAGCAACTGATGTGGTTTGTCACGTTCACTTTTCATATCACACGTGTACTGTATATAATATCATATTTATTAATTCAAAACTAACTTTTTTGCCACGTTGACAAAGATTCTGTATCCAGTGTTGTATAGAACTATAGACAGCATTTCAACCACACCATCAGGAAAAAAATGAAACATCCCAGCTTAGAATAAGTCATTCAGTAATGCAAGGTGAAATCCAGATTCAAACACGATTGTCTCAAAGTGAGGAATCTTTATTTACAAACCCATCTTTCAGATTGTTAAAATACCAGATGCAGTGTCCTTTCAGTTAGGGCACATTTAGCATTATGGTTTTTGAAAATACATTGCTAATTGAAGCCGAATAAAGACAATCTTGTGTTACATTGGCTGGAAAAGAAATACGTTTAAAATGGCTACCAGTACTAACACCTAATCAAATAATGAAGAAGTGAGGTTACACACAGAGGTGAAAGAATGTCCTTCACGAAAAAAAAAAATCTCCTTTTCATGTATTTCAGTATCAGATACATAGCAAGCAGCTTCAAAGCATGCAACACAGCTCTTATTCCTGGCTCTCTTCCTTTATTGTAAATGTAGTCTAGCTGAATCTCCTGGCATCACAAAAAGCATGCCTTGGCAAGTCTGTTCATACAACAATTATAAGTATAGCTTATTAAATAAGCATCATTTTATTTGTTGCTTTTTGATTAGCACAGGAAATAATAGTATTATTTTCTAAATATGTGAGTACCATTATATTTTACATGGTTTTAGTAGATTTTATAGTGCATTCCTGTGTCAAAAGCATTGTAAAAGCCCTTTATTATTTTGAAGATGTGACATTTACAGTCGTACATAGAAAAGTCAGTATTTTCGAGAAGGATCCACTCTGTTGCCGTAGCTTCTTTGTGTAAGGGAAACGTGCATTTTGATCTGACTGGAATAGATTTGCAGTTCTGAAGGCCAAAGAGAAGTTTCTGTTCATTCTTCTTTGATCTTAAAAAATTACAATGCTCTGTTCTTATCTTAATGAGTTCAGAATAGTATTTATTACGGTATCAAGTGCATATGAATTAATTTAATTCTGCTGGTAAAAAGAGAAGTGTGAAGCGATGTTTGGAAGCAGATGTAGATAAGTACTGTATAAGTTTTCCTAGGCGGTCCAGTTTGAATTCTTCTTTATCACTTCTCTGTTTTTTGGCACTTGGAACTTTCAGCAGCAGAAACTGACCTTCGTACAGAATTATACAAATGATGTGACCTCAGTACATGTTTTCTCAGGCCTAGAATAAGACTATTCAAGTCTGCTTTCATGTGTGACCTGTATCAAGATTTGAATTTATGTCTCCATGTTTAAATGGCTTGAGTTAATCTATAGAATCATCTAGTGCTTTATTAATTTATTTTATAATGCATTTATCCACTTGATGTCTGATGAAAATGGAAAGATGCATGCCAAGCTTTCAGACTTGTTCGTATGAAAGAGCTCATAATATTTACCATGCAAAAACTCCTTTCTAAAATGTATTTATGTGTAATTAGTCTATATTGGGCTTTTCTCTTTTTTCCTTAGAGACAGGGCAGCAGCAGCAACCAGTCAGATTACAGAAGATATCTTGGCATCCTCTCTGCAGCCCAGCTTCACTGCAGTCACTCAGTTCCCAGTTTGTCTGCCTCACACGGCACTGGTCATGATGCAATGCTTCTCTGAGGAAAAAGGGTATAGGGTTTCCCTTGAAAAAAAAAGAAATTTTTGAAAAATCTAGGAATTCCAGTATTTTGAACTTTTTTCATCACTTCAGGTCCATGTCTGCTTGGACAGGAAAGAAACTGGACAAGGAAAAGAAAAGAAAAGGTAGCTGTGCCAATTCTCCTGAAGCAGACCCTGTCTTTACCAAAGCAAAGTCTGTGAGATCTGACAGATCCAACTTCTTCAGAAGGTCAGGGGATCCATACTCCAGCACCAAATCAGAGTCCTCCTACACCAGGAGGAGGGCTAGGCAGTCTTCAGAGCTTACAAGGGTTAGTTCTGTCTCTGCTTCCCTCTGCCAAGAGGAAAAGAGGTCAGACGAATGGAAGTACAGGCATGGCTCTAGACATCATGCTTCAGAGCAACAGATAATGGGGTCGGAGGAGGGCTCAGATTCTCAGGCAGGACAGCCATCCCCTTTCCAGCAACCTCTCAGCTGCAACTCAATTCGTGGTTCACTGGCAAGGCAGCATTCTTCTCTCCAGCACTCGTTCAGCCAGACCCCAGACTACAGCTCAGATTCAGAAGATTCTCAAAGCTCCTACCACAGGAAGGTAAGACCTTCTACTACTACTCATTTCTCTGAATCTGAAAAGAATTCATTAATGAAATCTGTAATTTTGCCTGAGCTAGCTACTGTCTTAAAGGATGCTTTGACTGCAGCCAGACAAAGTATAACTTCTGTGGCTCAGGCTAGGTCTCATTCAGTAAAGCATCCCAGGGTACCAATTACAGAAGTTCCAGTGGTTCCTCTAGAAGCAGCTGGCAGCAGTTCCCAGATTTTTGAGTCTCACCATATGGACAGTTTGAAAGATCAAACAGCTTCTGGAAAGGAGAAATCTGAGGCTGACAAGGCCTTGGAGATAGAGTCATCCCCTGGAGATGGGGAGGTGTCATCTGAGTCCCCTACAGAAGACCAAGAAGGACCAGATCCTCTGCGGAAGTTTGACATGGAGAATCAGAATTATCTGTTCAAGCACATAAAGAGAGCGTTAATGCTAACATCTTCCAAATCTGAATGTGTTTCAGAAGAACTGCTTATCCCCTTTGAAGAAGTCGAGGTAGATAATGCACTTCCTATCCATTCATCAGTGGAAGATCTTGTCTGTAGGATTTGGGGTAATCCTGAGGCAAAGCATGAAGCCCCGGCAGTCCTACATAAGCTCTATCCTTTTCCGGTGGATAAAGCTGCTTTGTGGGGAACCTTGCCTCAGGTTGACAGAGCAGTGGTTGCTGGTGATTCTACACTACCAGTGCCTGCTAATATGGATGCTGTCCCTAAAGATCCTACTGATAGAAAGGTTGAGGAAGCAATTAAAAGATCTTTCAAGCTAGCTACAGCCCAGCTTGGAGTATCTATCTATTGCACTTACGCTTCTAGAGCGTTACTGATATGGTTGGAGAAAGAAAGAGACAGATTCAGAAAGAAATGGGTCCCATCTGGTGCCATGCAGAGGAAACGCAGGCTATGTAAAGTTGCAGCTAATTTTATCCACGATGCAGCTGAGGATTCTCTTAGACTCACCGTTAAAAATATGGCATGCCTCACTGTAGCCTGGAGAGCTATATGGCTACGCCCTTGGACCTCATCACTAGATCTAAAATGTAAACTGCTGTCTTTACCATACACAGGCGGCAAGCTATTTGGTGAATCCTTGGTCCAGATCATGAAGGATTTCTCAGAACACAAACACTCCTCACGTCAGCTGAAAAAAAAGAGCTCTGTTGGCAGCTCTTCATTTTCTTATCCTCACAAGTGTCTGAGCTCCTTTCGTTCTCCTCCGAAGTTTAAAGGAGGGAAGGGAAAGTATAAGGTCTCACAGTCATTTCATGCCAAGTACGAAAAGACATCTCACTTTCAGAGAGACACCAGACCGTCAAGAGGAACTTTCTAAGAACATAGACTTGCTTCCTCCTTTCTCAGGAGCTGGAGAGAGTGAAAGTGAAATTTATACTGAATGGACTTCAATATTTCTGGATGAGTAAGCCCAATGCTTAGAAAATCAGTTGTTTCAAAATAAGATTTAAATTATTAAATTACTTAAATCTTAATGACTAATTGAGATATTCTAGAGAATTCATAGCTCTCGATTTTAGGGGAGGTTTTTGTTGCTTTCAGTTTCTACGCTTCCCAGTATTCTTGGAACGACTTGGACTTGTTTGAAGTTTTTCACTCTTCAACATCATCTACGAGCATACTTTCTGCAGAACCAGCCAACGTCGGATTTTCCTGCCATGTCGATTTATAAAAGGAAATAACACTTCAGGAGATGCAGGTGTTTCAGGAACCCAGAATGACTGGGTTCACCATGTTCCCGTGACTGGAGGCACACCTGCGCTTTCACACAGTAAGGGCAAACAGTGCCTCTGCAGCAAACTGCGCTACTGTCCCAGTGGTTTCCTGAGCTGTAGAAGACTGAGCCACTAAATTACAAACAGTCAATGCTTACACCAAGAAGCTGCAGGAAATACAAGAAGTACCACAAATGCGTGTTCATTTAAATCAAAATTAAAGGCTATCTAGAGCTCCTGTTCAGGTCAGTGTAGGTGTATAAATGAGCCTGAATTTCCATCCTGGGCCCTACATCAAGAGAAATGAGGAAGTTATGGCATCTACAGACCTGTGGATTCATGGGTAGGGAGAGACTGAAAGCGTGCATTCCTTGGTTAACTTCACAGGAAGTATGAAAGTCTAGCGTCTCAGTGGAGTCTGTAGAATAATGTTCTTAGGAAGATCAAACAGGACAAAGGAACTACAGTAGTAGGACTGCTACTGCGATTATTCAGGATGTTTGCACATTTTGTTGAATTATTTTGCATCTTCAGCATTTTGACACACAACATTTTTCCTAGAAATTCTTGGATGTGCTACGAGAGAGTTTCTGGAAATGGTTGGTGGAGAGTTCTAAGATCGATAGATAATATATTACTCTTCTTTCTTGTTCTGTGTTGATTAACAATGAGAATATGGTTTTTAACTGCAATAGTATTTTTTTTCTTGTAGTTACTCAAGTTTTATTGCAGCTTAGGTGTGTTACCAGAGGGACCTAGCAATAATCTGTGCATCAGCACCGTAATTCTAAGCTTGCTCCCTTCTAGTGCAAGAGATGATGTCAGCGGACTGCCTGAAGAATTCTTGTCTCTGAATAGTCTGACTGGATTTGGCAGTGGTCTTGTGTCCTCATGTACGCACACGTGCTTTCTTTGATGGTTCTTATTTTAGTTCTTGAACATCTGTGTCACTACTTTTTAAATCAGTGCTTTGTTTTCCCTTTGTATAATTTTCCACCAGAAGTATCACAGGTGGAAAATCTTAAGTGGATATTTCCTTAAAATTTTCACAAGGAGTGACTTAGGTTCTTTGACTAACAACAGTTTTTTCAACCCATTGCCATTTAAAGCCAGAGCTTAATCTTCCAGTTTTTCCAGCTTCTGCCAGGGTTGAAGATTGAGTATTACAGAGATGCCGAAGAAAAACTACTCAGAACACTAATATAGATGTCCTTATGTCTTAGCTAGATTAAAAATAGGAAAATGTTTTGAAATATGGATTGATACAGGTGTAGAAGTGTATAGGGAAAGCGTTTTTTCATCTGCACAGTCCTATCAGTTTAGGGGCGTGAGCAGAAACCTGGCAGGTGTTGGGGCAGAGGTTCTGGAGCTTGCAGAGAAGCCGTGGTGTAAGGTAATTCTGTGGCTTTGCGGGACTGCTTATGCCTAAACATTTCTGGGCTGTTTACCTGAGGGCACAGAAAAAGGAATTTACTGCCAACAGTTTTTATCTTCTGCATCCTGTTTCTTCGTCCAGTAGCCCAGAACGCATTACCCATTTTGTTTATGTTGCCTTTCATCTGACAGTTGTGTTACAAGGAAAAGTAGTGTATTGCTAACCATATATTGAGTCTTTTTGCATGTCCATGAATGTGGCAAAGTTTATTGGGAACTAGTTGCCTGCTGGACTGCAGAGGCATCGTAAAACTGTCTTCCCCATTCTGACTGGTTGCTGCATGTACCCATATCTAAGGAAGAAAAATTGAAAAGTTGAAAGAAGAAAGGAGATATCAAGGTACATATTTCTTTCAATAACCGATGAGCTTATTAAATGGAAGTACTTTTTTTAAAAAAATAAGTTTGTACTTTGCACTTACACATGCTATTGTCACCTCCGTACTTCTTCATATCTCTTAATCATTAGCTGCAAGTTTTCTATATGTTTCATTAAAACAAGAAGAAAAAGAAACATGTATTCATATATTAGCAATTGTTTATGAAAAATATTTAAATCATGCTTTTAAAGTATGCTTTAATATTAAACACTATTCTTACTGAAAGGGCAAGAAATGTGTGTGGTACCTATCAGTACTTATCAAAATGACTGGTACGTATCAGTCTTCAGTGAGCAACTTTCATCCCTAAAAAACTAGTAGTACTGAATTTATTTGTGAGACAACAAATAGTAAAAGTATCCCTAGACTCAGCTTTCATGGCTGTCTGATCTAAATATAAAATTCATACCCGTTCTGGGTATGAAACTTCAGTTTTGCACTGTAATTTTAGTCAACCCAAATTGTACTTTATTTTTCATTTCAAGATATTACAATAGGTTAGTATAAAAGACAGCAAGCAAAATCACAAAGAAGAGCTGAAATAAATTATTATCTAATCTGGTTGCATTTTGGAATAGTTTTGTGAACAATTGTAAGCAAGATTAGCAAATCTTGCAGATATTGTATCAAAATTTCTGGCTTTCACATGTTTTTTCATCATAGTATTATATATTCTACAGCCTAAAGTGTTCTGTAGCTCTTTGGGCATCCATATTCAGAATGCAATTCAGCAGTTTTTGCAGTTTGCTTCTTGGCGGCAAACAGAAAATACATTTATTTCCCCAGAGCACCAGGGTCCCTTCTCTGTTTTGCACCCCCAGGGTTACAAAAGTGCTGTCCAAAACATTTATGTCTTCACTTTTTTTCTCTCTGTCCTGCTTGTTTTGATTTTATTCTTCAGTTTCTTTCCCTTACACACAAAACATTGTGTTAATCTAATGAATAGTCCAGTTTGATAAAGAATAAATGGTCTCATGGCATTTATTTCCTTTGCCTGAACAATGAGTGGAAAGCACCCCAGATAATCCCACATCTTTTTCCACTGCCAGAGACTCTTGGCAGAACTTCCTTCTGGACTTGTACAGTGCAAAAAGGGGGGGAATCCCCTGATTCAGAATTGATTTTTGCATCTGCTGTAACCGTGCTCTTACACCAGTGCCCGCCACTGTGCAGGTACACTCCTGGGTAAATCTGCAGTATTGTTTGTTTATTTTTAATTATAAAGACAGTAGAATCTGCATCCTTACTAAAATACAGAAAAATCACAGACACAATGCAACCATGTAAGTATTTCTTCATTGTTTAGCTTATAAATAAACTTTGTTTTCCAAAATGCAAGCACAAAAACCTTAAGAGCAGAAGTTCCCATAACCAGATGTATCTAAGTTATAAATGAAAATTGAGCTTTATAACTAGTCAGTTACACTGGATAGGGTCACACTTAAGAGTATTTGCTGACCAGCATATTTGAATAGTTTCCTGACCAGTTGGAATATGGAACAAATGGAATTTTAATTTATTTTCATTCCTACATACTATGATGCAAGCAGTTATGAAGCTACCTATCTAAAATTAAACAGCAAACCGTACGTGCAATGTTCTTTACTCAATGCTGTTTTACCCAGAAAGCATTAAGCACTGCAGGTCATTCTTCTTTGGGAGGAGGACCTGGTACTACTTCAGAGTGAGGGTCTGGTCTTCGTTTGGTTTGTACAACCTGCTGCAGTGACTCTGATGCCCTCTGATGAGGGCAATGGAGAAACTGCATTGCATGTGATTTTGAAATACTCAGTTCTATCTTCAGCATTTTAAATGTAGGGTCCTTCCAGAATGAACTCTCTTCAGTAACATCTCTGTCATCATCTTGTGCTTGCAGTGTTACAAACATTTGCACTTTGCTGCTGGATGCTTGACATTTTGGAGCAGAATTATTTTAAAAGTTGCTAGCCTAGATGTTTGCAATATCACTGAGCGCAGAAGATCAACAATACAATACTTATCCTCATGCCATGTACACAGCAATAACTAAAACCAAAGTCATGACTGATGCCGTTGAGTTTAGACATTTTGCCTTTGTGCATTTTAAACATGAAGGTTTATTTACAAGTTAATAAGATAGATATTCCTACCATTTCTTTCTTGTGTATGCATAGAGGAATAAAATCTCTGGTATGCTTTTTCTGTAAGTATTATGCGTATTATTAGAGGTGTACTTCTTTTAGAATGTGATAACTTGGAGTCTTCGAAAAAACGCGATGAGATGAGGAGACGCAGTTTGATGGAAAATTGGTTAAATGGTTTTCTAGCAAGAGTGAAATGTTTCTCGGCAGGGCATTTGTTAGCTCACAGTATGATCTATGTGACCTTGTATGTGCCATATATATATGGCCGTTCAAAGATATTAATTAGAAAAAAATAGAAGACATAATTACTGGAAGAAATAAGGCATTTGTTTCCAGGAATTACACAGCTAGAATAATTTGCTTAATATTGTGGATATTGTAAATATATTTTTATTTCCTTGATATTTAATACAAGTTGCTTTGTATTTTCCATAAGCTGGGAATCTTTAAATAAAAAACAAAAATCTCTTGCTCTTTTGTACCCTATATGCAAATGAAGTCACATGTTCTCTTTAAGACAACATAAATAGTTGCACCCAAAAGTTCAGCTGGCAATCGTAGTTTATAATTTGAAATGCTCTAGAGCTGCTGCAGAAATCTTCATGTGGAAACTGAAGTGTGTTGTTCAAGGTTCTGAAAAGAATCTATTTCCTGAAATAGAAGCTTACCACAGCTGCAGATTTATTTGGGGATGCTGATGGGGCTGCAGCTTTTCCACTGACAAGGGAAAGACCACAGTATTTTGCTAGAGGGATCTCTCCTCCCTGCCTTTCTTTTCTTTCCTTTTTCTGTTGTCCACCGAATCACCGTCACCATTGTCAGAACGTGTTATCAGTAATGGATTAGGAGAAGGAGGCTGATCTGCTCAGTATTGAAAAAAACTAAGCATGCTCTTTAGTGCTCAGCTGTAGCTACTGTAAGCTAAATTGTTGCTTTACCTGTATACAGTAAATGTTTTAGCAATTTTAAGAGCAAATTATTATTGATAAAATACTGATCACTATCAGGATATGGACTTTGCTTTTCTTCTTAGGCTATTTTCATTTGTTTCTTCTGCACCCTTTTAATGGAATATGTAGGTCTCTTGAAAGGTAAGGTTGAAAATTGCAAGTCTGGCCTGCATTATGTAACAAATTATTTAAAATGCAGCACTTTTATTTTCTTTATACTAGTAAAGAAAATCAGTATATTTCATTTAACCAAATTCATTCTTCATTCATGTTCAAGGAGTCAAAGAAATTAAGAAGTTTAACAGACTAACTTCGCAGCACATCATAAGCTTGTTACTTTGGAGAACAAATGAATTTTTTTTATATAACTTTACAACCCACTTTTTAATGCTTGCAGTTGCATCTAAATTGCTTCCAAGCCAAGGGCACAAGTCTTATCATTGAAAAATCATGCACGATGTGGGGGGGGAAACAAAAAAAAAACCCAAAAAAAAAAGAAACCACAAACCCCCCGCCCTCCACTGAAGACATTCTCTGTTTAAACCATTCCTACACATGTATTCATGTCAGCTGCATCATATTGATCCATCTCTACAATGTGATGTGGGTTTACTAAAGGAGTATAGGGCTGCACACGTGCTTTGTATAAACTCTGCATGCATGGCGGATTTTGTCGTAATAGATAAGACATCGGTTAATTCCTTTTGCTTGTTTGTTTTTGTCTCCAGTGATGCAGAGGACCATAAACCACTAAAAAAAGGAAGCCGGACACCTTCAGACAGAACTGTGAAAAAAGAAGACAGTGATGACAGTTTAGTTGACTATGGAGAAGGTGTAAATGGTCAGTTCAATGAGGATGGCTCCTTCATTGGACAGTACAGTGGTAAAAAAGAGAAAGAACCTGCCGAAGGAAATGAAAGCTCTGAGGCTCCTTCTCCTGTAAATGCCATGAATTCATTTGTGTAACCACAGAACTTGATGCCCTCGTATCTTCTGTTTGTTCAAAGCACTTGTACCTCCTCCTTCTCATACTATGAACATGCAGGTAACGGAGCTCCACGCCTCGAGATGTTTATGCTATGAGAATATGCAGGTCAATACAATTACACAGCATAATGACACATTAAGTGGTACGTTAGAATGAATCAAAATATGAAATTCAAATTTTGTTCAAAACTTGGGTGTTTTTACTTTTTTTAGGAGGAACTGACAGAAACAATAACATCGACTTATAATTTTGTTTCCTGTTGAAAATACAGTATAATGCATGGAAAAAAAGAATGCTACACAATTCACAGATGATCTCGTGTGCACTATAAAGACATGGTTTGACAATTTGTTATGCAGTCCTCAGCTGAATCCCTGGGTATGAATTCCGTTTTCATTGTCAGAGTGTTATAGTAGTATTATCTAGAACTTCAATGTCTTTGTGGACATTGTTGTGAAATTGGTGACTTAATGTCTAGCTATCATATGTCTTTTTGCAAGACAGTTAGGAACAGTATGTACAGTATATAATTGCTAAATGATTTAAGTATGACACTTGCATTTGCTGATGCTTAATGAGACCCTATTATCTGCTCTTTGCTCTTATTACTTTATAGCCTTTTTAATCTACCAAGTGTTACAGCAGTACAGTGTTCTATTTTTACATCAAAACACGTTGGATTGATTTTAGGGCATAAAAGATACGCATTGCAATGCATTTTGGAATTTGTACAGTCACTGAAAGAAAAACTTTAAAATGAGAGAAAATATTCCAGAAAACACAGGGCAAAATACATTCAGTGCCTTTATACAATATGCATTCCATAATGCGCTGTACTACTAAATCAGTTGGTGCAGTAAACTGTGATTAGCAGGCTACTATCATTGCCAAATAAAGTAAATATGTGAAGAAGAAAAAAAAGTGTTATGAAACTGTTGTGCTAAAAATGGAAGGTTTTAAATATTTTAAATTACACAGAGTATGGGGGTTTTTTCCCTTTAAAAATAAAATAAATGCTTTCTAGACAGTTACAGCAGAACATGTTTTCATGGTCGTAGAAAATGAAAAAAAAACAAACAAACCACAAAACCAAAACACAAACAGAATTAAATTATTTACTAACACAGCAAGGTATAAGCTCTTGTAAAATAAATTGTCAAAAAACCACACCAGCCAGCTACACCAGCAAGAGTGCATTTCCCTCCCTCTGTGTCCCGGCCTGATCAGTGTGGCAGCTCTGTCATTATCTACAGCCTGACGCAGGGCGGGCGTTACCGCTCGGAACCACGGAATTCAATCGGACAAGTGCTAAGATGATTTAGTGGTAAAGGGTTACCATTATCAGTTACAAAATTATTTTCTTGCATACTATATCAGTCGTTTACCTCCAAATATAAATTTTTATAACAACCTATGGTTGAAGGAATGCTCAGTTTCATTTGCCAATAAATTGGTTTTTCATAACTTGCATCAAGTTTAATTTTAAGTAAGCTTTTTATATGTAGATATTTTGTTGAATTTGTAAATACACTTAAAGCGTAGATGCTATATGCTTCTAGGTGTTACAGACAAATAAAACAAGAAAGCTTATGTTGTACTGTGTAAGAAGTACTATAGCCAATGGTGTGCATGGTATTTTAAAGCATCTACTTAAATATCTGATTTTTTTTGCTGTGGAAACGAAATAGTGAACTGTTCTGCTTTTTTACTGCAGATTCCTAATTGAACCATTCAGAGCTTTTGCCAGCGCGTTACATTAGACCGTAGCACACCTCGCAGCTTTCATGTATATATTGTAGGTAAAGCACAACTGAAGTGATCACCAACGTCAGCTAGCTGTAATAAGCTGCTTTCGCACCTTTGAGCTTTCCATTGATCAGTTTTCTTAATGGGAACCGACATAAGAAATGAATTGATTACAAAGCACAAAGAGAACATTTCTTAATAAGATTTGCCAATGGTTTTGGTAAAAGAGAAATACAATTTTACTCTTATTTAATTGTAGATGCTGAATTATCTGTGCATGTGGGGGTAAACATACAGGCTCACTTCTGTAATGGTGCAACAGATTTTGTATTAAAAATAAATGTGGTTTTAAAAATTCACTGTTTGTTCTGTTTACACTAGCACTAAAAATCATACGTGATTCACTATGTAATTAATAATTCAAAGTGGAAAAAAGCATGAAACTCTGGCAAAAGTTGTTCCCATGATGTTACAGGACTTCACGTACTGCACCCAAATTGTTTACAGAAAGTTGCACATCTTTACATGCTTCCATTTGAAAAAATGGAAATTTGTCTGACCATTTCCCACTGAAGTCTCCTGCTACTTTCATTTTACTTCCATGGTTGCTTTATTTAGGCCTATTTCTGCAAAGAAGAAAAACGAAACAGTCATGTTGCATACTGGCAAGAGTTGAATAACAGAAAATGAGAATCTTTCTTTGAAATCAAGAGCCCTCAGGATCCCAAATCAGGATTTTGTGTCCTAAAGGAATTATCTGACATACAAAATTCTGGGCGCTTGTTTTAAACAATACATGAAGTGAGGAAGTTTTAAATAACATCTTTTAGAGTACACAAAATCCATTGCAATGCTCTTTTCCTCTCTTGTCTACTCTGTGTATGAATGGAAACAGACTAGGCAGGAGGGCACTCGCTCTGCAGAGAAGGGTGCAGGAGAGCCACGGATTCCAAGAGGTCCAGATGCTTCAGGAGATACGTCAGAAAGTTGATGTTTGGCCTTGATGCTCGAAAGAGGGATTTTATCAATGAATCAGAAGCCATTTTGTCAGCCTTCTGAGCCACCTATGTGTGACTGGAAACCCCTGGCTGTCCCAGCTTCTGTCATCTGCGTAGTCTCAGTTGTGGCACCTTCAGCTGTTGGGCTGCCTGTTTTTCTGTACGGGTATTCGTTGATTTTTCCAGCAATATGCATTGACTGGGAGATATGAAATACAGCTGTTTCTGTTTTGATTGAAGAGTAATTCCTGAAAAGAGGGGTCTGAGTTCCCTAGGCTTTGTTGGGATGAAAGATTTCATACAATAACCATTTTTGGAGACAGACATACGTTCGTTGTGCATGTTCCCTGAAGTGTACGAATACATAGACTTGCTACATTTTCCTTTTAGTGATATACCTTTGCTTTTGGTTTTATTCTCACGGAAGTGATTGTATAAATCCAGAGGGAATAAAGAGGATACTCCGGCAGTAATTTTTCTCGTAATCTTCTATTCTCGCATTGTTCCTAGGAAAATACAGTTTCCTTGTGGCTCCATGTAGCAGAGGCGAAGTGGCAAAAGATTTGGGAACCGAATTCTCTTCGTACGCTATCTGGCCCATTTTAAGGCAGAATCTGTAAAAATAATATTCAAAGAAATATTGTCTGCAGTATGGAAGTGTTTTCTTCTCTGATGGAAGAACTAGAGAGAAAAGCAGGAAGAGGATGAGATTTCAATAATTTCTGGAAAGTCGTTGTCCTTCATTGGGTTTCTGTACCCCTCCCTCTCTCAGTCCTCGCCCTCCTACTACCTTAGGAAGGAACATTTCAGAGAGCTGGCAGAAGCAGCAGCTGGTGTCATGGGAACATGGAAATAACTGGATGTGCTACTTGTAGGAATCTCCCCCCAGATGATGCCCCCTGGGGCACAAATAAATGCAGCGGGCCATCATTTTTTAATCTCTGAAGGGATCTTTTACTACCCTTTGTACACGTGAAGTGGAAACACCAGACCAAACTGTCAAGATCAATACATGTCAACAGGGCTTTGACAGACAGTCGATGTGATCCATTGTGACGGTAAGCAAGGAGGAACATTGTGACCCTTGTGATCTCACAACTTTTGCCAACAAAAATACAACGCTCCTTACTGTGCTCACATGTAGGTGAGCTGATAAAAAAGGCAGATCATGTTTAATAAAAGATGGACCCTTCATTTGGGGTTGGAGAATTTTGCCCACCTGTGAACTGGGCAGCCCTGGCTTTGTCCCCTGGGGAGACCCCACAGGATAAAATTGAAGCCGTCTTGCAAGTAATGGGTTTGTATACGTTACCAGCAGGGGAGTGAGGCAGGGCAGGAGGCAGCTCCTGCTGCTGGGACCTGGCTGGCCTTTCATCCTGTCCTCCCGCGCCCTGGGGTGAAAAGATCAGAAGACAGCATGGTTTCTCTGTCAGCTGAAAAGAAACTTGGCATCATGTCAAAATCTAAGACACTACTGCAAATTGGATTTAATTCTGTCTGGCTTTCTATTACATTTTGGATATCAGTGAAGAGGAGGAAAAATGTCCAGTCCCCAGTCTGCCGTGTTGTACAAATACATGTGCCTGCGACTTCAGACCTCAGCCTTCAGCCAGGGAAGCTTCCGACAGTCTAATTCTGGTGCTTAAATTCTTAGAAATTGCTCCGTCTCATGCTAAGGAGTACTAAGGAACGAACTACATTTACCTCTGAAAGTAAACTATACTTGATAGGCATCTTCCAGAGGGTGCTGCCCTATTTCCCTGTCCACAGGCCTCTGAAGATGGATGCTTTGATCCTGAAACCCAGTGTCATACCTGACAGAGGATGGAAGCCCACTCCGGACATCACTCAGCCTTGTGTTTGTGAAGATCTAGAGGGCTTCAAGTCTTCACAGGACTAAGGGGACGAATTGAGTTGTTTTTTAAATGGCGATATTCAGAATACGTTCCGCGTAGATGGCCTCCAATATACACGTTGTGGCGAGGGAGGCCTTAGGGGCATGCTGGCATGAAAAGGGAGCCTGTCCAGCATGGTAGGAAAAAGAGCAAGCAAAAATGAAACTCTTGGGACAGAGAAAATGAAAGAACAAAGGTATAATATTTGAGGTTTCTTTTAAAGATTTGAGAAGCAGCCAGTAAGATGGCTGGCCTGAAGGGGAGAAGGAGAGAAGCAGCCAAAGGCTCCTTTTCCCACATGGGCAAGGCAGCAGGAGCCCTTGGCAGTCTGGAGCAGCACAACCCACTACGTGAGGACCAGATGACTTGTTGCTGACAAACACTGTATAATGGAGTAATAGTACTTCGCTCTCTTTCCAGGGAATGTTATGTTTGGGGGTTTTTTTCTATTTATCCAGCTGTTGTTTCAAGAGACTAACAAGGACTTACTAATTTTTGAGACTTCTGTCAAATTTAATTGAAAATTGCCAGTAAGGTTTCAGGTTTGGGGTAAGGGAAGTACTCAGACAGACGGATGAACAAACACATGAGGCAATTGCTTTAATTTCCTTACTCTTTGAAGCAAGCTTAAACTGTCTGCTGGGAAGCAACTGCTTTCTGTAAGTATGGGACAAGGCCAGCTGAAAAGACCCTTTTCCCTTTGCTTTGGAGTTTGACTAGTGGTGCTGTAATAATTTGAGGAAAGGGGGTATTTTCCAAGCTGTTGAGATAAGGAAGATACAAGGGAGCCGTACCAAGTGTTTGGTAATCAGGAGCCTACACGATGATGAGGAGGACTCCAAACTCGAAATGCCAAAATCAATGTTTTTGAAGAGCTTCTTCAGGAAAAAATTTGGGGGGGGGAAGGCAGCTAATTGAAACAGTTTCTGGCTAAATCCAAGGACAGATGAATGGGAAAAAAAAGCTGCTGACATGGACTGGAAGAGTTTGATTTCCAGTAAGGAGAGGGAAAGTGTCCTTTGCCAGGCCGTCTGATGGTCTCTAAACACAAACAGCACATGAGGAGGTGCCAGAAAACTGGTTACGCCGCCTACGAGTGAACCCTATAGCTTTCATTTTGTAGTAGTCCGCAAGCCACTTTTTTTAGGTGTAATTATATAACTTGAACAATTGGTGAGCCAATCAGCCAGCAAAAACTTACATTTAGCTGAGATTATTTCTTCTTCCTGACTTTTTCGCAACAGATGCTTGATTCACAATCTTTGCTTTAACAAGAAACCAGCCTCTGCTGTTTTATTAAAATTAGGCAATGACCATAAACTTTATCATAAGGGAAGCTCCTATATTTTTCTAAAACAAACTGATATTTTTTTTAGTGTGAGAGGCAGCCCAGTCTTTAATGATTAGTGTTTAAAATAACAGCTGAACACTAGGGGGAAGTCACAGCTGTCAGTGAGCAGAAGCCTGGGGAAAACTGCATCTAAGTTCACATCCCATGTGAGTGCACATATATATATATATAAAATTATACATTTTATATAGTGGCTAATAAGACACAAGTTCACAATGATCTGCTTGTTTTGCAGAAAGCCATGATGCTATTTGTGTCAGCAATAATATTAATGAACTTATTCTAATTCACCCATTTGTCAACATGATCATAAATTTCAGGGACATTTGGGGCAGAATTGCTGTTAGAAAAGTAAATTGGTAGGAGTGGAACAAGCGCTTTCGGGCGGCAGAATCAGGAGCCAGCCAAGTGCCTGGCTAGGTTGCCAGTGCCCAGATCAGTGTCTGTAGGCACCTGTGCTTAGCAGCTATAAAACACACAAAAAAAAATGTTTTTAGAAAAAAAAGGTGTCTGTTCGGTTCGATTGCAGCCGGTTAGCTCAGCTTTTGTGGCTCACGTCAAGGCTCAGAACAGGTTCAGGAAAGGGTGATGCACTGCCCACGGCTGAAGGTACGAAGCTGGCAGGGAGAGGTTCCCATGAGCAGCTCGGGGTCCAGCCCGTGCCAGGCAGTTTCTAGGCCAGGCGTCCATCTCGCCGAAGTACCGTGCTTGATCTCATTTTGAATTTGTCGGGATTGCCCTTAATCTCTGTGCCAAAGGAGAAAGGCTAAGGTCTTGACGCATGACAGCGGGAACTGCTCGTGGCGAAGCGGATTGCGCCCGGGCAGGGCCGGTGTCGCAGCAGTGGGAGCAAAGCTCCGCACTGTCCCCACTCCGACACTCTCCCAGTCGCTCCTTTCACAGCATGTCCAGGGCAGTGACCACTGTTAACCCCTTCGATCGGGACAGGCAGCAAACAGCACATTCTCAGTATCGCACCACTAGAAGCCCCATTGCTCTGAAATGAGATGCAGAAGCACCGAATTGCTTCGCGTCGTCAGACAGCATCATCACCTTCAGAGGGCCTCTGTCTGCAGGAATCTGCGTGGGGCGCGGGGGCCACTGGTGTGAGGAGGGCAGAGGCTCTGCCCTCCAGCACTGCCATTGCACCATCCCTGCGAGAGCAGCAACAGGCGGAAGGGGAAGATGTCTGCAGGGTGCACACGCCTTTGTAGCAGGAGACTTGTTGCATGGATCGAGGCAGTAGAATAAAATAAGAGAGGTGTTAAGAAAATAATAAAAGTTTTCAAAGCACTACTATAGAAAAATCACCCTGTATCAGCATCATACAAAACACATAAGGAAGAAATTTTTTACAATGAGGGTGGTGAAACACTGGCACAGGTTGCCCAGCGAGGTGGTAGATGCCCCATCTCTGGAAGCATTCAAGGCCAAGTTGGACGGGGCTCTGAGCACCCTGGTCTAGTGGAAGGTGTCCCTGCTCACTGCAGGGGGGTTGGGCTAGATGGCCTTTAAAGGTGCCTTCCAACCCAAAGCATTCTGTGATTCTACGGTTCTATGAAAATACATATGTGCACGATGTTTGAGATTAGAGATGGGAACGCAGCCCCAGGTTAATGATTAACAACAAAGAAAATCTAGCAAATTGTTTCTTTTTGCTGGTGGTGAGAGCAGAGGTGCTGAAAACCGGGACCCAGGACAGATGTTTCAGACAGAGCAGGCAGTCCCCGCCCTGCCAAAGCCATTGGAGCTGTGTTCGTTTACACCAGCTGAGACCTCTGCTTGGGGCGTTTTAGGCAGGTCTTTGGGTAGAGGTTTGCATAATGGATATTTTTTTAGTGAATAACTGTCTAACAAGAGTGTCAGGGTTTCTCTGCTGATGACGGCAGCCTCCAGTGGGGACATCACAGCCACAGCCTGTTTACATGAGGGCGACAGCTGCATGGCAGAACCACGGTCTTGCTTTTCTAAAGCCTGTGTTTCAGACTGCAACTGAAAAACATTCTACTATAAATATAAAAAAAGCAAAACACTTTAATTATGTCGCTAATTTTGGTGAGATCATTGCTCATCAGTTGTTCACTAAAGATCTGCAATAATAAAAATAGTGTAAGATTGCAGAGGCACAGTCTGTGTTTTTAAGAGGCTCGCTCTCAGAATGTGCATTTTAATTCTACACACAAAAGCTTGGGGAGAATCATTGCAACATCCTTAATTGTAGATTTATTTTTTTTTTAATGGCTGGAATTTGATGTTCCATGTAAAAGATAAGAGAACAAGATTAATTTTCCTGTCACTCATCTCAAGCTTATCTGCAGGTTTGGTTCTGGTTTTGGTTGCCTGTCAGGCATTTATTTTTTGAATACATCTAGTAGGATAGGTTTCAAGAGAGATTTATATCCATTCATCACTGGATGACGAGGTTTTCAGTAAGATGTTCAGAGAAAAATTGCTGTATACCATAAGACTACGTCTATCAAAAATCAGATGTGACAATCAATGCAGCCTAGTCCTGTATTTACCCGTAGTCTTTCCCTGTAACTTAGACTTTAACTTCAAATGAGCTTCCCATGTGAGACTTGAATTGATATAAAAAAATACACAGATACTGAATCTGAAATTTCAACTACTTCAGCTGACAAAATAAAAGCTAATGTATGAAATGTGGATTGCTCTAGTTCAGGACAAATGAGAAGACACTAAATCCTGGGGGCTTGGTTTCCATTGAAGATAATGTAAAGTGAAACCTATAGGAGCTGAAATGTTAGCCTTGCTAAAAATTTTGTCATTAATTTATGTCTTGGCCTCAGATCAAGAGTTATGTTTCCTCTTCCCCGTGCGCAGCCTTGCAGAGCCAGCTCCGCTCCGAGGCTCCCCAGCGCTGCAGGGCTCCCACCATCTCAGTCTCACCCAGCACCAAATCCCCCCACTGCTCCAAGGAGGAGGAGTTACGGGGGAAGAAGGTCACCAAAGGAAGGTTAATGCCTAAAGGACATTTGGTTTTCCACCCCTTCAGAGCGCTTGGTGAACTCCTCGCACCCGAACCAGGCAAGCACTGGAAACGGTTCCTACAAACAGGGCGGCTGCGGCCACTGGGTTTGTCTTAAGAAATATTTCATTACACATTTGGAATAACTGGATATCTTTATAAAGAGCTGACTCATCTGGGGTTATTTCTACAAACAGATGAAGGAGTAGAGAGTAAACCAGGGCTGTGCACATCTTTTACTCAGGCTAGCAGAAACAAATAGACCAGCGTGTGACTTGATTTCAAGTCAAAGACACATGAATGCACCCGCTGAAGTCAGCAGGGTGCCCCCCCTCCCTGCACAGGGCAGAGATTCGCATCGACACAGACATGAATATTTACCAAGGTTCGGAGAGACCCGTCTGCTGCTGTCACGTGGCTCCTCGCCATCGGAATGGCCCTGCGCAGCTGCTTTCGTGCACTCGAAGGAAGTGCTGCGTTTATTTCTGGTTAATTAGTCAATGTGTCTCCTTTGCCAGCAAGGGAAGAGCCTGCCTGATCGAAAAGAGAGGGAACCAGCGGCACCCAGTGTCCAGGTCCCTCTGGGTGGGCGAGATGCTGGCGCTGACAATTGAGCTGTCACCGCAGAGAGCGTCTTGTCGCTCTGGTCCAGGGCAAAAAAGGAGATGGCCAAAGCAGGGCTTACCTAGAGCCGTGTGCCTGAACCCCTACGGGGTTGCTCTTTGTCCGGAACGATTGATCACGAGCGAACTGTGCTGATGCCACAAGAGGGTGGCAGGGACAGCCATGGCCCCACGGCTGCCGAGGCAGGGCGCGCTGCGGTGGGTGCAGCCACGTGCCATTCTCGGGATCTCTTTCACATTGCCATAGCAGGTGACCTCTCAAATAAGCTCTGACTTTTGCAAAAGTCAAGCGCCCAGATACCGTGCTTCTCTGTTAGTTCATGTTGTGGCATGTAAGAAATTCATGATACAGCGTTGGTACGACAGACAATCGAACTAAGTACTGAAAATGAACCCTGAGTGTATCGTAGCGCCATCCGTTAGTGCTCCTTACTGACCTCGTGATCAAGAGATGATGATTTCACAGCCTGTCACATTGTTGTGCTGTTACCTCACACGCTGGTCAACAGCACACTGCAACAGAACTATTCTGTTGACTTTTGGCTCTTTTCGTGCTGATAGAGGCACTTCAGACACATATGGAGGAGCGGGAATTTAGCTATCAGCACAGAATTCTTAAGCAAGTTATTACCGTGTATCTTCACCCGCAAAACACCCTTCAGAAATGAGGACACCATCATGTTACATGAAACAAAAAAAAGCACGTGGAATTATTTTGTCCTCACCGCATAAAACACTCCTAGAGCTAAATCCTGAGAAAGCTTGTGTCGTACAAAGCCAGAGCCTGTTCCCGAGACGCTGCGGGCTGGCCACAGCCACACACTGCGAATCCCACGGTGCAGCGCAGGAGCAGTCTGTAAACCTCTCCCTCTTTCATTGCTCCTCACAACAACAGGCAACAAACAGAAAAAGCATCGGTGCGACTCTTCTAAAATTGAGGTGGTTTTTGTACAGTTTGGCTGGATAAATACATTCATTGAAAGGTTACTGTCCACACTGTACAGCCCCAGGCATTCTCCTTCAGTTTTTGCACGGGTCCACGCATCATCCTTGCAGGAAGGCTTGTCAGCTTCACTAGTCTGTGCACTACTGATTTTTTCCGCCTTATAAGATGCTAATAAGCTGCACACATGCCTAACCTTGAAGTGATAGCCCAAATCATATTTGAGGAGCTGTGTTCTGGAATAAAACCACACATAAAATTGAAACATAAACTGATTAAAATAAATGGCACATAGCCTAGCTGCATGTGACCAAGTGATAGTAATGTGATTATTGTAATTACCAGTTTCACCCCTATCTTCTCAACAGCCATGCTCAAACCACATCCAGAATGTATATGTATTTCCACTAAAATATACATACACCCAGGTATTTTCAGTTGTAATTTCTCAGAAAGCTCAGACGAGTGCTCAAGCCACTCCGTGGTTCCTGTCTAAGGCTCAACATAGCTTTGAAACGTGTTGGTTCGCCTCGTTCAGCATTTGGGACACCAACTGGAGCTGAGCCCTGATGCAAACATGGGTTTGGTGCGTTGTTGACTCTGTGCTGGCCCCAGCGGGTTCGTCTCTGCTGTTAATTAGAGGTGTCCCCAGGCCAGGCTCTGCGGGAGCCTGGCCAGCCCCACAGCATCACCATTCGCTCATTACTGGGCTGTTCTGAAGGGCTCTGCGAGGGCTCCATGGGACCTCGGAGGTACCCGCTCCCGAGGGGCAACAGGGTGCGACTGTGTGAGTTCCAGCTCCCTTCAGCGCCATCTCAGCACGCTCCATGCACCGAACCTCCAAGATGCACCATGTCCACGCCATGGGAGGGGTGAGCTCCCATGCCACCACCGCTGCTTTAGACCTGGGGAGGGAGAAGGGTCAGGCTGAGCCCTCGGTGGGAGCAGCTCGCGCCCTGCCGAGCGGGGTCTGCGCAGCGAGGTCGCAGCAGGTCTGTGCTCTCAGCCTTGGGTCCACCAGCTCATCCGACGCCCTCTCTTGTTTGAGGGCTTGCGTACAGCTGCACGGCCGTGGTGCCATTCACTGGCTGCCTGTGACAGCTGTGCCACCCTGAAAAGGGAGGGGGAAGAGAGAGGAGACCCCTCAAGCAAGAATTACTTTAAATAAAATAGCCCAAAGTGACCCAATCATATTTTCTGGCCACAGTGAGAAAATACTTGGTTTAAAAAACCCATCTCTGCATGTTTCTTATCGCAAGCAGAGTGGTGACCATACCCACCAGAGAGCAGAGTTCACCCCTGTGTGAGATAAAATCGCAAGTGGTAACCAGGGAGAATATTCCTCTTTTCTCTGAGGTGCTGGAGACTCTCCCCAGCTAAAGACAGCATATGGGAGGTCCTAATGGCGTTAATTGATCTCATGTGGCTGGTGTGCCCTTCTGCTGCGCTCAGCTGTTGCTCGGTTTGTGATCACAAGTGAGTTTTACCTCAGGTTAGCTTGTCAGAGAATGATTTCTTCTCCTCTCTCTCTCGTATGGCAAGATCTATTTCTTAAGACAATATGCAATTAAGCTCCTTTACTTGCTTGACACACAAGAGATCACCACTATTAAATATGTATATTTTAAGTGTGCTTTTTAAAGAGATCATAAACATCGGTGCAATGATGCTGAGAATGGATATTCCAGGTACACAAAATAAGACATGAACTAACAGCGGCACTGAAGAGGAAAACGTGCATAGGTGGGAGGCCATGAATGTATTTTGTGCACATAGGGTGGTGGGTATACATGATGTAGGTGAACCAGATGTAAGGTACGCGTCACGTACACATTAGTTCAAGCAGTAACGCCTCAACAGAACTCAGGGGTAAGTGCCAAAGAAGAGGGCACAGGAGGAATGAGGACGGTGACTAAATAGGTGAGCAACAGATTGGAGAAAAAAGGCAGAGATAAGTGTAAGTGACCAAGACAAGACTTTGCTACTGCAGATGTATTTACTTCTAAAGCTTTGAAAGAAATTAATCTGTAAGATCTTCACATTGGATTCCTATGAACAGGCAAGAATAAATCCATCTAGAAAAACTGTATTGCCACTAAAACATGACAAAGGAAGGATTAACCTTGAGGAAACAAAAAGCAGAGATGAATGGCTGGGTGCCCAAACATAAAAGGAAACTTCCTGCCCGCTCCCACATTTACACTTGTGTGATGCCTTTAAATGTTTTTGTTGGAGTGATAAAAACAATTTTAGAGCCAAGTAATTGCCACTTTTTTATTGAATAGTAGTTAATAAGACATCCGAGGAGAATTGGGTTGATTTCAATACTTTATTCTAAAGGGTATTCAGCAATCATGTTCTGACTAAATGGACAATCAGATAAGTCACACTCTCTATTTAAAAATGCGGCCATTGTTAATGAACCTAATGTCTGAGCACACAGTCTTGTCCCTGAATCCAGGCACGGGCGCAGTTGAAAGAACGATCCCTCCGGGGGCCAACACCACTCTGAGACCTGCTCCAAGCACCAAGGAAGCTGAGAAAATTGTGCTTCTGTTTTGGACAGTCAAACTAGAGGTGCTAGACTATAGACCCCTATGAGCAACTTCTTGGCATTAATAATCTTAATGGCAAGTTCAAACTTCTGTGGCAGTGAAGTTAACGGAAAGAAGATCAGATTTTCACTGTTCTTACCATATGCTTTGCTAATTTTTTTCCAGTGGGTTCAGCTTTCTGTCGTGGTGCCTGTGCCCTTCTAGCAGTGAGAGAGAACAGATTTGATCTTCAGCTAGTCCGTATCAACCTGCTCCCACCGAGCTGAGTAGGACTAAACTGGTTTGAAAGAGTCAGATCTAAACATTTTGTTAAAATGAGAAACCTGGACTGTCAGAATCCAGGCAACCTGGAAAGGAGATCTCAAAATAATTAAAAATGTCTCTATTCCTACTCTTTTACGTCTGTGATTTTCTTCCATGATATCAGATCCCTCACCAGAAGGAATCGGTTTTTGGGGTTGTTGTTATTTGTCACAATAGCACAAGGAGGCTTTTGGAGATCCAAATGTGTTAAGTGATACCAAAAATGAGATAGAGACCATCCCATCTTATTTCAGTTGCTTAAAATAACAACTTGGTTGTTGTCTTTAAGTTCATCTTTATCCTCTCACAAGAGACACTGGTAAGCCGTTCCCCTTATTTTTGTCAATTCTCTTGAGTGGCAGCCAACCATTAGGCTCAGGCCCATCTCTTGAATCCTTCTGCCAAGAGTAAAAAGGCACATTACAGACTGGGAGAGGAAATGGGGAGACAGCGGGACCTGCGTGACTTGCAACTATCCGCTTACTTCTCTGAGATGTTTATTCTGATCAGCCCATCAGCAGGAGAAACCGGCTTTGCCTTTTTCTGAACTTCCCCAAGAACTAAAAAGGTGTTGCTCAGGGGACAGACTTTTGTATAAAACTGCTCACCTCCAGCTAAAAACAGAAGTTAAGGCACATGACTTCCTTCAGTAATGCTGTTTCTGTTTGTAGACCCCTGAGCAAGCTGACACAGCCATCTAGCTCCCGCTGCAGGGCCTGGCTGGGCAGTGGGGAGGGGGAGTCGTGGGAGCCTTTCGGTGGTTGTGGGAAAGGGTCTCGTCTTCTTCTTCTGCCTCCATCCTCAGACCGCTTCTCCTTCCCCAAGCCCAGGAAGTCCCAAGCCTTGTCGCAGGCGTGTTCAACGGTAAAGCTAAAAGCTTTCAGAGTATTAGTTCATTGCTGCAATTTTACTGCTTAAACTCAGGGGAATTTAATTTGTTAGTTTAGAAATGGGATACTCAGTATATTTTGAACATAGAGCCACGGTGTTAACTTGGTGGAGGCCAGGTACGGTGTGTGTTTGTCCTGTAACTGCTCTTAAGCTCTTGGCCCTAGAAGATCTAACTCCTTTGTACATCAATAAAGCTCAGGCACTGGTTTAACAAAACTTATTCTATACTAAACATCAAATTTAAAAGTTTTGGCAGATGATGTAGCAGCTCAGGTTAGCAAACTAAGAAGTCACAGTCCAGAAAATTAATGCAGGAAAACAGGAATTTAACAACAAATTCTGGATAGTCTAGATTTTGAATAGGAGCAGAAATCAGTGGGATTTACAGGTTGTAAACCCTCATAGAGTCTGGCTGCTCGTACCAATAATTAGCAGTTTGGCATCAGGAAACTCAGAATGTGGGCAAGTTCATCAAAACAGGAGGATAAATGGGAAACTGCTCAAAAACCAACACTTGTTTTTAAATCACAGATTCTATAGGAAATCTAATCTCTGTCCTTGAAGAAAGTGAGACAGATATTTCAGTCTGTCAAATCCTGGCAAGGGCAGCTGGAATCAGTTGTGTCGGGAGTATAGTCATCCTGTTGGAAGAACTCCAGACAAAAGATTAGCGGTTGTTCGAGCAGGAAGTAATACAAGCAATTCAGCCTCCTCCAGGGAAAGGTAATACCGCAACAGCATGGTGTTCCTGTGATAATGGAGCATTAGGCTGGGGAGTGAGTTGATGTCATTGATAAAAGATTGACTGGAGGCCATGATTACTCTGGTGAAATAAGTTTCACTCGAAGAGAAAGGGCATAAATCATGCTCTGTACCTGAAAAATAGCCTGACAGTAAGCCCAAGAAGATAAAGTGGCTACAAACACACCTGGGTATAATACAGAAATTTTAAAGATTTTATTGATAGCGATATTCTATCACCTAGTATTTATTTATCAAGAGTGAACCTCTAGGTCCCATCCAAAAGAAATGAATTATGGGCAACAAATAACTTTTCATAAAACTTATAGTTTTGCCCACACAACTGCAGAACAAAACGCTGAATCCTGACCCTTTGTCTCCCTTGGAGACCAGCCCTGTTGTGCACTGACACCTCTAAGAGGTGAGGTCCCACAGCCCTCTCCCACACTGGGTCCATAGCTGTTAGTGATATTATTTCATAGTGCTGTACTTTGATGGATGGCTGTGGAACATCAGCAAGTGTGCACCCTAGCCTGCAGCTGGACGTGCCACTTCAATAAGGTATTATTTCAAACAAATGTATGATACATTTTTAAATTATTATTCCTAGAAGAATACAGAACACAGAAAGAAACTGAGCCAGAGGGACACGAAGATAAATACAAGCTAAGAGTAAAAGCACTGATGGCAATTTGGCAACCTAAGGAGTACTGGAGAGACCGAGGAGGGATGATAATGAATAGGAACTGTTTTTCCATGGACTGAATACAGCTACTGTGACTCAGATTTGGAAGCTGTATAAAGGTCTGAGAAAAGTAGGAAAAAAACATTATTGAGGCTCTCTAGTTCTGAGCACATCCTACGTAACCCCAAGGGTCAGAGCTTGGTGCTGTGATAACACGGTTGACTGCTTAACTGGACTGTTTTCACAGCAATATATGAAATGATTTCTAGGAAGACGGACCTGCAGCTGAACCATTTATTGTTGTTTATGGACTGGCTGGGTTCAGACCATGCCTCATGGGCCAAGGTGCTTCCCATGGCTCTAACTTCAAAGCGTATGTGTTAGTGCAGACATCCTTTACTCGATGACTGGCACTCTTTTCCTCTGCTCTGGAAACCAAACAAACCTGGACTCTGTGGTGGCAAAGGATCCCTCACTGGTCCAAAATAGTCCATTTCCCATTTCGTGGGCTCTACATTACCAAGCATGGATAATATATGGGCAAAACACCTCAAAAGAACTCCAGTTACTGTAAGAAAGATAACTTTCCTTTCCCAAGAGACAGGAAGAGAGACACAGACAGACAGAGGGATTTGACAGAGGAACTACTAATATTTGGACAGAGAAAAAAAAAATGAAGGAAAATCAAATGACTGCCAAATAATGGAAAAGACAGGGAGAGTACAGTAAAGTTTTAAATTGTGCCAAGGAAAGGAGATCAAGGGGAGAGTCTGGAAAGACGACAGAGGTGCTGGAAGGTCTGTAGCGGGAACTCTGTCCCAGAGAAGGGAGAGCAACAGGCTGAGACACAAGTCTGAAAAGAGAGAGGCAACAAGCAAAGGATTCAATCTGGAAGGTGTCAGGCTAGAAACTCAGACTGACTCCAACTAACTACATAAACTAAATAGGCATGGGAAGAAAACAGAGCTGAAGTGTAGGAGAAAGGCAGATGAGTCACAAAGGAGAAGGAGATCTTAAAAAGGGGTCAGACAAAAACTAACATAGGATGAGGTATCAAGAAAAAAATATGCTGGCTGGTGTGCTGAAAGCAGAAGAGACATTGAGTTGGATGACACAATATTTCTTCCTCCAAAAATGCTGTAAAAGCTCTGTGCAGAGAAGTTTTAAAAGGGAGGCTGAATCAATCCCAACAGAAGCAAGGGAAGAGCTGGGCAGAAAGGCTCTGTGCAGGAGCCGTAGACGGTTCATGTGGTAGAAATATCCAGGTAAGGATAAAAAGCGGAGATGCACAGAGCAGGCTGAGAACTGCTCTTTTGGAATGGAGAAATTAGATACAAAAATGGTATTTATACCTTGGTATTTCTATTGCATACATATACAGTGAAAATTCTTCAGGGGTTTATATGATGACTGGCAAAAACCATTTAAAAATGAGATAACCGGTATATTTCTGAATTACTCACTTAATAAGAGTTTCTGCATTTTGCAAATATGAAGGCTGCAATGTAATTAAATGCGTATATAAACCAAGTAGATATCATGGTCAAACAGACATAACCCATTGCAGGGAAATGCAATTGAACTTGCCCCGTATAATTAACAACTGACCATCAGCTTGCTCAGCCCCTGCAGAGACGTGCTTTCATTAGCCTGAGCTGGCTGTTGATAGCTGCCCGCCTTTCCATCATCCCCTGGAGCAGGAGGCAGCCTTTCACGCCTGTCTGTATTCAGGACAGGTTGGTCAGATGTGGGCAAAGACTGCTAGGGGCCAGTCGGGAAAATGATTTTTAATAGCTGAACTGCAGAATCCAAGGTGATTATACGAAATGAATTCAGTTGGTTAATCCAATTAAAAATACGCTTTAGCACCGTAAGAAAGCAAAGCTTTTTACCGCAATTATAGAAATATGCTTACGCTAATTATTTTTCTCACCAGAATGCAAAGCGATGTTTGAGGAATACAGTTCTGTACCATCAGCAATTCACAAATATTGTAGAAATTGTGCAGGTTTGAAAGCTCAGCCCTGGTCGAGTGACAAATGAAGCAAGTCTGAGCAAGTTCCCACGCAAAGCCAGTAACTGGATCAGGCTTTTGATTTAATGGAACCGGGAGCTACCGAAGGTCTGTAGCCAGAGAGATTCTCACAACTGAAGAAGCGGTTCCTTGTTTAATAATCTTAGGCTGCCCATTTATACTGGCTCATAGCCACAAGTTCAAAAGTAAATGAGTGCAGCTTCTGTGAGAGCGCAGAAGTAGCTCCCAGTGACTGGGTTTTGCATTCATCTAATAAACAGGATCAGATATTCTAATCTAGCACGTTAACGTTATAAAAATGTGATGAAATAAGCCTTTAGTAGTCCACCGGTGTTGTTATTTTTTCTGTTATTGCATGTGATACTGCATTTCTTTCATGTTATCAACATGACACCACAAAGAAAATAAATCAAAAACCTTTAAAATAATCTCATTCAAAATTGCTATGATATATCCCATTTCCTAAATTCTATAGGAATGAGCACAAATTTATCATCCAAGCCCACAGACAACCTCAGCAATCTCAATTTACATGTCATTCCTTTAAGTGTGAGGACAAGGGTTTCAGGATGAGAGATTCCCCAGAAACAAGATGTACCTTATTTTCAGATGGTGCGAGCAATATACACTGGCACTGACTGGCTTTTCTTGAGGTGAAGGGGTGACTACTCTACCTAGGCAGAAAAGAGATAGTGAATAAGTATAGCTATGCACGTTTCAGTGTTGGGACTAATTAGGTGATTAACGTACCTCTGAAAACATCCAGATACCCTCTGTGGTATTTAATTCACAATGTTTATTCAGCTGATGAGATTCCTGGCTCTTGCTGCCTGACTCAGCACAGCCACAGTTGCTATACACAGGATATTGGGTAGGTGGAAGACCCACGTAGCCGTGGTTCCTCATCTTCATTAACTCTTCTCTTCTTCCAGATGTCTCTTTAATGTTGGCCCTTCCATAATCACTCCAAATCTTGTATTACATCTCAATACCTTCCAGATCTTTTTCGCTGTGTCTTCATAGTCCTTATCAACCTCGACTTACCCTACAAGACTCAAACGGCTTCCAGCCAGGGAATACAGAAAACGTTTGACAAAGTGTTGCCAAGCCCTTGGTGGCTAGAAAATTGTAAGGACCCATAGGAAGGCTCGAGGAACACAACACTTCTTTGGGAGGCTCGTTGCATGGGTTGTGCACTAATCCTGAAAACAGAAGTAGCCAAACCCCTGGTATTTGCTTTGTTATGCATCTGTCTAAGACTGGAACTTGAGGTTAGCAGATGGACTTACTTTTCTCTTGAGTGTTTTCAGAGTGTGTTGTGCCCTCCTGTGCCCAGGAGACACTAGGGAGTTTGCCTCTGGGACCCCCGGAGACAGGACCAGAGCAGATGGAAGGACTCTAACAATCTGTGTGTGGGCTGCCCTCCGCTTTCCTGGACTCGGTGAAAATGGTGGTGGCAGCTCAACCCTTCCAAATCTGCCTGATTTCAGCCCTATTCTTTTTCCAGTGTGCTGCAGTAAATATCAAACGATGAGAGAATCTCAGTGAGCTCACCGTTCCCGAGCAGCAAGGCTGTGGGGCTCAGACGAGTCTTGGCCGTCTCCCAGTGCAGGGCTGCGAGCCCAGGCCCCGATGAATGAACCTCTTCTGCCATATGAGGGCAAGACACGTGTTTCTTTTGAAGGGAACTGCTGTGAAGTGAGGCATTCACAGTTTCTCAGAAAGGACAGTAATCAAACCAGGTGTCCTTGCATTTAGTAAGCGAAGATAATGCCCTCCTGTTTTAAGGAGGCTGTGCTATGGACATGGTAGACTTGTATGAGATGGGTGTTTGTTTAAAGAAGAGAGGAATTTTAGGAGCTCAAGGAAAGCAGAGCTGTGTAGCTCTTCTGTCTAAAGTGAGCTGATAACAACCTCAAAACCCACAGTTATTTCACTTTTCTACCTGTTTACTGCCTGTTAAAAGCACTTGGCAGCCCTCTTGACAAGCATTGTGCCAATGACAATGATGGGTCTATGGGACATGAGGGGTGCCCAAGTAGTGCCTCAATATCTCCTTCCACATCGTGGACACTATTCCTCCTACTCCACTCATTTAAATGACACTGAACCCACAACAGAGGCAACCCAGGGAGAGATAAACCTATGCAAATGAATCGTTGGCTTGGTTTGCATTTCCCCATCCTTTTTGCTCTATATGGAAATATATATGTGTGTGTATATATATATATATATATGGAATATCAAACATACTGCCACCTACGGTATTTCCTTTGGCTGGCAGAGGGTGAAAGCACCAATTACTTTTAATCCTGCTGTAGACAGCTGAGCCTTCCTCATACTTGGATAGGATTTTTTGGGCACCCAATACAGTCAGTCCTGTCTCTGGACCCTGGCATCTCAGCCCTGCAGCGCTGAGTGCCACCGTGTCCCAAGCCCTGTGTTGAATGTCTGTCCTCTTCTGGCTTTATTAAGCGGAAGGCTAAGACTAGGTCAGCCTGGTGAGATAACGGAGTACCTAGTTATACGTCTCGCTAGCATTTAGGGGTTACAGAGATGGCAAAGAAGCTCCTTTATCTAATACAGCCTACACCATTCAATGTGCTCCAAGGGGAGATATTTGCTGGAGAGCGCTGCCAAAAATACACGCTTAAAAAATTTAGTAGCTTTGGGGGATAAAAATTGGACTTGAGCAGCTATAAGGAAATTAGCTCCTTAAATCTCTTCTGTGAATCCTATTAAAGTCAACTTCCACAGTCTGAAGAGCTTCTGTCCTCTCCCTCCGCCAACTCCCTAGAAAAAGGGATGTTGTGCTGGACAGAATATTAGCCTAATAGAAGGCTTCTCTCATAAGAAAAGCTGGAAGACTCATCAGATCCTTGAATTACATAGGATTCAGTTCTATGTGCAGGTACCTTTCTTGACCTGTTTTTGAGACAGTTTTGTCCCCCCTTTACTGACCTGCAGAACTGTTCATGAATATTTGCTGACCATTGACCTTCCTACACAACTTCAGAAGCAACCAAGGAGAATGTTTAGAACCATCCTATTTCCAGATATTTCTTTGTTGTTGTCTCTTTGTGTGGAAACAAAGACAACTAGAGCCTAAAATTATTCTCTTTTTTGGACATAAAAATATTGCTATATTGTGCAGTGGTGCAGATGGTGAGAGACAGGGCCTGTTGCTGAGAATATCTGTTCACTTTCATAAAACCTGTGAATTCACTGTGACCCCATCATCCTGTCTATGTTTAGCTGAGCTATCTGGACCCAAGAGAGCCTGGAGTCTGGACTGTCTCCAAGATGCCCCTGTGCACACTCAGCTTGTCCTTGTCGGCAACCTGAAATCAGAGATGCAGTTTCTCCCCATCCTCATACAACCCAGAACACGCAGTGTGTATTAACCGTCTCATCTCCCATCGATCTGCACCTGCAGAGACTTGCCACATTCACTTTGATAAAAAGAATAGACACATAAGAGTTTAGGGCCCAGATTTTAAAAGGCACTGAAGTGCTTAGCAATACACATAATCAGCTATGTACGGCCAAGGCCACATTGAAGAGGACATGGAGAGCTGGGGCAGGAATGCGATGAACAGCACCTGGATAAGCGCCTTGTCGAGTTGAAAAATCAATCATCTCCTGAAAAAAAGGACAGACACTTCAGAGAAAAAAAAAAAAATCTGTGTTTCTAATGTGGAAGACACTTTGAAATAAAAATCTCTTTTGAATGTGGCTAGAAATTGTTTGCACGGGCACGAGTTGTATTGCTAATCTCTGGTACTTACTGGGAGCATTCCTCACAAATAAACAGTCATGCAAAACCACACAGTTTGTCTAATTGCTCCCTTAATGAGCATGTGGTCACAGTTAATTTTGAATTTTAATCTTAACTGTGGCCATTTTTTTCCCAGCCTTGAAGCAAGCTTACTTCCCCAAGTCCAGGACTCGCAGTGTCTGGAGGCCAGCCCCATAAGCGATGTGTGACTCCAGCCAAACCCGCGTGAGCCTGCTGACCACTCCTGTCACGGGCGGACCAACGTGTCCAAAAGTTCCAAGGGAAATAAAGGGCAGGAGAGGGGGGCCATGCCTGCTAGTGATGTAAACCTGTGCCCTCACAGCGGCACTGCGATTTCATCACTGCATCTGACTCTGAAATACACCTGTGAGCATGCAGAGTCGTGGAGAGTCTATGGTGTGTTCCTGGGAGATAAGGGAATGTTTTTTATTATGAGGGAAGCATCTGGATTTGCCTCATCATACGTGCATGGATAATCCATTTCTTATGGAATTGGTCGCTTGCATTTTAAGACACTGAAATAATTATCAAATGCCAGATGTGACAAAAAATGTAATCATCCTGGTTTTGACCCCATTTTTGATCTTGTGTTAGCTTTTTATTTAATCTACATTTACAACTGATGCCAAACAATGAGGGGGCTTTATACCATCGTGACAGAATGAGTACATATTGTGCCTCCAAATCTCATAACTGCAATAAGTGATCTGATGAATAAATAAAATTTAATGTAAGCTCTGTGTTAAAAGGTTGCCTTCTTTTAAGTCTCCTCATCTGACCTATTATCTGTGAATATCTCATATGTTCCTATTGCAAAGCAAAGGCTAGATTATATTAATTAGTTTATAGGACATCTGATTTAATTAACATTTAAAAGAGGTCCAAATCTCACTTTTATTTTCTGAACATATTAGAGGTCATCACTTGAATTTCCATATCTAAAACTTTGTGAAGTTCTGAACTAACTTGTCAGAGCTTCCCTACCGAAAAAAAACAGGAAAGGCTGTTAGAGGATGGTCTCCTTTGTGTATAAAACCAATGCTGACTTTCTCAGGTTTGAATTTGCACAGATGCTGATACATAAGCCAACACAAGATTTCAAGTAACCCATCTGAAGGCAATTCATTGCAACTCTAAACACCCCATAGAATGAACGAGTCCTTAATTTTACCATCCGACAGACTCTGTCAAGTTCTTCCACTGTGTCTGGTACCAAATATAGAGTATCTGCTGTGATTCCTACTGAAGAGCTCTCAGATGTGAGCACTGGGTATGTTTGTAATTAACTATAGCCTGTCTTTTTTCTAAACTCATTTTTCCAATATTAAAGCAATATGCTGTTCAGCAGCTCACTATTACAGCTCTGAGTTGGTAACACTTGCAGGTACAAAGAATATAGTGCCATCCTCCCAGAGATCTGCTTGAAGGATGGGCTATAGTACTTTTATCTGAAACAAACAAGAAAAGTGCTTAAACTATTTAATTGCAAATATTTTTAGCTAAATTTTCAATTTCCAAATAGCATTTCCTAGAGCATTTGGGTTTAGCCAGAGTACTCAGGATGCTCATGGCAACCTTGTGCACAGAAAGGACAAATACATATTCATGCATTTTATCTTAAATGACAGTTAAGCCAGAAAATCTGTTTTAAAAGTACATTATTAATGTTGGAAAGAGAAACACTAAAAAGCTACAAGGTGGTAAAATCAAACTTTTCAATTCAAGCTCAATTTTCCCTTTTTATGCGGGGATTATAATAATCTTTGACAATATGACCACTGATTATTTTCTCCACCAAGATGGCGTCTCAGCGAGCATATGACGAGTAGCAGGCAGAGTAGCATCACAGAGCTCCTCTGGGCATGGGTTGGCACTACTTAATAGGGAATGCTGCTCGCAGGGCCTCAACCAGTTGTGTCCACCTAGTGCTGTTTCCCCTGCCCAGGCACTCCCAGTCTCTCCAGCAGCTCAAAGTGGTAGTTCTCCAGTGCCTTCCTTCACCCTGTCTGGCCCAGTCCTCTCTTGCTCAGCACACCAAACCTAGCAGGTACCGAGTCAGGCTGCTTCTAGCACAATGCCAGGACCCCAAAGTGAGGAGAAGGGTTTCCTAAGATTAGGCAAAAGAAGCTGCTTCAAGGAAAATTTGGCTTGCCCTGGTATTTCTGGGCTAACATATATGCTCTGTATGTTGCTCACGCAGCTCCAGCTTGTTTAGGAACAGGGAGAGTATGAAGCACGTTTGTATGTGAGCATGACGCGTGGGATCGGGAGCTCTCAGGTCAAAGCTGTACTAGTAACTGAAACAGTCTCAGGGCACTGACGCTCACCTGTCTGTACTCCTAGGTGATAGCAGTTTCCACCTGGGCCAACAAGCACTCTGACATACAATTCGCTGGCACCGTTCGGAAACCGGCACAGCCAGGGACCTTTCCCAGCAGGCAGCAGCAACGAGGTCACAGAATCACAGAATCACAGAATAGTAGGGGTTGGAAGGGACCTCTGTGGGTCATCTAGTCCAACCCCCCCGCCGAAGCAGGGTCACCTACAGCAGGCTACACAG